>Ga0209488_10001641_pt1 | contig 19055 bp, 18 predicted proteins | sample Rivendell_Oct201_8_FD_188349 | JGI IMG/M metagenome (GOLD analysis project Ga0209488, IMG submission 188349) | Vadose zone soil microbial communities from the Eel River Critical Zone Observatory, Northern California, USA -... | ecosystem: Environmental > Terrestrial > Soil > Vadose zone >...
TATTGCATAACGGCTGTCATGCAGGAGTTTTCCGGGGCGGTAGATGATATTGAGAAGTCCGATGTCGTGTCAAAGCCCGTTTGTTGATGACCGAGGTCCGAAGGAAGATCTATTGACACCGCTTGCTGACAACGGCTAAAAGTTTGATCGCCATCGGCGTATGTTGTGTTCTTGTCAAAAATAACCTGGACAGGTCCGAAGCATTCCGGTCCTCGCAAGTTCGATTCTGGTGACATGCATGAAGGATGAGCCTGGTTATCATTATGTTAGGGTAGAGTGCGCGGGAAAATTGAGAGCTTTCATACCAGAGTGAACAAATGAGGTGTTGCCCTGTCCATCGAGTCCAGAGGATGAGTGGCAGGACATCTCTCATCATCGATGCTGGTTATGGCATTCTCGGGATGCAGTGTCCCAGCTCCGTCTTTGTCCCCAATTGAGGGAGGCTGTATGGATTGGTAGGGACCAGCCGCCCCCAGGCTGGGATATGCCTGCTAGTCAACGTCGTGTTAGTTCGTACAAGGGATATGTACCCGGCTAACCTGCCTCTGGAATGACTTGGAAATTGTTTGGTGGCAAGGTGCTTACGCGTTCGTCGTTTATGAAGGGCGCGTCTTGAGGAAAAGACGTCCAAGTCCCTGCGTCCGAAGTTGGATTGGGAACTAGGGTAAAGGTCGGATGACAAGACATGCTCTCTTTGAAGAGGCTGAGGAACGCGAAAGCAGAAGTTTCACTGTACATGGAACAAGGAATGAGGGATCACAGGACGGCTTTGGTAGGCAAATAATAGTGGTGGACTAGGACTGAACCCCAGCCATATATGTATGGGCGCTCCTTTCAACTGTCATCAAGCGATGGCTCGCTTCGGTCAATCGTGGTAGTTTTAAGGGAGCGTCCACGGCAACTGTCGGAGGCCGGAAAAGTGATGCTATGTCACAGGATAACGTACGCACACATACCGCGGAAAATCTGCGCTAGTGGTTCAAACCGCTAATATCAGCTCGAGCCGGGCGGCAACAAATACAGAGTGACACACGAAACGATGATTCGGACTCAAACATGAGGCGTGCCATGCCATGAAGCGTCACGGTGCCCAGAGGTGTGTCCGAGTGTAAGTTAAGTGCCTCACCGATATGATGATTGGGCACTGAGCCATGACGATGGCCCGCGGATGCCCGGCCAACTGTCAACCCTTCCCGCCGCCGGGACCCAATCCTAATTCAAAGATCGATCAACATAGCGCAGTTTTTTTTGATGAAACCAGGAAAACAACTACCAGTGAAGGAGTTGTCTGGTTGAGGGCACCAAACACTATCCGTACGTATCACGAGGCCGTCTCAGGCTCGCGGTCTCGACATGCCGTGGCGTGCCACCCATCGCGGAGGTGTGTCGATGCTACGACTGTTTTGCCAATATCCAGGCACGGATGTCTGTCAACTTGCTACTCGATATTTGACCATTGGTAATCGGAAATGAATGCTTCTCGACATCTCGTTATCCTGTTATCCTACGAACAAGTGATACGCACTGGTGGACTCACACGATGCCACGTACTAGTAGCCCGACAGGGGATAGGGTGATACACTCGAGGGTTGGGTCAAATTTCCTGACTTGACAAGAGCAGAAAACAGAAACGCCGTGGCTGTGATCTTGGCGTGTAAGTACCTGTGGCGGGCGCGTGGCCCGGATCTGAACTGAGCGTGGTTCATCAACCTGGGCCTCGATCAGTGATCCGCGTCTAGGCCAAAAGCCTCGTGGGACGGGGAAAGTTCCGTTCCGAGGTCACCGCAGAGCCTTCGGTTTCAGCCTTTCAGTCGGGTATCCCCATATTTCACCCCAGAAATCGCAGGAGTTGAAGGTATTCAAAAACAAACCCCGCCGGTTGATCTCGACTCGGAGCGAACTTGAAGGGCCTGGACAAATCATGATGCACGATGCAGGATCCCAATACCGATATTAGGAACATAGCTGATTATCATTTTCTTTCCTCGGATTCTGCCTGACATTCAGACATCACTGTTTCGGCACTGGACTTGAACGAATGTCCTGGAATTGGGGCACCACAACAACCCTGATATCATAGTACCCATGACAGCGGCCATGATATCACAGCAAGATACAAGGGACTGAAGAAAAAAATACCTACAGCAAGGTGGCGGCAACAGCCATACATACATCACGATTAGAAATGATGATTGTTAGCTATCACGGTGGCGCCGCTGGATATGAAATACGAGGATCAGTGCGGACATGGTTCTCACTCTACATCAGTGCTCCTGACAGCGATTGAATAATTAATTTGAAAACAAAACACCACAGAAAGTAAGAAGAGAATCGATTGCACATAATTTACACAAACAACTATTGTAATACTGGTACGTAGAGACTCGGATCGTTTGAAGCGCTCGAGAGGGTTTTCTAATCATTGAGCCTACATTCGGAATTCTTCTAATTGGTATTGAACTTTTTTTGCATTAAGTATTTGATGATAAGCGCAGTTTGAAGACGGGTTGATGGAATTCGATGAAAGCTATTGATTCGTATCCAGCGGTATCGCGTATTTTGTTCAGTTGCGATGGCCGCTTGTGGCCAAAGATTTGTCGGTTGAAACCGTGGCCTTTGAATATAAGAATAGAGATGGTATGTATCCCTAGGAGCGCACAGGCACGTGGCGCATCCACGGTTCATCCCAGAGCGCACTGATGTGCGCCCGGCGGCGCGGATCGCTCACAAGCAGGTTTGCAACCAGGTTCTTCACGGCAGTGATACGCACGAGGTCTGGACCACGCAGCTCCTCGTCACTCTCCGCCGCAGCACCGTTGTCCATAAGTGTATCGACCGGGTCTTGGGGAATGGCCGGCCAGGACCACTCCCCACGAACGACGCGCAGTAGCCACCGCCTGCGCACACGCTCCGTTTCTGCATCTTTGGGGGGCGTGTCCAGTGCTGGAGGCGGGTCGAACGGAAGAGTGCGCGTAACGAGAGCGTAAAGAACCACGCCCAGCGCCCACGCGTCTGTCTCACGCCCGTCGTACGTACCAGGTGTGCGGGCAACACGCAATTTCGGTTGCGAGGCGGTAGTAGAAACTGTGCCAACATACGCCCCGCGAGCATCGGAGGGTGCACGAGACAGCGCAGGGAGAGCATTCTCATCTGTATGTGCTGCAACTAGCAACTCTGGCGCGGCGTAGGACTCGGAGCCGCATCGAGTGCTCAGCCACAGATTATCGGGATCGATTTTGCGCGCAAGCCCGAAATCGGTCAATTTGATCAGCGGTTTCCCTTCCGTGGGCTCGGCGATGAAAGGGTTCGTTGTCAGGAGAATGTCTGCCCAGATTGAATCAGATATCAACGATTCCGGAAATAGTGGAGGGAAGAGACACACTTTCAAGCTTGATGTCCCGATGGACAACGAAGCGTGCATGAATCCACTCAACGGCACTGACAAGTTCACGCCATATCCGTCGTAGAAGCGTCTCGCTTAGTTGTGCGTGTTGCTCGTCCGAATTGACCACATCGAGGAGCTCGCCGCCAGAAACGTATTCCAGGACGAGAACGTGATGTGTACGTTGGGTAAATGACGCGTATAATAATGGCAGCGATGCAGGTGCTGGCGTCAGATACTAAGCAAATACAAGTCGGTGTGAGTGAGCGACCAATGCCGGCAGCGCACGCACGTGTAAGACATCCACTTCGCGCAAGAAGGTCGCACGTTCGCCACGTGCGACTTTTCGCATCACAGGGTCATTATGGTCACCAACACGTGGGATCATTTTCACCGCAACGAGTGTACCCCCACGTTCGCCTTGTGCCACGCGGGCCAGCCACACGAGGCTGAAGGCACCTTGGCCAATCTGACGCACGAGCTCGTATGATGGCTCCTCCTCACCATCAGGATGCACGACAGCACCAGGAGTATACACAGTGTGGGGTGGGACCACATCAGGCATAGGTGAACGCCCAATCATGGTTGGAGATGAGACGAGGACATCATCGGGGGGCTCTATCGTGACGCGCGGTGAGAGCAGATGACTGTCATCTGTGCGCCGCACATTGGAGGACTGACGCGAGGGGAAGAGACGCGACAGTAAGGGCACCTGAGGCTTTGGGACTGGTGTGGTGTCTACATCTTCACCTTGGTCAGAGGAAGACGTTGGGGGGCGATCGTGCGGAGATGGTGCACGTGATACTGAAGTCCGTAGAGAAGCATTTGAAGTGCTAGAACGAAGGCTCGGGGGTGAGGTGGGGCAGGAGGAAAACGCCTCGGCGGAGAAAAAGTCGGCGGTCAAAGAACGGGACGAAGACGGACGTTCACGGGAGATGGACTGCTGATTTGGGGGAGGAGTGGGATAATCCGCGAAAGGACTAGAAAAGAAAGCGGCAGTCTTGGGGAGATAGGTGACTGATTGGGATGAATTTGATGACTGGGGGGACGATGCAAAGGGCGAGCCGAAGAATGCACTTGTTTTTGAGTTGGGAGAGGTGTCCGAGAGTGGTATAGATGAGTCCGAGGCGGGTGAATAAGAGTAACCTTCTATTGAGGAGTAGGAGTTGGAGGGAACGGTGATGAGGCTGAGAGGGGAGCGAGGGGATTGCGACGCCGTCGGTTGTGAGGGTGATGGTTGAGGTGTGAAGCGATACGGGGTGGGTGGAGAAGGGGGTGAAAGCAACATTATACAAGGATAATATAAACAGACGACGAGAGGGCGCTACAGATGGGAGTAAAGTCACTCCACAAGGACCACGAATGGGAAACGGAGAAGTACCGGGAGAGAGGCTTTGGGATTAGTTGGGGATGAAGAGGGGGGACTTTACGGGTTCCAAGAGGTGAATACTTGGTGGGGGAAGAGTGGGATGTGCAAGGACTATAATACAAAGATATGATCCGAAGAGATCCGTGGGGGTAATAAAAAGAAAGCGGATCTCTGGGGTGTGTGTGGCGCGAGACGTGGGAGTGATTGGCTGGGAGTAATTCCCCGTTCCCCGTTAGAGTGATGGCCGAGGGGTGAGATGATGGGAATTGATAGCGGGGGAGAGTGGGGGCAAGTCAAGAGAAGGACTGGGTATATAGGTGAGCCATGGCTGCTGCGATACAGAGAATAATGCTCCGTCCCGAGGCGCGGACGCAAACTCTCAACGCCGGAATTTCCACAGATAAATTCTGACAAAAACGCTCAGGCACTTCATCCGCCACCCTGTCAACACTCCTTAATATGGGACAGTTTAGCCATTGGTTGGCTCGGAAGAATGCGGCGCATTGGAAATCAAACGAAACGAAATGTGGCGACTCGGCAAATACCGACTGACCACGTGCGTCGCAGTCCGGCTCGCTTTCTGCCTGCGCACTCCGTCCTTCAACAAACGATGGGGACACAGCTACAGGATGAATATCCCACCTTATTTCGTGATTTTCTTCAAAGTTATTCATTGTCATCACAGACGCTTATGGTCCACTCTCAGGTTCCGAGGCCATGAGCCTCGTTCAGCTCTTCGTCCCAGCCGAGGTTGCCCATGACACAGTTGCCGAGCTTGGTGAACTAGGGAACGTAGAATTTAAAGACGTCCGTCGTTATCCTTCCCGTCTTTTCTCTTTGGACCCAAACCCTCGATCTCGTAGCTCAATCCAGATGTAAACCCTTTTCAACGGTCCTTTGTTGCCGAGATCCGTCGCATAGAAGAGATGGCACGTCGCGTGCGCTTTTTTGCTGCGCAAATTGAGCGCGAACGCGATTCCGTGCCCATCCGGCCATTGTACGACTCCGCTCCCCTCATCGCCGTTGGCCCCCGTGCTGCACAGACCATGGATGACCTCGACGTCAAGCTCAGCGAGCACGAGTCACGCTTGCTCGAGATGAATTCCGCATACGAGGTACTCAACGGTCGCCTCGCCGAACTTATCGAGGCGCGCCACGTCCTCCGCGAAACTGCTGTTTTCTTTCAACGCGTATGTCCATTGTAGTGCCTATTCTCTCTCACAGTAGCTCCATACCGTCATCTAGGCCGAATCGACTCAGAACGAGATCCGCTCGTCTTTTGATGACAGTTCTGCGCCTCTACTCCAGCATGACGATCGCGAAATCCAAATTTCTGCTCCATCAAATGTCCAGCTCGAACTCGAGTACGCGGTTCCCTCGTTCCCTTGTTACATGGTTTCTTAGTTATCTTAGGTTTATCGCTGGTGTGATCGATCGGACGCGACTCCCGACGTTTGAACGAGTTCTCTGGCGTATCCTTCGCGGCAATCTTTACATGAATCACACCGACATCGCCGACCCCTTCGTCGACGCTGCGACCGGCAACACCACGTACAAGAATGTATTTATCATCTTTGCGCACGGTGAAGCTTTGCTCGACAAGATCCGCAAGGTCTGCGAGTCTCTTGGGGCTACCATCTACCCGATCGACCCCAACGCGGACAGACGTCTCGACTCACTCCGCGTCGTGACCGGGCGGATAGAAGACCTCGAGTTGGCCCTCTACAACACCGGCAGCACCCGCCGCGCACAACTCGTTACAACTGGTGAGAGCTTGCGCAGCTGGGAGGACCTCGTGCGGAAGGAGAAGGCAGTGTACGAGACGCTTAACCTGTTCAACTATGACGTTGGACGCAAGACGCTTATCGCCGAGGGGTGGTGTCCTACACGTGACATTGAGATGATTCAGGTTGCTCTGAGGCATGCCACGGTGAGCGCGCCGATTTCCGTGTTTCTTCGTTCTCTGATACTCTGCTGGCAGGAGGAATCGGGCACGTCTGTGCCACCGATTCTGCAAGAGTCGCACACCAACAAGACCCCACCGACCTTCCAGCGAACGAATAAACTTACGGAAGGTTTCCAGACGATCATGGACTCGTATGGAATTGCGACCTACCAAGAGGTCAACCCCGGTCTTTTCGCCGTTATCTCTTTTCCGTTCCTGTTTGCGGTGATGTTTGGTGACATTGGACATGGCACGATCGTTCTCTTTACTGCGCTGTGGATGATTTTCAACGAACGCAAGTGGGCGCGCGCAGATCTAGACGAGATTGTTGGAACTTTTTTCTTGTCTGTGGTCTTTTTTTCTTCCTAGAAATGGCTCCGTTAACAACAGAGATGGCAGCGGTCGGTATATCCTCCTCCTCATGGGCCTGTTCTCAATCTACACGGGTCTCATTTACAACGACGTATTTTCAAAGTCACTCCATCTCTTCCGCTCTGGGTGGACGTTCCCTGAAGGGGAGAGCGGAATTGTCCATGGTGAGCCAAATGGTTATGTCTACCCATTCGGTCTAGACCCTGGCTGGCATGGCGCGGAGAACGCGCTTAACTTTACAAATTCCTACAAGATGAAGATGTCTATCATTCTCGGTGTGGCTCATGTAGGCAGTTCTTTTGGCATAAGCGTAAAGGGCAATCTAAAGCCTCTGCGCAGATGACGTTCGCCCTGTGCCTGCAATTGCCTAACCATCTACGTTTCAAGCGATACACAGATATCTATCACGGTTTCATTCCTCAGATGCTCTTCCTGCAATCGATTTTCGGCTATCTTGTCGTGTGCATCCTTTACAAGTGGCTCGTTGACTGGTCAAAATCACCGACACCGCCACCCTCGTTGTTGAACATGCTCATCGGGATGTTCCTCTCCCCGGGCACGATCGAAGCGGACAGCCGTCTGTATCGTGGGCAAGGATTCGTGCAGGCGGTTTTGCTGCTCATTGCAGCCGTGTGCGTGCCGTGGATGCTGTGCGTCAAGCCGTACCTGCTCTGGAAGGAGACGAAAGGCGCGCAGAGAGATGGCTATGCTGGACTTCCGGGTAACGATGACGAGTACGGCGCGCGACACGAGGACCTCGAAGGTGAGGAAGAAGGGCATGGCCGGGCGCTTGTGGCGGACGTGCGTGAGGAACACGTAAGTTCTGCATTTGGATTGTCCGTGCCGTTGTTCATTTCGGGGAATAGGAGGAGCAGCACGACTTTAGTGAGGTTGTGATCCACCAGGTGATTCACACGATCGAGTTTTGCCTTGGCTGCATCTCGCATACCGCTTCGTACCTGCGTCTTTGGGCCCTCTCGCTTGCACATGCGCAGTTATCCACCGTGTTGTGGGAAATGACACTCGCGTCCGTTCTGGATCTTGAAGGCCTTTTCGGCAAGGTGACGATATTTCTCGTCTTTATGCTGTGGCTTTCTGCCACAGTGGGTATCTTATGCATAATTGAGGTGGGTGTGTCTCATGCGACACGGGGAACGTGTGTTTTCTGATTTGTGGGGGACAAATGACAATGCCGCACCACAGGGCCTCTCGGCATTCTTGCACGCGCTTCGGTTGCATTGGGTAGAAGCGAACAGCAAGTTTTACGAAGCTGGCGGCTATGTGGGTAGTTTGCAATTGTTCTATTGTCATCTGAGGACTGACAAATACCCCTTGTAGCAATTCAAGCCCTTGAACTTCGCGGCGCTAGGTGAAAGTGATTGATTGATACGATATCATCGGTGGGGTGTTCAATTACAGTGATGATGGGTACATACACGACAAGTGATTGTAAATAATCTTAGCGCTGTTCCGACAACGCCGGTCGCTTATCTTACTTGGCACGGAATGATCTGTCACAACTGTCACAGTTTTCGGACCCAGCCGGTAGCCGGCAGTTGCACCGCACCGACTCACTATAAAAAAAAGTGGCTGGCGGCTCAGATACCACACCCTTTTCTCTCTTTTCTCTCAAATAGAGGTACCTCTCTCTCCCCCTCTCCCCAGTTTCCTCGATCCTGACATCTTCTCATCAGGCTACGGCCATTACACTCTTAGAGGTTTCTTTGTCCTTGTTGCCTTTGCGTGTCCCCTTTGGTTCCCATAGACCCATAGACAAATCTTACCAATCCCTTTAACACCCTAGAAGGTTTGTGCATTCATCCTTGCCAGTTTCTTAGCATGCTAATTTATCGTTTATTGTAGATTCTATAGAAACATGCCCGCTGTTACCGCCTCCGGTGCCACTACTGCGACCCCTTCCCCAGAAGCCCTCAAGGCTGCCACTGCTAATGCCCCTGCTGTCGACAGCCTTTTTGTCGTTGACAAGACCGCTCGTCAGTCGGCCTCCGAGGGTATTGCATCTCTCGTTCAAAAGGACGGGCCATCCGCCATCAAGTCCACCGGTTTTACCGATGCCGTAATCAAGGCGCTCGGTGACAAGAAGTCGCCCGCTGCCCGCGAGGGTGCCGCCGGGGCTATTACGGCCGTCTCGAAAGCTGCGGCCAATGCTCTCGAGCCCGTCTTCATCGATTCCGGTCTTTATGCCACTCTCCTCGAGACGTTTGCCGATAAAATGCCCGCTGTGCGCACCGCCGCTGTCGAGGCGGTCCGCAGCTTTGTGGCCAATGCGAACCCGTGGAGTGCTGCGTTTTTAATGCCTGCGCTTCTTCATGAGATCAAATCTGCTAGCAAGTGGCAGGTCAAGACGGGCTCTCTCACCATTCTCGACCAGCTCGTCATCAGCGCCCCTCAACAGACCGCCAAGCTCATGCCTGACATTGTTCCTGTCCTTTCTGAGGCCATTTGGGACACCAAGGCCGATGTCAAGAAGCATGCTCGCGAGTCTCTCACAAAGGCTACCGCCCTGGTTTCCAACAAGGATATCGAACGTTTCATTCCCGCCCTTATTCAATCATTGATTAATCCGGTCGAGGAGGTTCCCAAGACTATCCAACTTCTCTCGGCCACTACATTCGTTTCGGAGGTTGATTCACCTACGCTCTCCTTAATGGTCCCCCTTCTCTCTCGTGGCCTTTCTGAAAAGTTGACTGCTACCAAGCGCAAGGTTGCTGTGTAAGTGGTTCTGCCCCGCGTTCATTGCAATATCTGATCCCGCTCCTGCACAGCATTGTTGATAATATGTCCAAGCTTGTTGATTCCGCAGTCACAGTCCGCCCGTTCCTGCCGAAGCTTCTCCCTGGCCTCATCAAGGTCGAGACTTCCATCGGCGATCCTGAGGCACGCAGTGTCGTCGGTCGCGCCATTGCTACCCTTCGTCAGGTTGGCGAGGTTCCCACCGGCGACGCATCAGACCTCCCTCCTCTCAAGTCTGTTGACGCTAGTCAGCTCGCCGAGATGCTCGTATCCATCTACAAAAAGGCCAAGGCCAACCCACTCCCCTCTGCGACGGATGAATCTGTCATTTACGTCTCGCGCCTCGCCGCTAACCTCGTTAATGCCAAGAACTTTGAGGTTCCCGAGTGGCAGACTCTCGCGCCTTATCTCGGTTTCCTCGCACAGACCCCTGACCCCATCTCAGTCGCCAATGACTGGGTGGTCCGCTCAGCGTCTGAGGGTTCTGACGATGGTGCAGAACTCGAAGAAGAGGAAGAAGGCGAGGAGCTCTGCAACTGCCAGTTCTCTCTTGCTTATGGTGCCAAGATCTTGCTCAACACTGCCACCCTCCGTCTCACGCGTGGTCACCGCTACGGCCTCTGTGGCAAGAACGGTACCGGAAAGTCCACCCTTATGCGTGCCATTACGAACGGCCAAGTCGAGGGCTTCCCATCCCCTGATGAGGTTCGCACATTCTATGTCGAGCACGACATTGATGGTTCTGAGGAAGACACCTCTGTCCTTCAATTTATCCTTTCCGATAAGCGCATCCTTGCCTCTGAGCAGGAGGTCGTTGAGGTTCTCGAATCTGTTGGCTTCAACGGAGACCGACAAAAGTCTGCCATTGGCTCCCTCTCTGGTGGTTGGAAGATGAAGCTTGCCCTTGCTCGCGCAATGTTGTTCAAGGCTGACATCCTTCTGCTTGATGAGCCGACTAACCACTTGGACGTTGTCAACATTGCCTGGTTGGAGAACTACCTCACTGGCCTTAAGCACTGCACCTCCATCATCGTTTCGCACGACTCGAGCTTCCTCAACAACACGATCACTGATGTCCTGCACCTTAACCGTTTCAAGCTCCGCCGTTACCGTGGTAACCTCGAGACGTTCGTCAAAGCTGTTCCTGAGGCCAAGTCGTACTACACGCTCGAAGCCGCTGAGGATTACAAGTTCAAGCTTCCTGACCCACCTCTCCTCGAGGGTGTCAAGACCAAGGAAAAGTCACTCCTCAAGATGCGCAAGGTTGGCTTCCAGTACCCAAGTCAACCCGTGCAGCAGCTGTACGACATCACGCTTCAAGTTTCATTGTCCTCGCGTGTTGCCATCCTCGGTCCCAATGGCTCTGGCAAGTCGACACTCGTCAAGCTGCTCACTGGCGAGATGGAGCCGAACAAGGGTGGCGAAGTGTGGAAGCACCCCAACTTGGTCATCGGCTATGTTGCCCAGCATGCGTTCCACCACATTGACAATCACCTCGACAAGACTCCCTTGGAGTATATGCTCTGGCGTTACCAGACCGGTGAGGACTTGGAGGAGTTGGGCAAGGCGGCCCGCCAGATCTCAGCCGAGGAGGAGCAGAAGATGAAGGATGGAGCACTCGTTGTCGTCGAGGGCCAGAAGCGATTTATTGAGGAAATTGTGACGCGCAAGAAGCTGAAGCAGTCATATGAGTACGAGGTTTCGTTCAAGGGTCTCAGTTCGTCCGAGAATATCTGGCTACCGCGCGATGACCTGGTCAAGCGTGGGTTCGAGAAGAAGGTGCTTGAGGTGGATACCCGGGAGGCTCAGCGGCTGGGTCTACTTCGTCCTCTCGTGCGCCGGGAGATCGAGTCGCACTTCGCTGACTTTGGGCTCGAGCCTGAGTTTGTCTCGCATAACACAATGCGTGGCCTTTCTGGTGGTCAGAAGGTGAAGATTGTGCTCGGTGCGGCGACGTGGCGCCGGCCTCATGTTATCTGCTTGGATGAGCCGACTAGTGCGTTTGACATTGAATCTGCTTCTGTTTTTGGTTATGCTGACATGCATGTAGACTACTTGGACCGTGAGTCACTGGCTGCACTCATTTCTGCTCTCAAGGTGTTTGAGGGTGGTGTCCTCATTATCACCCACAATCGCGACTTTTCCGAGTCTCTATGCCAAGAAGTGTGGGCGATGCGGGATGGCAAGCTCGAGGCATCAGGCCACAACTGGGTTGAAGGCCAGGGTTCGGGACTGCGTATTGACAAGAAAGACGGGCCAGAGGAGGACCAGTATGATGCCATGGGGAACAAGGTCGACCTCAAGAAGTCGAAGAAGGTCACGGCGAACGAGGCACGCAAGCTTAAGAAGGAGCGGATAGCACGGAAGAAGCGCGGCGAAGACGTTGATGACGACGACTCGTGATTGCGTTTCTTTCTCCTCGCTTGTAGTCCGGAACCGTGCCGCGTGTGTCTCGTTTGTCTTGTCTTTTGTGTTGCGTGCCGGTCTATTATCACGACGGAATGTCCTACTTTTGTTTCATAGTGTACATGGATGCACGATTGCGTCAACTAGTTGATACTATACGATTCCCAGCGCAATGACTATTTTTCTTTACGACTAATTGAGCGGTTGACGATGACTGCGCGCCAGTTATCTCAATTGTCGTACACGGTTCAACCGGGCAGATTTGTCAGCAAATTCTCAACTGGCAGTCACAAATGGTCATGGTGACTAAGCTGACTGTTTCAAATCCCGACTCAAACCTTATTTACAGTGTCAATGCGCGGTTTCAGAGCAAAAGGGGGGAGGAAATCTAAAAATTGACTAGCGCGAGACAATGCACACTATTCTATGTCTAGGGATACTATTCCACCTGGTTGTTGTGTGTGCATTCCGAGTGCCCGGTTGAGCCATTTGCTGACAAATCTGCCCGTAACGACAGTACCGCAGTTTGCTGTGTATGGTCCGCGGACCGGCATCAGCCGGTGCAAGCACTGCCTCTACTAGCTTCGATATTTATACCCTCTTCCAATACCTCTACCTCCGTTACATCCTTATCCTTTCTTGAAGAATGACCGTGTTATACCCGCACGACTATGATGCCCACCAAGTTTACGCTCGCAGTTTGGGGTCGAGCCTCACTCCTAACGCAACGCAACGCACAACCCTCATCGTTGCAGGATGCTACATCCTGATCATCGCAATCCTCTGGTATGCTCCATCTTCTTTATGCGACATTTCACCCTCGCTGATTCACGTGAGGATAGGCATGTCCCATACTTGAACTTCATTAGCGAGTGCCATCCCCTTCTTCCCCAATTTCCCCCCCTTACTCACCCCGGCATTGGCGTACATACTAGTTTACCCCTTCAAGTGCGTAAAATTTCCTCCCGTACGGCCTGAGAAATGATGCGACCTTTGCTCATTTTTATGTTTTGGAACCTGCAGGTTGCTTACCGTCGGGTTTCATGAGGTATGTCTGTTGCGGTGCTGGGTCCGATGTGCGGCTCAGCTCAGGCGCCGGATCAATAGATGAGCCACGCGTTTGCGGGCGTTCTCACGTGCGCGCATATCCATTCCATCGAGCTCGACCGTGAGTGTCGTGTCCCCCATTTCCATTTCCATTTCCATTCTGGAATTTCTGATAAGTGCGTGCGTGCGTGCAGCGGATGAGGGCGGCGCGACGAGGATGTCGGGCGGGATTGCGTGGATCACGCTCCCCGCGGGATATCTGGGTTCGAGCCTTATCGGTGCGGCGCTTATCGCGTGCGGATTCGACACCAACGCGAGCAAGGTCGCCAGTCTCGTCCTCGCCGTCTTTTTCGTCTTTACGCTCTGGTGGGCGAGGCGCAATCTCCTGTACGTCCTTGTCCCTCTGTACGTCGGTCGGCTGATTCCTGATGCTGTGGCGTCGCTAGGACGTGGGCCCTCTTGTTGGGCATGTCTGGTTTGATCGTGCTCTTTTGGTTCCTCAAGGGTGGCGACGTGTTGCGTTACCTTGTAAGTTTACGCTTCTCTCTTTTGGCAAAGCATGTTTTACTGATTTCTCGTACGCATCTAGGTGTTATTCATTGGTGTCATGTCGTGTCTTTATGCCCTCTGGGACGTGGTCGGTGCGGCCTTTTCTTGTTTTAGAAATAAGATCTTTATTCTAATTGGTGGCGTTGTGTTCACAGATGATACGATCGCTCGTAAAGTGAATGCGTCAGATGCATCGGCCTTCGCGAAGATTTGTGGCTGTTTTCCTTCTCGGGGTATGCGCAGTCGTGGCCACTGCTACTCTTTTCATCAAGCGTGTGTTTGCTGACTGCAAACCTTTTTTTCTTTTTCCAAATTGCAGTGTGGGGAGTCATCTGGCTCGTCATCGCGTTCCTTTTCTTCATTCTGGGCATCTTGGTTGGCATTGTCGCGTTCAAGGTACGCACTAGATTGCTTGCATCGCCTTTCGCTTGTCTCATCATGCATCATGACGTGTGTGTGCGATGATTTCCTTTTTGTCTAGGAATCGGCGGCTCAACAAAAGGAAGACGCGAAACACTTCTTGCCCACGCCTGGCTCGAACGGTGCGATCGCGTTGCCGATGTCGACCCCGCTCGGGCTACTCCTCGGCATTCTGTCGTCGGCAGTACTTGCTTTGCTATGATAAAGCAAGGCAGAGGGAGCATGCACAAGAGACGGTGTCATGGAAGCTCTCGATCCATGTTGGTCATTGTTGGACTTGAATCACTATTTCTGTATTGGTTACTGTAGTGTTGTCATTCCTAGGTGTTTGAACTTTTGAACACTGCGCGCGCGTGACACGCGGGGCTATTGGTACCTCTCTATGTATCGCATCGATGTTATTTCGTGACGTTGTCCTCGCAATAGGGGTAATTCTATAAGCAGGCCCACCGAAATGGCGCTGTTGTCCTGATGGCGGGTGAAACAAGCGGAGAACATGTGGATCAGGCGATAAGCGAGGCAGTGTCTTAGCGTAGCGCGGCCAACCGCGGGCGCCGTCACGACTTGCTTCTTTATCCATTGTGCCCGTCGCCCGGACCACGTTGTACCGCCACTGGCATCTGTGGCTGCTTCTCCTGAATCAAGGTATGGGATGGGTTGCCAGAAAAGTTCAAACATATTACTGTACTAGCGAACTCGGAGTAGTCAACAGTTGCTCTGGACGGCATGGCGTGAAGCACGAATGACCCGTGATCTTCTGTGTGTATGTGTGGAAGAGACCCGATATTAGCGTTTTCAGGCTAGTTTGATGGGGGTTTAGCCCCAGAGGGAGGCCCTTCTGACCTAGAACCGGTGGCTCTCTGCGGAATAGAGGGGCCAGGACTGCAATAACAGTAGTTGCTTTTTTTGTCTTTAGTCCGGGGAACTGGTCGCAGACGGTTTGGTGATAAGCATCGCACAGGCGAATGTCCTTGTAACGGCTCCACGAGACATAGTACGGAGTCGCAGCGGGGCGTCGAGATGGCTTGTTTCTCTGTAGGGTGATTGACCTTCCCTTGGTCGCCAGAGACCCTTCATGTTCACTGAAAGTGTACATAGTCACTTCAAGTTGTAAGCCAGTTTTCAGGTTCCGGCAGGATAACGACATGAGGAAGTCAACAGAGGCAGTGACCGTGCCCCATGAGCATACTACTATCGCTGTTGTCAGTGTCAGAATGGTGCATATTTCCCGTTCCTTGGCTCTTTTCGCCATACGAGACCGCTCCCAAGTGCACATCCGAGCATCTAGCTAGCCTGGATGACCTAAAAACAAGAAACTGTCACCGTTACAAGTCTCGGGGTGTCATTTGCGTAATCACGGCATTTTTGAAGTCCGCGTGTTCAGTTCCCCGCCCTTACAACCGTGACTTGGATCGACTTGGAACTCTGATCGTCACGTACGCGCACCATCGTCTATCCCTCGCACTCATGAAGAGACGCAACGGCGCATCAACGCCAACGACGCGTCTCGTATCTCAGCGGAGCTCAGCAGAGCCTGCCGTGACTTTGTTCAAGCTCGAAGACCCAGATGACGATTCAAGTTCGGCACCGGGATCATCTGCAGTGCGCCGCTCAAAGCGTGTCAAAGTTGAGGTCGTCGAGACTGAAGAGATGGTTAATGCGGACAGTGCTGCTGACGGGGAGTTGCCCATCCCAATTACGGACTCGGAGGGGCTAACAAGCAAGGGCAAGAGGGCAAGATCATCGTCGCGGTCAGGGAGGGCACGGTCTACGTCGCCGCGGAAGCCCAAAACGATCAAGCAGGCTCTCGAGAAGCCTCATCCCGCACCTGTACGCTGGCGCGAGACGTACGATGCTATCAAGGAGATGCGCTCTCGCTTCCCCGCGCCGGTGGACACAATGGGGTGTGATACGGCCAAGTGGAAGGAGACGGATCCTCGGGTGCGTGATGAAGAGACTTTCAGTTATGCACCATCCTAACTTCCCCATTTGTCCCTCTTTCCTTTATCGTTCTCTCTTTCTCGTGATTGCTTTGGCGAGTGCAGAACAAGCGCTTCGCGACGCTCATCTCGCTCATGCTCTCCTCGCAAACAAAGGACGAGGTGACGGACGCAGCCGTGGACAAGCTACGCAGCGGACTAGGTGGCACCCTTAGCCTCGAGGCAGTACTGGCTGCCGAGGAACATGTCATCGCCGACGCCATTAACAAAGTAGGTTTCTGGCGCCGGAAGACCCAGTTAGTCCCCTCTTCTTCGCCCCACTCTCCCTCCCCTTTCCACACGGTCCATGGCCAACAGGAATTAGGTACATAAGGCAGGCCGCACAGCGCCTGCGGGACGACTTTGATTCGGATGTCCCGAAGACCGTTGACGAGCTTTGCTCGCTCTCCGGTGTGGGGCCAAAGATGGCATTTTTGTGTTTGCATGCTGCTTGGGATATGTCAGTCTACCACGTTTAGGACCGCACACTGCCTTCCACTAATAGTTGGGGACAGAAATGTGGGCATTGGTGTAGACGTTCATGTGCACCGCATCACCAACAGGCTCAAGTGGCATAAACCACCCACAAAAAACCCCGAGGAGACCAGGTGAGGAAATGGCGGGGATCTGGTGTTTGATCTTCTCTGACCAATTTTGTACGTCCGACGCAGACTCAACCTGCAATCGTGGCTGCCCACCGAGTTTCATAAGGAGATAAACCACCTCCTCGTCGGTTTCGGCCAGGTCTGTCGGTTGGATAAATTTGGCTTCTTCGGTGGTCGTTCAATAAGCTATAGGTCATTTGCCTTCCCATCGGTCCTCGATGCGACCTTTGCACTCTGAGTGCACAGAAGATCTGCCCAAGTGCCCAGATCGTTGTAAAATCCAGGGCTAAGAAGTCCACGACTTTGCAACCAGAATCCGGCCCCAAAATCGAGATCGCCATTGAGGAGACCTCTACTCTAAATCTCCCCAAAGAACAACCCGCGTCGCCCTGCCTGAGTGCGGTATCGAGTCTGACACCTGAGCCAGACGATGTTTAGGTTGTTGTACGTACTCGCGGGTCGAGGCCCATTGACACCATAGTCTACTTCTCGATCTTCCTATTACTAATTAATTGCCGCATCTCTCAGTCTCACCCAAGGGTCCACGTGTATTCTTGAATCCCTTATCCCAGCGCGTGTTACCCGCCTTCCATTCGCATTCTACGATCCCCAGTAGTTCAAGCGTTAGATGACTATTGGCTCTAGGTAACATATATATGCGACGAGTGGGATACTTCTGGCACGTGTTGTTTCGCTTCTCGGTCAACCCGGGGGTTGTTTTGCTTAGCGCTATGGCCACGGACCAATTCGCTTTATCTGACGATGCACTTCAATGGACGGGGATCATCATCTGCTGGCGTGGCTAAGTCTGTAGGAACCCTTTCAGCTGTGTCCCGGTAATATCGATTAGGTGCGATACTTGTCGACGAACCAGGTAAATTCCCATGCATCATCAAATTCAATAAGGGCGAGCTTACTGTATGGCAGTGTAACACGGGCACTCGAAGTTGCCATGTCGACACTTCGGTGCTGGCGCGACGTTATTCTCTCTGTCGGTATAAAGTCTGTGAGGGGAGAGAAGGGTAGGTCCATCCTCTCATGCTCGGCGTCTCGACCTCTCGACGCTGAATTGAGCTACCGTCCTTTGTCCTGGCTCTGAGATCTGGGCCCTCTTCCTCTCCCTTCGTTGTAATATCCCTTCTGACGGGGAACTCACTAGTGGGCCAATACAAGTTGATGGGGATGAGGGTAGCAATAACTAGTCGGACAGTGGCAGGGCACAAGTGCGTGTGAACTAGTCATTATCTTACTGAGCTTGAGGGGCACACGCAGGTTCGTCATCCGAGAAGAGGATGAGGATAACAATACTGTACATGCATAGCGCCTGGGCTGTGTTGCATTCACTTGTGAGACGACACTGCCTTTGTCAGTACAGGCCCGGGTAATTAGGAACAGATTTAGGGGTACGTAAAGAATTTTGATTGAGGGAAACATGCGGTCTGCATGCGACATACACACAAGCTGAGTAATGGATGCTGTGCGTTGATCGTTCATCTATGTTTCTGGCGTCCAACGGACAGCATTTTAATAATTGGAGCCGTGCAGTACGCTGGATCGTATGGTTCTACACGCACGCACCGACCGTGACGGACTACACTGCCCTAGTACAGCCTGAATTGTGGCTGACAAAAAATCGCCCGGTTCCACCCTAGATTTCCATCTTTGGATCTTCTGGTGAGCGTGCTAGTCGGTCATCACTCATCGATGCTATTTAGCGGCGAGACGCACGGTCGGAATTGAATTGAGTGCTGGGATGCTATGTCCTCCTGTCAGGGTGTGGGAAAAGGTTCCCCCCAGAACCTACCCATCGAACCCGTTGACGGGGCCACGCTTGAATCGCCAGGATTTTAAAATGGCATTGCCCGTGTTGCTGTGCGCGGCGTTCCATACTGTATTCTATGCCCTGCTCGCCGGTGCAATCATACTTCCGAGTTTGGTATAAAACACATGCTCTTCTCTTCCCACACAACATGAGGGACACCACGTTGCTCGGCCTCATTTCGACCAGCCCGTTTCCTCACCTCACCTCGACTGGCTGTACTCTTGCCGTGTGCACAGCAACGCTGATATAAGCATCAGTATATAATCTCTAATGAGGAGAGGGATGGCGTCTGCCAGTGGTCAACCAGCTCGAGCTTACTCCGCCAAGAACGGGATGGACGAATGTTCTCCCCTTATGTTTGGCCGCTACCCCACGGTCTTCAGACTCCATAATCGTCCCCGTTGG
>Ga0209488_10001642_pt1 | contig 19042 bp, 19 predicted proteins | sample Rivendell_Oct201_8_FD_188349 | JGI IMG/M metagenome (GOLD analysis project Ga0209488, IMG submission 188349) | Vadose zone soil microbial communities from the Eel River Critical Zone Observatory, Northern California, USA -... | ecosystem: Environmental > Terrestrial > Soil > Vadose zone >...
GCAAGTCGTAGTCATTCTTATTCAACAACGCCAGTGCGTCCTGACCTCCGGTACAACAGGTACTTTTGAATCCGCGACCTCTCACGATGTTGTCCACCAGTTCCACAATGTGCTCTTCGTCGTCGACAATCAGAACGGATGGACTTACCTTCAACATTCCAGGACTATCCGGCAATTTCGTCGTGGTGTCCTCCGGTTCGAAATCGGCCAACGGCAGATCTACGGTGAAGGTAGCACCGTGACGCAGATTTGGTGATACCCACATTTCACCGCCAAGATCCTGCACAATTTTCCGGGACAGACTCAGCCCGAGGCCGTTGCCGTCCTGCTTGGTTGTATAGAAGGGCTGGAAGATCCGCTCGATTTCCTGCGCGCTCACTCCCGGCCCGTCGTCCATTACCGATATCCGGACGCGATCCTGATGTATCGCGCTGGAAATGCGGATGTTGCCGGTACGATGAGCCGAAGAAATCGCCTGGATGGCGTTGGTCATCAGGTTCAGAAATACCTGAGTCAGCTCTCCCTCATGGGCAAGGGTTGCTGCCTCGCCCTCAGACAAATCAAGGGACAGCTCGATCCCATGGAGGCGAAGCGGATGACCGGAAAGCTCCACGGTTTGGCGAATCGCATCGTGCACGTCCACTGCTTGAAGGTCGCCACTGGCACGCCGTCCCAGCTTGAGCACATTCTGGGTAATGCGAACGCACCGCGCAGCCTCTGTGTTGATTCTTTCCAGTCGGACATCGTGATCGGAACGGTCACGCAACATCAACTCGGAGAATCCGAGAATTGTGGTGAGGGGGTTATTCAGTTCATGGACGATGCCGGCGAGAAGGCTCCCCGCCGCAGACAGGGTCTCCGACTGAATCAGCTTTGTGCGGAACCGGTCGACCTCGGAGGCTCGCTCTATGGCTTTCCCAACGTGGCGGCACGCCATCTCCACCAGATGCTCGTCGCTGGCCCCGAGCACCCCCGGCAGGGAACTGCTCAGGTTCATGACGCCAATCATGCGATTGCCGACAGTGATGGGATGGACAAAGAGCGAGCGGACCTGTGACTGTGTGGTGTCCGCATGAAGAAACCGCCGATCCTTCGATGCATCGACAAGACGCACGGCGATATTGTTCTGGGCAACCCAGCCGGCAATACCCTCTCCTGGACTAAACGTCAGAGGGGCGCCGGAATCTCCCGATCGGGACAGGCGAGTCGCGGCCCCGGCAACGACGAGGTTGCCGGAGTCACCGTCATACAACATGATCGAAGTGTTGTCCGCACAGGTGCTGTCCACGATGATTCCCGCAACACGGACTGTCAGGTCGCGGGCGCCCGAGTAATCCGTCAACGCCTGGATGAATTGATCCAGGAACCGGGCATCCATGGAATCGAAGCCTGTCTCATCGGATACCAGCGGCCGGACTTCGATTTTGTCTTTGATTGGGACCATCACTAACGCGCTTATCGGTGGGACGAATTCATAACATTAGTGTCGGAAGGTGTGAACAAAATGGGGACAGGACTCGAATGCGATCAAGGGTAGATTGAGACCGGAAGGTTGGTGTTTCGAATTCGACTCCAGTCCCCATTTCGTTCATACATTTTCTTCAATTGACGTAGCTGGACACCATCCGCATTCGAGACAGCATCCTTGGCTTGTCGGTATCGCGCCGGAGAAGGTCCGACTCCTTCGCAAAGATACTTTCCTCGAAGCTCATCATGGCGAGGCCGTCCTGAAATTTTCCGATCTGTGGGCGCACGTCGATTCCGGCCGTCATCTGAAGCAGCCAGGAAGGAAAGTCCGCTCCGGAAGCAAGCGTCAGTGGAATCCCACCGGAAAATCGCGGATTGACTTCGATCAGAGTCACCTCGCGGCCGTCCCACTTGCACTGAATGTTGGAGGCCCCCACGATTTGCAGTCGCTCCGCAACGTCCGCTGCAAAATCCATGACTTCCAGTTTCCTTCGAGTGACGCCCTTATCGCTGACTCCCGCACGAATCACGAGGCGTTCGCGGGGGACCACGGAAATAACATTGCCTTTGAAATTAGACAGTACGTCAACGGTGAATTCGGTGCCGTAAGCGTAGTCCTGAACCAGGGCATCGGGAACGTAGTTGGTAAACAACCGCAGCTGCTCGTCGGACTGGACGTTGAATACGTTGACGCTTCCTCGACCGAAGCGTGGTTTCACAACAACGGGATACTGGAAATTTCGTCCTTCGATGTCTTTGGCCAAAATAGTTTCGGGAGCTGAGATTCCGTTCCTTCGACAGAACAAAAAAGTTTCGTACTTGTCGTTGCAGATGAGGCCGGTCTGCTCGCTGGAAATCGCCACACGAACTCCGACATGTTCGAAACGAGAGCGTGCCTTTCCGAATATCGGCAGTTCGTCGTCGATCGTTGGAATGACCAGACCAATGTCTTCCACATCACAGATGCTCTCGATGATCGGAATGTAGTGTCGGTCGGTCGTGAGCGGAACGATGTGGTGTTTGTGTCCGAAATACAAAGCGGGTGACAGCGGATTGATGTCGGTCGTAATCACGCGTCCGTTGCCGAACTTCCCAACCGCTTCAGTAAAGGCCCTGACCAGCGGAACCCGCCGCGATGCGGCGGTTACCAGCACATTGATTTTCTTCATCCAAGAAACTCCCACCGAACCGGTGCGCCTGCCTCGATTGCGGTGGTTGCGTGTTTACCAATGACCTGGGCAACATGCTCGGGAGAAATTCCGATGGCTGGGCGCAGAGCGTGGAGCATACCGGCATCGATGACTTCTCCGGGCGCAATCGGCCGGCTGGTATAGAGTGACCGTCGCGACGCGGTGAGATTCCGGCTCTCCGCTTCGGAAGCGAACTTGCCGCGAGTCCCAAGGATGGCGCCTATCTTGCGCAGTTCTTCGATATGCCCTTTGAGCTGTTTTGCATCCATGGAAACGGCAAGGTCCGGAATGTCGCCACGGGTCTCGATCATGAAATGTCGTTCAATGACCTGTGCCCCGATCGACACGGCAACAGTGGCTCCCAGGCTACCCACACTGTGATCGGAAAACCCGACGGGAAACCCGAATCGGTTTTGCAGGTACTGCACGGATTTCAAATTCAACTCCTCGCCCGCGGCGGGATAGGAGGAAACGCAGTGAAGCAGGATCGTCTGCGCGTTGGACTGCGTGTGCATCCAGTCGATGGCCTTTTCAATTTCCTCTACCGTACTCATCCCGGTTGAGAGAAGGACAGGTTTCCGTTTTCTGCTGACATGTTCGATCAAGGGCCGGTGCGTAATATCACCCGATGCGATCTTGAAAGCGCTGACGCCGAGGTCGTCGAGAAAATCCGCACTCTCTTCGTCAAACGGTGTCGACAGAAAGTCGATGTTCAATCGCTTCGCCTCTTTGAACAGCGTGCGAAACGCGTCGAAAGGAAGCTCCAGCTTCTTGAAAAGCTCCTGCAGGTTGGGCTGATCTTTGGTGTGAGTGAGCGTTGCCGGACGTGTCGAGGCCAGGCGTTCGGCTCGAAAAGTCTGGAACTTCACGGCATCTGCGCCAGCCCATTTCGCCGCCCGCACCAGCGCCAGAGCGCGCTCCTTCGAGCCGCCATGATTCAATCCAGCTTCGGCAATGACATAAACCCGGCTGGGGTCCTTAGTCAGCAGACTGAAGAGGTTTGTGTTTGATGAGTCTTCCATATATCCCTCCCGGGACCGTCAATAATTTCGACAACGCGCTGCAGACCCTTCCCATCCACCAGATTTTGTCCGGCAGAAACCATTCGTGAAACCATCGATTCGGCACTCATCATCTGCGAGCACCGATCCAGCAATTCGCTCGATGAGAGCCGGTCCAGCAGTCCCAACGAAACAACGGCGCCCTGCTCCTGAAACTCTTCTGCCGTCCGAAGCTGCAATCGGTCTACGGCCACCGCAATCGTCGGGACACCGGAGGCAAGCAAGTCATACAAGGTCGTTCCCGCCGCCGAAATGGCAAAGCGGCAGGTCGCCATCGCGCGTTCGATTTCGGAGTCGGGTGTCGGGGTATTTTTCGCACTTGGACCGAAGCCGGCGGTTGTCAGCACGCGAATGCCGAGCGGTTTCAGATGTTCGGCAATCCGATACGCAAACTCCGCGCTGGCACCGCCGCCGACGCTTACCAGAACCGTGTCTTCGAGGTTTGCGGACGCCGCCCGAACGACGGGCTCGCGAGTGATCATGTACCGGGGACCAAGGAATAATGCCTGATTCGGACTGGGTGAATAAGGCACCAGGTTCGTCACGCTTCCATCGATTGCCACATCGGATCGGCACTGCGTCAGCCCCATATCGTGAATGCTGACATGACGCGATCCATGCCGGCGAATCGCGGCAGTAATCGCATGGGATTCGCGCAGATCGGTGACCATCACTTGCGGAAACTTCTCCGCCTTCAAGTCGGCAAGAGACGCCGCGAAACCCGCCGCCTCAAAAAACCTCCGGCATGTTTCGGAAATGGGGAAGATTGATGCGCCGCCCTCGAGGGATCGGGCGATTCTCAGGCATCGCACCGCATGCCCGTAACCCAGCGATGGGCCGGCATTCACCACCAATCCAATTCGAGGATTTGTCGTCGGGCTGTTATTGGATCTGTGCACGAGTTCTTTCCACCGTGTCCCGCCATGATTCGAGGATTGGCACGATTTCGTATTCCAGGACGTCGCAGATGGATACCCAGAATCGGTTTTCCTGTGCGGCAATCAACTGGCGGATGGCATTTTCGAGATTTGAAGAATTGTCCGGTGCATTCACCCAGCCGAGATCTTCGGAAAAGACCGAATAAAAAATCCGGATCGAATCCAGAAGGTGCGCCAACTGAGTGTGAGCCCGTTCCTCGGCCCGGTTCTCGAATTGTTTGATGATGTCGCGGGTGTTGTTCAGTGCCAGCGCAATTTCAGTCTGGAGCTCGGCGAAGGTCTCTTTCACGACCAGGTCGAATTCTCCGCTTTCGATCTGCACGGGTCCGACATCCCGGATTCCCTGACTGCATACGGATGGCTGCCGGTATTGAATCTCTTCCTGGCCCTGAAACAACACCCGTGTGATGCATTGGCCGGGTTTCAGCTGCCGGGTTTCCACCCAGTCCAGCAAGTCGCCCCAGGTGGCGACTCCGGGAGGCAGATCTATTTTTGTTTTATTGATTGTCACGTCCATGAGTTCTGGTCTCCTCCGTGAGGTGTGTTTGCAACCGCGCCGCCTCTTCAGCGAGAAACGGGGTTGCTTCCAAATTGGACAGCACGCGTCGGGCAGCGGCCTTGTTGCCACCGCGTGCGTATTCGTGGGCTCGCTCGAGCAGGCTTAATGGTCCGGAGAATCGGCCGGAAACCGGAATCGGAGTCATCGACTCGAAAATCCTGGTCCATTCAAAAGCAATCGAGCTCCAGGCGTATCGCCGGAAGGCCCGGTCGCGCGCCACCGATGACATTTTCCGAAATAGATCCTCGTTTCGCATCAAGCCGGTGCTGGCTTCGATGAACTGCCGTTTATAGCTCTCCGAGCGGGGATCTCCTTCAATCAGGATTCCTGTTTCACCGTTTGCGATCGTTTCGTTCAGGCCTGCCTTTGCACTGGTCACCACCACGCACCCCGACGCCTGTGCTTCAATGGCGGCGATGCAGGAGGTCTCTTCGAATGTGTTCGGATACAGCAGCAATCCGGTCTGCGCCAGTGCCGCCAACAATACTGGCTGGTTCACGCTGCCACGCCAATGAACTCCCGGCTGGTCGGCAGCGCCGTACACGGCGCCGAAGGCTTTGCGGTCGTCTTCCGCATTCCAACCGTATACCTGCATGCTGCTGAAGACATCGAGCTCTGCGGAATTTACGCGGCGACGAATCTCCGGGAAGAGCTGCAGCAGGATATCGAGTCCTCGAAACGGTGTGCTGGTATAGGCGGTGAGAGATGCGGGCCGAGCGAGGAACGGGGCAACCAGTTCCGGCGCAAATCCATTTCGCGTTGCGACAACCTTATCGGGAGGCAGCTGAAACTGATGAATAAACGACTGACGATGCCATTCGCTGACGCACAACACAAGGTCCGTACTTTGCTGGAGCGAGCCGTGTTCGAAGTGAGTCAGGCTCGGCTGATTGGTGGCATCGCCGCACCAGAAAATCATGCGCGGTGCAATGCGGCCCAGAAGCATAGGCTCGAAGGAACGAAAGGCGATTACGGCATCCCATGGGCTGGAGCGGAATTCCGAAAAGAACTGGTGGTAGTGCGAGTATCGGACTCCCTCAAAATCACCGGGATTTGGGCAATTTGAATATACGTTCACTTCGTGGCCGCATTGTGCCAGCGCGCGCGCCATGTAAATGATGCTGCTCTCGCTTCCGCCCAGCGGCTGCTTCTGTGTCGTGCTCCCGTCAAACGGAATGCCGTGGTTATAGATTGCCAGTTTCACTGCGACAGTCCCAGCATGGAAGCGTTCGCGGACAGACGGAATCGTTCGGCCTTGCCGAGGTCGCCTTTTTGCAGATAGATCTGCGACAGATTGATTCGCGCGTCTATTAACGATCGGTCATGTTTGATTGCCCACTCGAGGTGAGCCTGCGCTTCATCAATATCGCCTTGTTGCAGAAGCGCCGCGCCAATCAGGGAACGGGCCACGGCATCTTCCGACGAAGTCGGACGCAATGCAGCCAGCGCCTCTTTGCACTGGTTCGATTGAATGTAGGTTTTGGCCAGCGTCAGGCGGGCTTCCCGGTAATCCGGTTCCCTTTCGATGAGAGATTGCAGGAGCCGGGCAGCCTCGGAGTGCTGGCCGGTTGTGGCCTGCAGCATCGCAAGCTCCAGCGCCGCGGTCCTGAACGTGGGATCGAGTTGGAGCGCTTTGCGATAGTGCACCATGGCGTCCGCCAGATTGCCCATCTTTCGCAAAGCGAGCCCGACGTTGAATTCCGCAATCGGATTCCCCGATTGAAAGTCCAGACACAGTTTGTATTCGCTTAATGCTTCCGTCGGATGGTTCAGCGCAAGAAGGACATTGCCGAGTTCCAGATGGACTTCAAACGTGTTGAGGCCGAGCTTCTTTGTCCGCTCCAGCAGTTCGAGTGCACGATCGTAACGTCCACGAAGCTTTTCCGAAATTCCGGCGTAAAGAAGTGCGACGGGCATTCGTGACATTTCGAAAGTCTTCTCAAAACATCCAACGGCTTCGGCGTGACGATTCAGTTCCTGATACTGAATTCCCAGATCGAAGTGGGCTTTTGGATTGGATCCGTCCTGCTGAATTTTTTTCAGCCCGAGGTCCAGATAGAGCTGTTGCTTGGATGCCACGCGCTCGGCGCCGCGGACCTTGCCATAGTGATGGAGGACCACGGGTATGGAATCGAATCGCAGATTGGAGCGAAGCCGGGTCGGATCGACAATCTCGTGCACGGCGCCGCGGAATCGAATGTCGGGATGGTTACGAAAAAGTCGAATCAGGGGATTATCTAAAAAACCCGGGTACGACTTGCCTTCCCGGTATTGACCGGTATTGGGGGCCCACCCCACGATCTGATTACCGGATACGTAATTGCGTTGAATCAGGTTGTAGCCATCCGCTCCTCGTTTTACGGCCGATTGAATCTGGGGAAGGTCCTGAGCGGCGATGCACTCGTCTGCGTCAAGAACAAGGATCCAGGGATGTCGGGCTTCCGCCAGTGAGAAATTCCGGGCCTCTGCAAAGCTGTCAGTCCATTTGTAATGAAGGACTTTTGGGGAAAACCTCTGGGCACGTTCGAGTGTGCGATCCGTGCTTCCCGTATCGGCAAGGATGATTTCATCGACCACGGATCTGACACTCTCGAGAGCGTTTTCAATCCAATCCTCTTCATTCTTAACGATCATGCACAGCGAGATTCCCATGACGCCGTACTTCAAAGCACTTGCTGTGCCATCCCAGGTCTTATTTCTGACATGGGCAATATTTGCCTAATGCCGGGAACTTCCTGCCCGATAAGGTAAATGTTGGTTCAATGTGAACCTTCTCCCGACGCCGGGATATATGAATGAGCCGACAGGATGTCGGCACCAAAATCACGGAGGATAAGAAATTGAGTTTTTCAGTAGTTACTAACCTGGCGAGCATGAACGCGAATGCCGCCCTGAGTTTAACATCCCACAATCTTCAAAAGACTCTGGGCCGCTTGAGTTCCGGTCTTCGCATCAACAGTTCGGCGGATGATGCCGCCGGCCTGGCCATTGCCAACCGCGACATGTTGGACAGATCTGCTTTGAATGCCGGTATTCAGAGCGCCAACGACGGTATCAGCACTCTGCAGATCGAAGACGGCGCCATGAACAGCATCTCCTCATTGCTGGATCGCGCTCTGACTCTGTCTGCGCAGGCAGCTTCCGATACGTTTACTGGTTCACGTTCCACTCTGGATAACGAGTTCCAGTCGGTCATGGCGGAAATCACACGTACCGCCACCGCTGCTGGTCTGGAAACCGGTAACGCGAATCTCTCCGGCCGTTCGGTGTTTGTCGGCAACACGCAGACCAACACGTCGGTCGCGGTCAGCTATGTTTCATTTGCATTAACCACAGCCGTCGACTCGACGGGTCTGGGAATCAGCGCGCAGAACATCACGACCCAGGCGAACGCCGGAACGGCGCTGGCGGCGGTTCAAACCGCAGTCGCGACCCTCGGCACGGCACAGGGCAAAGTCGGTGCTGCGATGAACCGGTTGCAGTTTGCAATCTCTCAGGCACAGACCATGGCGGTCAGCGTGTCGGCAGCTGAATCTCGAATCCGAGACGCGGATATCGCCGTCGAGGCCGCGAACCTGACGAAGTACAACGTGCTTCAACAGTCGGGACTCGCAGCTCTGGCACAGGCCAACAACTCGTCTTCGGCTGTTCTCGCTCTCCTCCGTTAATAGGCTGGCAAGTCTATTGATGGTTCCCGGTCCCTTCCTTCCGAGAAGCGGGAAGGGACCGGGCTTTTTTTTAGGAGATGGTCGAGGCGTGTCGGCTGGCTGGTTGAGGCAGGGATGGTAGCAGTCGCTGAGTCACAGAGTAACGAGAGTTGGCCAGGATCAGCTGCTTTCCAAGCATCTTTTGATGGTTGATCAGAAGCGGAGCCTGAAGGTTTGCAGTGCTTTCTCTCGGATCCTTTCCAATGATCGAAATGACGAGCGAAAGTCGTTCGGTTTTATCCGCTACTTCCAGGGATCGCCAGGCTTCGTAAGGAATGGATCGTTCGTAGGTTTTGAATACAGTCCGGGGATCGAGCACGAGAAACCCGACCCTGGGATTGTCCACGCACTGAAATATTCGAAAGGGGGACAACGACTCACTCTCAATAAGGACGAATCGTTTGGCTTCGGGAAATCCAATGAGGCCTTCTTCAAAGAGAATGACATCCTCATCACGGTAGCCGGGCAAGAACGGTTCGAATCCTTCAGCTGTTGGTAAATCGGTCGTCTGCAGCATCACAAGCCTCCAGACGCAGTAAGGCACGCGGGCTGCCACCCTCAAAACGGTGGCAAGCGACTGATTCTTCAAGGCAGCTTCGAAGAAATTATCCAAAACGCTGACGTGAGTAGCCAGTTTTCCGTCAACTGGGCCGCGTTGGGTTCCGAAATCAGCGCTAAAGTACGGCTGATTGGAATCCGATGTGGAGGTGTGTACGCGGCAAACCGCGACATGCCGGCGGGAGAACCGGCGAACAAACTTCTGAAACGAGACGACTGGATGTCGGCTCCCAGAATCACGGAGGATAATTTCAATGAGCTTCTCAGTAGTAACCAACATTCCCAGCCTGAATGCCCAGGCTGTGTTGAATGACACCACGATCAATCTACACAAAACACTCGGACGACTAACATCCGGATTGCGCATCAACAGTGCTGCGGACGACGCCGCTGGTCTTGCGATCGCCAATCGCGACCGAATGGACGTTGCCGGCCTGCAGGTCGGTATTCGGAACGCCAATGACGCCAACAGCCGTCTTCAAATCGAAGATGGCGCCCTCAACAACATTTCCTTACTGCTCGATCGCGCTTTGACTCTGGCTGCGCAGTCGGCATCCGGTACATTCACGGGGAACCGCATGACGCTGGACAATGAGTTCCAGTCGGTGCTGGCCGAAGTCACACGAACCGCAACTGCCGCAGGTCTGGAGACCGGCAGCGTGAATCTGAACGGGCGGTCGGTGTTTGTCGGCAATACGCAGACTTCCACGTCGGTGAGCGCGAGTTTCGTCTGTTTCGCGCTGACGGTGGCTGCCGACGCGCAGGGCCTGGGTATCAGCACCCAGAACATCACCTCCGGAGCGAACGCGAATCTGGCGCTTACGGCTATTCAGAACGCCGTCAATGCCTTAGGCACCGTCCAGGGCAAGGTCGGTGCCGCAATGAACCGGCTGCAATATGCGGCCGATCAGGCCCAGACCATGTATGTCAGCGTGACCGCGTCGGAATCGCGCATCCGGGATGCCGATATCGCGACGGAAGCGGCAAACCTAACCAAATACAACATCTTGACGCAGAGCGGCCTGGCTGCTCTGGGTCAGGCGAATCAGTCAGCGCAGGCAGTCCTGTCGCTTCTGAGGTAGTAAGTCCGCTAGGCGTAACGAATAAGTTAAGGTTGCGCCGTTAAATTCCGATACTGGAGTAGAGGTGCGTCATGTCTGCCGTTAGTTTTTCAGGGTTCAATGGAATAGATTTCGGTTCGATCATCGATGCGACGATCAACGCCGAAAGTTCGCCCCTGAATGCCTTAAAGCAGCAACAGACGGACATCAAAAACCGGGATTCGGCATTGTCCACTCTCTCCGGCGGCATATCCACGATGGAGACTCAAGCCGCCGCGATGATCTCCAGCTCATTGTTTACAACTGTCACTGCCAACTCCAGCAACACCGGAGTTGGCAGTGCCTCCGTGGGTAGCGATGCCATCAGCGGCAACTACACACTCCATGTCGACAAGCTGGCGAAATCCCAGGTCACCGCATCCACCAATGGCTACGCGACACGCGACGATATTGTCGCCGATGGTGGTTCCATTTCATTCACCATCGACGGCGCGACGACCACCTCAATTGACATCACCGCGGGAACGTCGCTGACGAACCTGCGAAATCTGATCAACGCGCAGAATTCCGGAGTTGTGGCAACCATCGTCAACACCGGGAACAGCAACAAGCTGGTGATCTCGAGCCGAACAAGCGGGGAAGCCCACGGCTTCACGATCAACAACACCCTCACGAACAGCACAGGAACTGCCCTCGCATATACGGCAGGTCAGTCACCCACCACCGGCAACAGCCAGAACGCTCAGGATGCGGTATTCACTCTCAACGGTATCGGTTTCACGAGTGACACCAACACCACAACCGACGCCATTCCCGGGCTTGCTTTGAAATTGTCTGGAACCGGCGACTCGGAAATCTCAGTGGCTCCGGACTACGGCTCGATCGAAACATCCGTTAAGGCATTCATCACCACATATAACCAGCTTCGCCAGTTCGCGACGCTTCAAAACAACGTCAGCAGTACGACCGGAACGCGGGGACCGCTTGCCAATGACTCGGTTCTACGCCAAACACTCGGCGATCTTCGAGACGTTCTCTTAACCCCGAACGACAATGGCGGCAGGTACAAATACCTGGCGGACATCGGGGTTACCGTCGATCAAACAGGCAACCTTCAGATCGATGAAAAGGCCTACACGGATGCTGTCAACGCCAACCCTGGAGATGTTCAGAAGCTGATGCAGGGCTCCGGTTCGCTTAAAGGTGTTTTTGGCAGGATGAAAGATCAGCTGCAAAACCTGGACGGCACCGCCGGCCTGATCAAGACCACCCGTGAAAGCGTTTCCAAAACCTTGAAAAATGTCGGGGAAAAAATCACCGCCGCGCAGCTTCGGCTGGATATGCGCAAGCGGGAACTCCAGAAGATCTTCGCGGCGGCGGATCAGGCGATTTCGAAATTGAATGCCATGACAGGACAGCTCTCTCAATTGAGCTCAGCGAAAACTTTCTAAGAAATGAGCAGCATGAACAGGTCATCGATATACAAGGAAACCTCGATTAACACATCCAGTCCGACGAAGCTCGTCGTCCTGCTTTATCAGGGTGCGGTGAGGTTCCTGCGAGAAGCTGTCGATGACATCCAGCGACAGGACTATGTCCATAAACGCCAATCTATTGACCGGGCGGCGGCGATCGTGAATTACCTGCAGGTCACTCTCGACACGGAGAAAGGTCAGGAGATCGCAAAGGAGCTCAACAGGCTCTACACCTATATGACTCTGCGCATCTATGAAGGTTCAACCAAGCTCGATTGCAAACCGATCGAAGAGGTCATCAAACTGCTAGAGACTCTCTTGTCGGGATGGGAACAGATTGCCCTCAAAGAACAGAAGCAGGCCGTCCCGACAGATCTGATGACGCAGAAGGCGTCCGGCGAACGGTTCGAAATTCAAGCGTAAATTGATTTATTAAGGAGATTTTGTGAACGCAACTCAGATTTTGAACGCGCTGGAAAGAGAAAGAATGCTGCTTCGGGAATTTCGAACTCTCTCCGAGCAACAGCTGATGCTTCTGGAAACCGAAGACATGGATGCCGTGAACCAGTTGCTCGATCAACGAGGGGATCTCATGCTGGAACTTTCTGCCGTCGAGGCAACTCTGGGCACCTGGATCGATCAGATCCGGACCGACCCCGCCGTAACCAATGAAGTGCTCGGCGAACTCCGCTCGCTCAACGATGACATCGTTCAACTTGCGAACCAGGTCGTGGACATCGATGAACAAAGCCACTGGCGCCTGGATCTCATCAAAACCCGGACCAGTTCAGAGCTTCAGACCTTGAACAAAGGTTCGCGAGCATTGAAAGGCTACGAACGCGGCATTGGTGGCGGACCCAGCATGCAGTGCCTCAGCTAAACGAAACAGGGGCGGTCAAGCCGCCCCTGTCTGAACCCCGCCTTCGAATCTTCTCTACTTAGTTTCTGTTTTTGAATTGGACGTTTCCGGACTCAAAGCTCGAGTGAGCGCATCGATGGTGTCTTTGTCCGGAATCTGCGATTGAGTGGCCGTCACGTTTTCTTTCTTGATAGCTTCGTATATCTCGTAGCGGTAAATCGAAATATGAGACGGGGCTTTAATTCCCAACCGAACGTTATCTCGCCCGATTCGGAGAACCTGAATTTCGATCTCATTTCCGATGATGAGCTTTTCGTCTTTTTTGCGGGTGACAACGAGCATGACGACGCCTCCGCGTTCCTTGCTGGCCAATACCGATCCTAAATTCCCTGAGATCATAGTCGAGACTATTCAAACCATACAAGCGTTCTTCGTGAAAGGTGTTCCTTGAGGTTCCGGCGCGGTCTGACTACCCTGTAGGACTTCAAGAGGGAAACCGGGTGTCAGAAGTGACGGATAAAGCATTTTGGCGTGTCGCAATAGTCGCATTCGCGGTCGTGGCCACCATAAATTACCTGCCGGTGCTTGAAGGCAAAATTCCGTTTCCCAGGGATCTGGTTCTGCGTCATTCCGCCTGGGACCAGAGAACCGGGGCGGCGGCGCCCAGCCCATCGCCTGAAATCAGCGACCTGATCACGTCCTTCTATCCATTCCGATCGCTCGCGGCCCAGGCTGCATCTCAACACACTCTTCCTCTCTGGAATCCATTCATACTTGCCGGCGCCCCGCTGCAGGCAAATTCGCAGTCTGCGCCGTTCTATCCATTCAATTTTTTGTACGCCGTTCTTCCACTCAACCTTGCGTGGACACTTTGTATGATCCTGCGACTCCTGCTCGCGGCAGTGTTCATGGCGCTACTGGTCCGCTCGATTGGAGGATCCGCGACCGGAGCGATACTTTCCGGAATCGTGTTTTCCCTCTGCGGGTTCATGACGGCATGGCAGGGGACGGGAATGAGCGACGCGGCAATCTGGTTACCGATGATCTGTTATGCCGTTCTGCGACTGCAGCGAAACCGGTCGACTCGGTCGATCGCGCTTGCCGGTTTTTCGTTCGCCATGCCGGTCCTCGCAGGACATCCTGAAACGGCGGCCCACCTCACGCTTATCGGATGTGCCCTTGCTCTGACGCTGGCCTGGTATCGCATGAAGACAATCGACCTGCGATTCCTCGTTTCGTTCGCACTTGCGGGCATCCTCGCGCTTGGCTTGGCGTCGATACAAATCATTCCCACGCTCGAATGGTTCGGACAGCTGGGAACCTTTGTGGAACGCGAACCCGCGGCTTTGTCACGGCACGATGGACAGGGGTTCTTCTCACGCGATTTGCAGTCGAGTCCGAATTCCTCGCTCCTCCGGATTCCGGAAGCGGCGGCGTACCTGGGCATGCTGGGAGTCCTGGCCGCTCCGCTCGCGTTCTTTCATCGATCTCGACGCTTCGCTGCATTCTTTGCAGGGATTGCGATTGTCTCCGCGGCCATTGCATTCAGCATCGAACCTGCACACTCGATCGTCGCTCACCTCCCATTGTTGAAAGGCCTCAAAAACGGACGTCTCATTCTTGTTGCGAGTTTTGGAATTGCCGCGCTTGCAGGACTCGGCGTTTCTGCGTTGGAACAATACGCGGACGGCTTCTCATTCCGGAAGCGGACTCTTGCGGCATCTCTTGTGGGCGGCGCGCTGCTTTTTTCCATCGCCGGCATTTACGAAGTTCATCGCGCAACTTTCGTGCCTGTGGATTTCATGAGAGGGCCGTGGGGAACTCTGACATTTCTGGTTCCCGCCGCGGCTCTACTTACCTTCAGCGTCGGTGGCACCATCCGCGGCCGATTGTTTTCTTTTCTGATCTGTGGTCTCGCAGCACTGGAATTGTTGACCTTCAGCTATGGATACGCCAGCTTTTCGAAACCCGAGGATGTGTTTCCAACTGCACCGGTGTTTGAATTTCTGCGAAGTCGCGGAAATCCCGCCACGTTCCGCATCGCAAAATCCGGGTATCCGATTCCCGCAAATGCCGGAATGATTTACGGCCTCGAAAGCGCCGACGGGTACGAGATCCCGACGGAACGCGCAAAGGTCTTCAGTGCGGGCTTGATTGAGGAACGCGGTGATTCGGTGTTCTATGAGGCGAAGAAGGTCGCCCCATCGCCGGATCGGCGGATGGACATGCTGAATGTGAGGTACTGGACCGTCATTGCCGGAAGCCCGGATTTTGCCGAATTCTCGAAGCGCCCGGAAAAGTTTGCATTGATCTTTAAGGAAGGGTCTGTGGCGGTGTTCGAAAGCAAATCGGCGTTGGCACGGCTCTTTGCAGTACCTCAAACCGGTATTCAGGTGATTCCCGAGGCCACCGCACAAATGGCTCGAATCAAGAATTCGCAGTTCAATCCGGAGGAGACCGTGCTGTTTTCGGAACCATTGCCGGAGCTCTCGACTGAAAGGTCAGGGGACTCTCGCTTCACCTGCGACATTGAGCTGATTCAAAGAGAACCGAATTCGTACGTGTTCCGAACTCGAAGTTCCAGCCGGTCCGTCCTGGTATTGAGCCAGATCTATTATCCCGGGTGGAAGGCCACAATTGATGGGAACGAAGTAGCGGTATATCCGGTGGATTATGCGCTGACAGGAATCCTGGCGCCGGAAGGAGAACACGCGATCCGATTCTTCTTCCAGCCGGGCAGTTTCAGAATCGGAGCAATGCTGTCTCTGATCTCACTGTTTGCCGCTGCAGTATTGATCAGGTCAGGGGCTGTCTGGAAGAAAGGCCGGTATCTGAAAGGATCACCTGACGACCCGTCATGTTTGTATAGTTGACGATGAGCGGTGCCTGAAGGTTTCCGGTGCTTTCTTTTGGCGATGGACCGATGATGCAGATCGCGAATGCCAGCCGGTCAACCGCATCATTCAGGCCGATGGCTTTCCACTCGCGTTCCGGAACGAGGGCCACAAAATCCTTCACGACAATGTTCGGGTCCAGTACCAGGAATCCCACGTCCTCGCGATCCACGCACTGCAGTCTCCGGAATGGCGCGATGCCTTCGTTCTCCAGCAACACAAAATTCTTGCAGTCATTGAATCCAATCAAGCCCTCGGCAAAACGGAGAATGGAATCTTCGGCGTAAATGCCCGAGTCTGTCTTCCGTTCAATTGTCGCAACCGCTCTCATAACGTTACTCCTTTAATTCGTCACTTCTATTTCAGGTAATCGAGAAGGCTGATGGATGAAACTCGCGCCCCGACCGCCGTTGCAGCCTGCAAGGCGATCTGGCTCTGGCTGAAATCACTGAGAGCCCGTGACAGGTCTGCGTCCCGCAGACGCGACAACTGGGCTACCTGCGTAAGTTCGGTCTGTCTCAGATCCGACTGCGCCGCTGCGGCGCTATTGATCAATCCACCCACCTGAGTCCGTACCGACGACACGGTCTGTGACAGCGTTCCCAGATTTGTGACCCCGGTCTGAATGCCAGCCTTGTCCCCCGTGTTGATCGCGTTCATCAGATCGGTGATCGTTTGGAAAATATCGATGCTGCCTGAGAAAATCTGATCCCCGGGGATCTGCGACTGAATCGATGTTGCACGTCCGGTCTGAAGTTTCGTCACCATCGAGTCGCCGGAATAGGAAACCGTGCCGTTGCCGGCCTTCACGTATGCAGCCCCATCCGTTTTGCTGCCGGCAAAAATGGACTGGCCCTCGAACACCGTGTTTGCCGCAGACAAAATCTGGTCGCGCAATTGGTTGATCTCATACGTGGATGTGGCGGAAGGTGTATTGCCGCTTTGGGCCAGCTGGCCGAGACTTCGAATCCGTTCAATGACCAGCTGCACACCATCGAGTGCATTGTCGGCAACTTCCAGGCGAGATTGCGCCGATGCGGCATTGTCGAGGTATTGAGCGTTCGTGGCCCGTTCCGCGTCGATGCTGACGACATCGGCGGAGGCCGAGGCATCGTCGGATGGACGATTCAGCCTCTTGCCGGAAGAAACCTGGCTCTGCGCATTCTGCATCCGCTCAGCAATCCGCTGGATGTCCAGCAAGAGATTTCTGTAATTACTATCGTCCGTTATTCTCATGCACCCGCTGTACCCATGGCTAATGTGACCTGAAGAAGCTGGTCGATTGTTGTGATGACGCGGGCTGACGCCTGATACGCCCGTTGAAACTGCAGAATGCTGGCCGTCTCTTCATCGATGGAAACACCGCTGAGCGACGCGCGCATGTTCTCCAGCTGAGTCAGCGTCGATTCGTGCTGGTTGAAGTCCACCTGAACGCTCGCCGTCTCGCTGCCGATTTGAAATACAAGACCGCGATATTGGTCCGTGATTGTTCCGCGCGGAGGATTGGTGGCATTCACGAGATTTCCGAGTGCGATCGCGGCTTCGTTATCGGTCCCCCCCGGCTGACTGGCCGCCGCGATCTTCCGTGGATCGGCAGCAACGACGGAGTTCACCTGCAGACTGAGGGCCGCGCCCGGCACTGCGGCGATTGGGTTGAAGAAGTTGGTGCCGGTGTTGCCGTCCTGATCGTAGGAAACGGAATGCAGCTGGTTGACCTGCGTCGCAAGATCAAAGGCCAGCTGATCCAGGGACTGCTGGTACTTGGGGATCGTCTGGTCTCGCAGGGCAACACGCGCCGCCAGGGTTCCGCTGGAGAATTCCGAAGTGATGTCGTGAGGACCTGAGAGCACCGTCGTCAATCCGCCGGACGAGGTGCCGACTGCGAGTGGAATCGCCGTGCCGGCGATCACCAGTGGACGGCCGTTGCCGGTGGTGAGCTGGTAGGTTCCATTCGAATCCAGCTCCTTCACGTTCATGACTTCAGAAAGCTTCTTGATCAGGCTGGTACGTTGATCGCGCAAGTCGTTTGCGGGTTCCGTGGCCTCTGCTTCGTGAATCTGCTTGCTGACCTCCGCGATCTGACCAATAAGGATATTGGCTTTCGAAACATCTTCTCCAATCGAGCGGTCGATTGAAGTCCTCATGTCGCGCAGCTCATTCGCCCTCGAGTTAATGGACTGAGTCAAGGCTGTAGCGCTGGAGATCACCTGCTGGCGCAATTCCGGAGATGACGGATTCGTGCTGAGCTTCTGAAAGCTGTTATAGAAATTCGATATGAGCGGCAGAAGACCGGTGTTGCCGGCTTCGTTGAAAAGGTTCTCGATATCGGTCAGCGACTGGTGGGTCAAATCGCTTGCGGACTTTCCGGAAGTCTCATTCCAGATCCGTCTCTCGATCAGCTGATCCCGGATCGCTTCGGTTCCGAGGATATGCACACCTGTGCCAACGGAAATGGTGTCTCCGATCGTCGGCGCTTCCTGCAGCATGATGCGCTGGCGCGAGTATCCCGGAGTGTTCACGTTCGCAATATTGTTGGACGCAACGGAAAGGCCGGCCTGGCTGGCCTTGAGCGCGGACATTGCGGAATTCAGGGCCGTACTCAGTGATGACAGTGTCGACATGGTCAGCCCTCCACCGAAAATCCGTGTGAAGCCGGCTGCTCCGTCACTCGCCCCTGATCGGTATAACTGCGGCTCGACGCCACAATCCAGGGCGCCGTTGCCAGAAGGTTTTCGTAAAGGACCTTGTTGCGGTGAGCTAACTTTGAATAGGCGAGAAGTTTTTCCGGATCGGCCGCAGTGGCTTTGGAAAACTCAGGGTCGTCGAGAAGCTGGACCTGTTTCTGGACCGATTCTTCATAGTCTTCGGAATCCAGTTCGATCAATGCTCGGTTTTTTGCGCCTTCAAGGCGCAGCAGCTCATCCAAAATCCCATCCATGGGACGCCCCTTATCTAGTTAGCGCGTATTCAGCTCGATCAGTTTTGAAGCAATGTCCCTGCCGGCCACGCGGTACGAGCCGTTGGCGAGGGCCTCACGAACAGCATCCAGCCTGCTGTTTCTGGAATCGTTCACCAGGCTGGCAAACCGGTCTGCGTTCCGGGCACTATCGGACAACGAGACGGAATCGTCGGTAACGGTCGTCTGGGATTGCCTGGAATGTGAGGTAGGACGCAGCTCTTCGGTACCGTTGGACCCGAGAGTCCGGTCCAGCGCTGCGTTGCTTATACTGACTCGATCAATACTCATTTCAGCTCCTGTTAATCCGTCCTTGG
>Ga0209488_10001643_pt1 | contig 19037 bp, 18 predicted proteins | sample Rivendell_Oct201_8_FD_188349 | JGI IMG/M metagenome (GOLD analysis project Ga0209488, IMG submission 188349) | Vadose zone soil microbial communities from the Eel River Critical Zone Observatory, Northern California, USA -... | ecosystem: Environmental > Terrestrial > Soil > Vadose zone >...
TTGATGCTCGACGAGCCGATCTGCACGCTCGCCGACATCGAGCGCGCCGCCACCATCAAAGGAGTCGGGTTCTGCAAGCTGAAGCTCAAGCGCTTCGGCAGTCTCGACCGCCTGCACGAGGGACTGGAGCGCGTGCGCGCCTGCGGCATGGAGCCGGTGCTGGGCGATGGCCTTGGTAGCGAGGTCCATGGCTGGCTGGAGGCCGCGGTCGCCCGCTCGACCATTCGCAATGCCGGCGAGTTCAACGGCTTCCTGAAGCCGCATGATCGCCTGCTCAACCCGCCGCTGACGTTCGCTGAAGGCGCTGTTCATCTCAAAGCCGGATATTGGCCCCGGCTCGACCCCGACGCGATCAGGCGCTTCACCATCAAGTCGGTCGTGTTCGACGCCGAGCGGACACGCGTGACAGAGGACCATCATGGCGCATGAGGCGACGCTCCATGCGCCTTGCGCGAAATGCGACACGCTAAACGGCGGCGCGTACCTTCACCGCGGATGCATCCGATGATGGGGCATGGACTGGCCTGTGTCGCTATAACCCCTCAGTTCTGAATATCGCTGCACTTGCTCCGGTGTGAGCACTTCGACAGTCAGCAGATGGAATTTTAGATGCACGTTTCGGAGCGCGCCTTGTGTGGTGCCGATGGCGGCGGTGGCATCTGCAACCGAACGTTCCGTCGCCATCTTCAATGCGAATTGCCGGTCAAGGTCTGCTTCGAGCTTTACTAGACTCTCGCCTACAGGGATGGCTTCAGCTTTCATGCGGTCGAAGAGCGTTTGCACTTTCGCTGTCTGTTCAGCGATCAAAGCCAGTTTGTCCGCGAGCTCCAGGACGTGCGCCGGGCCGGGATAGCCATTGAGTTCCGCTGCAAGCGCAAATCCCATCCCGCGTCCGGCGCGCAAGTCCGCCTGATCCTGATCGGAAAGGGCCTTGATGCTGCGCTGTTGAAGCCCCTCATATGGGCGCTGCTGCGCCTGCGCAAAGCTGCAGGCAGCGACAAGCGTAGCGATAACGAGCGAAGGCCGAAACATCTGTGTCTCCCTTTTTCCTTTTCATGGCGCGCGTGGAAGCTGCACATCATCCTCCAGCGTCACTTTTTCGAAATCGTTGATCAGGATTTCGACCTGTACGTGCCAACGGCCGGCAAGTGGAATTCGCAAGTCGTCGATGCGCCAAGTCACCTCGCCTTCATTGACGGCTTCACGTCGCATTGGCTCTATGCCAGCGGCGGGGTTCGAGAGAATGAACGACAACTCCTTGACTGGAATAGGCTCCAATTCACCGTTGCTGACCTGAACGAGGACATTCGCCCCGCGGGCACGGACGGGCTCAATCTCGATCTGAGCCATAGCTTTGGCGCTGTGAAGGTGGATAGGGATCGGTTCGGCGACTGCAAGCGCGCGCGGGGGCGGTGTAAATCGCCAAAGCGCTACGGTTCCAAGTATGACAATCGCAATTGCGAACTCGGCGGCAAACGAAGTACCAAGCGATTTGGCAGCGGCTTCGCCTCTTGCGTCAAAACGAGGCACGAGGATGTAACGATTGACTGCTCCGAGCGCCAAGAGTGCCACCACCGCGGAAATCTTCGCGGACAGGACCAGGCCGTAATCTGTCGTCCAAAAGGCGTCGAAGCGATCGAATTGCACATAGATCAGAAATATTCCGCTCGCCGCCAAGGCGACAAGTGCAAATGGAATGAAGCGCGAGAATCGCGCGAGTGCAGCTTCGTTGCCCTGCGGGCGGTACAAGATGGCAAGAAGCGGCAAGAGCGCTCCGATCCACAAAGCCACACACAGGACATGAAAGAAGACGGAAAGGCGGCTGAGGACCTGGGGCTCGGCCGTGCTTGCATGTCCGCTCATGGCGAGCGCCAAAGCAAGAGCCGCGGCAGCGGCAACCCCAATTGGTCTGGCCGCGAAGCCTTGCGACCATCGCAGACCAGCCAAGCCGAAGATGAACGCGGCCACTGCCGTGAGCGCCGTCAATGCATAAGATGTTGACAGTCCTATCGCCCAGACCTGCGATCGCCACAGATCGGATAGCGGCAACGCGAGAGCGTCCAATCCCTGGAGACCTACCGAGAGAATCGAGGCAACAAGGCCGCACACCATCATTCCCGCTAGCCATGTTTCGATACGGCCAGGAAGGGGTCGTGCGTCTGCAACCAAGGCAGCAAATACGGCACCTCCGACGCCCATGAAGAGGCCGACGTACAACAAGAGCCTCGTCAGCCAGATTGCGGTTTTGACCGCGCCGTCGGATTGGGTCTGTGGGGGAGCAGTCATTGGGCTGGGCGCTCCAACCGAGAACGTCAGCGCGCCACCCAGCGGGTGCCCATCAGCTGAAACGACGCGCCAGCTCAGGACGTGCGTGCCGCGCGCCAGCTCCGGGGGCTTCACTGAGACAGCAACGTTCTCAGCCGTCGCCTCCGCGATTGTGGTCTCACCATTGGGACCAATCAAGCGCATGATCAGGGGCGACACTGGCTCGTTGAAGACAAGACTTAGCGTTACTGGAGCTTCCGCCACTGTCGCGCCATCTGCCGGGTCCGTCCGGACCAGGGATGCGTGCGCCCAGGCGGCCGCGGACTGCACCGCGGCCGCCAGTATGACTGCGAGCAGGAGTGCCAGGCGGCGCATCGCATCACCTCCGCGGCAGAAGCTTTAATCCTGGTGCGGGTTGTGCGCCCTCTCCTCCTTGTCCGTGACCGCCCGCAGCGGCAGGTCCGGCCGGAATGTCGATCCAGCGATTGACGCCGCGTTCACACTGCTGAACCACTGGGAAGTAGATGGTCTCGCCATCCTTCAGATCGGTCGCGATATCGGCGGTGAATACAAATTCGTCATAGAATGCGTTGGCAAGATTACCGCCGGACCATGCAACTTCGGTCACGCCTTCGCTGATATTCGCGTTACCAAGGCTGTGCGGCTTCCCGTATTTGCCGGTGACCAAATCAAGCTTCCAGCCCGCCTTGGGCATCGGCTTCACGGCAAGGATGCCTTCCGGAATGCGCACTCGGATGGTCGTGGTCGGCGAGCCGCCGCAGCCGTGCAAGACCTGCAGCACTGCCTTGTAGCGTGAGCCCACGGCCGCTTGCTCGTTCTCCAGGGCGACATGGGCCAAGGTTGTGGTGCAAGACGCAAGCACGCCGGCTGCGCCTAAAAGAGCAATGCGAAACATGATCTCCTCCCGTTGCTTGATCGATGCGAGGAATTACCCCGCCTTCTCGATTTTGGTGACCACAAACTGGCCGTTCACCCGGTCAGGCATGAACCTGACTTTATCGCCAGCCTTGACCTGTTTTAGGATTGCCGGGTCTTGAACACCAAAGACCATGGTGTGCCCCTCGTCCATCCCGAACTTCTTGATTGGCCCGTGCCGCAGGGTGATCTTCTTGGCGGGCTCATCGATTTTGGTGACTTGCCCGTCGACCATTTCGGACTGGGCCAGCGTCGATTGCACTGGAGCCGTGAATGTCAGCGCGAGTACGCTGCTTGCGATGAGGATGGTGTTACGCATACTACGCATAGCTGTCTCCTTTCATACGAGGATTCGGGGTCACTTCACAACAATGGTGCCGAACATGGCCGCGTCGTAGTGACCGGGAATGACGCACGCAAACTGGAATTCACCGCGCTTGGTAAACTTCCACACGAGCTCTGCACCCGTGGATGCTTGAACCCGCTTTGCGTTGGGATCATCATGCTCCATTTCTGGGAGTTTCTTCATCTCGTCCGCGTGCTTGCGATTTTCAGCAGCCGTCGCAAGGACAAATTCATGGGGTCCGCCGCCGTCGTTTTGCAGAGCAAACCGGATCTGTTCCCCGCGGCGTACTTCAATGCGCGCAGGCTCAAAGAACTTCTTGTTCCCCTCCTCACGCATCCTCACTTTGATAACGCGGGCCGGCTTTTTTGGATCGCCAGGCTCCCCGGCAGAAAAGGCGCCATGGTCGTGGCCCTCGTGCGCCAGTCCCGGCACTGGAGCAATAACACCGGTCAAGAAGGAACTCGCTGCACCGAATAGCAGCGCTCCGGCTGATGTGAGAATCAAACTTCGCCTCATGGCTGTCTCCTGTGTTAGTGGCCACTGTGGTTGCTCTTGCCCGTTGGCCTGACCGCCTTGGGCGCGGATGTAGAGGAAGGGTTGCGGTTGCCGGCGCGCGCTGGAGTTGGAGCCGGGCTCTCCACCTCATAAGCCACCGTTCCAGCGGGGTGCTTGTAGGGCTCAGGATCTGTGTAGTCGCCGGCTGCAAGCCCTTCACGGATCTTCACCAACGTGAACATTCCCCCCATTTCGATCGGCCCAAACTGGCCGAAGCCGGTCATCATCGGCAGCGTGTTATCCGGCATGGGATGCTCCATCGATCCCATGTCGGCCATTCCAGCCGAGCCCATGGCGTGGAAATCCGGGACGAGCTTACTGATGACTCTGGACAGGTCTCGCATTTGCACCCCGATCAAATTCTTCACATCGTGCCCCATGGCGTTCATCGTGTGATGTGACTTGTGGCAATGGAACGCCCAGTCACCAGGCGCATCAGCCTTGAAGTCGATCGCCCGGACCACCCCAACGGGGACATCGGTGGTGGCCTCGGGCCACTGCGCTGTCTCCGGTACCCAGCCGCCGTCTGTGCAGCTCACCGCAAAATGGTGACCATGGAGATGAATCGGATGGTTGGTCATCGTGAGATTTCCCATCCGAACCCGCACGCGATCGCCGAGGCGCACCGGCATGGAGTCGATGCCGGGAAATACGCGGCTGTTCCAGGTCCACATGTTGAAGTCGGTCATTTCATTGACCTTGGGCAGATATGTGCCAGGATCGATGAGATAGCTCGCCATGATGAAGACGAAATCACGATCGACGCGCCGGAATGCAGGCTCGCGTGGATGGACGACAAACATTCCCATCATGCCCATCGCCATCTGGACCATCTCGTCCGAGTGCGGGTGGTACATGAAGGTGCCGCTCTTCGTCAGCACGAACTCATAGACGAAGGTCTTGCCGGGATCGATGTGTGGCTGCGTGACACCGCCGACGCCATCCATCCCGTTAGGGAGGAGCATGCCGTGCCAGTGAACGGTGGTGTGCTCAGGCAACTTGTTGCTGACGAAGATACGAACCTTGTCCCCTTCAACAGCTTCGATGGTCGGGCCTGGCGACTGACCGTTGTAGCCCCACAGATGCGCTTTCATTCCGGGTGCGAATTCACGCACAACCGGCTCGGCGACGAGGTGGAATTCCTTCCAGTCGCCATTCATGCGCCACGGCAGCGTCCAGCCGTTGAGGGTCACCACCGGCTGATAATTCTGTCCGCCTGACGCGGCGATCGGCGGCTGCATGGTATTGGTCGTCGTGGTCGGCGCCTCCGGGATACTCGCCGCCTGGGCTCGCCCGCTCACGAGGCTCGCGCCGGCGAGCACGGCCGCCGATCCAACGAATCCTCTCCGTGACATCATGGTCATTCTCCTTGACAGTCAGTGACGGCCACCCGGCTCGGCAGTGCCAGCCGCCACCGTTCTGGATGTTTCGCTAGTACCGGACATACCGCCGCCGACCACAGCCACGCCGAGATCGGTATGGGCGAGCCAGAATTCACGCCGCGCTTCGATCGCCGCTAAGCTGGCATTGATCCGCTGCCGCGCCTCCGCGAGCAGCGCGAACACATCGATCTGCATGGCGCCATACCGGAGGATCATCTCGTCCGAGATGATCTTGCGTAGCGGCACCACTTCATTCTGGTAGTGCTGCGCAATGTCGTAGGTGGAACGATAGTTGCGATAGGCGTCGCGCGCTTCCGAGCGAACGTTGACCGCCTTTTCGACGAGCCGGTTGACCCCCTGCATGTAGGTCTGCTCGGCCTGGCGCACGCGCACCTCGCCAAAGTCAAAGATTGGCAGCTGGAATTCGACTTCCACGCCACCCCCGCTACCGCGGGCGCCGTCCGCCTCACGTTGCGTCTTCGAGATGCCTGAAACTTCAAGAAGATTGATGAACCGCGTCGCATGGGTCAGCCCGTAGGACTTGGCAAGCGCATTGAGCTCGATGCGCGCGACCTGAAGATCGACGCGCCGCCGCACCGCCTCGGTCTCGATTGCCGGCAGCGCCTTCGGGCGCGGAAGTGTCGATAACGCGTCTGGCAGCTTGAAATCGAGATCGCCGCCCCACAAGCCCATCAGCCTGGTGAGGCGCTCCCGTTCGCTGGCAGCGCGCTGGCGGGCGGTGGCCAGTTGTGCCGTGACCTCCGCGTAGAACACCTGCTCGCGCGCCTGATCGAGCTTGTTCATCGCGCCGGTCTCGCCAAGCCGCCGCGCGAGCTCGGTTGCGGTTTCGGCAGCGGACTTCGCCTGCTCGAGCAATCCGCTGAGCTCGCGCGCTGCAACTGCGCGATAAAACGCGCGCCGGGTCTCGGCGGCGACGCGCAAGGTTTCCTCGGCGGCGCGGAGCTGCGCCTGCCAGAACCGGTCAGCGGCAATCTCTGCGCGAGCCGGCAAAGTCGCGAGCGCCAGGATGTCGGCCACGATCCTGCGCTCGATCTCGATCTCGATGGAGGTCGAAATTCGACTCAATGAAAAGCTCGGATTGGGCGGCAGGCTCGCCTGCACCATCGCGGCTTCGGCGAGGCCAAGCTCGTTGTAAGCGGCCTGCAAGCCTCGATTGTTGAGGAGCGCGATCCGCACGGCCGTCTCGGCAGTCAACGGCCGACGCAGCAAGGTCTTGACCCTGGCACGCGCCGCTTGCGCCTCCTCTGGCGTTCGCAATGCCACGACGTCTTTGTTCAGGTCATCGCCAACGATACCGGCAACCACACTCAAGCCACCGTCAGGCGACCATGTTTGGCAGGCCGACAGCAGCAATGCCGATGCGATGGCGAGCGCTGCTCGCATTTGCCACCTCACTGCCTCGGTGGAGGCGCCACTTGCTGGTTCTGCTCTTGCCAGGGCTTCGGCTCGACCGGCCGCTGCGCCTTGTAGGGCGCAACTGTGGAGCGATACTCCACCGGACGGGTGCGCGCAGACGGATCGGACGGATCAGCGCCAACCAAGGGCGCTGGCGGCGCGGCCCAGCATCCTGCAGCCATAGCCGCTAGTGGCAAGGCCAACAGGGTCCTGATCCATTGCCGCGACGAAGATCGCAACCGCGCGACGGCGGTGGACCTCGCTCCTCGATGGTGCATGCTTCTATCCGCGTTGCCTGACGCATTCAGGCAAGTCGCGCAGGCGACTCGTGCGCTTGTCACGACAAACCCTGGGTTGGACAGCGAATGTCCGAGCATGCAGCCCGCTTGGGCCGCGCGCGACGGACTACTCCGTTCAGCCGAGGAACTTTGGCGGTTTGGGCAACGCTTCCGGCGGCAAGCCAAGCAAGGCAATTGCCCGAGCGAACCGGACCAGGTGAGAGACTGACGTGTCAGGCGCCGCCGAGATCTCGGGTACCAGCACCGCCCCGCAGCAGGGCATTCCGGCAACGCCACTGCAACAATGACCTACACAGCCTACGCGATCGGTTGACGACGGGGCGCTCGCCACTGCCGTTTTCACAATGACTGTCGCGGCGATCTGATCCTGGTGCCCGGCCATCACAGGGGCAGCGATATCCGCTGGGGCAGACGCATGGTCTGCATGATGCGTGTGTCCGGCGTGGGCATACGCCAGCGACGGCGCCAAGCAGGCGACGACCAGCAGAGCCACGACTCGGACCAAGCGCAGGATCATGCCGCGAGCATACCACATTGGGGCCGGCCCATCCAAGCTACCTCGACTGCCCCTGCACCTTTCCACAGTCCTGCTTGTGCCGGCGTCCCACATCTGGCGCCAAGAAAGTCTGTGCCAAAAAAGGGCGTCCCATGGTCGGCAAAACACGCCTCCCCACGTGACGCCCCCAAGTGACTCAAATCCCGTGCTGGCGGGACGGCTACCAGGACTCCCTAGTACCGCCGCCCGCTGTACGAGGTGTATCCGTTGTACGAGTTGTAATTGTAATGGTCGTGGCGCGTGCCGGGATGATCATCGTGGAACTCGCCGTGCAGGTTGCGCAGCGCACGATGATAGGCGCGGTGCTCCCGTCGGCTGTCGAACCCCTCCTCGTGAGCGCGCGCATGCGCCTCGCTGACCTCACTGTGGAAGCTCCGGTGTTGCCGGTGATCGCGTGCATGCCGGTTGTACGTGTAATCGGAGTCATGGGCGAACGCAGGCGCGGCGGGTGCCGCGATCGCCAGCATCGCTGCCGTAACGAGAACGCTACTGATCTTCATGGATACACTCTCCTCTCCAAGCCACGGAACAGAGTCCCAAGGCTGTTTGGTAGGGGGTGTATCGCAACGATGCTGAACACCTGAAGAATGCATCGTTCGGGGATCGTTCATGATGCTGGCAAAAGAAAGCTCCGAGGAACTCAAAGTGAGCTCTCTCGCGCGCGCCGCGATGCATAGACCCAAACCCGTGCAGCGGCGAAAGCGATCCGGGCGGAAGTCTACCGCGCCAACATCTCCCGCCTTACTGACGCTCTTGCAGACTCCCGAAACCGCTCGCAGAGGGGTAGAGATATCCGCGCCCTGGTGGGGAACGTGATCCTGCACCCGGCGCAAAGCGGGTGAAGTCGCGACCGTCCTGAATGGCGAACTGGGGCGATCCTCAATCTCGTAACCAAAAAACCGAAAGCCTAACCCCCTGTGTGGGAGTTAGGCGAGGTGGTTGCGGGGATAGGATTTGAACCTATGACCTTCAGGTTATGAGCCTGACGAGCTACCGGGCTGCTCCACCCCGCGTTAAACCTTTGCATCTTGCCCCCCGCCGGAGTTGGTCCGCGTGCCGGGGCGTAGGAATCGAGGGCGCGGGCGCCCCCGCGCGACGTGGCTTATGTAGCAATCGCTTCCTCGCTTGGGAAGGGCGCTGTGCAATTTTATCGCTCTTGTTCAGGGCATTCGGTGCTCGGCGAACCCTTTGGTTTTCGGCGCTTTTCAGGCGCCTTTGCGCAAGCCTTGCCCGGCACCGCTGACCCGAAGCCACAGCGAGCGGGCGCCCAGCCGTCGAACCACGCCACCTCACGGCTTTATCATGCCTTACTTGGGCGGCAGGGTCTCCAGCTCCTTGCGGTAGTGCTCCTCCATGCGCGAGCTCAGCCCATTGCCCGCGAGCGCGTCGGTGAACATCTGCCGCACCTCCGTGCTTTCGTCCGCATAGTCGAGCTGATCGCCGCCGATGCGGCGGCTCATGAAACACAAGAGCACGCCCTGCGAGTTGCGCGGCGAGCCCGCATATTTGAACGCCAGGTAGCGCGCCGGCGTCTTGCCGGTGTTGAAATGCTGGTGATAGACCGCGTTCGGCGGCACGATCATGGTGCCAACCTCCCAGTCATGCCGCACGGGCTTGTCCCAGCCATCCGGCCACATCAGCGAGTAGCCCTCGCCGCTGAGAATGATCACATGCGCGCCCGGCGCATGCGCATGCGCCTTCTTGTAGGTCGCGACCGGGAACTGTGAGATGTGCGCCGTCAACGAGCATTTGGCCGGGCTGAAGCGGACGTGACCGCCGCCGGCGCCGCGCACCTCCGCCAGCGGCAGCGGCAGGTTGACTGCATCAGGAATGAAATTGGTGTGCAGCGTCCAGCCATCGAGCTCCTTGCCGGCCGCGAAATAGTCCGGCTCGCCATTGAAACGGCCTTTGAAGTCGCGGCGATGGCCGAACACGAAATCGATATCCTCGTAGAGATTGATCACGACCGGCGCATTGGTCACCGACACGAAACGCGCGGGCGCCTGGCCCGAGCCGTTGAAATGCTGATGCCAGCAATTGAGCGGGATGCCGAAGATCGAGCCCGCCTTCCATTCGAAGGTCACCCGCGCACCAGCATCGTTCCACACCGTGGTCGAGCCGCGTCCGTCCAGGATGTAGACCATCTCCTCGAACAGCTGGCGGTTCGGATTGAGCTTGCCGCCCGGCGGGATCTCGCAGACATAGCAATCATTGCCGGTACGCGAGGCGTCGTGATTGAGAAAGACAGCGCTGCCGCCGCGCCGCGCCCAGGGCTTGAGGTCGATGGTGCGCAGGTTGGGCACATAGTGGGCGTCGCGCATCTCGAGCCCCTCCTCGCGCACCCAGCGCAGATAGGGAGTGTCCTTCTCGGTCTTGAACTTCTGCGCCAGGTCATCGGACACGATGGTGTCCGTCCGCAGTGCCGATTGGTCGCTCATTTGTCCTGTACTGATTGTTCTTGCGCTCATTTTTCTTGCTCCATGATGGCGCGCAGCCCTTCGACCACGTCTGCCGACATACTCAGATCATCTGCCACGATCTTCAAGATGTCCTCGGGCGGCAATGGCTCAACCTCGAGCCCGCGCCGCACCGACTCGGCGATGAGCTCCGGATCCTGCACCATCCGGGCGAAGGCCTGCCGCAGGATCGCGAGGCGCTCAGGTGTCGTGCCGGGCGGCGCCAGGAAAGAGCGGCCGATCTCGGAGGCGCTGGCCGCAAGCCGCATGATGTTCTTGCCTCGCGCATCGGGCGCAAGCTCGACGACCGTCGGTGAATCAGGCGCCTTCAGGCTGCGCGCAAGCCCAATCGTGAACAGGATGCGGGCGAGCTTCTTGTCGAGCCAGCCCTTGCTGCTGACATATTCAAACGATGCAGAGCCCGAGCCATGGATCTCGCCGCGCTCGACCGCAAGCCCCATCTCGGCCGCCGACTTGTAACCCTTCACGATCGTGAACCTGGTGCCGGCGAGCACATTGAGCGCAGCCGGCAGCATGGCGCCTGGCCCCGATGGCCCGACCGCACCCAGGATCAGCTCGCGATGCTTGGCGTCCTCCACGGTCTGCGCAGGCGCGGTGTGCCACACCACTGCGAACGTTACGAAACCGCCGAGCCGGCCCAACCAGGCGTATTCGGCCGGGTTGAAGCGCGCCGATGCGTTGAGCACCTTGTGCTGCACCATCGAGGGCTGCGTGATGGCGATTGCGCTGCCGTCGCGCGGCGCAACGTTGGACATGTATTCGGCGACCCGCAGCCCGGAGGCGCCCGGCATGTTCTGGACCACGATGGTGGGACTGCCGGGAATGAAACGAGGGAGGAACTGCGCCACCAGGCGGGCGCTGAGATCGAAGCCACCGCCCTCGCCGGAGCCCACCATGAGGTTGATGGTCTTGCCGCGATAGATGTCGGGCTGGGCTGCCACTGGCGAGGTCCAACTCGCCGCCGCCCAGATCAACAGCAACAACACTTTCGCCGTGCTCATAGCGCTCCCTGCACGCAAGCACGCGCTCTTAGGCGCGCTTGATGTGCAAGCTTATACCAAGTCTCGTTGAGGTCGACACAATCTCCACGTCATGCCCGCGCATAGCGCGTCGAAGACGCGCGTGAACGCGCTTATGTCGCGCGTCGAAGACGCGCGTGAACGCGCTTATGTCGCGGGCATCCACGTCTTAAGTGCCAAGGAGCTTTGAAGTCGTGGATGGCCGGGACGAGCCCGGCCATGACCAGTCGAGAGTCCTGTGCACTAGGGAGCCGCAACCTTGCTCGCGGTGTGCCAGTCTTTCGGGTAGAGCCACAATGTGCCGTTCGTGAACGCACGCGCATCATAGTGGCGCAGCTCGCGCTCGAAACTGATCGCAGCGGGCGTTCGGCGGTCATCGGCCACGTCCCGCAGCGTTATCGTGAATCGGTAGGGCTGAGTTTCGCGGATGATCTGGGGCGGTTGTTCTTCCTCACCACGAGTATAGAACTGCACCGTCTCGGTCCGGCTCGAGTAACCGGCCAGCGCGATCGGCGCAAACGCCTGGTAGGCGCCGCTGCGTGTGCGCTCCATGGTCCAGCGTCCGAAATTAGCGGCGTAGAAGCGCTTCGTCAGATTGGTCTTGGGATCGGTGACGTCGAGCTCGAGCGAGAGCACCGTGCCGGTGCGCGCACCTTCGTTCGAGATCGTGACCGGAATGATGATCGCCTCGAAATTGTTGTTCTGATACGGCGCTGAATATTCGATCACCGACGGCACGAACACGCGCAGATCGAATTGCTTCAAGCGGCTCTCCCACAGACTGTAGGCCGAGAACAAGAGCGCGACCGCCGAGAAAACAGCCGTCACCCAGGCTGTGCCTGGTTTGCGCTTGTTTTCGGACGACTCGGAATCACTCTTGAGGTCCTCCGGCACTCCCCGTCCTCCATCCCTTCGCGCCAATCCTTTTCGCGCCATGCTCCCGACGCCCGTTGCGCTACCCCCCGACGGCGGCGACCGCCGGGCGCAAATACGGCAGGCCTGGGGCGTGGACCTTGCCGGCATCGGTAGTGTCTCGGTCTGAAATTTCACTGCTGGTGTGGTCACCGGGCCCAAGAACCTTTATGGCTTTCCGGAACAGTCAGCAGGTCTTCTGTGTTGGATGTAACGGCATGCCATGACGCCTGAGGAATTCAATGACTGTGGGAGATGGCTTCTTCCTTATCGGCGCCGTAGCGCTCGGCTATATAATAGTGCGCGGGCTCTGGCGCCCGCCCAAGGTCAAGCACCGGAGCGATCAGCAATCGGGATCAAGTGATATTAATTTCCCTATCGGATTTTAATTTCCCTATCGGCCTCCGTAGCGGCCGAGCCAGGGCGCGCGGCCTTTTCTCATGCGGTGCCGGGAACCTGCGTGGCGTCGATCCAGCGGTGCGATGCACGCGACACGCTGTGGGATGGCACGCCACTTGGCTGGGCGGTTCATGGCAAGAAGGCGAAAGCGGAAGCCTATCTGCGCTCGCTGCCAGCCAAAGGAGATTCTTCCTCGAGCAGTGGCTGATCAACAGCCCGTCTACGCAAACCGCTCGCGCGAACGTTCCTTCGCCTTCATCGCCTCGATCTCGCGATTGCGGGGCGGGCGCGCGGTCTCGAGCGACGCCAGCAATCGTCGCGCTACCTTCGACACATCATCGACGGCCCGATTGAATGCAGCCTCGTTGGCCTTCGAGGGCTCGGTGAAGCCGCTCAGCTTGCGCACGAACTGCAGCGCGGAGGCATGAATCTCGTCCTCGGTTGCGGGCGGCTCGAAATTGAACAAAGTGCGGATGTTGCGGCACATTGAACTGGCTCCATCACCTTTGCATCCAATGTAGGCCAAAGCGCGCTTGATGCCAGCCGCCATCGGGGGATATGAGCCATGAGGCGGAACCTACGCGGGAGCGTCCGTGCCGACAGCTGATGCAGAGCCTGTTGTGGTGGCGGTTGACGATGCCACGCGCGTCTCCGCCTTGTTGCTCGCTCCAGCGAAGGCGCGGGCCTGCTATGTGCTTGCGCACGGTGCCGGTGCCGGCATGACCCATCCATTCATGGCCGCGGTCGCGCGGGAACTGGCCGAGCGAAAAGTCGCGACGCTGCGCTATCAGTTCCCGTACATGGAAAAGGGTGGCAAGCGCCCGGATCCGCCCAGGCTCGCGCACGCGACCGTCCGCGCCGCAGTGGCCGAGACCGCACGCCGCTTGCCAAAGCTGCCGCTGATCGCCGGCGGCAAGTCGTTCGGCGGCCGCATGACATCGCAGGCCCAGGCGATCACACCGCTGCCCACGGTACGTGGGCTCGCGTTTCTCGGCTTCCCGCTCCACCCGGCCAATCGTCCATCGTCCGAGCGCGGCAAGCATCTGTTCGATGTTGAGGCACCGATGCTGTTCCTGCAGGGAACACGGGACGCATTGGCAAGCCTCGATCAACTCAAGCCGCTGTGCCAGTCGCTCGGCGCGCGAGCAACCCTGACACTGTTTCAGGATGCCGATCATTCTTTTCATGTGCCGGCGCGCAGTGGCCGGACCGATCCGCAGGTGCGAAGTGACGTATTGGACGCGTTGGTCGCATGGATCGATAGGATTATGGATCTATAGGATTATGGATCGATAGGATTATTGACCCCTCCGCCCATGGTCGCGAAGCGCCAAGCAACCTTTGAGGCCCCACGCACCCCTTGATGTACCCCTTGCAAGTGCTGAAAAAACCGGGCTTTTCTTCAAAGTCTTCGAACGTCCAATATTACCTCTGTCACAAAACTGTCACATGAACGACGAGCCCTCCTTGCAGGCGGATGTGGCGGTGGACGAGGCTTTGCGCAGCATCGCGCGCGCAATCCTTGCTGACGCTCGGGCTGCGATTGCGGACTCGAAGCGCCCGACCGCCGAGGCCGTGCATGACTTTCGGCGACATATGAAGCGCTGGCGCGCACTTCTGCGCCTGCTCGGTCCCATTCTTGGCGCCGACGGCAGGATGCTGCGCGACGAGGCGCGCGACCTCGCCCGCGCGCTCGGCGGCGCGCGCGATGCGCAGTCCGCACTCGACGCGCTCAGCGATCTGGCCGGCCATGGCGACCTGTCACAACGCTCGCTCGCAACACTGCGCAACCGGATCGATGAGATGCGCCGGAGCGCGGAAAACAACACGCTCAACGGTGACATGCGTGTACGCCTGACTCGCGCGCTGGACAAGGCCACGGCCAGCGTCGAGCTGTGGCCGCTGCATTCCCTGACATTCTCCGATCTGGCCGAGCGCCTGACCAGCGGCTACCGCGCGGCCCGCAATGCGCTGCCGGGAAGATTTTCGGATGCAAATGGTGTCGAGCTGCACGAGCTGCGCAAGCGCATCGTCGCGCACCGTCATCAGATGGAGATCGTGGCACCGCTCTGGCGGCGCTTCGGCAAGATGTGGATCGGCGAGGCGCAACGGCTGCGTGACCGGCTCGGCAAGCACCAGGATCTCCTGCTGCTTACACGCATGACCGAGCCGGGCGAGCCGCTGGCGCGCTGGCAGACGCCCCTCAAGCCCGCGATCGAGGAACGCGCCTCCGATCACATTCGCGCTGCACGCCGTCTGGCCCGGCGTCTGTTTGTGGACAAGCCGAAGGCCTTTCGGCGCAGGCTCGAAGTGATGGGGGAAACCGCGGGGAAATAGTCGCGTCAATCGCGCGACAAAAAGACAAGCGCCGAAACCTCTCCCGCGACCGCTGCCACCACATCCGCCCAGGCCTGGCCGCTTTGCTGCCGCCGCACTTCGACGCGCGGATACCACGGACTTTGGTTGCGGTCATGAAACCAGTACCAGATGCGGGCGTGCCCGTGCGGCACCATCACGAACGTGGGACGGCCGAGCGCGCCGGCAAGATGCGCTGTGGTGTTGCTCACGGTGACGACCGCGTCGCAGGCGCTCATCAGCGCCGCAAGCCCGTCGAGATCGTTGGTGTTGTCGATCTCGCCGAGCCGCTCCACCACGACTCCCAGATCGCGCGCGAGCGCCGCACGTTCTTCGCTGGTGTCGCCATATTGCAGGTCGACGAAGCGGCAAGCAGGCAGCCGCAGTAACGCCGCGAAATCGGCAAGCCGCGCACTTTTGGATGCGCCTCCAACCGGCGCCTTGCTGACCCACGAGAGCCCGATGACCTTGCGCCCGTCGCCCGCGAGCCGTTGACGCAGCGCCTGCGCGCGTGCCGCGTCGGCAACGAGATAGCCGCGCTCGCGGCGCGGAAAGTCCTCAAAGCTTCGGCGCAAGTAGCGGCCGAAGCTCGCCAGCGGCTCCTGCGCATCGACCTTGCCCCCGTAGAGCTCCGGCTGACAGGCGATCACCGTGACACTGGGGAACGATCGCGCGAACAGCGGCGCAAGGCGCGGCTCGACCTCGAACACGACGGACGGCGTGCGCGCGATCACGTCGGGAAGCATGCTGGCGTGCAGGATCTCGTCGCCCAGCCCCTGCTCGCCCCAGATCATGAGCGTGCCGTCAACGCGTCCGCCGTTCCAGCGCGGCTGCGCGTAGCCACGCGGCACCAGGCCCTTGGCGCCGGCCCAGCGATGCTCGTAGAGCGGCCAGCCCTCCTGGAAGCGGCCAAGGCCGAGGCAGATGAGGCTCTTGTTCCATTTCGCCGCAACATCCTCAGGCTTGAGCGCGATGATTCTGTCGAGCGTTGAGATGGCCTCTGCGAAACGCTCAAGATCGGTCAGGAGATCGGCGCGCACCGTGAGCGCATCGGTGTCGTCTGGCTTGAGGACGAGCGCGCGCTCGCAGCTCGCAATCGCGTCCGCAGGACGGCGGAGCTTGCGCAGCAGCACGCTGCGCGTGACCAGCGCGCCATTGTGTTCCGGCGCGACCGCCAGCGCCGCCTCGACGCCCGCGAGCGCCTCCGGCAACCGCCCAAGCTGATTGAGCGCGTTGCCACGGTTATTGAGCGCATCCACGTAATCGGGCTTGAGGGCGAGCGCGCGGTCGTAGCTCGCAATCGCATCAACGTGGCGAGCGAGCTTGGCGAGCGCATTGCCGTGATTGTAATGCGCTTCCGCAAAATCCGGAGCGAGCGCGGTCGCGCGCGCAAAGCTGTCGGCGGCCTCGGCGAAACGGCTGAGATCGACGAGGGCAGCGCCGCGATTGCACCAGTCGGCGACAGAGCTCGGATCCTGCGCGAGCGCGCGGTCGAAGCTCTCGACCGCCTCCGCGAGCCGGCCAAGCGCAACCAACGCGTCGGCGCGACTGCCATGCGCGTCGGCGGCACCAAGCGCAATCGCTTGCTCAAAGTTTTCGAGCGCCTCGGCGTGGCGCCCGGCGCTGCTCAGCGCCATTCCGAGCAGTGTGTGGAAACGCGCCTGGGTCGGATCAAGCGCGAGCGCGCGGCGTACGAGATCAATGCCTTCGGCGATCAGACCCTGCTGGCAGCGCGAGCGCGCCTCGCGATAGAGAGCATCCGCGGTGGCGCCGTCCGCCATCGCCGTTGCTCACACGCGCCGCTGGCGCAGCAAGTCGTCGCGTTCCGCGCACCAGAGCTCGCCATAGTCGACGCTCTGCCAGCGCTCGAACCACGGCCCGCCGCGCGTGAAGTGGACGACCTTCGGGGTGCCTTGCGCGGGCTTCTGGTTCCAGCCTTCAAGCCAGTTCCATTCGACCGGCAGCGCACCGATGTCCTCGTCCTTGACCCATTGCATGCGATGCAGATAGGCGCCGCTTTCGCGGTTGACGACCTCGGGCGTGAGACTCTTGACCGCCGGATGGTCGCAATTGAACAACATCAGCGATGACCAGTTCTTGCGCGGGTACAATGTCTGCGCGGCGCCGTCCATCTTGGTGGTCTCGGTGGGACGATAATCGTGCTGCACGCAATAGACCGCCTTCGGCACGCGCGTGTATTCGACGAGGCCCGCGATGTCATCAAGCCACAGGAAATCGCAGTCGCAGAACAGCGCCCAGCCCCGATAGCCGGCCAGCGCCGGCGTGAGAAAGCGCGAATAGGTGAACTCGGTCGACGCGAGCGGATCCTGGTCGCGGTGATAAAGGCGGTGCGCGCGCAGCTCGTCGAGCTTGATCGGCGTCACCGCGAGCGGGATCGAAGACCGGCGCCGGAGCGAGAACGCCGCGACGTCGTAGGCCTCCGGCTCCCGCCGATCCCACCCGATATAGACGCGAAACGGCTCTGCCATTGGGCGCAACCATGACGGACAGCACAGCCGCTCTTAGCGGCGTCGCCGCCAAAGCGCAACTCAGCCCTGGGCGGGTGGCACTTCGAGCCGCCCCGTCGACCTTGGGTAATGCCAGGAGGCGCACAACGGCTTGAAGCCGATCTTGGCATAACAGCGGGTGGAATAAGGGTTGCGCAGGTCGACGTAGAGACAGGCTGCGTTTCGACCTTCCCCGAAGATCGCATCGGCTACCGCGGCGGTGACCGACCCGGCATAGCCGCGCCCGCGCAGCTTGGGCGGCGTGTAGACGCCCGCGATCGCGCCGACGTTGCGCGTGCGCCGCATGATGCCGGCCATCGACACCGGCTCGCCATCGACGATCCAGAACTGGAAGCGGCCCGACGCAGCAGACTTTGCAAGCTGCTCCGGCGAGGGCAGCGGATCCTGCGGGACCGCCTCGCGCAGAAACGCCACCATCCAATCGGCGAACAGCGGTGCGTCGGCAGCATCGACCGTGCGGGCATGTCCTGGCGCACCCGGATAGAGCGGCTTTTGGCGCAGCGCCAGGATCAGCTGCGGAATCGGCGCGATGAACGTCAGGCCAAGCTCGCTTGCACGCTCGACGAACCAGCGCGCAGTGTCATCGGCACCGACGACGCCCGGATAGTCGAGCGTAACCGTTGACGCTGCTAGCGCACGACATTGATCGGCAGTGAGCTCGCCAAGCCCGATGGGATAGCCCGGCGCCTTGATTGCGCACTGGCCGGGCTCGCCCAGCGACCAGTATTGCATCTCTGGCGGGGTCTCGCCCGCGAGCCTGTCCAGCACAGCGAGGATGATGCTGTGCTTTGCCTCGTCCCGCTCGAGCCCTGGCAGATGATAGGTGGCGAATTCGCGCGGTTGCATGGCGCTCTCCTGGCGCGCATTGCAGGGCAAAATCACGGAGTAAAAAACCACACAGCAAAAAGCCGCCGCGGATGAACCGCGGCGGCTTTGTATCAACATTCGCGAAGAGGCATTCCTGTCCTTGGCAGGCCTGGCAACGACCTACTCTTCCAAGTCTTGAGACTTAGTACCATCGGCGCTGGGGAGTTTAACGGCCGAGTTCGGGATGGGATCGGGTTCAGGCCCCCCGCAATTGCCACCAGGCCGGCTAAAGACAGGAATCGAAGGCCGATCATCGGCAGCCGCAACGTCGAGCGTCAACGTCACAGTGCCGATCATGGCCTTCGGACAAGCTGGTCGGTCACACCTTCAAGGTGCCCGGGCATAAGAGCCACTAGGCTCCAAAGCCCCTGGGCATTGAAGATGAGAGACGATCAAGTTCACACGAGCGATTAGTACCGGTTAGCTCAACGCATCGCTGCGCTTACACACCCGGCCTATCAACGTGGTGGTCTTCCACGGCTCTTAAGGGAGAACTCGTTTCGAGGTGGGTTTCTCGCTTAGATGCTTTCAGCGATTATCCCGTCCGCACATAGCTACGCAGCACTGCGGCTGGCGCCACAACTGCTCCACCAGAGGTGCGTTCATCTCGGTCCTCTCGTACTAGAGACAAATCCTCTCAATTCTCCGACACCCACGGCAGATAGGGACCGAACTGTCTCACGACGTTCTGAACCCAGCTCACGTACCACTTTAATCGGCGAACA
>Ga0209488_10001644_pt1 | contig 19034 bp, 24 predicted proteins | sample Rivendell_Oct201_8_FD_188349 | JGI IMG/M metagenome (GOLD analysis project Ga0209488, IMG submission 188349) | Vadose zone soil microbial communities from the Eel River Critical Zone Observatory, Northern California, USA -... | ecosystem: Environmental > Terrestrial > Soil > Vadose zone >...
CTGCCAGTGAATAATCGCTAGCTTGCTCACGTGCTACCCTAAGGGAACTCACGTGATTCCCTACTTTTCCCACCAGCAGCTGGCCCGCATCTGCGATCACCCTTTCCCGAAACTCACAACTGTAACTTGAACATTCCGGAGTATTTGGGAGGTTGCGAGGCACAGAAGTTGATGTTGGGAATTCCAGTTGGCGACCGGGGCCCGGGTTTGAACAGTTCAGTACCCCCTTGTCATACGTACATTGTACTAAGTTAACTGCTTCTCACTCTCAGTGCCTGCACGGGGTTCCTAGTTTGGGCCTTGTTCCTTTGACGGTGCTCGGGGAGTCCTAGCTGCTTTGAGCACGACGTCGTTAGGTACAACGAAATTGTCCCACACAGAGTTGGGGCAGACGATCCCCACAGAAAGGCATCCAAGCGCTTGGATGCGCCAACTGCAGACCAAAAAAAAATAGAGCGACTCGGGATAAAAGCCGAAGCGGTTTGATCAGGAGGTGGAGCTAGTAAAGTGAAGCGTTTGATTCCTTGTTCTCCACCTCTCCACCTTGCCTTGTGGACTCGGCGGGCGTCTCTGTAGTGTCTTAATACAAGTCCACAAAAAAACAACGCGATGAAACTCGTTGTTTTTACAGTATATTCTGTTAACGTGCCTGCACTGGCACTTTCGTGGCGGGCAAACGTAAATTCAATTCATTCAGTGGGTTGGCTGCAAGTGCAATTCCGAATCTCTGAATCTAAATCGGGTAATCGGGTGCGGATGCCAGCTCAGAGCGCTCCGTGGATACTGTGCTTCACTTTTGTACCGTAGTTCAGATTTGAATGGCCATATGGTTCAGGTTGTATGACGAGAGACCCATGATCCGCTGAAGTGTCTCAGTGTCTCAGTCAGTACAGTAAGCACGAGGGAGCGACGTAAGCGTGATTTGATGCCAGTTTCACAGAGATGGTACGAATGCTTTTATTCAATTTCGGTCGATGAAAGACAAAGAATGGTGATGATGATAAGTCGTGGATTGGACTTGCCAGACAAGCGACTCCCATGTGAAGGACGATCAAGACGATCAAGACCTTCTCCGTGGAGGAGAAAGTGAAGCACGGTGACCGACCCGTATTTAATCCGCGATGCGATCACGACGGGGAAGATGACCGCTTTTTCAAATTCACGGCGAGTGATTTACAAGGTCCGTAGATGCTCCGGAATTAAATCAGCTTTTACAATATATACTCTGAAGGAGACATAAGCGTAACCGACCAAGAAGGTAATAAGTAATAGTCCCACCACCAGACCCTTTGAATCCAAGCCTCGAAAGAAGTGCGTAACGCATATCCTGCATACACACCAACTTGCCGAGAAGGGAACTTGGCACGGCAGAGGCGTCCCTACCTGCGCGCAACATACTATAGTACGTACAGTAATGATGCGCAACGATCAGCGAGCACAAGCGAAGCGGGAAGAAAATGAGAAAATCGTGAAACGCGCCGCTGTGGGCGCCGGCATGCGACCGAAAGAGCCAAGCGTTTCCATGCATATGTACACGAAAGAGAAATCGTGATGAAATCCAACGCAATAAATGGATAATGAATAGACGGCGGAGTTGGTGGCAGGAAGCACTCGGGTAACGATCCACGCCTGATGAAGGAGGAAAGGAGAAAGTTTTGCAGGGGAACTTGAAGAAAAAAAGAGGCGGACGATGAGGAAAGTGTGAGAGGCAATGCCAAAATAAATGGTGCACCGAGATGATAGGAGTGAAAGGGCAGGATTAAAAACCGGTAAAGAGCGATATAGGTGAGAGTTAGGATCGAGAGGTACACAGTAAGAACGTAGGGACATCGCGACATTCAATTTTCGTTTCTGCTAAGCCTTGACAGAAGGAGCGGCTCTGCTCTGTGATTGTCCGGGAGTAGCATGGCTTGATGTTGTTCAATTACAGAAGGCCACACTCCCGCAAATGGATTTGCAGAAGGATGTCCGAGATGGCATTTAGCACGACTAGAGAACACATTTAAATGGTTTCACTGCGGGCCAAGAGGGGCAGACGTACATCGAATCTGGTTCGTATCTGTCGCACAGGTATAGTGCGCATAGATTTGTTTCGTTGCAGCGCTCTGGTTGAGACTGACAAAGCGCTGGAGGAGATATTCACAAGCGGCATTGTAGTCGGCACCACCAGTATAATCAGGGAAGTAGTCGCCTAAGGGTGATCGAGGAAGCTTCTCGGCGAACAAGTCGATCTTGTTGAGGAATAAAATCTTAGGACGATGGGTGAGGTAAGGTCTCCAGGGAACAAAAAAGGTATACATACGATGGATGTTTTGACGAACCAACGTGAATTGCATATTGAATCAAAAAGAGTGAGTGCCTCCTGCATGCGGTTCTAGGGGGTAGATGGATAAACTGAGAGTGAGTTAACGGGGATGATGGTCATGACATACCACGTTCTCATCTTCGTACAACATCTGGTCATACTCGCTGAGAGAGACCAGGAAGACGAGTGCAGTGACATTCTCAAAACAGTGAATCCACTTTTTTCGCTCACTTCGCTGACCTCCGACGTCGAATAGTTTATATGTAAGCTCGCCGATTTTGAAAGACGTCTCGGTGATACCCGTCGTTTTGACACGGCTACGAAGAATATCCTGGTCGGTGGGCATGTATCGATGGTCTGCCATACGGTCGATGGCACCAAAATAGTACACGGCGGAATCGTTGAGCTGGAACTCTCGCGAACGGCTGACGGCTTCCCGAACGCCGGGGTCCAGCCAGAGACCCCTGACTGCATCAGAAACGTCTCCCGGGAGAACGTCGGACTCTATTTGTGGGGGTAAGGAGAGGACGACCGCACGGCGGGCATCGTTCTGGGGCGAGAGGGAGATATCCAATGGAGGCATAGCCTCAAGGATGGCACGCATCGATTGAATGGTGTTGGAGAAGATGATCTCCTTGTATGATTCACGCTCTTGCTCGGTGTAGCCACCGTGATGGATGAGCTTCATTTGCTTGAGCACAGTAGACTAAAAGGGGTGGGTTGTGAGACAGTGTGACGGATGGGTTGTGGGAAAGAATACCTTGCCAGACTCGCCGGCTCCGAGTAACAACATCTTGACCTCATTCTTCGCCATAACTTTGTCTCGCCTGAGTTGATTCTCGATCTCCTCATTGCCTGCGAGGAAGAGGGGAGGGGCAAGATAAGGGATGATGATAAAATCTACGAGGGCTGAAAGGGAAACGCACGGGCTCTAGCCTCTTCATCGACCGCGGAAGACTGGACGCAACCCATGGTAATTTCAAGAAAGGAGATAAAAGAGGAATAGAGTAGAGAAAGAGTTGGTGAAGGTGAAAAGGGAAAGAGAAACAAGGATGCAGCAACGGAGAGGACAATGACAGTGGGTGGATGACAAGTGACCGAATAAACATACGCAAACATTCCGTGCCTCTGTCCTCACCGGTCCGGTCCCACCGGTTCCCATCTGTGGCTCATCTCACTCACTATTATTGTTTCTATCATCACCCTGACTACCCCCCTCCCTTCTCCTTGTTGCCACCTGCGCGCTCTCATATCTGTCTCATCATTAATATCGTACCTCCACTTGTATCTGTGGCTTGATGCGTGATGGTCTGGCTCTTCGCACATTCCAATCTATCCGTATCAGTATATTGCGCTGCACGATGACATTGCGCCTCGAACCATTGGGGCTCCATCACCGCATTGGCTCATCCAGTCGCCATCAGCAACAAGGGTTCTTGCCTCATGTGGACAGTTTGTTCTCACAATTATCCCAACTCACGCGCCCGTGCCTGTGGTTGCCTATTTTGAACAAGGACATCTTTTGGACGGCTCTATTGTTGCCACACATTACATGGAAAACCCGAAATGGATGAGCGAACGTATGATAGATGGTTCAGTGCCATCCATCCAGATGGATGTGCTACGAGTCTCAAGAGAGGTGATGGTCACGGCGTGTTTGGCATATTGACCGTTTATTACAGTATCCGTACTGACCTCAAGTCATGGGAAATTACGCAGTGATTGGGAGCCCTCATCGTCCTCCGCGGCTTGGCATCCAAAAACATATGAGTAACACCGCGGTGAGCATGATTTTCAGGTCGTGTTGTGGTGCTGTCATCCAGACGGCTATATAGCATATATAGCATCACGCTTCTGTCAGTCCTGCGGCAATCCCTCCCCAACTAGAGATGGATTGAGTGGTGGTTGGGACGTCAACCAACTCAGAAGGCTAATCAGTGGCGAGATCCCGTTTTGATCGCATCTGGCTGCCTCTACCATAACACACATGACAATGATATATTGATCACTGCATATCGCTTGTAGTTAGTGTCGTGTGGTATCCACCCGTCAAGCTGAATGATAATTTCCAACACGTCGAGTCAGAGACAAGGCCATGTTGGCCTGGGGCAAGACTGACAACGATAGTGTGACGGCCAAGTACGCCGAAATGAAACTGCAAGCGCCGAAGAAAGAAAAATACATTCGATAATTGCTTCATGTTCGTACATCGCAAGGAAAATATGACAATACAAAGTTGTATTGGCCGGGGAGAAGGGGAACACGGGGCACGAATGAAGAGTCAACTGCTCCCGAGACCATCACTTGTTCGCGACTGCAGCGGGCAGGTCAATGACGCGGCCGACGATATTATACCGTTTCCTGTGATGAGGCAAAAATAACAACGAATGTGAACTGTGAACACCCAACACAAAAAAAAAAAGGGGGGGTGGGGGAGAACGCACTTAAAGAAAGCATGCCAATCATCGAGGACGTTACGATCCTTCTCCTCGAGCGTGCTCCAATCCGGCACGGCGTCCTCAGCCTTGAGGCTAGACAGGCCGAGGCCGCGGGATCCATCCTTGCCGGCGAATATTGCGTAGGACCCGCCGGGTCCGTACGTATCGCGCTTCCGCGTTACATCGAACACCGTTCCTTGCAAGCACGTATGAGCTTGACAAGGAGCCCGAAAGGTTGTCTAGAACATACCCTTTATGGCCACGTAAACCGGCTTGCCTGGGTCGTTCCCGTCGAACGCCTTGAGTTGCTCCTGCGTGAACGGGTCGTCCTTAGGCGGCGCAAGATTCGGGCGTGCAGGCTGCATAATTGTACTGGCGTTACTGTTCTCGCGTGTTATATTGCTGGTGTAACTTCGTCTCCGGTTTCGGACTCGGGCTTGTGGTCGGCTATGAAGGGTTGGAGAAGGACGGGAAGGGGAAAGGCAAGTATGAGCCAGTAGAGTGACTTAGCACGTCACGTAAATGCAGTTGTGGCACCGGCGACACCCCGGCCATCCTCGGTCTCGGTCTGGTGCTCGGGCCGAGGTCGTCTCCTCCCAGGCCTCCGTACACCCCCGGCTGAGCAAGATAGATACATAGATCTCTAACCTACCCGCTGCTTATTTTCGGTACCGTACCGGGTACCTTGTCAATCTGAAACTACAGTCTCGTGACTGCTTTGCAATTGCACAATTCATCTACTCAAATAATCTTGCGTGTTGATCGTAAATATGTCGGCATGTGGCAGTGCACGACAGAAGAAATGCATGCGCAGTTACAGTCAATGATGCAATTGTTTCATCTGCGAGCGAATGCCTCGAGAAAAAAAAAACTCATCGCGCCAGCGCCAGTCAATCGTCTCCATTCCATACAGAATGGAATCACCACTTTCCCCAAGGAACGGTCATCTCGCTCTCATCCGGCGGCGAGTACAACGTGACAATCTTCGGCACCGAAAAGCCCATCTCCGCAGCCTCATCATCCATATCCTCCTCGCCAGACGGCGGGCGAGCCCACGGCGAGTTAGGGAAGCCGTCCGCAGCAGATGGTGGCGGTGGCGCAGGCGGAGGGGCAGCGGTGCGGAGGTGCGTCAAGCGGTGTGGATGCGGCAGCGGCTTGGGCGAGGCCGTACGCGAGGCGGGCGCAGAGTCCGCGAGGTGCGGTGGTGGGACGTAGAGCGGTGCGGGAGAGGGAGGTGCGGGCGAGGGAGGGAGGTCTTCTGTGTCCTGCACGTTTGTCGATATCGTCACTTCTGTCAGCTGTGCCGTTGGTGGAGGTGAGGAAGGGGGAGTCGGCGAATCGCGTGGGCGTTGGCGTGGGGACACAATGGCCTCTTGGGAGGACGAGCGGGAGTGTGTGGGGGCGATGATTTGTTCGGAGGGTACGACCCCATTGATGTGGGATTGGTGTGAGCTTTCTGCACGCATGCGGTGTTCCTCAATGAGGCGAAGGGCAGCTTTGAGGGCATCCTTTTCGGCGTGCACTTCCTCGAGTTCGTCTTCTGCCTCTGCGCGCTTGATGCGTTCCACCTTCACCATCTGGTTTGCCTAACGTATCATCGCGTTCAGCCTGAAGTCGGGAAAATGAGAAAAAAATACAGACTTCTTCGAACAATGCCTGGCTCAGACTCTCGAGTTCGCTCTCGAGTTCACTCTTCTCACGTGTGATCTTCTCCGACTTGCGTTTCTCGGTCAAGAGTTGCTCGCGCAGTTCCTCAAGTTCGCCGTTGGCGGCGACCGGAGGTGTGACGAGCGAGGGTAATGAGGCGGACGTTAGGTGGCTCGCTGCAGGATGTGGTGTACTCTGAGACCGTGACGCTCGTGTTGACGAGGTCCGGGACTGCGTTGGCGTGGATCGCCCACTCCCTGTCAAGCGGAAACGGAAGAAGCGTAGATCAGACAGAGGTGGAGGGGCAGGGGAAGGTGGACGACTATCGCGGTCAGAGCCTGACGAGTCGGGAGCGGGAGCTCCGCCCTCGATCTCATTCTCGCCGATGCTCGTCTGGTGGGACTGAGAGGCGGTTAACGACGCTGTCACCGGAGGGGATGGTGCCGGCTGCAGAGAACCAGTTTCGCGAGACGAGCGACGCCAGCCAACGTCCTGGGAAAGTGAGCTTGATTTTAGTGCGTCCTCGAGCATCTCATTGTTCGCCAGTGCGAGTTTGAGATTCGATTCAGCGAGCGTGAGTTGAGTCTCAAGATCCGTGGTTTTATGATAGGACAATTTGAGCGTCTCATGCTAGCCATCGGTCAGCACAACCTCAAGTGCGATAGCTGAGAGCATCAGTAGTAGAGTTCTCACCATCTCCTCTACCCTGGCCATCACGCGGGTCAACGCCTCACGTAGATCTTCTTCCTGGCCCTGGCGCTGCACTCTCTTGCAGTCCCGTAGTTCTTCATCGATGGAACCAAAATAATTCGCATGTTTAACAGCATTGACGGAATGGGTACGCTGAGGGAGTGGTCTCGGGTTGGAGGGGAACATGGTCGTAGGGGAGTGGAAGGTGAGGCCCCGTGAGGCCAAACGTGGACGCGTTTTCCCGTCGTTGCCTGCGCCTGCACCATCCACATCAGCCCTGCACGTGCCCTCCATTTGTGTAAATGTCCTTGTTTTAACGATTATAGGTCATCAGCCCGACATACAACAATATCAATGAAGCTCATATGCCCCAGCTGGGCGTCAGGGACCAGACAACTTTTAACTCGTTACTTTCTCCGTCTCATGTTATCACCCTCCCGCTTCTCGCTCTCACGTCCTTCATCTGCACATCCTCCGTCAAGCTCGATCGCAGGTGGCGGTATTGTTTGATTTGCCTGACGCGGAGGGCGCTTTACCCTGGCAAAGATGCCAACATTCCTATCTCTGATAAAGTTGATAGTCACCATCAGCCATGATGGGTGGGAAGGAATTGTGTTATAGAACTCTGGTGCAAGGGCACGCAGTGCTGGTAGCCGTGTCCAGGGAACAGAAGGGAAATCATGATGCTCGTTATGGTAACCCACCTAAAGAGAATTACTCCACGGGAACCACAGAGATGGTAAAGCACTCACATTGTAACAGCAGATATTCAACCAACCGTAATAAGAGTACGTCTCTTGTTGCAGGTTGTCCCACACATAATGTTCGGCAATGAAATGACCCGCCAGCGGGTGGAAGCTGCCAGCCAAGAAGCTGGACATGATGAGATAGATGAATATGCATTTCCCACCCGGTACAAAGGTCGTAAGGAGAAAATCGAATGTCAATTGGGTGGCGATACCAATCAAGTGCCAGTAGGTTGGTTTCTGAGAGCGGACAAACCCAGGACGAAGGGCATAAAAGAGTATTTGAAACGTGCTATTACGTGTAGGGTGGTTGGCTGAGAAGTGACAGAGAGGAAACGGCACTAACCAGAAAAAGACTTTGCCGAGGACGTTGTTCAGACAGAGGAGTTCCAGTCGCGTGGGGAGATCAGTGTCGATCCCGTCTTCTCCGAGGTATTTGTGGTGCTCCAAATGATATGCCTGCCAACCCAGACACTTAAGTTGATAAAGTTCTGCGTTATCAACCCAATACTTCAATCACCTTGAACGTTATGGCATATGGAATGCCGATAGGCAAATTGGCTGTGATTGCCAGAAGCTTGTTGGCCTTCACACCCTTAAATGCTAAGTTGTGGGTGACTTCATGAATTGCGAGGAATAAGTTATGGTTGGCAGTTCCGCCAATGATGTATGCCGTGACAAGAAATTTCCACGAAAACGGGTGGGTATGTCGGAGAAGAAATCCAACCGTAAATTGTAGGGCCACGACCGACAGGACGACATATTTCGTAAGTGGTTCATGACCCATAAGCTTGGTGACCTAAAAGGGGGGTTTAAGACCACTGAAAAGCATGAAGCACAGGGCAACGATTGTGTGTCAATAATGACACAAAATTGGGACATCAAAAAATAATGCGAGGTAACGCTTAAATTCTGCATGTCCGCGGGAATCCCAACAAAAAAAAGGACGTGAGTCGATACACACTTCGGGATGAGCTTTCATGATGGCTTTGCGCCTCGAGCGGTGAGGTTCCTCGGTCATCAGCCAGAGAAAATCTGAAGGATCCTGCGGCGGTGAATCATATATGCTCTGCGAGGCTTGTGAGTGCGGAATCTCCGTGCGCCTCAGCAACGAGGGTGGGCGTTGCTTTGCCTCAGGGAGGCTCTCTGCCCCACCGAAAAGGCTGAAATCTGCGAGACATGCCTCAGGGATGTGCAAAGGATAACAGGAGGTGTAATATACCTATTTCTTCAGGGATGTTTGGAGATGGTGCCATTACAAAACCAATTGTCCACTTTCCCGACGGGCTCAACGCTCAATGCCCGATGTGATTATGTCAGGGTCGCGTCGACGCGGTCATCCCGATCTCGAGTGCGTCTGCGTCTCGGAATTTCACCATCATGTCTGCCCCATCCACTCCCGTGAAACCCCACGACGAGCTGCTGTATCTCGACCTTATCAGAAACGTACTTGATACCGGAGAATCGCGTCCAGATCGTACAGGCACTGGTACTATCTCCCTATTCGCGCCACCATCCCTTCGCTTCTCCCTCGCAAACTCCACTCTCCCTCTCCTTACGACCAAAAAGACATTCATTCGTGGGATAATAGAGGAGCTTCTTTGGTTCACAAAGGGCCAGACAGACTCAACTCTCCTGTCAAAGAAAGGCGTCAAGATCTGGGACGGGAATGGGTCAAAGGAATTCCTCGAGAAGCGAGGGTTGGGGCACCGTCGCGCTGGAGATTTAGGTCCTGTTTACGGCTTCCAATGGAGACATTTTGGCGCAGAATACGTTGATGCCGACGCAGACTATTCCGGCAAGGGCGTCGACCAACTACGCGAAGTCATTCGTAAAATCAAGGAGGACCCAACCGACCGCCGCATTATCATGAGTGCTTGGAACCCAGCAGGTTTGTCCTTGATGCCGACCTTTTGTTGTGCACAACGCTTCAATGTTTCTTTACAGATATACCACTTATGGCGCTGCCTCCTTGTCACATGATGTGCCAGTTCTACGTTCACCTACCAGCCCAGGACAACCCTAGCGCGCCGCGGCGGTTATCCTGCCTCATGTATCAACGCTCCGCAGACCTGGGGCTCGGAATTCCCTTTAATATTGCATCTTACGCGCTACTCACGTACATGATTGCGCGCGTAACCGACACGGAGCCTCACGAGTTGATAATTCAGCTTGGAGATGCCCACGTATACCGAGATCACGTCGACGCGCTCAAGGTACAACTTTCCCGCCAGCCACGCCCTTTCCCGACCCTCCGTTGGGCGCGCGACATCGCTGACATAGAAGATTTCACGTACGAGGACTTCATCATAGAAGGATACGATCCGCATTCAGCTATTGCAATGAAGATGAGCGTATAGATTAAAATTGAGGTGACACTCTTCCAGGACCCTTGCTACGACTAATTTTGACTCGAGGATTGTCAGAGATTGTTCCTGGAAACTTTTGTCTTAGTGATACATAGAAATGTATCAGCTGTCAAAGTCACGTGCCTACCGTCTTGTGGTTTTTCATGCGCTCCCTTCCAGGGCAGATTCAGCGATCAATCAAACTGGTGGATCACTTTCTGGTACCGTCTAACAATACCATGGCTCTTTGTTCCTGTCAACTCGCGCATTTATCCAAAATGGTGGTTTCTCTAGAACTGGTATAAATTCACCCATGGAAATTTCTTTTGACCCTCTCGATCGTGAGCGTCCTTATCTTGTCGTGCAATAAATTGGCATATATGGTAGAGACTTCGAGGACTATCTATATGACACACATGGCTTTCAGGGGGACTTTTCCGTGAGGAGCTAGGTTTAATTTGGCGGCTGGACCCCTTGTGACTGCAGCGTGCAGTGGGCCTTCTAAAATTGTATTCAGCCCGTCCAAGACCGATCATGCCACTCTACATTGGTCAACGAAAGCGCCCTTTCTTGGATTCTGCCGGCCCACCCTAGATACATCACGGCCGATTGCGGTGTCCCTCGCAATGGAAACATTCATTCCTCAACGTGGTTGGATGGGGACTCCCGTAAGAGATGCCCCACTGTCATCTACATGTTAAACACACGGTATTCTCGTGTAGGCATTTTTTACCTCATTCAAACTCTGGCAGGGACGTCTATCTCAGATGTTCTATACCCTGGATGGGCAGCGCCTCTTCTGACGCCTACCTCCTGGGGAGGGCGTCCTCAAACCAGGCAGCCGGTTTGTTGAACCGGGTGGTTCGAATGTTATCAACGTTCACCGAAAATCCCCGTGGATGCGCCGTGGCTTTATGCCCGTGGCACGATCCCCGTAGGTGTTCGCCGATCAGCTGACGTGCCCAACCCTACTCCAGGCCTTGTTTCTTATCCCCCCTCCAACCCCTCGCCGCTCACGGCTATGAAATCTCCTCCAGATCTACTTTCCTTGCCGCCTCCGCCTAAACGTATTGCGGCCCATCAGGTCGTTGTTGGGGGCCCCAAGATTGCATGGCATCTTGCCGAGCTTGCCGACCGCCTTGCAAAACTTCCAACTACTCGCCTTCTGATAAGCACTTCATACGGCAGCGTTAGAAACGCCGTGCGTCCTCCGTACCGCGCAAAGTGTACGGGGCCGGGTACACGATGAGGTGAGCATGGCCCCATTCTTTTTTTTTTCTTTCTTTGGTCACTCTGTCCTACGGAACAGGGCCCTGTTCGAGAATTCAATCGCAATGATCCCGTAACTCGCTGCGCCGCGTAGACGTTCCACTCTATTTTTTTCTCACTCCCCCCCCGGTCCTATCGACTCCCTTCCACGCCGAAGTGTTTTGCCAAATAAGCTAAACTTTTTCAACATTCCGGAGGTCTCTTCGCTTCGAGGATCGGTCTCTAACAAGAACCCCACAGCTATCTCAACCAGCACTCGGCGCCGTCATACAATAGAGTCAGTTATCCATCTCTTCCGGTGCTGCGCACTCCGGAAACAACTTGCATAGTATGCAAGTTGTCTCCGGCAACAGTATATTATTTCATGACCCTGAACACAGCTCAACGGACCATCTCCGTCAGATCGGAGGGTCAACCTTCAGCCCTCGTAGCCACACTAGCGCTGACGAACCCCGCACTGTGGACACCGGGAAATACAAACAGTTTATGGTCATTCTGACTCAACATTTGTCTTACATCGAGCGGCATTATGAGCGCAGCGAAGGTGCTAGATCCTTCGTATGGAGGGCTACGGAATGGTGTTTACACTCAATAAGCGCCGGTGACGCTGTCTACCGGCATTTGAGACTAAGCATGGCAAACAGTTCAGTGCGCCCAGTGGGGCCCAAGGGTTCCAGTATGTGCTCGCTGAGCGAGCCAGTAATGACAGCCTACTAACTCTACTTCTATCTGACTAACAAAGCACCCGTGTGATGACTGTCAGCAACAACGACGACCACTTCAAGGCGCAACGCAGGGTAGCATCGAGAAGATTCCGCCGCCATGTGCCTGATGGCGCTGTGGGGTTGTACGTTATCTTCGCGTTCGATTATTTTTTTGTCGCCGCCTTAATTTGACAGACTAGGCGCGCTTCACCTGGACCGCTCGAGGCTTTCGCAAAGAAACCAAAATGCATGGTCATGAGGGCAATGCTCGGGGTAGCACGTCTGTGTGCTCTGTCAGGCGAGGTGTGAGGGCTTCGGGCTTAACCTTTATGCCAAGAAGTCACGATGGCAGTTTCCTGGGTTGAGTAGTCAATCCGATAATCTGGCTCAACACATCGACGCAATGATGCTTCGAGCCCGCAGAGGCCTTTCTTTCATCTATCATACGGATCAAATTTTAATGGCTTTCGGCAAAATTCCAGGATCTAAACATACAACCCATTAGAACCATGCATGAGTTCCACAGGGGACTGGAAACAAGAAAACCGAACCGTGCCTCTATTTACGATTGGCACCATTTCCAAATTGGAGATAAGGGTTGTAAGGTAACCCGGGCATTCTCGGGGAGGGTGGGAGAATATCCTGAATCGAGGGACCCCAGGTACCCCCGTTAGACGTGGCCGTTTAACCCGAATCTCGACGGGCAATCAGAAAGAGAACTTCATGACCTTGGGCGCGTGTTTTTCTTGCTGCTGCGCGTAGGTTCGAATAATCTTTCGCGATGACTTTGATGTCAAATTCTTGCCAGATAAGGCGGAAATAGCCGGTTGTGCGTTTCGCGCACGAATTGTTAGGCGTGTGTTCATGTCAGCCTCCGTGCCCGAGATCGACTCCTGTTTATTAGTCCCTCATGACGCATGTGACGCTCGGCCGCTTCATCTCGATGTCGGGAGGAAGAAACATCGACGCTCCATAATCCGTTGCCGTGACCTGGCACCGCTTTGTAGCCTCGCGTTCCTCTCCTGCGTAGCCCTTTGGGTTGCGGCTGTTTCATATCCCCTCATGAGCCTCGCGAGACATATAAAGAATGGGTGTCACCCTCAGTCTAACTAACACTGGCACCTCGAATTTCACAACGTTTTCCTCTGATCCTACATGGACTCTTCTTCTTCTCAATCTCCGCGGCCGGGCTCTTCCAATACCCTCCAACGTGGCAAGGCATGCTTGAACTGCAGGTGCGCCTCGCTTGCTGTCGGAAATTTACGCGAATACTTTACGCACGGATCTTAATACAGGCGTCGCAAGATGGTCACTTACCCCTCACTGTTATGTTGCAACCGTCCTGACACGTCCCTTTCCCCTTCTTTCAGAAATGCGATGGGATCCGCCCAGTGTGCGGCCCTTGCAGCCGGGCCAATCGCCCAGATGACTGCGAGTACACTGACGGTCAAGGTCGAACACGTACCCAAATGCTCGAGGATACCATCGCGCAGCTCGAAGCACGCATTCAAGAGCTAGAGCACCCCACTAGCACCCCTTCGCTGGTGATGCTCCACGACCCTCATTCCGCCTTCTTCGAAACTCAACGGCCGCCTATCCCGGGGGCGGAGGAGGAGCTATCATCCTCAGCGTTACTTTCTTCGACGGAATTTACGCATGCGTCGCACTCTCCCGCCTCGGCGAGTCCTCTTGCCGGTGCGTCTGTGACTGCTTCGTCAGATCGATATTCAGATCGAACAGGCTCTGCGGCACAAACACCTCGCTCTTCTTCCTCAATGGAATGGTTAGTCGCTCATGACCCACCTGCTAATGTTTCACAAGAACTGTAAGGGAAATTATGACTCAAACTGACCCGCCACTAACATGTGACAGCCTCGATGCATTCTTCAAATGCGCCCCTGCTTTGCATTTCTTCCTCCATAATGCTCGTTTCCGGCACTCCATGTCGCTCCCCCCCGGAAGCCCAGGTAGTCCTATCCCAGCGCTTATCAATGCGGTCCACCTTTGGGGGATCATTTCGAGTCAAAACAACGACCTTCTCAGGCACGAGCCCGTTCTCTCATCTCGCGTCGCCTCTCAGCTGGGAAGTGCGATCCCTACTACTCCAACCCATCAGATTTTGCAAGTCATCCAGGCAAAGATATTACTCGTTCTCTACCTCTTTCGCATCGGTCACTTTCCTGCCGCGCGCCATGAGGCGAATTCCGCCTCATCTCTCGCAGTGTCATGCGGATTGCACAAGATTCGAACGGCGCAGCCGATGCCCGCCTTTACGAGCTTTATCGATCAAATCGACCTCACCCCCCAGGAGCCGCGAGATCAGATAGAGGAGGGAGAGCGCATCAACGCATTTTGGGCCGTTTTTTTTATGGATCGCTGCTTGGCGGTTTTGTTTGGCCCGCCGTTGGTTATTTCAGATATGGATGTACCTGGGATGCAGATCGATACGCCATGGCCGCTAGAGATGGAGACATATGAGCGCGTGCGTACTATGGACGTCAATCACGTCTTGACCTATTGATGCCACTCCATATCCAGGGGCAGATATATCCGAATCTCCGCACGAGCGGAACCGTGCGAAGCTTTTTCAGTGGCATGAACAATGGGTGGCCCTGGGAAAACCACAATCCACTCACGCAATTTAGCAAGGCTACGGCGCTCTTCGAGCGGGCTGCTCGTCTAGCGGCGACGTGGAGGCCGGGTGCGCCGTCATCCTTCAATGGTATACTCTTGATTGATATTTCACAAGAAATCCAAAACATTGGATCATTTTTCTCCGAATTGGTGGCCGTCGACCAGCGCATCGACGAATTCAAATCGCAACTTACGCCCTTCGATCGCGTCTCGAGTCAGAACGGACCGCTCGTGCACCTTGCGTATTGTCTCTCCAATGGCGCTACCATCCAGTTGCACGCCACGTTTTCGTCACAGAATACGGGTTCTCGTGCTAAGTGCCTCTCTGCCGCAATGGCAATCGTACGTGCAAATCAGGCTGCTCATATACAGGACTACACATACTGTAGTCCCATACTCGGTGTAAGTCCTTGCTCTTCGTTTCGTCCTTTATGCGAATGAAGCATTTCTGACGCACTCGCAGTCACTTTGGGCCGCCGGTGGCCGTGTCATCGTGAACGAGATTGTTGCGCGGCGATCTTTTCACGCTGAACCAACCCCTTTGCCTCTGCAGCGTGATACGGAACTTCATAGCGCACTGGAGCAGATTCAGTCCGCGATGGTAGCGCCTGCGTCGCGATGCGCTTTGATGAGTTCGTCTTCCTCCCTTCAGTCATGTCCTGCAAACCTCTCACGTGCCCATTCTTGAAGGCTATTATTTAGGACGTCTCCAGCAGGAGAGCACAGGAATTTAATGATTACAGTTGCTATGCTTTCTTTGGCCTAGAAACTTTCATGATCTACCTGTTAACTAACATGTTCGCCTTGTCTGTACCTGTCTTGTACATACTTCTATCGTGCGACATCCATATAGAGCACTTTCGGAGTCCAGCTTCGTTATAGATTATGTATCTGGTAGCCTGCGCTCACTCCAAGTGGTCTAAACCCTATGTGTTCTATCATGTTCTAATTCCATCACGATGACGCTCCGTGAGACTCCCGGTACACAGTGGCGACTCGGAGAGGGGAGCGCCAGAACACTCTAGGCTCAAGTGCTAGCGGGATACCGAACGGTAGGTATGTATAACACATCTCGGACCGGGTGCTTCGAGTGGAGATAGTACGGGATATTGTTAGCTGATTACTGCGATTGCAATCACTTCGTCCTTCCGAGTTGCCACGATCTCACTGCAGATCTCGTTTGGCCTCGTGGTGGCGGTGGCTTCGCCACCGCTGCGCCGGATCGCAAACGGAACCTATTCGCCCACAGGCGCTGCCATAGAGGGACATCGTATTCCTAAAGAATGGCTCTAATTAAATGTGCGTCCACATGTGATGTAAGATCCGGAAGCGGCCACACGAATTCAGCGTCAGGGTGTGCACCCCACGCATAATTGTGGTGGATGGGATGCCGGCACTCTTGCCGCCGTGCAATTCAAAGAACCGGCCACAAACTCCACGGAGCCCATTTACCACGGATTCGCAGCCCACGCAGCCCCGGACACGGTGTTTTGCTTTGCTCGTCTTCCGATTCCCCTTTCGCTCGGGTAGTCCGACTGCGCGAAATTTGTTTTGCGGGACAGGTTGCCCTGTGTGCAATGAGCCCCGGGAAGCACAAGAATTGATAGCGTGTTCGACGACACGCTATAGTCGTTCTCATGCTTAGTTCCTGAGTTCGAATTGTAGCGCTTGCGAGCGGGCCCCGTTATCGACCCTAGCTCTTCAAAACTGGAAAGACGCTCACCCGGTCCCTGTCCACGAGTAGGGCAGCCTCGTGAACCCAACGCCCATAGAAGTCCGGTAGACACCAAGAGACGCGTGGAGATAGATGACCCTGAACGCTTACAAATCCCTTTGAATTTGCTTTACCTGATGACTGTCAGTGGGATGAGCTTGATTACGACGACGATGAAGTCATGGGGTAACCCGTTCACGTCCACTCTCGTTGAGATGAAACGGAGGGTACGGCGGAAGCTTGAATACGATGTGGATCTACCGGCGTCGCGTTGGGAGGAAGTCGGTTAGATAGCGTAAACGACAGCAAGGAACAGTGACTGGAACTGCCACTACAGCATGCTCCGCCTTCTCCAATACCAATGTGCGAGACGGATTTGAGCATTCAAGCGAGTGGGTGATCTCTAAGAGGGCCGACTCGGATGCTGGTAAATATATAAACGAGTTAACATTTGCCTCCGTGTATCGCCAAGCCAACCTCGGCTCGGGGAGGTACCCGCCGGAGTCTGGAGACCCGGGGTCCTCGGGAATGTCCGCGATTAGATCAGACAGACGCAGCTCGACGTTCGTCGGGGCTCTTCCGTCCCGTCCGTCGAGGCCGAGGCCAATTGTCCTAAGTCCAGGTGTCAATTAGGCTCGAGGCTTCGCCCCCATGAACCGCATCTGGTTCCTGTCATCTCTTCCTGGGCCCGAGTACAGGAATAACGACTGTCCGGTGCTTGCACAGACGGCGGACGGAGCAGGACACTAGATGGTATGCTGTGGTAAGATCCACCAGATCTCAAACTTATTTACCGTGCAAGGTATCACCGAGTGGTAGAGAGAAAAACCATGTCTCTTTTGAGAAGAAACGACTGAGCACCGTGACGTGCTGCATCATCATCAAGGTTACGTATGGTCTGGTCGCTGGGTGTATCACGTGAGTGAACACTCACGTGGGAATCGAACACGGCCACGTGATAGCCATTGAACATGGCCTGGCGGCTTCATTTCCGAGTCGGTCACAATCCTTAGGACATTACTCTCCTCAAACGCCAGCTATGTCCCGCATGTCAACCACGTCCTCGTTTTTAGACAATTATGAATCACTCGACATCATTGGGAATGGGTCGTTTGGGATCATTCGAAAGGTCAAGCGGAAGCACGACGGAGCTGTGAGTTTCTCTTTGGAAGACGTTTCATAGCTCCTAACGCATCATAGATCCTAGCTCGCAAAGAGATTGATTTTGAACGTATGAACGAACGCGATCGCAAGCAAGTTGTTGCCGAGGTGTTCGTCCGCATCGTTTGTAAAGTAGACGGAAGAAGTTTGTCCTGACGCACCGCTAGCAACATCCTCAAGGATCTCGACCACGCCCATATCGTGAAATATTATGACCGCTATGTTGACCGCGACGCCGGTACACTGTACATTCTGATGGAGTATTGTGGAGGCGGAGACTTGTCGTCTGTCATCAAGCAAGCTCAAAAGCATAACCGCCTAATACCGGAAGAGACCGTCTGGCACTACTTCATGCAAATCCTGTTGGCGTTGCATTATTGCCACCATCCAAATGGCAATTCACGGTCCGGTCCTTCGCCTGGTGAGGGAGAGGGTAAGGAACGAAGAGCCCCAATTCTACACCGAGATTTGAAACCTGACAACGGTACGTTCGGAGTGAGATAGTCTGCCCCGTTCTGTTGAACATGTCGTGTCGCAGTGTTCCTTGACGAGAACAACTCTGTGAAACTTGGAGACTTTGGCTTATCCAAGGTACTAACGCAAGCAAGTCTCGCAAATACCTATGTCGGCGTATGCATCCCTATCTTCTCCTTTGATCATTTACACCTGACGCGGCACCGTGCAGACGCCATATTACATGTCACCAGAGCTAATGCAAGAAAAGGCCTACGACTCGAAATCAGATATTTGGTCGTTGGGATGCCTCATTTATGAGTTATGCGCGCATAACCCCCCATTCCACGAAGCAAAGACGCATTCTGAGCTGAGCATGGCGATACGGTTTGTGGCTTTACGTGTCTGAGCCCGTCTACGATGCTTAATTTCTGGGAAGTAATGGGCGCATTCCGCCGTTGCCCCGTGGATACAGTCAAACGCTTTCGAGCGTGATCAAGGCAATGCTGAACCTGAATGTGAGTAAGCCAGATGCTCTGTCTGCTGTCGTCGGTAAATCGATCATGAATAGCCCTCCATGCGGCCATCAGCAGCTCAATTGCTTCAGCACGAGCGGGTTGAATTTGCCCATAAAGTTTTCGAGACCCAAAAACAGTGAGTGCTTGGTCGCTTTCCCCGGAAAGTCCACTGACACCTTCGCAGGCTTGATAGTGTAAAAGTACACAAAGCGGCTCTGATAAGCCGCGAGCGAGATCTTCTCGCGCGGGAGTCTGCCTTTGCTGCACACGAGGCGGTGCAACGAGCTGCTATCTCACAGAAGGACAGCGAAATTGTCGCTCTCCAGGCTCAGCTTACCGAACTCGCTGTATCCGTTGCGAGTCAAGTCCAACAGGCAGTGGCCAGACGCGAAGAAGAACTACGCCAC
>Ga0209488_10001646_pt1 | contig 19025 bp, 21 predicted proteins | sample Rivendell_Oct201_8_FD_188349 | JGI IMG/M metagenome (GOLD analysis project Ga0209488, IMG submission 188349) | Vadose zone soil microbial communities from the Eel River Critical Zone Observatory, Northern California, USA -... | ecosystem: Environmental > Terrestrial > Soil > Vadose zone >...
CTCGCGGGCTGGAGCGGTTCCGGCAAGACGACTTTACTCACGAAAGTGATCCCCCGCATCGTAGCGCGGGGCCTCACGGTATCGACGCTCAAGCACGCTCATCATGATTTCGACATCGATGTGCCGGGCAAGGATTCCCATGCGCACCGCATGGCGGGTGCTACGGAGGTCCTGGTCGGATCCAGCCGGCGCTGGGCTCTGATGCACGAATTGCGCCACGAGTGCGAGCCGACACTGGATACGCTATTGGCGAAGCTCTCGCCGGTCGATCTCGTGCTGATCGAGGGCTACAAGGGCGGACCGCATCCGAAGCTCGAAGTCCACCGTGGAGCGCTGGGTGCCCCCCTGCTGACGCCCGGCGACCCCGCAATCATGGCGGTCGCGTCGGATATCGCCTTGCCGGCCGCAACGGTGCCGGTGGTCCATCTTGACGATGTCGAGCGCATCGTCGATGTGCTCATCCGTCACGCGGCGCCGCGCGACGCTATCTTGGCACAAATCGGAAAATCCTGATGGCGCAACTCACCGACGATTGCTTCGCCTTTTCGGGTCCGCTGTTGCCGATTGCGGATGCCGAACGAATGATTGCCGAGCGGGTCCGACCCGTTGCCGAGGTGGAAGATGTGACGCTCCATGCGGCACGCGGCCGTGTGCTTGCAGACGATATCGTGGCGCCGATCAGCCTGCCGCCCTTCGACAATTCGGCGGTCGATGGCTACGCGGTGTGTCACGCTGATGTGGCGCCCACGGGTGAAACACGATTGAATGTAATCGAACGTGTCATGGCGGGACATGCGCCCGCGCGCGTGCCCGGTGCGGGTGAAGCAGTCCGCATCTTCACCGGCGCCCCCATGCCGGCGCGCGCCAACATGGTTTTCATGCAGGAAGATGTTCGCCTTGATGGCTCGCATGTCGTCGTGCCGTCCGGCCTCAAGCCCGGCGCCAATCGCCGGCTCGCGGGCGAAGATGTGCGCGCAGGAAGCGTGATCCTGGCGGCGGGACGGCGCCTGGACGAACTCGGGGTGGCGCTCGCGGCTGCTGTTGGTCTCACGCGGCTTTCCGCGCGACGGCGTGTGAAGGTCGCGGTATTTTCGACCGGCGATGAAATTGTCGAGGCTGGCGCAGTGCGGCCAGGGCCTGCGCTCTACGACGCCAACCGCTATCTGCTGGCCGGTCTCATCGATCGCCTCGGCGCGCTATCTACGGACCTCGGCATCTTGCCGGACGACAAGGAATCTCTCTCGCGTGCGATTGCGGGGGCGGCCGACAATCATGATCTGGTGCTCACCTCCGGCGGCGTTTCGACGGGCGAAGCGGATCACGTACGCACGGCCGTTGAATCCATCGGCCGTCTGGTGTTTTGGCGCGTCGGCATTAAGCCTGGCCGGCCGGTCGCCATGGCGGTCATTCGCGGTCCTGATGGCGGCAGCGCAGCCTTCATTGGGCTGCCGGGCAACCCCGTCGCCGTCTTCGTCACCTTCGTGCGGGTGGTGCGGCCGCTGCTGTTGCGGCTTGCTGGCGCCGATCCCGCGGGACTCATGGCACTGCCGGTACGCGCGGCCTTCAAGTATCGCAAGCGCACCGGCCGGCGCGAATATGTTCGGGTCAAGCTCGTGCGCGCCCCTGATGGCGGCACCGACGCGCACAAATTCGCTCAGGATGGCGCCGGCGTATTGACCTCGCTCACGGAGACCGACGGGCTGATTGAATTGATGGAAGACGTAACGACCGTTGCGCCGGGGGACACGGTCGGGTTTCTGTCCTATGCGACGCTCGTCGGGTGACGCTTAACCACCAGCAACATCGCCTTGCTGCGCCACGATGCGTTCGGCCTCCGCCACATCTTCTGGCGTATTGACGTTGAAGAACGGATCAACCGGATCTATTGGCCATTCCGCAATCGCCACGCCATGGCGACCGGTCCAGATTTCGATCTTGTGCAGTCCTTCATCGATCAAGGCATTGCGGAGATCCTCGCGCAAGGCAACCGCCCACAGGCCGGCCACCGGATGGCGCCAGTCGCCGGAACGCGCGCAGGCAAGCTGCTTGCCGGAGGCCTCACGCGCCTCGTGAAGGCGCGCAACGAGATCGCGCGGCAGGAAGGGGCAATCGCCCGGAACACTTGCCAGATATTCAATGCCTGGCTCATGCTCCGCCGTCCAATCGAGTCCCGCCAAGACGCCGGCAAGGGGACCGGCAAAATCCGGCACGCTGTCGGCGACGACGGGCAACCGCGTATCGGCAAAGCGCGACGGATCCCCATTGGCATTGAGAATGACGCCGTGGCATTGCGGCTTCAGACGCTCCAGCACGCGATCCAAAATGGTGCGGCCCCCGATCCGAATGCGCGCCTTGTCGCCGCCGCCCATGCGGCGCGCCAAGCCGCCGGCGAGCACGAGACCGAGGGTTTCGTTACTCATCGCTTACGGCCGCCTTCCGCCGATGCTTGGCGCTTTCCTCCTCCACATAAGCGAGGTCCTGGTCGAACACGATGCGGCTCTCGCCCGCAAGGGCGACGAAGCGTTTGCCGCGCGCGCGTCCGATCAGCGTGAGATTGGCCTTGCGCGCCAGTTCCACGCCCCAGGCCGTGAAGCCTGAGCGCGATATCAGGATCGGGATGCCCATGCGCACGGTCTTGATGATCATTTCAGAGGTCAGCCGGCCGGTCGTGTAGAAAATCTTTCCGCGCGGAGAGACGCGATGCTTGAACATCCAGCCCGCGATTTTGTCGACCGCATTGTGGCGTCCGACGTCTTCCATATAGACCAGCGGGCGATCTTCCTGTGCGAGCACGCAGCCGTGGATGGCGCCGGCTTCAAGATAGAGCGAAGGTGCGGTGTTGATCTTGTGCGTGAGCGTATAGAGCCATGACGTGCGCAGTTCCGCCTTGGGCAGTTTGACGTCGTCGAGCGCCTCCATGAGATCGCCAAACACCGTGCCTTGGGCGCAGCCGGAGGTCTGGACCTTCTTCTTGAGCTTCTTTTCGTAATTGGTCTTGCGCTTGGTTCGCACCACGACGAGGCTCAACTCCTCATCATAGTCGACGCCCGTCACCGTGTCGGTCGGCAGCAACATGTGCTGATTGAGCAGATAGCCGAGCGCCAGGTATTCCGGATAATCATTGATCGTCATGGCGGTGACGATTTCCTGCGAATTGAGAAAGATCGTGAGCGCGCGCTCGACCGTGACCCGGGTCTCGATCGCAGCTCCGGTCTGGTCGATGCCCGTCACGCGCTCGGTCAGGCGCGGATCGAGCGGGTCGGGCCGTATGATGAATTCTTTGGGACGTTTGGGCATTCTGATGAAATTCAACGATCGACCGAGAGTTCCAGGTTGAACTGCGAAAGTGCGCGCAGCGGATCGATGTCTAACATGTCCATCAACTGCATCAGGTTCACACGCTGCCTGGGTGTGATGCTTGCTTTGAGAGTTGCCCCGCGCGTCGTTACGAAGCGCCCGAGCGTATTTGCAAGGCGCTGCAATTCAGCGCTGGTTTGAAGTTGCCCCGGGAGGAGGGTTCTGTCGATGTTTTCCTTAATTTCCTGTCGGGCGGCTTCAAGCGAAATATTTTGTAACTTGGCAAAGTGCGCAATCAACAGATCAAGGCCGCCTGTATCGCGTAGCGACAGTTCCACCGAACCTGCTTCCAGGTCATTGGCCGCCTCGCCAAATTTGCTGGGGTCGGGTTGGAAATGTCGCCGCGTAACATTGTTGATCGCGACGCTTGCGGATACCGAAAACAATCCGTCGAATTCGATTTGGGCCGGAAATGCGATGGTCTGCGTGGTTTCATTCCACTCCGCAGATGCATCGAACCTCAGCCAAAGCTGCCGGAAGCCCACCGCCGCGAGCGCTTTCAATGGACCGTTGTCGCCACCACCGACGGGAAGCGCCATTTTGGCGGCAATCTTGACGGTGCCTGGGACGACACCCACGAATTGGCTCCAAGAGCCTGAGAAAGTTTCAATGCGGATGAGCTGGCCGGTGTCTTTGTCGGGCACGGAAAATCCGTTCAACTCCATCCCTCCGATCATCGGCATCAGGCCGGCAAGCTGGTCAGGTGCCGGGGGGTTATGGAGGATGGCGAATTCTGCCGACTTCCGGATAAGGCCTGCGACGTCGACTGATGTGAATGCGATTTGGCCAACGCGAAGCGGGTCCTTCAGGCGGGGCGCATAGAGGTCTTCGAGGATGAAATCGGACAGTCGGCCGTCTTCGAGCCCTTTGATGCGCAGCGCCGCTATTTCAATCGGACCGTCTGCCGTGGAGTGGGTTTTCAATCCGCGGAATTCGAATTGCGCGATCCGCAGTCCCGTCAAAAAGGAAGCAACCTGTTCGGCCAAATTGCGCTGTTGACCAGGCAACTGTATCCGGTCGGCCGCGTCAGCCGCCTCGGCCAGGGCATCGAATTCATCCAGATTTACCGCCGCGGGTCGCAAGGCAAATTCGCTGACGTCAAATGAGCCAATATTGACAGTGCTTCCGTTGGGCAGAGTGCCGGCAAGGGAACTCACGGCGGCTTCGCGAAACAGGCGCATGAAATCATTGTTGGCCGCGCCAAGGGGGGCGGCCATGGCCACCAGCGTCCGCAGGTCGAAATCACTGATCGAGATTCTGCCGATTTCGTTTGCGGTTCGTCCCCTGCCGGAGGAGGCGGGAGTGCCTAGTGTGATCATTCGGTCAAGCGAGATCGCGGCAAGTTGTCCCTCACGCAGATCGCGGATGACGAGGTTGAAAAGCGTATGTTCGATTGTGCCGGCACCCGCGAAGGCGCTTCGGGATTGCGCCGGCTCGGTGGTGATCCATCCGGCTGGTATCGATACCCTGGTTGCGTGGATTTCGGCCAGGCGCGCGAACGCAAGCCGGACGATATCGAGTGCGGTCGCCGAATTGGTGGTGGGAAATTCCCTGATTGGCATCGAAAATCCGTCGATGGCGATTTCGGGCGCCTTGTAGACAAGACGCGAACTTGACTGATTTGACGGTTGCCCCACACGTTCCAGCTCCAGGCCGTCGATAAGGACGCGATCGGCGGTGAGGACACCGGGTGCCATTCCGAGACCGGATGCTTCGATCCGATCGATTTTCAAGATTATCTCCGGCTGCGTGTCGGAACGGAACGTGAAATGATTTATTCTTAAAGTGCGATTCCATACATCGATGTCGACCGAATCCTGGGTGGTCGTGCCGAGCGCTGCCTGAATGATGGGAAAATCGATATCGCGCGCGACGCTCTTCTGCATCGCCAGGGCCGCAACACAAGAACCCGCAATCGCGATCAAGACCGCAAACCGGGTCGCAAGACGACGCGCCTTCAGGCTGGCGGAGAAAGCCAGGCTGGCGGAGAAAGCGACGGGGAAAGCGCTGCCGCCGACAGCAAATAATGCGGCCGCTTTCGTCAAGAGCGCGCTTTGCATCGATACTGGTCCTGGGTTCATGCGGTCGTTTTGACCGGCAAAATGCTGGGCAATGTTAGGCGACGGCGACCCCTGCTTCAATCCGGTGATTTCATCGAAACCGGCTGAGGGGTGCGGTACGATCATCCTGGCAGGAATGCATTAGCCCCACTCTCCGTGTCGCTGATCATTTCGACCGACGCGCCATAAAGAGCTTCGAGATTTGCATGGGTCAGCACGGTGGCAACCTTACCGTGCGCGAGGCGCTCGCCGCCGCGCAAGAGATAGGCTTGATCGGCGGTGCGCAATGCATGGTTGGGATCATGCGTCGTGAACAGCACGCCATGGCCTGCAACCGCAAGGTTCTGAATCTGTCGCATGACCTTGCCTTGGTTGCCGAAGTCGAGGCTTGCGGTTGGTTCATCCAGCACGATGTATTGCGGCTCCTGCGCAAGCGCTCGCGCGAGCAATACGAGCTGTCGCTCGCCGCCGGAAATCATCGTATAGGGGCGGTCACGCAAATGGCCGATGCCAAATTCTTCGAGCGCGTGCCGTGCAACCTCGCGATCATGAGCCGATGGCCTGCTGAACAGACCACCATGGGCCGTGCGCCCCATGAGCACTACGGTTTCGACCGTGAAGGCAAAGGTCGGCGCGTGCGTCTGTGGCACGTAGGCGATGCGCCGCGCGCGTTCGCGTATCGAAAACTTGGCAAGCGGTCGATCGTCGATCAGCACTTCGCCGCCGAGCGGCTTGAGGATGCCGAGAAGCGTCTTGAGCAGGGTGGTCTTGCCGCCGCCATTGGGGCCGAGCAGTGCGAGCACTTCACCCTGCTGTACGCGTACGTCGAGACCGCGTCCGACCACACGGTCGCTATAGCCGATGCTCAGCGCACGGCCGGCGAGCGTCATGACCAGTTCCGTTGCATGCCGGCGAGCAGCCAGATGAAAAAGGGCGTGCCGATAACGGCGGTGAGAATGCCGAGCGGCACTTCGATCGGGGCCATGGTGCGCGCCAGCGTGTCGATGAACAGGAGAAACCCGCCCCCGAGCAGCGCAGCGGTCGGCAGCAGGCGCGGAAAGTCGGGACCGACGAGGGTGCGCGCCAGATGCGGAACCACGAGACCGACCCAGCCGATAATGCCGGCGGCCGCGACGCTGGCGGACGTCACGAGCGTCGCCGCGATAACGATCGCGATTCGCAAGACTCCGGTGGCGATACCGAGCGCGCGCGCTTCTTCCTCCGGCAGCGACATTGCGTCCATGCGCCAGCGTAGCGCCACCAGCACGCCGGTGCCGAGCCCGATGGGCAATGTGAGTGGCAGGAGGTCGGCGGCCGTGGTCGAGGCGAGGCTGCCGAGCAGCCAGAATGTCATGGCGGGAAGCTGATTGTAGGGATCGGCAAGATATTTCACGAGGCCGATGGCGGCCCCCAATAGCGCGCCTATGACGACGCCGGTGAGGACCAGGACAAGCATCGGATCGCGGGAACTCAGGAATGCCCCGATGGCGTAAACTCCGGCGACCGCCGCGAGCCCACCCGCGAAGGCGAGACTTTCGATGCCGATGACGCCGAGTGAGAAATAGATGCCGATCACGGCGCCAAGGGCTGCACCTGACGAGGCACCAAGAATGTCGGGCGACACGAGGGGATTACGAAACAATCCCTGGAATGCGCTGCCCGCAACGGCGAGCGCTGCGCCCACCAGCACGGCTGCTAGCACGCGCGGACCGCGCACCAGCAGCACGACATTTTCGACGGCGGGCGCGGCCGTTGACGTGCGTCCCGCCAGCCGTGACCACAACACATCGAACAGGTCGCTTACCGCCACCGGATAGCGCCCCACCGTGAGAGCTATCGCAATGCCGATTGCCAACACGGCAAGCGCGATCAAGAGGCCGGGTGCTGCTGAGCGATGCATGATTGTCGGGATTCACGCCCCCGCCAGGATGCGTTCGATTTGCCGGTCGTCGATGCTCACGTGATAGAAGACACCGTAGAACTCGCGCGTGAGCGTGCGCATATCTTCCGGGAAGCGCTCCGGATAGAAAATCTTCGCCAGCCACCACATTCCGATCAATCGATTGACTGATGGCGGAAAATCGACCCAGCCGAACGGCAGTTGCGGCGACAGATGAACGCGTTTGGACTGTACTGCGGCGATAGGAGCCCAGGTACGATCGGCTGAAACATTGGCTGCGAATTCCCGATCAATTGTGATGATCACATCCGGGTTCCAGCGCAACACCTGCTCGATCGACACCGTGCCCAAACCGCCGCGGGTTTCGTCCGCGACATTGCGCGCCAGCAGTTCGATGGTTTCCACATTGATGGAGCCGCCTAGACCGGTCTCCAGGCCGCGCGGTCCACGCGCATAATAAACGCGCGGCCGCTCTCCGGGCGCGATATCGGCGATGCGGCTTGTGATTGTCTTGACGGTGTTCTCGACATAGCGTGCGCGCTCTTCGGCGGCGTCGCGACGCCCGACGAGTTCGCCGATGAGCCGATAGGAACCCGCAATCCCATCAAACCGGCCGTCGAGCAGGGCGTAGGGCACGCCGGTCTGCTGCTGAACGCGATCAGCCAGCGACACGAAGGTCGGATTGACGGTGCCGATGTCGAGAATGAGATCGGGCTTGAGCGCGAGCACGACTTCGAGATTGGCCGTATTGCCGCGTCCTGTGATGCGGCCGACTTCCGGACGGCTGCCGACGTCGGGAAGGAGGAACTCGCGCTCAGTGGCGGTGGTCGCCCGTGCCCAGCCGAGCAGCAAATCGGGCGCTACGGTGTAAAGCGCAATGGCAGCCGGCGGGCCGGCCGGAAAGATCCGCTCGACGCGCGCTGGCACCGGCACCGCGCGCCCGGCTGCGTCGGTCACATTCCGCACTCGCGCCGGCTGGGCAAGGCCCATGTGCGGCGCCACCAATGATGTTGAAAGTCCGGCGACCAAGGCGCGACGATCAAGTGGCATGTCAGCCCCTCCTCGATAGAATTGTCAGTCCAACAGAACCGTCAATCGCCGGCGCTTTCAAGCCCAAACATGCTCACGACGCTGGGCTGGATGATCTTCGAATGCAAGGCCAGCAACACCAGTTGTGCATCGAGTGTGCCCGTATAGTCCAGGGCCGCCTCGATGCGGCGTTCCACTTGCGCGGCAAGAGCGTCCGTGTTGGCGCCGCCAAAACCTTCGGCTCCGATCATGCAATAGCCGATGATTTCCGCCGCAGCTTTGTAGGCCTGCGGCGAGGGATCGTCGTCATCGGCATGGTCCTTGAGCAGATTGACCGCGGTCAATTTGACGGCTTCCGGAACGAGTGCCGGATGCACATCGAGCGCCCGCAGCGACTGATCGAATTGGCGTAGATCATACGATCGGCCAAAGATACCGAACAGTCCGAACGACGAGCGGCTCCGGGCCATGTTACTTGCCGCTATGCGTTCCCCTGATCGTACCGCCTTCGAGCTTGGTGAACGGTACCCAGGAGAGCCTGCTGCCATTGTAGATGTCCGAACGCGTCACGTTGATGGTGCCGTCCTCGACCTGCCGCTTGGCGATCTTGAGCACATGCTGGGCGCCCGGCGGACCGACCGGAATGAGCATGACGCCGTTAGGCTTGAGCTGTTGCATCAGGGGCGGTGGGATGTGGTCGATGCCGCAGGTAACGATGATCCGGTCGAAGGGTGCTTCCGCTTCCCACCCGTAATAGCCGTCGGAGTTGCGAGTGGTGATTGACTGGTATTCCGTATAGCCGCGCGCGATGAGCGCGTCGTAGACTTGGCGTGTGCGCTCCGCCAGTGGCTTGATGATTTCGATCGACCAGATCTTGTCGGTGAGGTTCGCAAGAAATGCCGACTGGTAGCCGGAGCCGGTCCCGATTTCGAGCACCTTGTCGCCCATTTGCACATCCATGGCATTGGTCATGCGCGAGACCGTGTGCGGGCCGGTGATCGTCACCCCGAACCCGATATTGAGATAATGCACTTCATAGACGCGGCCGAGATTCTCCCGCGTGACAAATTCTTCGCGTGGGGTCATCAGGTAGGCGCGGATGCTGCGCGCGTCCCAGAGGTCTTTGGCCGCGATGAGCTGCTTGAACCGGTCCCAGCGCTGGCCGAGATACATGCGATCTTCGCCCCGGTTGACGGCCATCCAGTCGACATAGTCGGCCCGCCGCTCGGTGGGCGGGGAGGCATTCCAGTCATAAGGCACCTGCACTTTGGCGCGGGCGGTTAACGGCGCAAGGCTGGTGGCAAGCATGGCGGCGCTGCCGGACAAGAGATGCCGCCGGCTCACTGCCGCTCGGCCACTGGCCCATCCGCGTGCCGCAGATTCGTTTCGATCTTTCATCGTCTTAGTCTGTTGCAAGGTCTTAGCCTGTTGCAAGGTTTTGGCTTGTTGCAAGTCGCTTCGGGAGGCGGAAGGGGGGTGAAACCCGATGCGAGAATGCACGAGAATCAAGGTATTGCCATGACGGTTTGCAAGTGCCACGCGCGCAATTGCCGTTATCCTCAACGATCCGATCCCGGTAGACCCGGGATCGGTGGACCATGGCAGGTCAACTGGGGCTCTTTGGCGCCGCCACCGATTGTCCGAATGACGTTGTAAGTGGGCGCGCCATGACTATAGTGCGCCCGCCGCAGGCCCTGAGTCTGCGCGGAGGGATGGCCGAGTGGCTGAAGGCGCTCGCTTGGAAAGCGTGTATACGGGAAACCGTATCGTGGGTTCGAATCCCACTCCCTCCACCAGTCCGCTATCGGCCGCCACAATCCGCCTCAGGTGTGGCGATTTTCTGTCCCGTGGGGGCACGCAGGATAAGGTCAGGAAGAAGGCCGAGGAGATGGACTGGTGTCCTACGTCGCGTGATTGAGCCGCAACGCCTCTCTGTTCCATCTCACCGCGCACGTTGCAAAGTCCGAACACGACCACGTCACCCCGCCTCACTGGCATGGTGGCAAAATATGTTGTGCGAGCCAATGCGCCACCCGTACCAGTCCGCCGCGCCGCGACATGCGTAGTTTGGTAAAGTGCCGAGGCGCATCTGGCAGTGTGGTGCTGCTTTGAGAAAGAATGAGGATTCGCCGACGCGGCCTGTCGTCTTCGTCGTTGATGACGATGAGTCAGGAACCGGCGGTTATACGGGGGAGGTTCGGTCTCGAAGAGATCGCGCCATTGCTGCTTTAGATTGGGGACGGACTGCGACTTCAGCGCCGCGACACGCGCCAGCACGCCGTCATTCATGCGTCGACTCCAGAGAATTAGCGTCGGCATGACCGCTCTGGCGCGGCACAGATCCAGACGGAGCAGCGCGCCTGCGGGAACTAACCCGCAAGTCGATCATTAAAGATAGACGGGGTGAATCATTCATGGAGTATACCAAATGAAGGCACTTTTTGTAGTTTTCGGGCTCATGACGATGGTGGGTCCCGCATTGGCGGACTATTACATCATCCAAGAGCCCACTTCTCGCCGCTGCCGTATTGTCGAAACGAGGCCCGAACCAAATGTCGGCGTCGTCATCGGCACGCCGTTCGGTTTGCGGGTCGAAGCGGAAAATCGAATGCGCACCGTAGAGGTCTGCCGCGACGGCACGACCGGCCGCGGCACCGTTATCGAGGAACCGCGCGACCGCGATGTCATCATCGATCGCAGGTAGCGACATCGAACGCAACCAGGAACCGCGAAATACTGGCTTGCGTTTCGGAGCCCCTGCGCGACGCGGGGGCTCGCATTAAGCCGGGCGAGAATCGCGGCAATTAGGGCGGTTGGGCGTGGCGAGCTATAAGCTGAGGCAGCTGTGGGATTGGTTTGTTTCCCGGAACGTGTAATCCGATCACCGAGGCAGTTCCAGGCAATCAATCACCGAGGAAAGGTCGCAGAGCGCAATCCTTGCTCTTGCGCAGGTGAGGAATACAACCCTCAAGACTGTCAGCTGCAAGTTGATCTCCATCGTAGGCGTGGCGGCACGGCGCTGTGCTCGGCGTGCCGCCACTTGCCACAACGAATCCTTTTCCTACAGGGGGGATGTCGGGGGATTACGTCGGGGCTTTCGGAGGAACCAGGTCGTAAGTGGTATGTTCCACCGCTCAACTGGTTTTTTCGCATTTATTTCGAAACACGACGCGCGCGACCCAGGAAGCAGCGGAACCCTGCACCGCAGGAAATTTTATCTCTATTCAATCATCGGAATGATGTCGGAGATTTCAGTCGATTTTGCCGGCTCCTAAGCCGAACAGTACGGCCACACCAAACGGTCACGTGTAGCTCAGCTTCGGGTACCAGTCCTTCCCGCGCCCATGCGGGGTGGTGTCGAGGAGAGTCCAGAGCGGATCGAGGTCCGGCGCGCCGCGGGGATCCTGCCCCGGATCCGCGGAACTCGCGTACATCTCACTTGCCCAAAAGTGGCGAATGGTGCCGTCCCGCCGTGTAAACACATTGTAGGCCGGCACATCTGCATCCTCCCGACTCACGTAGTCCCGCGTGTAGTCGCCCTCCGTATCCGAGACAACGCGAATCCGGCTCCAGCCCCTGGCATTTTTGGCCGCGACGAGGCGATCGATGGGCGAGCGCGCCATGAAGACGAACGCAGTGCGCTGCTCGACGTCCGGGATCTTGCTTTCCCAGGTGCTTATGAACGACGTGCACATCGGGCAGGGTGTCGCGCGCTTGGGGCCGAACATGTAGCTGTAAATTACCAGCGTGTCCTTGTCGCTGAACAAATCGGCCAGCGAGACTTCGCCTTGCTGGCTGACGAACCGATAACGACCGTTGACCTCCCCACCTGCCGGCAGCGCGCGGCGGAGTTCCGCGACCCTTTCGATGTGGCGGCGGAGTTCGATCTCCTCGGCCAGTAGCGCATTGCGCGCCTGCCGGTGGGCGGCGCTTTCATTGGGAAATCGCACGGGGTTCGCGCGGGCGATCTCGTGGGCGGGCTTGAGGGTGGGAGCGTCCATTCTTCGGCCTCCATTGCGGTTGATCCAACCCCAAACAGCGTTAACGCCGCCGCTCGCGGATGGTTCAACATGTGGGAGGACCCGAATGCGATTGTTTGTATGATCAGCAAGCTGCTTTCCTCGTGCATGTTACGGCCCCGTAACAAGGCACAGGGAACCTTATACGGTGTTACAACGTTCCAAGGGCAGCCTCGGATGAAGCCCGCGACGACGGGACGAGGACCCGAGGAATTCATGGGAGGACGATCGTGGCTAAAACACAACTCGCTCTTCTGCTGGCGGGAACTCTGGTGGTCCCGCAGATTACTACCGCTTTGGGAAACGACAGCACCGTCGGCGTAGGAAGCATTCCTGGTGCCATTTCCTCCGCGGGGTCGTGGGGCAGCTTGGGCATGCCCGCCATCCCTTACATCGAAACGACAGCATGGATGCAGAGCTTGTCAGCGAGAGACTCTCAAGTTGACACGCTCTGGGGCTTGAAGATGGATACGGTCGGTCCCTTCCTGGTCCAGTCGGACATCCCGGGCTCGAAGTTCTCCAGAGGACCGAAAGTGCTCGATCCACGCATTTGGACTGAATGACGTCCTTCATTCTGGAATTGGCCGTCAGAATTAAGGCGCGCCTCGCGCCAAATTGTCTTGTCAAATAGTACGCAATAAATGACGTTACACCGATCGTGCGCGTGCGGAGCGAAATGCCATGACTGAGGAGATGATACGTTGCATCGAAAATTGTCTCAATTGCTACAAAGTCTGCCTCAGCATGGCGATGAACCATTGTCTGGAAATGGGCGGCAAACACGTCGAGCTAAAGCATTTTCAGCTGATGATGGCATGTGCCGAGATATGCCGCACGTCCGCGCATTTCATGCTTATCGGCACGTCGCACCATAAGCACGTCTGCAAGGAGTGTGCGGAGATTTGCGCAGAGTGTGCTGATGACTGTGAGCGGATCGGCGACATGGACGATTGCGTGAAGATGTGCCGGACATGCGCTGCATCGTGCAAAGCGATGGCAGCTTGAAGCGAAAGCGTCCGCGGGAGACTTCGCGTTTACTCATGGAGGGAGTGATGGAAAAGAAGCCAGTTGCGGGAAAGAAAAAGCCGGAAGATTTCGAACGTGATGAGCGTGGCCAGACCCAGCCGGCTGACAAGGAACAGGCTCAGAAGGAAGAACCTCAATCGCCGGGACAGCCGGCGGGAGGGGAATGATAAGGGAATTCCACGCTCAAAGAACAATGCGACCAAAAGCTGATGATCCGCGATGGGACTTACGGCTATCCGCTTTCTAGCAGTCGTCCTGACCGGACTTGCTCTGGTGGCTCCTGGTGCGCACTTCTTAGAGCTGGCCAATAAGATTTCCTTACCAGAGGAGCAATATTTTGTTGTCCAGGCCATCTATCGAGGTTGGTGGATAGTCGGGATTGCGTTGCCTTTGGCACTCGTCACGAATTTGGTCCTTGCAATAATGATCAGACAGGACCGGCTGGGTTTTCGGCTTGCAATTGTAGGCGCCGCTTTGATTGGGCTCAACCTGACGATTTTTTCCTTCTGGACATATCCCGCAAACGCTTTCACGGAAAACTGGTCGGTTCGCCCGGACAATTGGGAAATCTTGCGTCGACAGTGGGAGTATTCCCACGCCATCAATGCAATTGTGACGTTTTTTGCTTTTTGTTTTGCCACCATTGCTGCTTTGCGCGTACCGAGCCGCCGTGTCGAACACACGCGTGCGCCGGAATTACGTGTGCCGGAATTACAATGATGCCACACAGAAATGGCAAAGTGGCGCTCGACCACATTTTGACCACAGAAGGAGGCCGCCGATGATCGCATTGATGCGAATAATGGTCGCGCTTTTTATTCTCGCGTTTTACCTTCCGTTACTATCAGGCGTTTGGTTTGCGCTCAATGACGTTGAGGCCATGCCGTTGGAAGAGATCGGCCACTTGTGGAAACACGTCGGCACGTGGCTTGGGGGTTTGATCGGGCTTTCGGCCGAGAATACGTCACAAATAATGGCGGTCTGGGCGATCGTGGCGCTGCTTTCCGTAGTCGGCCACACGATCTTTTCAATCGTACGGGCAAGGCGATAGCGCATCGAATCATGGTCTGAATCGCGAGGCGAGAAACCCGTCGCGGTCAGACGTTCGGCACGACAATGCGTCCTAGGCGCGGGGCGAACTAGATGTAATGCGAGGCCCGGCGAATCGATCGCCGGGCCACAGTGCCAACAGTGCTATACGATTACCGCGGAGGGCTGCCAGCGGGAGGATTCCGACCAGCGGGAGGAGTTCCAGGAGGCACGGAAGGACCGCCTGAGCCCGTTGTCCCGCTCCTCTCCGGCCTGCTAACGCATTCGCCCGAGGAGTTCACCGCTCTTTTGGCCGTCTCGCACACGCCCATGGACTGATAGATGCAGTTGGCATTACCGTCGGGTACCGCTTTGAGGCAGAACTGTTCGCTCCCGGTAATGTTGCTGCTGGAATTGGGGTTTGGGGTCTGGGCACTTGCCGAGATGACTGAAGCAGCGACCAGAGCGAAGCTTACGATCATAGCTTTCATTGGAATACCTTTCTCTTGGAAAAACCGTCCTCTTGGGAAAACGCAGAATTGGACGAACTGTTCCAGATGGATTGAAAAATCTAAATGGATCAGTCCAAGCAAGTGGCGCGTAGTCGTCACAAGAAGGAGCCCGGCATATTGCCGGGCTCCACGGGTCTGTATTTGCTAATGCGTTCCCATCTCCCAATAGTTGGAAGCGCGGTAATATTTGTGCCACTTCGTCTCCCAATTGCGATCTTGCCAGGAGTCATCGCTGAATTGTGGGGCGTCTTTCAGCATCTCCTCACTGATGTTGGTCCGGAAGCCGTTGAGTGAGGTGTCGAAATGGAGCGCGCTCCACGGGATTGGATAATGGCTATGATTCAATCCCATGAAGCCCCCGAAGCTCATTACCGCATAGGCGACTCGACCTGACATCTTATCGACCATCAGATGGTCGATCTCGCCGATCTTGTTATCGCCGACGCCGTACACTTCTGTGCCTTGAATGTCTTCACTGGAGATGAAGTTGTGGTTCCGATGGGCTGTGGCTCGTGCCATGTCATTCCTCCTGAAAGTTAAACCTCCTGAAAGTTAAAGGTTTTGAGTAATTAACGCAGGCGCGCTCATCAGGTTCCACATCCCCGAACAAATGCAACACGCGCGGCAAGAGGCGTCGGGCAGCGTTTTCATTCCCAACTTGCCTTTATTTTCGCAATCCCTTGGGTTTGAAGGTCGGACCCGGCATGTGGCAATTTGAGGAAAAGCTCATGTCATGTGCATGACTCAAAACGCTTAAGGAAGGTTGAGATAAGGAAGGTTGAGAGTTCCAGCGCATGGTGTTTCCTGCGATGCGGCTAGGGTCGGCAACAAAAAAAGCGGCCCGCAGGGACCGCTTCTAACGCTTACCAACTGACGCTTACCGACGAGGTTCGCCGCTGGCGGGCTTACCAGAGTCCTCGTTGATCCCTTCATCCTGGAAACGGCCGCCGGGCGGTTCTGGCTCACCCTTCGGTCCAGGTGTTCCCCCGCCGACAGTCGAATCCGGAACGACGACACGCTCACGGCGTCTTTCATCGACGTCCTTCGGTATTGCCGGAGTTTTAGTCCCAGGACGGCCTACGTCTTCCCGGTTACTCCGATCTTGCTCTCTTGCCCCGGGCGGGTTTTGGGCACTCGCTATGAGAGTCGCGCTCATTAGTGCACCCAGTGAAGTTGCCAAAAGAAGCCTGGTTTTCATCACTCATCCTCCATTTCTTGCTCCATACTTACGATTAACGGATTGTCTTCTTTTTCGTTCCACTGCTCGAACATTCCGGAGTCGGAACCGTGCGTCCGTTAATTGGGACAGTTCGCCCAACATATGAGGATTCCAGCGCCGCCCGATCAAATTAGCAGCCCGATCAAATTAGAAGGAACGTTGAATTCCAACGCCTCTCTCTGCGCCGAGCACGCTCTCGCATTAATGCGTCAGAAAGTTACAGCAGTTTCACGCCGTCCACGTTTACTTCTCATTCACTGCCGGCTTTAGCCCGTGTTAAGAAACTCGTACTACGATACCTTGTCCTTCTCCGCACCAAATCTTGGAACAGGCTGTGGATCAAAAATTTCCTGCGGCCATTGAGATCTTTCCGCCAGCCACGAAGGCATGAATGGCACGAAGGCCTGTCAGGTCGATGCCAGGCGCAAGCGACCGGCAAATCCGGCTTGCCCTTTCAATCCTGGCTACGACGACGGAGTTGAATTGATTTCGGCAACACAGGCGAAAGATCAGCTGCTCCATCAAAAATGAGCAGATTCAGGTCAACGGAGAGAAGGCCATGGTGAGCCGATTGTCGGTCAACGCGTTGTTGAAGTCCGTGATTGCGATCATGGGAGCGGCCGTGATGATCGCGCTGTTGCTGAGCGCCTGGGGCTCCTGGAACCGCTTGCAAATTACCAACCAGATCGCCGCCGCCGCCGACAGCAGCAAATATTTATTTACTGCAATGCACAACCTTCGCACCGACCGGGGTGCGACCCGCCGCGATCTTCTTTCCGACCGGCAATCGGTCAACGGTCGGCTCCCGCCGTTGCGCGCGGCAGAGATATCGGCGTTGAAGAGTGCATTGGTTGCGCTCGAAGCAGTGGATTTTCCCGATCGCCAAGCGGTGTTGTCCGATCTTGCCCAGGCGACCAGGAAGTTGGTTGCATTGCATGACGAGACGATGGCCGCCTTCACACAGCCGAAAGCGGCGCGCCGCGCGGGACTTGCTCAGGAATATGTCGACCACGGCACCGTGGTGATTGAAATGATCGAACTGCTATCTTCGCGGCTCACGCGGCGTGTGAAGCTTGAGGATGCGTTCGTCGATCAGTTGATGGAAATCAGGCAGTTGGCCTGGGTGACGCGCGTTTTGGGGGGTGACGCTTCGGCGATAATGAACAACGCACTCGAAGGGCTGCCGCTGCCGGCGGACCCATTGGCGATCTATTCCGCCTACGAGAGCAAGCTCGAAGCAACCTGGGCCGTGCTGGAAAATCTCGTCGTCGGCCTGCCGCTGCCGGCCCGCTTCGCCGAGGCCGTCGATACGGCAAAACGGGAGTATTTTGCGCGTGACTTTCACGATGCGAGGTTCAAGGCCTTGCAGTCGCTTATCGCCGGCGACCGGAACGCGGTCGACATCAATTACTGGTCGCAGGGCGTGGACGCTAAAACCACAACACTGCTCCACGTCGCCGAGGTTGCACTCGACATCGCCGCAATCGAGGAACAGGGCGCCACCACCCAGGAAATCTCCCGCAACGTCCAGCAGGCAGCCAAAGGGACCTCCCAGGTCGCCAGCAACGTTGGCGACCTCAGCCGAGGGGCCGACGAAACCGGAACCGCCTTCACGCAGGTGCTCGGCTCGGCGCAATCGCTGTCGCGCGAGAGCCATCACCTCAAGATCGAGGTCGAGAAATTCGTGTCGATAGTACGGGCGGGTTGAGGGACTGAGTGGAAATATCCGACAGCTATCCGCACGATAAAAGATGGGCCGCTTCAATTCAACGGAGAGAAGACCATGGTAAACCGACTATCGGTTAACGTATTGTTGAAGTCCGTGATTGCGATCATGGGGGCGGCCGTGATGACCGCACTGGTGCTGAGCGCCTGGGACTCCTGGAGCCGCCTGCAAATTGCCAACCAGATCGCCATCGCCGCCGATGGCAGCAAATATTTATTTACTGCAATGCATAACCTTCGCACCGACCGGGGCACGTCCCAACGCGATCTTTTTTCCGATCGGCAATCGGTCAACGGTCGGCTCCCGCCGTTGCGCGCGGCGGAAATATCGGCGCTGAAGAGCGCACTGGTTGCGCTCGAAGCAGCGGATTTTCCCGACCGCCGAGCGGTCTTGTCCGATCTTGCCCAGGCGACCAGGAAGTTGGCGGCATTGCAAGACGAGACGTTGGCCGCCTTTGTACAGCCGAAGGCGGCGCGCCGCGTGGGACTCGCTCAGGAATATTTCGACCACGGCACTGCGGTGATTGAAATGACCGAACGGCTCTCTTTGCGGCTCACGCGGCGGGTGAAGCTCGAGGATGCGTTCGTCGATCAGTTGATGGAAATCAGGCAGTTGGCCTGGATGGCGCGCATTTTCGCCGGTGACGCTTCGGCGATGATGAACAGTGCTCTCGAGGGACAGGGGCTGCCGGCGGACGCATTGGCGAACTATTCCGCCTACGAGAACAAGGTCGAAGCAACCTGGGCCGTGCTTGAAAATCTCGCCGTCGGCCTGCCGCTGCCGGCCCGCTTCGCCGAGGCCCTCGAGCGAGCAAAGCGGGAATATTTTGCGCGCGATTTTCACGAAGCGCGGTTCAAGGCGTTGCAGGCGCTGATCGCCGGCAACCGGAGCGCGGTCGACATCAATTACTGGTCGCAGGGCTCGGTCTCAAAGCTCACAGCACTGCTTGGTGTCGCCGAGGTTGCACTCGACATCGCCGCAGAGCATGCCCAGAGCCAACACGCGAGCGCAATGCGCAGCCTCACGGCCCTCATCGGCCTGCTGGTGGTCGCGGGCCTGGCGGTCGCGGGAACGATACTGCTGATCTCGCGCCGGGTAACCGGACCGCTCCTGACGATCCAGGAGGCCATGCGGCGGCTTGCGGGCGG
>Ga0209488_10001647_pt1 | contig 19025 bp, 13 predicted proteins | sample Rivendell_Oct201_8_FD_188349 | JGI IMG/M metagenome (GOLD analysis project Ga0209488, IMG submission 188349) | Vadose zone soil microbial communities from the Eel River Critical Zone Observatory, Northern California, USA -... | ecosystem: Environmental > Terrestrial > Soil > Vadose zone >...
TTTGCAACATGAGGGGCGTACATGCGCTTGAACGTTCGTGCTTTTCTACATATCGCTTTCTTTGTCCTGTTCGCGCTGCTCTCGGGCAGGTTCACGCAGGCGCAGCAAAAAACTTTCACGCTTGATCCAGCCCAAACCAAAGTCAACTTCACCGTGGGTTCCACGCTCCACACCGTTCACGGCGACTTTCATCTGAAGCGCGGCAGCATACAGTTTGACAATGCTACCGGGGCCGCCGCAGGCGAACTTGTTGTGGACTCCGCCAGCGGCGAGAGCGGCAGCGACGGTCGCGATAAAAAAATGCACAAGGACATTCTGGAGAGCCCGAAATACTCTGACATCGTTTTTACGCCGCAGCATATTAAGGGCACGGTGGCAGACCAGGGCAAGTCGACTGTCGAGGTCGAGGGCATTCTCACCATGCATGGCAAATCAAAACCCGTGACCATGCCGCTTGAAGTTCAATTGCAAAACGGCGCTGGCTCAGCCGACGGCAGCTTCAGGGTGAAATATCAGGAGTGGGGCATGAAAAATCCCAGCACTTTCATTCTGCGGGTGAATGAAAAAGTTGAGATTCATGTTCATGGAGTGGGCAAGTTCACGCCTGGCAACTAGATGAGCCCTTCCGGCAACACAAAACAGCGGATCACGGCTAGAATGTTCAGGTGAATTGAAAGCTTCTCCGGCGCCTCCGCCAGAAGAAAGCCATCGGAGGGCACTATGCCGACCGCCATCATGGAAGTCCGTCCCGTTATATCCGAATCACAAAAGCAAGCAGCAAATCACACGACCAAGAACGTTATCGTCGATGGCCATCCGGTTACTATTCCAAGCCCATTTCCTTCGCCTGCCGACTGGCGTGACTGTCTTATGTATTTTGTGTTGACCGATCGGTTCAACAGCCAGAAGTCCCCCCTGTCGCAATGGAACAAGAAGTTTAACTTCCGCCAGGGTGGGACCTTTGAAGGAGTGCGGCAGCAGTTGGAATATCTACAGGAACTCGGCGTCGGTGCAATCTGGCTTTCACCCGTGCTCAAAAACTCGCATCCTGAAAAATTTGAGTTCACGTATCCCGGATATACCACACAGGATTTTCTCAATGTCGACGAGCGATTTGCCAGTGACGGGAACGCGCGCGACTGCCGAACGGGAATTGGCCGCTCTGGTTGATGAGGCGCACGCGCGGGGAATCTACCTGGTACTCGATATCGTCCTCAACCATGCTGGTCGTGTCTTTGACTACCATTTGAGTAATGGTCAGGTGGTTGACTCCGTGCCCCTGAACGGGGAAATGCATGTGGAATGGCTGAACGGTTTTGGGTTTCCAAGAGGTGACTGGCAGGACCAGGACCTGCCCGAGCCTGCGAAGTTATCGCCCGATGATGCGGTCTGGCCGTCGGATTTGCAGCGCCCTGAGTTTTTTCGGCGTCGGGGCAGCAAGGCAAGCGATGCTCCGGACGCGAGCGGATTCGTGCCAGGAGACTTCGGATCGATGCGCCAATTGGTGGCCGAGTACGATGCAACCGTCTCCGATCAGGACGCGCTGCGCTTCCAATATGGCTCCCAGCCCGTGCTTTCCGTGCTGATTAGCGCCTACCAATATCTGGTGGCAAAGTATGACTTTGATGGATTTCGCATTGACACGGTGAAGTATGTGCGGCCGGACCTGGTGGAGACATTTGGCAACGCCATGCGCGAGTATGCGCTCAGCATTGGGAAAAGGAACTTCTTCACCTTCGGTGAAATCTACGACAATGAGGACCAGATAAATCGTTTCATCGGACGCAGCGGCAGCGATACGGAAGGCTTCGGCATTGATGCTGCTCTTGATTTCCCGCTTTTTTTTGCGCTGCCCGGCGCGGCCAAAGGCATGGTCCCGGTCGAGAACGTAAGACAAGTTTTTGAAAAACGCAAAGAGGCTGAGAAAGGTCTGATCAGTTCCCACGGTGAGGCGAGCCGCTATTTTGTTACTTTTGTCGACAATCACGATCAAAACCGGAGGTTCAACGATCCCCAGACGCCTCAAGACCAGGTCACGCTCGGCATGGCTGTGTTGAGTTGCCTTCAAGGAATCCCATGTTTTTATTACGGTACGGAGCAGGGATTACAAGGCACCAACGATGGCGCCGGGAATTCCACACTGGACTCCATGGAATCTGTCCGCGAGGCATTATGGGGAAAGAAGCCGGCTTTTGATAGAGCCAATCCTTTTTATCTCGAGTTGAAGCGCATCGCAGCATTGCGCTCAAGTGAACCGCCACTACGCTACGGCCGTATCTACTTTCGTCCGATCTCAGGCAACGGGCACGATTTCGGGCAGTCTTTTGGTAATGGTGGTTTGATCGCTTTCTCGCGCATTCTGACCGACCGCGAAGTTGTGGTCGTAGCCAACACATCTTTTGACCGTTCATTCGATGGTTCGGTTCTGGTTGATTTCGATTTGGCCCGCCACACATCTCGATTCCAGATCGGTTACAGCAACAAGGGCAGGTCAGGAATATCAGTTGTACAGGTACGGTCAGGGCAGATTTTCCCACTGAATGGCGTCCCCGGCCTGTCCCTGGCTTCGATTCCCATCTCACTCAAGCCACAGGAAGTACAAGTCCTGATTCCAGCAAGTTGATGTTTGTGTTGGGGAGGGCCGGGGTATCGGGAGGTAAAAAAGTAGCTCTCTCACCCTGTGTAAAAGGAAAAGGCGTGCTGAAAAGATTGGCTGCCCCCCAGGGATTCGAACCCCGATAGGCTGCTCCAGAGGCAGCTGTCCTACCATTGAACGAGGGGGCAAAAGCCGTTGATTCCCTAAAAGGTTACCACAAGTTTTAGTTCTCACGCCACGCAACCACGAGCCTGTAACCGGGCTGTTTACGTCGCACCCATAAAAAGCCTGTGGCATCGGCCAAAAGTCCAGATCAAGAACAATATTCAATGAAAGGGGCCGAACTTAGAAACCTTTTTCGCCGGCGACCGTATATATCTCCCAGATGGTCGTTGTGAAACTTTAGTTTGTGTAGGACCAAACCCAAGGGGAAAATCGGAATGCAGGTTCTGGAACATGTTCGTTACGCATTGCGGCAGTTCAGGAAAGCGCCTGGATTTACGGGAACAGCCATTTTGACGCTGGCCCTTGGCATTGGGGCGACAACCTCGATCTTTACGCTGGTGCATGCGGTACTGCTGAAGTCGCTACCGGTGGCCAGGCCCGAGCAGCTTGTGCGCGTGGGCAATGAGGAAAACTGTTGCATTAACGGCGGGTTGCAGGATAACTGGTCTCTTTTTTCCTTTGAGCAGTACCAGCAGTTCAAAGAGCATACGCCGGGATTCGAGGAATTAGCGGCTATGCAGGCTGGCAACAGCTTGATGGGAGTGCGTCGTAGCGGGAGCAGCAAGGCTTCCGAATCGTATCGTGGTGAATTCGTCTCGGGAAACTACTTTTCGACTTTCGGAATCCCCGCCTATGCCGGCCGAACATTGTCGCCTCAAGACGACATCAAGGGGGCGCCTGCTGTTGCGGTCATGAGCTTTCGCACCTGGCAGGAAAAGTTCGGAGGCGACCGCTCGGTTGTGGGAACTGGGTTTGTCATGAACTCGCAGCCGGTAACGGTAGTGGGCATCGCGCCGCCCGGGTTCTTTGGCGACAGAGTGCAGAGCAATCCGCCTTCATTCTGGTTGCCGCTGACCACCGAGCCTGTGATCGAACCGGCCACTGCTGTCCTGAATGATGCCGCATTGGATTGGCTCGACCTCATCGGCCGCACCACACCGGGAGCGGATAAAAAAGCCATGGAAGCGCAGATGCAGGTGGAGCTGCGTCAATTTTTGCTAAGTCCGGAGAGTAAGGTGGAAGAGCGTTCCAAGCCTCTGGTGGCCAAACAGACGCTGCACTTCTCGCCCGGCGGAGGCGGCGTGCAGAGAATGCGCGATGAATACCAGAACGGGCTGCACCTGCTGATGTGGATTTCCGCGTTCGTGCTGTTGATTGCCTGCGCCAATCTAGCGAACCTGATGCTGGTCCGGGCGACCGCGCGCAAGCAGCAGATTACGGTCCGCTCGGCACTGGGTGCTCCGCGCAGCACTCTGGTGCGCCAAGCCCTGACGGAAAGCGTTGTGCTGGCGATGATGGGCGGCATGGCAGGAATTGCAATCGCCTTTGCCGGCACACGCATGATTTTGCGCCTGGCCTTTGCCAATGACTATGTGCCGATCCAAGCTACGCCTTCGCTCCCAGTCCTGGCATTTGCTTTTGCAACTTCATTCCTGACCGGCATCCTGTTTGGAATGGCGCCCGCATGGATGACGGCCAGCGCAAATCCCGCCGAAGTTTTGCGAGGCGCGGGCCGCTCCACCGGACGCAAAGGTACCTGGGGACAAAAATCATTGGTGGTGGTACAGGCTGCGTTGTCACTGGTGCTGCTATGCGCAGCGGGCCTGCTGACCCGCAGCTTGAATAACATGCAGCATAGAAATTTCGGTTTCGACACGACGAACCGCTACATTTTACATATCGATCCACAGATGGCCGGCTACAAACCGGACAGGCTCGATGTCCTCTACCGGCAGCTCCACGACAATTTGAGCGCTATTCCTGGCGTTCAGCAGATCAGTTTTTCGCTTTATAGCCCTATGGAGGGAGATAACTGGGGAGAGGGCGTTTACATTGATGGCGAACCGCCGCCACCGCCAGGAACGCCTGACCATGGCGCGTCCTGGCTGCGCGTGAGCCCGGGATATTTCGACACCATCGGCACTAAGATCGTGGAAGGCCGTGCCAACAATGAGCAGGACACGCCGGGGACTCGATCCGTTGCTCTCGTGAATCGCTTCTTTGAGAAGAAGTTTTTCAAAGACGGCCACGCCATTGGAAAACATTTCAGCGATGACCTGAAGCATCCAGGCGCTTACGAGATTGTTGGAGTGACCGAAGATACCAACTACTGGGGAGCCACCAGCAAGATGCGCTCTATGTACTTCCTGGCTCAGGGACAGAGCGCGCATAACCCAGATGTGCGGTACCAGCAGTTTGAGGACCGCTCAAGGTACCTGAATGCCATAGAAATACAGACGCGTGGCGAAGTCTCAGGACTCGAGGTGCAGATCCGCCGGGTGCTGTCACAGATCAATCCTGATCTGGCGGTGGTCGATTTTCAGAGCTTTGCCGTCCAGGTGAAAGCAAATTTCATGCAACAGGCAATGATCGCGAAGCTGACTTCATTCTTCGGCGTATTGGCATTGATCCTGGCATCGATTGGGCTTTATGGGGTTACTTCGTATTCCGTAGAGCGGCGGACGAGCGAGATTGGAATTCGCATGGCCCTGGGAGCTGACCGCATGAACATGCTCGGAATGATCCTGCGCGGAGCATTTATCCAGGTTGGCATCGGTCTGGCGATAGGTATTCCCGTCACGATTCTTGGCGGACGCGTGATGGCCAGCCAACTATATGGGGTGAAGCCTCATGATCCCGCTGTATTGGTGATCACCACGATCGTTCTCGCGTGCGCTGCATTCGTTGCCGCCGTGATTCCGGCTAGAAGAGCGGCGAACACGGAACCAATGCTCGCATTGCGCACGGAATGAGAATACTGAATAATCAAAAGGGACGCAGAGTCCCAAACCCCGCGAACCAGAGTTGATAGATGGATGTTGATCAGCCCAGACTCGTGTTTGCAAAAGTCGAGCTATGCTCGTTCGAGATGCGATTCTCCAAGCTGTCTCCCACCGAGGCGCGCCACACCCCTGTTAGCGTATTCTGTGACGGCGATTTGATAAGCAATAAAAGTCAAACAATCCAATCTGATCGCCAGGAGCTGACATGGCGGAGCATATTGTTGTCTCGGTGCAAGACCGGATTCTCACGCTACGGCTGGACCGGCCGGAAAAGAAGAACGCTTTGACGCGCGGCATGTACCTGGGCATGATTGAGGCGCTCAAGCAGGCCGAGGCGGACTCAAACGTGCGGGTGGTTCTGATCACAGGAACAGAGGTCTGTTTTACCGCTGGGAATGACCTGATGGATTTCGCCAACGCCAAACCCGGTGAAACGAGCCCGGCAATTTTGTACCTGCAAACGTTGGCCGCCGCGCAGAAGCCAGTAATGGCAGCCGTGGGAGGAGTGGCCGTGGGAATCGGCACCACAATGCTATTGCATTGCGATCTTGTCTATGCGGCCCCAGATGCGCGCTTTCAACTTCCTTTTGTCAATCTGGGGCTGTGCCCGGAAGCGGGTTCCAGCGCGCTTCTGCCTGCATTGGTGGGACATCGCCGGGCGGCAGAGCTTTTATATTTTGGCGAGCCATTCAACGCGGATGAGGCACGAGATCTTGGCATCGTTAATGCGGTAGTTGCTGGCAACGAACTGCTCTCCGCAGCAGCGGCAAAGGCGCAGCAACTCGCGGAGAAACCGCCCTCAGCGCTGCGTACGACAAAAGCTTTGCTCAAACGCGGGTCGGCCGCGATTATCGCAGATGCTATGGCGAAGGAAACCGAGCAATTTGCGGCGCTTTTGCAAGGCCCGGAAGCCAGGGAAGCCATGATGGCCTTCATGCAGCGGCGCAAAGCTGACTTTTCACAATTCTGAAGGAGTGTGCGAAGACGATCAGCCGACGAGTTCGTCGCGCCAGCCGTCCTTCTTCATCTCGGACTGAAACCAGCGTTGCAGGTGGGTGCGGATGTCCGATGGTATTTCGCCAAATTGAATTCCGTGATGGCCTTCTTTATTGGCCCACGCAATGCGTCCGTGTAACTCAGCCTGAACATCAGTTTCAGGAATGGTAAAGCGGAGGGTCACCGGCGCACCCTGACCAAGCATCTTGTGTATGGAAACGGCAGCTCCGCCAAGGCTGATATTGAGCAGGTTCGCGTCCAATGATATGTCGCCATGTTTCAATTCAACGGGAGCACTGGTCTGCTTGCGATAATAGCGTTGCTGCTCCGCGCATAAGGTGCCCACAGCCGTTTCATTCTCATTTTCACGATATGTTTTGAGCTTGCGCAATAGCGTGCGGCGCGAAATTCCCAGCGCTTCGGCAGCTTTGCCCTGGTTGCCGCCACACCGATCCAGCATGTCAAACACGATCTGCCGTTCTACCTGGTCAAGGTCGCGATTCAAAGGAGTCTTGCCGTGTCCTGGCGCAGTGTCCTGGTTTAGTTTCAGATCGGCGCTGGTAACTTCCACATGGGCATTTCTGGCCAGCATTACCGCGCGAAAGATGGAATTGCGAAGTTCGCGTACGTTTCCGGGCCAGCTATGCGTTACCAGAGCAGTCACGGCGTCATTTGAAAAACGTGAACTCGGATAATGTTGATGGAGAATCTGCTCGGCAATTGCGAGTAAATCTTCGGGTCTATCGCGAAGTGGAGGTATTTCCAGCTTAAATTCCGCCAATCGGTGGTAGAGGTCATTGCGGAAACGACCGGCACGTACCAACTCTTCCAGGTTCTGGTTAGTGGCGGCCACTACGCGCACATTCACGCTGACTTTCTTGCTTCCGCCCAGACGGTAATAAGGTACTCCATCCAGCACGCGTAGTAACTTTACCTGGACTCTAGGATCAAGGTCCCCGATTTCATCCAAAAACAGAGTACCGCCATCGGCCATTTCAAAATAGCCGATTTTCTGAGCGTCGGCCCCGCTGAATGCGCCCTTCTCGTATCCGAAGAGTTCGCTTTCTACCAGATGTTCAGGAATGGCGGCGCAGTTTACGTCGACCCATGCCTTGTTACAGCGAAGTGAGTGGCTGTGGATGGAGCGGGCAATCATTTCCTTGCCGGTGCCTGTTTCTCCGACTATCAGTACAGCAGCCGGATGACACGCTACCTGTTCCACCAGCCGCATCACTCGCTTTAAAGCGTCGCTGCGGATGATCTGACTGGTTAACTCGCACGGGTTGTTAACTGCGGTCGACAGAATCTTCTCCTCAACATGCACGCCATGGGCACATAGCGCGCATTTGTCACTTATTGTCGGCAATGATGAGACAAGTTCGTCACACCCGCAATTGAAGAAGCTTGGGAGATGATTACTTTAGTTCCCAAACCTTTAGCTTTGCCCGATGCTCACAGGGGTATATCAAGTTAAACTGCGACTGCCACAAAGCCCAATTTCGGGGAATATGGCTGTGACATTTCGGTCCGAAGTTGACATCGGCAATGTGACATGAATGTCGCAAGGATGTAAGGCGTACGACCGATTATAGCTGGGTCATTGCACGACAAGATATTGATTTAACAAGGGTTATAAGCAGCTCTCTTTCCGGAAGGTTTGGCCCGGGAGTTGCCTGTATACCTGGCGGAGACGGTACACATGTCGAAGCAAGCCCGAATCTTCCTTTACGCAGTTTGCCTGGCAGGCGTCGCAACGCTGGTCTATGGCGGGATTGCGTGGAAGATCGACGACTGGCCGAAGTTTATCGCCTATCTCCTGACCGCCTTGTTGGCTTCGCGATTGAAAGTGGAACTGCCTGAGATTACAGGAACGATTTCAGTCAATTTCCTCTTTATTCTGCTTGGCATTGCCCAGTTGACCTTTACCGAGACGTTGATCCTGGGATGCTCCGCGATCCTGGCTCAATGTTTTCTCACCCGGCGGCGGTGGCCCCGGATCGAACAAGTATTTTTTAATACTTCCAGTGCGGCGGTTGCGATCGCAGCGGCCTACTTTACTTATCACGGGCCGTGGTCCACGCGGCTGCACCCAAATTCCGCGTTTCTGCTGATGCTCTCGGCCGCAATTTATTTCCTTTTTAATACGCTTCCAGTGGCGACGATCATCGCTCTTACAGAGAACAAGAAACTCCAAAAAATCTGGACGGACTGTTATTTCTGGTCGTTGCCGTACTATCTTGCCGGCGGCGCATTGGCCGCGATGTTTGGATGGCTCACGCAAAAGGTGGGCTGGCAGCCGACGTTGCTGGCTTTGCCGGCCATGTTTGTGATCTATCGCTCTTATCGTCTCTATCTGAGCAAGCTGGAGAATGAGAAAAATCACGTATCCGAAATGGCAGCGCTGCACATGCGCACCATTGAAGCGCTGGCGCTTGCCATTGAAGCTAAAGACCAGACCACCCACGATCATCTGGAGCGTGTGCGCGTTTATGCAGTAGAGATGGCGAAGCGACTCGATCTTCCTGCAGAGGAAGTTGAAGCGTTGCGCGCTGCGGCATTACTGCACGACATTGGCAAGCTGGCCGTGCCTGAGCACATCATTTCCAAGCCGGGCCGGCTTACGCCTGAAGAATTTGAAAAAATGAAGATCCATCCAGTAGTCGGAGCAGAGATACTGGAGCGCGTTCACTTCCCGTATCCAGTGGTTCCCATTGTCCGGGCGCATCACGAGCGCTGGGACGGAACCGGCTATCCCGACGGTCTGAAGGGCGAAGAAATTCCCATGGGCGCACGGATCCTATCAGCGGTGGATTGCCTGGATGCACTGGCTACGGACCGCCAATATCGCAAAGCGCTACCTTTGGACGACGCGATGCAATGGGTGGTGGATCAGGCAGGAAAGGCCTACGATCCCAAAGTAGTGAACTTGCTGAAAACCAGTTACAAGGAACTGGAAGCAATTGTCCGTTCGCAGGCGCATCTGCCCGACCGCCAGAAACTCTCGACTGACGTCAAAGTGCTACGTGGTAAAGCTCCCGCGAACGGTTTTGAAGTTGACAAAGCCAGCGACACCGGCAACCAGGCTACTTTTCTTTCGTCGATCGCCGCAGCGCGGCAAGAAGCGCAGGTGCTCTTTGAACTCACGCAGGACCTGGGTAACTCGCTCAGTTTGAGTGAAACACTTTCTGTGCTTAGTGGACGATTGAAGCGCCTGGTGCCGTATGATGCCATCGCCACATACATTGTTCGCGGCAATGAGTTGCTTCCGGAATATGTCAATGGTGATAACTTCCGTTTGTTTGCAGCATTGCGAATCCCATTGGGAGAGGGCTTGTCAGGATGGGTGGCGCAAAATCGAAAGCCGATGCTCAATGGCAATCCTGCACTGGAACACGGCTATGTGCACGACCCCAATCGGTTCAGCCCCTTGCGCTCCGCCATTTCAGTTCCCTTGGAAGGACTGCAGGGCGTCGTGGGAGTACTAACGCTCTATCACTCTGACGCAGATGCATACACTTCCGACCATCTCCGCATTTTGTTGGCGATCAGCTCGAAAGTTGCATTGTCGGTAGAAAACGCATTGGCTTTCCAGGAGGCAGAGAGCTCGGCTACAACCGATTACCTGACGGAATTGCCGAACGCCCGCTCCCTGTTTATCCATCTTGACCGTGAACTAGCACGGTGCAAGCGTCTGGACACCTCCTTAACTGTGATGGTTTGCGACCTGGATGGCTTTAAAAAGATCAATGATCGATTTGGTCACCTCGAAGGCAATCGGATTCTGCAGCATTTTTCTGAAACCTTGCAAGGGTCCTGCCGGGAATATGACTATGTTGCACGCATGGGTGGCGATGAGTTTGTGATTGTAGCTCCCGGACTGAGCGCATCAGCGGCAGAAGCTCGCGGCATTTGCCTCAGCGAACTGGCGGGCAATGCTGGTCGCGAAGTGTGCGGCGTGGAATGGCTGTCACTGAGCGTGGGCTGCGCCATCTATCCGGAAGACGGAGTGGACGCCGAGAAGTTGCTCGCAGAAGCGGACCGCCGGATGTACATGCAAAAGCAGGAGCACCACAAGATTCTAAAAGTATTCACCGCTCTAACAGATGGAAAGAGACCCGCTACGGTTCGCGACGCGGTGGCTGGATAATGCTGCGTTTCTGGAGCGGGGCCGTCCTGCGACTGGTGGCGGTCATGCTCATGGCGAGTTTTGCGGGCGCCATGCTCATGCGCATTGCGCCAGGTTTTTCTTCCGACGACCAGGAACTCAATTCCGGCCTTTCTGCACAGAGCCTTGAAGCCATACGCCGGGTGCATCTCTCGGACGCTAATGTTCCTCGTTTTTATGCACAGTACCTTGCATCGCTCGTGCGAGGCGATCTTGGTACGTCGCGTTCGCTGAATCAGCCGGTGAAAGATCTTTTGCGCGAGCGCTTGCCGATCACGCTGGTCAACCTTGCGTTCGCGCTCGCGGTGGGATGGCTGCTGGGACTGGCTTTGGCGATTGCCGCACAGATGTGGAACATTCCAACGTTGAGCTTTCTTGCAAACGGATTGAGCGGGACTTTTATCTCCACTCCCGCAGCTGCGCTGGCGTTGGTCTTCCTGCTGTTGCGGTGGCCACCGGCTTTCGCTGCCGCCCTGCTGGTTTTTCCCAAGATTTATCGCTACGCACAAAATCTGCTGCAGCAGAGCAGTGAGATGCCTCACGTTCTTACGGCACGAGCCAAGGGGGCAGGGCCATGGCGAGTGCTGGCGTGGCACGTTGCCCCGATAGCGCTGCCGCAAATGATCGCGCTGGTGGGAGTTTCCACCAGCATCGGAATTGGCGTGCTCCTGCCGATCGAAGTTGTGAGCGATGTGGCCGGCATTGGACAGTTGGCCTGGCACGCTGCTCAAGCGCGCGACCTGCCATTGTTGGTGAACCTTACCATGGTGGTTACATCTATGACGGTCTGCGCAACGTTGATTTCAGACGTCGCACAACGCAGCTTTGTCCGGAGTGAGGCATGAAGGCTGTGCGTGTGGTAGCCATTGCGGTGCTCGCTCTCACGGCTTTGACCATCCTGGGAGCACATTATCTAGCGCCGGCAGGATACGAACAGCAATTTCGCGAGACGCCGCAGGCGGCTCCTTCAATTCACCATCTCTTAGGCACCGACGATTTGGGACGCGACCGTTGGGCTCGGCTACTCTACGGAATGCGTGTGTCCCTGGTGCTGGCGCCACTGGCAGCGCTGTTCACCACGGTGCTCGCCGGCGTGGTAGGCGGAATAGCGGGATACTTTGGCGGATGGACGGAGCGTGGCTGCAAACTGCTGATTGATCTCTTTCTGTCCGTGCCGTGGTTGTTTCTTCTCATCACTGTGCGCGCCGTCTTACCGCTGAATGTTTCGCCTGAAGCCTCTGTCACTGTGACTTTTGCTCTGCTGGGTCTGCTGGGATGGGCGGCTTCAGCGCGCGTGATCTGCGCCGGAGCCAAAGACCTAATGAAGTCAGAATTTGTGTGGATGGCCCGTGCTTCCGGCTTTTCGGGATTTAAACTGATCCGGCTCCATCTGTTGCCCAATCTTCGCGGCGCATTGCTGGCGCAGTTCTGGATCTCGATACCCGTCTTTATCATCGCTGAAGCGAACCTGGGCGCTCTTGGATTGGGTGTGGCTGAGCCATTGCCGTCCCTCGGCAGCCTGCTTCGAGAACTTCAAGACGCCGTTATGTTACGTCCGGAACCTTGGCGATTGCTGCCTCTTGCGGTACTTATAGTAGTAATTAGCTCATTCCAGGTACTGCTTAACAAACAGGAGGTGCGCACGTGAAGCGGTTTTATTCATTCTCCGCCATGTTGCTGCTGGGCTTTGTTTCTGTGTTTGCCCAGAGCGGGGGAGAGCTGCGCTTCTGCCTGCGCTCTGAGCCCAAGACATTCAATCCGTTGCTGGTGGAGGATGAAGCGTCCGAAACCATCCGTTATTTGACCGGCGGCGTGCTGGTGCGCGTAAATCGGATCACTCTGAAAGCGGAATCGAATCTGGCCACGTCGTGGAAAGTCTCAGAAGGCGGCAAGCGTATCCGGTTCAAATTGCGCGAGGGTTTGAAGTACTCCGACGGCACTCCTTTTTCTGCCTCAGATGTAGCCTACACCATGCAGCAACTGATGGATCCCGCGCTGCACTCCAGCACGGGCGATGCGTTCCGCTCAGCTGAAGGCAAGTTGGTGACGCAGGTAATTTCTGCGAACGAGATTGAGATCAATTTTCCCGCGCCTGTTGCGAACCTGGTAAATCTCTTCGATACAGTCGCAATCCTTTCAGCAACATCACCACAAAAAGAAATGGCTGCACTCGGACCGTTTTATGTTGCGGAGCGAAAGGCAGGATCGTACATACAGCTGAAGCGGAATTCTTATTACTGGAAAAAAGATGCGGCAGGGAAGCAACTTCCATATCTGGACTCAATTCGGCTCGATATTGAACAGAACCCTGAAATTGAAGCGATGCGGTATAAGCGCGGCGAAGTTCACCTGATCAACACAGTGTCGCCGGCCATCTTTGAAAAACTTTCTGCCGATAACGCTTCGGTTCGTGACGCAGGCGCTTCCACGGACACGGAACAGCTCTGGTTCAACCAGGTTCCGGGTTCGCCGCTGCCTGCATATAAGAAAGCCTGGTTTACTTCCACAAATTTTCGCCGGGCAATTTCTGAAGCGATCAATCGCAGCGATCTGGCGCGAATTGTCTATCGCGGGCACGCGGTGCCGGCCATTGGGATTATTTCGCCCAGCAACAAGTTCTGGTTTAACAACAGCCTGAAGCCCCATGCTTATGACACGTCAAGCGCTTTGCGCAGATTGCTGCAGGATGGTTTTCAGCTGCAGGGAGACATCCTGAAAGACAAGGCTGGCAACGTGGTGGAATTCTCCATCGCTACGAACGCGGGTAATCGCGCACGTGAAAGCATGGCCACCATGATCCAGCAAGACCTGAAGAAAATCGGCATCAAGGTGAACGTTGTCACGCTGGATTTCAACTCGCTGCTGGAGCGCATGACGCAATCCTATAACTATGAGGCTTGCCTGCTGGGCTTCCAGAACGTGGAACTCGATCCAAACTCGCAGATGGCGGTGTGGCTCAGCTCAGCCGACAATCATCAATGGAACCCGAGCCAGAAATCGCCTGCGACCCAATGGGAAGCCGAGATCGACAAACTGATGCGAGCGCAGGCTGCATCTGGCGATGAGCATAAACGCAAACAATACTGGGACCGCGTCCAGCAGATTGCCTGGGAGCAGGAGCCTTTTGTCTACCTGATAAACAAAGATGCTCTAGTGGCCATTGCGCCCGCGGTAAAGAACGCTGAGCCGAGCGTCTTTCGCCCACAAACATTCTGGAATGTGGAGACGTTGGCGCTAGCGCACTAGGAACTTTATGGACCTTCTTTCGGTCAGACTGACGATCAATTACAAGGACAAACCACCCGTCCTGGATGATTTGCGTCTGGATATGCACCCGGGCGAAGTTTTAGGACTGGTGGGACACAGCGGTTGCGGAAAAAGTTCTTTGGCGCTGGCGATCTTGGGCCTTCTGAACCTGAAGGGCGGCAAAGCTCTGGGTTCAATTCGCTGGGACGGTCACGAGTTATTGGCCCTGAAAGAAAAAGAGTGGCGTAAACTACGGGGCAAAGTGATTTCCTTTGTGCCGCAAAGCCCCATGTCGGCCTTGAATCCGTCACTGCGGCTGGGCACACAGATGCAAGAAGCATGGAAGCTGCACGGCCAAGGCGGCAGTGATCACATGGAGGAATCGGTCTTTCAAGCTCTGGCGGACGTTGGCCTGCCTGCGACCGAAGAGTTTTTGCGGCGTTATCCTTCAGAAATCAGTGTTGGGCAGGCGCAGCGTGTCTTGATCGGTATGGCCATCATGCATAGGCCTGCGCTGCTGATTGCTGATGAACCCACCAGTGCGCTCGATGCCGTGACTCAGGCGGAAATCCTGGCCCTATTTGGCGAGTTGAATCGCCGGCTGGGAATGAGCATGCTTTTCATCTCACACGATCTGGTTTCAGCTTATGGACTTTGCCATCGCATCGCTTTAATCAGTGAGGGAAAGATTGTGGAATGTAATACCCCGCACGCAATCTTCTTCAGCCCTCAGCACCCATTCACCCAGAAGCTCATTGCGGCACTGCCAACCATCCCAAACCCAACGGAAATTGAGCAAGCTCTCCGCTTCTAACTCTCTCAGTTGATTGATCGAACTCGGTGGAGATCATTCTGTTTGATTAGGCTCTGCCCATCCCTCTGATTTGGAAGGATAGGTTGTGACGCACCTGTCGCATCGATGTAAACCATTGATAAAAAGGTATTTAACCAAATTGCCAGCCGATCTACTGTGACACTGCTCGCCGATACTGTCGCATCGTGGCACACCTGAATCTACACTAAGCCTATTTAAATCAATTACTTATAAGGAGTTTGCTTTGGTTCGGTACGTGCATATAGGAATGCAGGGGTAAAAAGTATGTCTCTCAGAAACAAAATCGTCGTTTTCGCCTTAGGCGCCATTGCAGCCGTTGCTGGATTGGGCCTCGCCTTCACTAGTCTCAAGCATGCCGCGATAGTCGTGGCATCAGCTGTCTGGGGTTCCTAGCAGTAGCTTTGGATACTCGCTTTAAAAGAACTTCCGGGGTTAACAAACCATGAGATTTGAGAAAAACAATTCTGCAACCGAACTAAGCTCAAGCTGGCTTCGGTTTTTCCTTCTGGCTGTGGTGGCGATCCTCGTCCTGGCGCCGATGACACTTGGCGCGCAAGCCGCGTCCAAAGTGCCGACGGCAAATGGACACAGCAAACTATCGGCCGATCTGGCCAATTTTCCTCTGAAAGCTGACGGCACTGTAAGCGTCATCATTCAGTTTAACCAGACGCCCAAGGCACAGCACTTCGCTGACCTGGCGTCACGCGGCGGAAAGCTAAAGTTTTCGCTGGAGCATATCAATGGGGCAGCCTACCGGATACCAGTGAAACTGCTGGCATGGCTGCAGAACCATCCGGACGTTGCCTACATCAGCCCGGACCGTCCGAATAAGGTTGCTTCTGACGACGATATCCCTGCCGTCGAGGGAGACGTTGCACGGCAGCAGTATGGGCTTGATGGCACAGGAGTTGGCATAGCCGTGATCGACAGCGGCGTTTTCAATCACGACGATTTGAAAGCGGCAAACGGATTGGGATCACGCATCGTTTATAGCGAGAGCTTCATCCCGGGCAATACGAGCACCAATGACACTTATGGTCATGGTACACACGTGGCCGGGATAGTGGCAGGCAACGGCCGTGATTCGCAAAGCGGCTATCCGACTCAATATGTTGGAATTGCTCCTAACGCCAACATCATTAACCTGCGCGTTCTGGACGCGAGCGGATCAGGCACTGATAGCCAGGTGATCGCCGCTATTGGGCGGGCCATTCAACTGAAAACCACATATAACATCCGCGTGATCAATCTTTCACTGGGACGCAGCGTCTATGAATCCTACGCGCTTGATCCAGTGTGCCAGGCGGTTGAAGCCGCCTGGAAAGCCGGCATTGTGGTGGTGGTAGCGGCAGGCAATGACGGACGTGACAACAGCTACGGTACTCAAGGGTATGCCACCATCAACGCACCGGGAAATGATCCTAACGTAATTACGGTGGGGGCAACCAAGACCAACGGCACTCCCAGCCGCCAGGACGACACAGTAGCCAGCTTCAGTTCGAAAGGCCCGACGCTCCTGGATCATGTAGTAAAACCTGACCTGGTGGCGCCGGGCAACAGGGTAATTTCGCTGGTTTCGCCGGGGAGCACGCTGATTTCATCGCTCAGTAGCCTTACCATTCAGCCGATTACAACCTGCATCCTTAGCCTGCTGGGTAATAACTGCACGTCCGGCCTCAGCGGGAAATACATGCGAATGAGCGGTACAAGCATGGCAACGCCCATCGTCGCCGGAGCGGCCGCGCTTATGTTCCAGAAAGATCCCACACTTACACCGGATACGATCAAAGCCCGCATGATGAAGACGGCGTGGAAGGGGTATCCGGGAAATAGCTGGGCTTCTGACTCAAAAGGCAAAAGCTACTTCTCACAATATGACGTGTTTACCATCGGCTCTGGCTATCTGGACGTTTACGCATCGTTGAAAAACAACGACGTGGTCAACGGAGGTGCTCCCTCGCCGATCGCCTATCGCAGTTCTGCCACGGGCAAATACAGTTTGATGAATAGCCAATCGATTACCTGGGGCACTAATATTACCTGGGGCAGCTCGATCGTTTGGGGTGATTCGATCATATGGGGCGGAAACTGCGTAATCAGTGACTCCATCATCTGGGGCGACTCAATTGTTTGGGGAGACACGACCCTTGCGGCCAACAGCATCATCTGGGGTGATTCGATCGTGTGGGGCTCAGATTCAATGAATGCCCTGAGCGACGGAGAGGACGGAGAAAACTAGTCATGCCGAAGTCATTTTCAGCGCGAATATTCGTGGCGTTGATTGTTATTTCGGGTCTCCTGGTCCTTGGGGACGCCGTACTCAACGCTAAGTCGATGCCCACAGCAAGATTTGCAGCATTTCTGTTAGTCGCATGTGTGGCAGCGAGACTCAGGATTAAACTTCCGGGCGTGACCGGAACCATGTCAGTAAATTTGCCATTCATCCTTGTCGCGGCGGCGCAGATGAATACAGCTGAAGCACTGGCGGTAGGCTTTATCAGTACTTTCTTTCAATGCCTGCCGAAAGACAAAAAGCTCAACCTGATGCAGGCAGCATTTAATTGCAGCACGATCACGCTGGCGGTAGCGGCGACCCGATTCATCTATTCGGCGCCTTCGGTCGTATCCGCCGTCAGCTCGCCTTCACTGCGTCTGGCCATTGCGGCCGCAGGATATGCGCTGGCGAACACGGTCCCCGTGGCAATTGTGATTGGCTTGACCGAAGCCATCAACATGTTGCGCACGTGGCTGGAGATGTTGCAGCTCTCGTTCCCGTATCTGGTGGCGAGCGCGGGCATCGCCGGACTGACGCTTACACTCACGCAAGAAATTGGTTGGCAGGTGCCGCTTGCGGTGCTGCCAATCATGCTAGGGATATTCCAGTCGTATAGGCGTTACTTCGCTGCAGCAGCAACCGCCGCGACGAATATGCGAGTGGAAGTGAGTAACCGTGCTACGGCCGGAGCGAACGCATAAGCAAAGCCCTTAAAGGCGATCGACTATTGGTCGTTCCGTGAGGATCCAAAAATGCAGCTGCCCAACCTTTAGGGGTTGGTCAGCTGTTTTTACTGTAACAGCGAGGGCGAGATCGTTAGGGGTTGGCTCAATCGCCCGAGGGTTAGATTGCTCTACGCGGAGTGAGCCACGGCTAGCTGGCCAGCCCTAGCCACGACCGAACTCCAGTTCTTGACGATGGTCTCCGACGGACCATGTTGGCCCCGCCAGACGCCACAGAGCGCGGCCAAATGTGGCAATATAGAGTGCAGCCTTCATCGCTAAGATCAGCCCCCTTATGCCCGTCGTGCTAAAAATCGACCCCCAGCGTAAAGTTGTGCACTCGGCATTTTACGGCAGGATCACGGACGCTGAGTTGCTTAGCCACCGCGAGCGGATCGCCTCTGATCCTGACTTCAATCCCCAGTTCTCCGATATTGTGGATTTCAGTGGCGTTACGGACCCAGCCATTACAGAAAGCGCCATTGCTGCCTTGGCGGCAAATCCTACCTTGTTCCGCAGCTCGGCACTTCACATCGTAATTGCGCCCGATGCTGTTATGTATCTGCTGGGGGAAAAGTTCAAGGAACTTGCGCAATCGTCGCGCCCAAATTTTCATGTTGTCCGGACACGGACAGAGGCATATCAGCTGCTGCCCGGGGGGACTATACGTAAATAGGGCTTTTTCTTTGCGCCTGGGGCACCTCCGCAGCGCAACGCCACCGGACGGATTTCACCACCACGTTTCGCATCCGGCGCAAGGAAATACGGGGATCATCCAAATCCTGGAAAAGACGTTTTACAACAGCGGCAGCCCAATCATGCTGGGCGTGTTTATTGATGTGACACCGACCGCGGCTTAGTCCAGCCCTTCCTCTTATTGATACTCCAGCTAGCAATCGGCACTAAATAACTGCGCAAATCCAGCAGCTCTCGAAATTCGAAAGCTGCTGCCTCATTTTCAGACAGAATGCGGGCCATTTCTTCCATCCAATCTTTTAAGCACCACTTACGTCAATTTGAAGGAGCTAAATAGTTATGGAAGATAAAAACAAGATGGATCAGCAATCTGGCCGCCCGAATCGTGATCAGGAAACGGAAAAGAAGCCCACACAGGGTTCGCAGGACGTTAATCGTCAGGGCCAACAAGGCCAAGGCAATGTTCAGCAAGGTCAGCAAGGCCAA
>Ga0209488_10001648_pt1 | contig 19024 bp, 17 predicted proteins | sample Rivendell_Oct201_8_FD_188349 | JGI IMG/M metagenome (GOLD analysis project Ga0209488, IMG submission 188349) | Vadose zone soil microbial communities from the Eel River Critical Zone Observatory, Northern California, USA -... | ecosystem: Environmental > Terrestrial > Soil > Vadose zone >...
CTCGCACGATGGCGCTGGCGGAAGCAAAAAAACTGAAAGGCGTAGTGAGTACCTGATCTCCAGGTTGAACCCCGGCCGCAACCAGCGCCAACCACAAAGCGTCGGTTCCAGAGGCGCAGCCGACCGCATCCCGTACGCCGCAAAAGTCCGCGACCTCGCGCTCAAACGCCTCCACCTCAGGCCCCAGAATGTACTGCTGGGAAGCACACACCCGCCCCACCGCACCCAACACTTCAGCTCGAACCTGCTCAAACTGACGCTGCAAATCGAGCATCGGCACGGAGCTGACTGTAACCCGAACGTTGTCGACCGAGGAGCTCATGGGAGTCCAGATTTTAGCATCCTCCCTTATGAACAGTGCCTTGTATGCGGGCAGCATCGCAATGCTCCGGAGCCGTTTACACGTGATTGGATCCGTTCGATGAGCTTGGTCGGATGGGGACGCCAATCGCGCACCGCCGATCTACCAAAAACGGTCGACTCGCTATATGGAAAACGGAATACCGAACATCTCGGAGCCTGCCGAGAAAATGTAAACAACTGATTCGATGAGAATTAGATAAACATTAACAGTGGAGACAGAAGTGCACCCCTTGGGCTATCCACACTTACGTGTCACGTACCGATGTGTGGTTGCGTTGTGCTTGGATCTGGTCGGCCGGTAGGTGCCAGAGGTTAAAGCCAGGAACTGACGATCCAAGTCCCAGAAATCTTACTCACCGTTAGGGAGGATATTCATGAGCAGTCGATTTAGAACGCAATGGCTTGTCGCCACAATGCTGGTTGCGCTACTGGCGGTTGTCGCGCCTCATTTGGCAGCCCAGTCAATACTGACTGGAGACATCGTAGGAACAGTCACTGATCCATCCGGTGCCGTCGTCTCAGGAGCTACCGTTACCCTTAGCAGCGTGGATACTGGCTCGATGCAAACGGCCAAGACTGGCTCCACGGGCGCGTTTCGCTTTCCGCTGGTGAAGCCCGGCCAATATAAACTTTCGGTCACAGCTACTGGCTTCCGAACCACAACCCAGACTATATCCGCGTCTGTCAGTGCGGTGACGACGGCGAACTTGCAGTTGCAGCTCGGGCAGGGGACGGAAACAGTGGAAGTGAGTGGCGCGGCTCCGCTGATTGAAACGGAGAACGCGAACATTTCGACCACCTATGGCGTAACCCAGGTGGAAAATCTTCCCAACGGTGGCAATGACATTACCGCGTTTGCCTACAGCGCGCCCGGTGTTCTGATGAACACATCGAGCGGCGGTGGATACGGCAACTTCACCGCTTTCGGATTGCCTGCTACTTCGAATCTCTTTACCGTCAACGGAAATGACGAAATGGATCCTTACCTTAACCTAAACAACTCCGGCGCGACCAACCTGCTCCTGGGCGCCAGCGAGGTTGAAGAGGTAGGCGTCACCAGCAACGGTTATACCGGCCAATATGGACGGATGGCCGGTGCCCAAGTCAATTACTCGACCAAGTCTGGCACAAACAACATTCACGGCGCTCTGAAGTACTATTACAACGACGTCTCATTGAACGGCGTGGACTGGTTCCTCAAGAATACAAACACCAAGCCGGGTTTCGACGTCAACAATCAGTACGCCGCCCAAATCGGTGGGCCGATCGTGAAGGACAAGTTGTTCTTCTTTATCGGAACCGAGGGTTTGCGCTACGTTCTTTCTACCAGTAATCCGATCCAGTTACCGACTCAGCAGCTGGAAGGCGACATAATCGCCAATCTCAACAATCCTGCCAATGGCACGCCTCAGTCGGCGGGATTCTATCAGCAAATGTTCAATCTGTTTGACAATGCGCCGGGCGTAGCCGCGGCTACCACGCTAGCGGGCCCAGCGGGATGTGGGGACCTCGACGGAGCGACCATAGGTGCTCACACGTACGGCGCTGGCGGCTCTCCCTGTGTGAGAGCATATCGTTCCACCGTCGGGGCGCTGTCGACAGAATGGCTGATGTACACCAAGGTAGACTGGGCCCATACAAATAACGACAGATGGTCGATACGGATGAAGAACGACCACGGTCTGCAGCCCACCTATACCGACTATCTCACTCCAGCCTTTAATGCGACCAGTGTTCAGCCGGCATGGGAGGGTCAGTTAAGCAACACGCACACACTGAGCGCGAACCTCGTCAACCAGTTCATCGGCTCCGTCTTCTGGTACAGCGCGATCTTTCGACAGTCAAACGCGGCTCTTTCCGCGAGCACGTTGCCGTACGCAATTTACGACTTAACCGGGAACTGGGGCAATCTTGCAACTGGCACCCTTCTTGGGGGCGAACAAAACGTTTTCCCACAAGGCCGAAACGTGACTCAGTATCAGCTCGTGGATGACGTTTCCTTAGTGAAAGGCAATCACAACCTGAAGTTCGGTGTGAACTTCCGTAGAGACGATATTACGGACGCGACTTTTGGCGTTCGTACTATTGCAAGGGCCCGGGTCCTTTCCTTGGGTGATTTCGCGGGCGGTTTTATCGACCAGTACAGTCAACGCTTCCCGCAAAAACTGGAGGAGCGGATCAATATGTACAGCATCGGCTTCTATGGCCAGGATGAATGGCGCGTCAACCCTAAGTTGAAGTTGACCCTCACGCTGCGCCTGGACCGCAACTCAAACGCCACCTGTCCCGGGAAATGCTTCACGCGGCTTGCTACTCAGTTCAGCCAGTTGAACCACGACCCGACGGTAGCCTACAACCAGATGATGCATACAGGCCTCACTTCCGCGTTCTCCTCGGTGCAGGCCATCAACGCCCAACCCCGCATCGGATTCGCCTATAACATCGCTAGAAACACGGTAATCCGCGGCGGCGCCGGTATGTTCTCTGATCTTTATCCCGCGACGCTGGTGGATGGCTTTGCCGCCCAGGCGCCGTTTGACCCGACATTCACGCTTACTCCACAACTACTCTCGCCGGGTGAGGGAGCATCCAGTGCGGCAGCAATTGCCGCCAACTGTAACTCGTCCTTTGAGAGCACTTTCGCGAGTGGTGGCAATCTCGCAGCTTACCAGCTGCTTGCAAATGGTGGTGCTACTACTCCGTGCCGGGCACCGGACTTCCACGACGTGGTAAACCACCTGAAAAATCCGACCTACCTCGAATGGAACCTCGAACTGCAGCACTCCATTGGAACCCACAGCGCCATTTCGGTGAATTACGTCGGGAACCACGGTTACGATGAGTTCATTTTCAGTGACCTTGCCAACTCAAGAGATACGAATTTGTTTGGAAACCCCATTCCGCCCGGTCAGCCGTCGCCGTCCGGCCTACCCGTAGCCTACCCGGATCTGCGAATCCGGAATTTGAATAGTCTTTCCAATGGATCAACGTCCAACTACCACGGCTTGACTGCCAGTTTCACTGAAAGAGCCACGCATGGATTGGAGTTCTCACTGTCTTACACCTACAGTCATGCCCTCGACTCTGTGTCGAATGGTGGAATCCTGCCCTACAGCTTCAATGATACGATCGGCCCCTCCATTAATCCTTTCAATCTCAAAACTCTCAACTACAGCAGCGGCGACAACGACATTCGCCATAACATCAATGCCAACTACGTCTGGCAGATTCCGAGCCACTATCACGGAGTCATGAACCAGGTCCTCGGTGGCTGGGTCGTTTCCGGAACAGTGTTTGCTCGCTCCGGCTATCCTTTCACGATGACAGACGGCGATTTGATAGGCGTGTTTGGGAACTCTACCGGGTTTGCGGCCGGCTTCAGCCCGCTGCCGACGTTCGTTGGTGGCAAAATTCCCGACTGCACGGGACATAGTCAGACAACCGGCTGCTTCGGAGCCAGTCCCGATCTCCTGTTCCAAAGCGGCTTCGGCGGCACGGGCCCGGTCTGGGATGGAACGTTTGGCCATACCCGCAGAAACACCTTCCGCGGTCCGCACTACTTCAACAGCGACTTTAGCGTGTTGAAGAACTTCAAAGTGACAGAGCGGGTTGCGTTCGGTGTTGGGGCTAATATGTACAACGTCTTTAACCACCCCAGCTTTGGCAATCCATTTCACGATATCTCGGCTGGATCACTGGCAGGCATGGCCTATACCACGGTCGAACCTCCAACCAGCCCCTACGGTGCATTCGTTGGTGCTGCGGCCTCTGGTCGCATCATCCAGCTGCACGCCAATCTGAATTTCTAAGGCTTGAAGAAGTTCGGACAAGTTTTCTTTGGGCGACCCCGAAAGGGTCGCCCATTGTCTTTGGCAGGACATCGGAGCGATGACAGAGATCACACCAAGATGGGTTCACTCAAATACAGAAAGGCGGTCTTGACTATCTAGAGGCAAGCCCGGTTCGCAGTGCCTCAATGGTGCTTGCCGTTCTCTTCCAGCGACGCAATCACCCAAGCCTCGCCGTGACGGTGGAGGTGAATTGTGACATCGCCTGTCTTCTTTACGCTTCTCTTCTTCCTTACGGCAACAGGACCCAGCCTCTGCGTTCCGAGTGGTTCCATCCCGAGGTCGGTGCCGTAATATTCGGACTTCTCATTCTTGAGGTACTGTTCGCTTCGAAGTCCATGTGCTACGGCGTCATCGCCATTTGCTTGGACATCGTGAAGATATATGGAGACCTGCACACTGGACACATCCCCTCTCTTGAGGAGATCCTCGGCCTTCCTGTATTCCTTCTTCTGATTAGGTAAATCAGGCCAGACATTTTGTAGCTCATACAAACTCATATGTTGATAGGCCGACTCGTACTTCTTCAACGCAGCGTCAACCCCCTCTCGATCTACTGCGGAAGTCTGTGCCTGCGCCGGCGTGGTGGGGTTAGCAGGGGTGGCGGAGGGTTCTTGAGCGCTCGCGAAAATTGCCACCGCGAAAACAGTGACTGCGTAAAACCTCATTGACTTCATAATGACGCAAATTGTGGCCTCAAGGTCGAGAGGTGTCAAGTGAAGAAGTGTCACTAATCAGCGCAGCAACGGCGATACGTACTCAGCCCGCTTGAGCCGGATTGTCCGACCGTTCTCCTTCACTTCCCAAACATCGGGTAGTGGCTGGCAGCCCCCATAAAGAAGAGCATCACGATCGAAAGAATCGCGTTCGCTCTTGACGCCAGGAAGGCCTGTCTCGCTATAGTCTTGGCCTGCTCGGGGACGGGCGTGCCGTTGGCGGCATTATCGCTCGTCCAGCGGATGATTTTTTTCTGGATCCGCCAGATCACTCCCCAAACATTGAGCAGCATGACCCAGCCAATTCCTCCGCCGATTCCGATCGAGAGCAGACGATTGCTCTCCCACCCGTGGTTGTTCCAGCTCAGAAAAAGCCAGGCCCCGACCGCGACGACTACCGTGTAGACCACGCCGATGAACGCGCCTTTATCAAAAATCCCTTTGCCCGGGATCAGGCAGGCGTAAAGCAATCCCCAGACGATCGTCCAGATCAGGAAGAAGCTGCCCATCACCGCGCCCGCCGAGGCGTGCATTCCTAGAATTTCGCCGTTGTGCGCATCGGCGCCCACGATGTTTCCCCAATAGGCCAGGCCCGCCAGAACAGTGAGCGCTGCCGACATGCGGAACCACCACAAGGCGCGCGTCATCAGATCGGGCAGTACCTTGCCCTTGGTGGCGGCATCCAGGCCTTTCATGAATGGGACGTTAATCAGGTTGAAAAAGTAGAGCAGCCCGATCCATGTAATGCCTGCGAGGAAGTGGATCCAGCGCAGGGCCATCAGAAAATTCGTATTGAAATCATGCGGGAAATTGATAATGGGGCCGAGGATCGTTACCAAAACTGCGCGTGCCATGATGCCGCTTACCATGATGCCTCCTGGGGAATCGTCCAATGGACGAAACCCGCGATTCGTTATCCAACGCGGATGCGGGATTGTACACCCTGACGAGGTGCGGGCCCTCGTACGCCCCCGACTGCCCGCAAGCTCTAAATCGCAGACTTTGACCCCGGCGGTCAGCTACGACCAAGTCAGGACAACGGAGATCCCCGGCCGGACCGGTTCCAGTTCCAGGTTGAAAAGCGCGTAAGGACGCCGTATGGTACTCGCAGCTACCTTGCTGTGAGCGCACCCCTGCGGAAACAAGGGCTGCAATTGCGGCGGGATTGTCCCCCCTTGTTCCCGCGGCGCGTGGGAAGGCCTCCGGGAACACGCTGTTGTACGTGACGTCAATGTTCTAGGTTCGCAGTCTAACGAGTGAGGAGATCGGCAATGGACAGCAACAAGCCGGCGCAGAACATTCAGGATTCCTTCCTCAACACGGCCCGCAAGGAGAGACTCAGCATCACGATTTACCTGCTGAGCGGGGTAAAGTTGACGGGCCGTATCCGCTCCTTTGACAAGTATTCTGTGGTGCTGGAGGCAAACGGGCAGGAGCAATTGATCTTCAAGCACGCCATCTCGACGGTGGTCATGGGCCGGATGGTGACGCACGGCACGCACCTGGCGCCACATCCGGAAACGAAAACGGCAGCCGCAACCGAAACGGCTGTGGCACCGGCGGCGGCAGCGGCGACCGCGCCGGGCACGGGCACCGAAGGATAGGGCTTCTCCGTTTGCGCAGTTCTCACTCCAAGAATTCCCGCAACGCCACGCGTGCGCGAAGACGTGTGCCTCTCGGCACGGTTACCACGCCTGAAGAATCGGGCCGCGAACGCGCGTTCCTGGTGGGGCTCGATGTGCGGTCGCGCCGCCGTGCGGGCGGCAGGAACACGGTGACCGCGCAGGCCCAGGCCGCGCGGGATGCGGCATCGGCATCCCCCGCCGCAGGCGGAAAGGCGGAAGCCAAGTCGAGCCCGAAACCGACCATTCCTGAATTTGACGCGGAGGAGTCTCTCGCCGAACTGCGCACGCTCGCAGGCAGCGCGGGAGCCGAGGTTGTCGGCGAGATTCTACAGCGGCGCGACAGGCCTGACCCGGCCACGCTGATCGGTGCCGGCAAGCTCGAAGAAATTGCAGGAGCCTCCGCATCCGTGAACGCCGACGTTCTGCTTTTCGATCACGACCTCAGTCCATCGCAGCAACGCAACATCGAAAAGATTGTTCAGCGCCGGGTAATCGACCGCACCCAGCTGATCCTCGATATTTTTGCGCGCCATGCGCGCACCCGGGAAGGCCAGCTGCAAGTCGAGCTGGCGCAACTGCATTACATGCTGCCCCGGCTGGCCGGGCGCGGTGTAGAGATGTCGCAACTGGGCGGCGGCATTGGCACGCGCGGTCCCGGTGAAACCCAGCTTGAAACCGACCGGCGGAAGATCGCGCGGCGCGTCCGGCATGTCGAGCAGCAACTGGAAAACGTGCGCAGGATTCGCGCCCAGCAGCGGCAGCGGCGCGAGTCGGCGCCGGTGGCGACCGTAGCGCTGGTCGGCTATACAAACGCGGGCAAGTCCACGCTGTTCAATGCCCTGACGCAGGCTGGAGTGTTGTCCTCGCCGAAGATGTTCGCCACCTTGGATCCGACGATCCGTGCGGTAACGTTGCCGTCGAAACGCAAAGTGCTGCTCTCCGATACGGTCGGCTTCATTCGCAATCTGCCCCACACGCTGGTGTCGGCGTTTCGCGCCACGCTCGAGGAAGTGCAGCGTGCGTCGCTGATTCTGCATGTTTCCGACGCCAGCAGCCGTCTCTCGGCCGAGCAGGACGCGCAGGTGGAGATTGTCCTGAAAGAGCTGGAGGTCGAGAAAAAGCCGCGCCTGCGGGTGATGAACAAAGTCGACCTCCTGGACGTGGAGGTGGCGGACGGCCTGGTGAACGACGCCCTGCGCCATGATGCGCACACGGTATACGTCTCCGCGGTGGAAGGCACGGGGCTGGACCGGCTGCTGGCGCGCATCGACGCGATGATCGACGAAGATCGCATCAGCCGCGTGCATCTGCGCATTCCGCAGAAAGAAGGAAAGACGCTGGCCATGCTCGAAGCGCGGGCGCGAATTTATTCGCGAAAATACAAGGATGGCGCAGTGGAGTTTGAGGCCGATGCCCCGGAGTCGGTGGTGCGAAGGGTGCGGGAGTGGGTGGTGCCGGAATTCGAACCCGTCGAGATTCCTGGCGAGCTGATGTCGGAAACAATTAAACGAGGGAGGCGGTAAATCTCCTCGTTACTAGCCGCGAAGCGGCGTAAGAATGCAGCCCACAGCTTGCCCTGAGCTTGCCGAAGGGGCGCGAGCCGTGGGAAGAAGTGGGAAGCAGGCAAGCCCCAGCGGGGCGAAAGACCAGCTCTCACGCACAGACTAGAGGCCCAACGTTGTTGATTCCATCTTTCGCGACTAGGGGAAAATTAAATGGGCCGGCAACCAAGAAGCGGTGACATTCCTTGGCTATCGGCCCACTCGATCCTGAATTGGATCGGAGGTGATACATCTATGCTAGTCCTCTTTGCCTGGAAGTCAAGGACTATGTGCACATTTTTGCATCTTTGCTGTCAGCCTGAAAGCGGCCATTTCCGCAAGTTGTCAGACCAGTGATCCTCCCCTTATTTGGGCATTAAATTACTAGGCTCGCCCATTGTCCAGATTTCGGATACAATGGCTGGCCGTGATCTCTGTTCTGATCGCCATAGCCGAATTCATAGTAGATGTTTTTTGGTATTTATGGGGCGGGATGAGATGGATTTTCTTTGCTACGAAAGCTCTCCTCCGAAGTGCTTTTGGGCATCCAAAGTTCGCTGCTATCGCTCAGGAGTTCTTTACGGAGGCCGCAGTTCTCGTATTTGTGTTTCCCATTCTTGACACGATTGTCCAGTTTGGGAGGCAAAAAGTGACTTTGAGTCTGGGCCTTGGGAGTATTGGCGTGGCGGTGCTGCTTCTCTTTGTCGCAGGTATAATAGGGGGGCGCATCAAGGACAAGACCTAAGAGGACACTACAATGGGAATATTTATAATCACACTTGTCGGTGCGGGAATTGTGGCGGGCCTCGGTCTTTGGTCGGCACGAACGGGAAGCGACCAACTCGCGGCCAAAAAGAAAATGGAACGTATGCAGAAGAGGGCAGGCGACATTCAATCGAGCATCAAGGCTGCCCGCGAGACAATGGAAGAGGATAACGAGAAGAATAAAGACAATCCGGATGCTATGCTTATGGCAGCGGGTGCCCACCCACGAAGATAAAGAGGTCCGCTTAGCAGTAGTGTGGGACGCGTCCACTTCTGGAGACAAATTACACACGTGCAACTCTCAGCGGTCCTCCTAGCCAGAGTGTTGGGGTATGTCGAGATCTTCGATCTCAGTCCACGCGGGCACATCTTCTTCCCGGAGATCGTACAGGAGATCGCGCAGCGCTACGATTTCCAAAAATTCCCCAAGACCTTAGAAGAGCTCGATGAATCCAAGGGAGTCGAGTTTCACGAAGGCCGAATCGGGAACAAAGTTATCCTCAAGTTCGTTATCTGGAATACGCTTCTAGTTGTCGAAACTCGATCAAATACCGACGATTCGAAGCAGATTCTTGAGGAAATACTGAAATGGGGCGCTCAGACATTCGGGCTCAACTATAAGCCTGGGATGATAAAGCACTTCGCCTACGTCAGCAACTTGACTTTCTACAGCGATGTTCCCCTATTGGGTGCCGCATGTTCCCCATTGGTAGAACTTGCCACGAAAACGAGCGAGGCATTGTCTGAGATTTGGCAGGAACCCGTTCAGTACCAGCCAGCAAACTTAGCGGTCGGCCATGATCCGATGGCCCGAAAGTACGGAATCGCTCCGTTCTCGATTACGCACAGAGCCGAGACCAAGTTTTCAGAAAATAAATATTTCTCTGAGGCTCCGCTTCCGACCGATACGCACATCGCTTTTCTCGAAGAGTTCGAGGCTGGCATTAAGCGCCTGCACGAACCGCAAGGACATAGATAATGGATACGCATGAACCAGTTAACATCCCGCCTTCGGACTTTCAGAAATTCGATGATGTGATGAAAAGAATCCTAACAGTGTCACACAAAGAATTGCAGAAGCGCGAGAAGGCATACCAGAAAAAGCGAGCAAGAAAAAAACGAGCTAAATCTTAACGCGTGCCGCGTCCCTGACGTTTGGCAGTTTGTTCCCTTGTCCGGGTAGTCCTCGCTCAATTCGGTTTGCCCGTCAGTTGGGCGAACGTGATCCGCTTCCCGACAATCTGAGAGATTGCGAGATCAAAACGGCCAGCATCATCAAGGTCTTTCCGGTTATTGAATCGGAACATTTGCTCATCAAGGTAGCGGTGAAGGTGAAACGGCTCCACGCTAACGTAGGTTCCCGACACCCCGCGCTTGAGAAGCGACCAGAAATTTCGAGACCGTTCGTATGCACGCGGCCATCAACGTACTGTGTGGCGTGGTCTACAACTTGATGCGCCAATCCGTCGTAGGAGAGGAGCGCGTCGCTGTAGAGTGCAGCGCCAGCAGTGACATGCTTGTGTACCTGCTCTTGCAATACACTCTTGCGGCGACTCGGCACGACCGAAGCGCGAATCTTTCCGCCCCGCTCCAACATGCCCATGACGGCAGTCTTGTCCTTTCGTCCCGGTTCCAGTAATCCGGCGCTTCCGCTCGCTGACGTGCATGTTCCGAGCTTTGCCGCCGATGAAAGTTTCATCAACCTCGACTTCGCCGTTGAGCTTGGAGCCAAAGAATTCATCCTGCAAAGCAAGACGAATGCGGTGAAGCATAAACCACGCCGACTTTTGAGTGACGCGCACGTTACGGGCGATCTCGTAGCTGCTGACACCGTTCTTGCAGTTCGTGAGCATCCACGTTGCAGTCAACCATTTGTCCAAACTGATAGGGCTGTCCTCGAAGATCGTCCCAACCTTGACGGAGAACTCACGCTTGGGGTGATGGCTACCGCACTTCCAAGTGCGCCGATTCGCGTTGAAGCTAACCTTTGGCGATCCGCAACCCGGACACGTCACGCCGTTGGGCCAACGTCGCACCGCAAGGTAGTCAATGCAGTTGTCGGGATTCGAGAAGTAGACGATTGCTTCTTGGAGACTTTTCGGTTCTTGTGTCATCTCGCTCACAAGTAAAATGTATCAAAAAAGCACTGGGCGAGTCAAGTACATTATTGCCCCCGTTTGGGTAGCGAATAGTGTCCTAATCAACCACGAAGGACACAAAAGGCCACAAAGAAATCCTAAGAGTTTAGGTTTATTACCTTCGTGTGACTTCGTGTCCTTCGTGGTTGACGAATTTAGGACACTCCCACGGACCTTTCTTGACTACTCCCCCGTTGCCTTGTAAAATCCACTTCACAAGTTTGCTCTTCGGAGCAAACCTGAATTTCATGCAGAGTGGCTGAGGGACGAGCCCTGTGACGCCACGGCAACCGAACCGGGATCATATATCCCGGCTGCAGGTGCCAACTCTCGCCCTAGTGGGGAACATGAGATTCGGGGTGCGAACAGTTTTTCTGCATCTCGTCTCCTCTTTTCCTTTTCCCCGGAAAAGAGGTTTTGTGTTTCAAGGGCGTATTTTTTTCGGCTCGTCCCACAGGCACTCGAAAAGAGTGCGTGATGTCGACATACGAACTGCGTTGCCGGGAATGCGGCCGATCCTGGGGAAACCAGCCCCGCTCGATCTGCGACGATTGTTTCTCTCCTCTGGAAGTTGCCTACGACTACGACGCGATCCGCGCCTTGACTTCCCGAGGATCGTTCACTCGTGAGCGCATTGCCCAGCGGCCGCCGAACATGTGGCGTTACTCCGAGTTGCTGCCGCTGCCGGAGGGTTTCGAGCCGCCTCTGCCGGTCGGATTCACGCCGCTGTTCCAGGCGCCGCGTCTGGCCGAGCGACTGACCGGAACAAAACTGGCCGCAGCGAATGTCTACATCAAAAACGACGCCGTCTGCCTGCCTACTCTGAGCTTCAAAGACCGCGTGGTAGCGGTCGCTCTGGCGCAGGCCCGGCACTTCGGCTTCGACACCGTTTCGTGTTCCTCAACCGGAAACTTGGCCAACGCAGTTGCGGCACACGCAGCGCGCGGCGGATTCAAGGCGTGGGTCTTCATCCCATCCGACCTGGAGCCGGCAAAAATTCTGGGCACGCAAGTGTTCGGCGCGAAAGTGGTGCGCATTGCGGGCAACTACGATCAGGTCAATCGCCTGTGCTCGCAGATTGCCGATGAGCACCGCTGGGGCTTCGTCAATGTGAACCTGCGGCCTTACTACGCCGAGGGATCGAAGACGGTCGGCTTCGAGATCGCGGAACAACTGGGCTGGCGCCTCCCGGATAACGTCGTCGTCCCCATGGCGGGAGGCTCGCTCATCGTCAAAATCAAAAAGGCGTTCGATGAACTGGTCAAGCTGGGTTTCGTCGAAGACAAGCCGGTGAAATTCTTTGGTGCGCAGGCCACCGGATGCTCTCCGATTTCGACTGCGGTCAAGACTGGAAGCTCAGAGATTGAGCCGCAGAAGCCCACGACCATCGCGCGGTCGTTGGCCATTGGCAATCCCGCTGACGGGCACTACGCCATCAAGACCATCAAACAGAGTGGCGGATGGAGCGAGGACGTGAGCGATCCCGAGGTGGTGGATTCGATCCGCCTACTGGCGGAAACTGAAGGCATCTTCACCGAAACCGCAGGCGGCGTGACCGTGGGCACGGCTGGAAAACTCTACCGTCAGGATCGCATTCTGCCTGAAGAAACCACCGTACTGTGCATCACCGGCAATGGCCTGAAGACGACCGACGCGCTGGCAGGCGTCTACCAGACAGAAAAGGCGATCGCGCCCAAGCTGGCCGAATTCGAAAATTATCTGAAGCAGACGTTGGACGTTGCTGAGGTTACGAAAGAAGATGCAGCCACCGTGGGCGCATAGAGCCTGGGTTTGCTTTGAGGCTGTTTTGAAAGGGCGCGGCTTTAAAGTGTGTGAACTGGAATTTCGGCGGCGCGGTGGCACAAAGCTCCACGTTACTAGCCGCGAAGCGGCGTAAGAATGCAGCCCACAGCTTGCCCTGAGCCTGTCGAAGGGGCGTGAGCCGTGGGAAAGAAGTGAGAAGCAGACAAGCCCCAGCGGGGCGAAAGACCAGTTCTCACGCACACACTTCCAGCCGCGCCGCAAGAGCCAAAAACATAAGCGGCTTGAGCCGCTGAGGATAGCATGGCAATCACAGTACAAATTCCAACGGCGCTGCGCCGCCACACTGCGGGAGTAGGCTCCATCACGTGCGCGGCGACCAACCTTGGCGAGCTGTTTTCCGTGCTCGACGAAAAATTTCCTGACCTGAAGCCGCACCTCCGTGACGAAGCCGGACAGGTACGCCGCTTCCTCAATATTTACGTGAATGAAGAAGACATCCGCTTTCTGGGCGGCCCCGGTTACGCATTTCAGGAGGGCGACGAAGTTCTGCTCGTGCCGTCGATTGCGGGCGGCATCCAATAACCCCATCCCAATCCCCCGATCAACTCTGCATCACAAAGTACTTGACATTAATGCTAAGCGGCCCCTATCCTGACTCTTGCCCATGTTCAACCCCCGGCCCCATCGCGTCCGGCGATTCCATAGTCACTCCCGCCCGCTGCCCGCCCGCGCCGCCGACGATCTCCGCTTTATTCGCGAGACCATGGAGCGCTCCGCCGCCTTCACCGCCGTCTCCGGCTGGGGACACGTCGCTCTCGGCTTCACCGCTCTGGCCGCAACGTGGCTCGCGGCCCGCCAGATTTCCCCGTTCGCGTGGCTGCGCGTCTGGTTAGCAGAAGCCGTCCTAGCCCTCGCTATCGCGCTGTTTTCCATGAGTTGGAAGGCCAACCGCCGAGGCCTCCCACTCTTCTCCGGGCCCGGACGCAAAGTCGCCCTGGGACTTCTTCCCTCCCTCATCGCAGCCGTATTTCTAACCTTCCTCCTCTACCACACCGGACTGCAATCCGCCCTGCCCGCAACCTGGCTGTTGCTGTATGGTGCCGGCCTCACCACCGGCGGCGCCTTCTCGGTTCCGATCGTCCCGGTAATGGGCGTCTCCTTCATGATCGTCGGAGGCCTCGCCGCCCTGGGTCCCGCCGCCTGGGGCAACTGGTTTCTCGCCGCCGGCTTCGGCGGCCTGCATATAGTTTTCGGCGCGCTCATCGCCAGGAGGCACGGTGGCTAGATCCCTCCCAGACCGCCGCAAGCACGCCAAGCCTGCAACCTCCACGCGTGATCGCACCCCGCCGCGTCCTCTCGAACTCCCTGAACTCGACCGCCTGATTCACGAGCGTATTCGCTTGGGAATCGTCAGCGCTCTCGCCACCAACCAATCGCTCAGCTTCAACGATCTCAAACGCATCCTCAAGACCACGGACGGCAACCTCAGCGTCCACGCCCGCAAGCTAGAAGAGGCGCAGTACGTCTCCTGCGTAAAGTTTTTCGAAGGACGCGTCCCCCGCACCGAATACCGCCTGACCCCCGCCGGACGCCGCGCCCTGTCGCAATACCTGGACCAAATGGAAGAATGGATCCGCGCCACCCGCGAAGAGTAAAGAAGAATAAAACTGTGTTTTGTGTGGGACCAAAACTGTGGGGTGCCCCATTTCTCGCGTCCTTTGCGAGAAGTGGGAAATACGACCCTCGCGACATCCGAACAAGAATTAACAAGAATTAAAGACGGTCCATTCCCGCTTCGGGAATCCCCTTGTCAATAGGCAAAAACTACACGAATCCCCCCAACCCCATGATCCTTAGACGAATATATTGTTCGCGCGAATGTCCGGTTCCCCCATAGCAAACCGATATACTAGAGATATAGCCTAAAGATGACAGCTGCGGTCCCCCCAGGGGCCGCGTTTTTATTGCTAAAAAAATCGCGCAGACCCCACGACAAACCATGCCCAATCGAGGAATCGACATTCAGCAATCCAAAGCCCGCGGAGAGTGGGCCGAACTCCGTTTCATGGCCCGCACCGCCGAGCACGGACTCTACATCACCAAGCCCTGGGGAGACAGCGCCCCCTACGACTTCGCCGTCGACCACAACGGACACTTCGTCCGCGTCCAGGTCAAATGCACTTTGTACAAGCGCGGCAACTCCTACAAATGCCACGTCGCCGCCAACGGAGTCCCCTACTCCCCCGCCCGCGTCGACTTCATCGCCGCCTACGTAATCCCCGCCGACGCCTGGTACATCCTCCCCCTGGCCGCCACCAACCACCAACCCGACATCCTCCTAACCCCCCACCGCAAAAATTCCAAATACTCCCCCTACCACGAAGCCTGGCACCTCCTGCAAGTAGAGTGACTCTGCTCGTGTGGGGCGGACACTCCCTTCGGCTTCGCTCAGGGCAGGCTCTGTCCGCCGCAGTTGCTGTTGTTCTTGTTCTTGTTCTTGCTGTTGTTCTTGTTCTTGCCCCCGGAATACTCCCCCAAGTCCTGTCATCCAGAAGCCCGCGCCCTTTGCGGGCTGAAGGACCCCCTACATGCCTGCGCAACCAGCGGTTCAAATAGGAATTCTTACACGACCGTGGGATGTGGGGACAGAGCCGGGTGCCCCATTTCTCGCCGCCTTTGCGAGAAGTGGGGAAGTAGAAGGTCGGGAAATCCGAAAGTGGGGACGTCGAATTCTGGGATCGATCGAGAAGCCCGCGCTTCAGTCGCGCCGCTGATGAATCCCAACACGCCCCAAGCCCCGTAAGGGGCGGCATACAGTAGCCCGGCACGGAAGTGCCGGGAAAAGATCGAAAGCAAGAAAGAGTCCCGAAGGGGACGGCACGAGTTCTTATGTACACGGAAAGCCGCCGCCACTCTGTCCTGGACGAATCCTGGGAACCAACTGTCAAAATCGGAACGTTCCTAGCCCGTGTAGGGCGGACACTCCCTTCGGCTTCGCTCAGGGCAGGCTCTGTCCGCCGCCGTTGCCCTTGGTGTTGTAGTTGTTCTCGTTCTTCCCGCGCCTCGCTCTGACCCCCTTCCAATTCCTCTCATCCTGAGGCCCGCGCTTTTTGCGGGCTGAAGAGCCTGCCCCGAGCCGTGTCGAGGGGACCCCATACATTCCCGCGCCGCCAGCGGCTCACATACGGCCGTCGGATTTGGCAACGGGCAGGGCGGACACTCCTGTCCGACGATTTTGCTCTTGCGTTTGGAGCCGGCAACGCCCACATGCGCTTCGCACAAGAAGTGGAAAGGGCTGGGGTACATCGGATCGAAAAGATCCGATTTAAGCTCTTAATCCCCCTATCCGAGCCCAAAGCGCGGACTCGTATCCGATTCCTGGAAAAGTTTGACACTCTACAACCCATGTTGCTACTATGTTGGCCTTCCCTCGGGTTCCCAAGTCAGAATTATTTAGACAGTTACCTCGTCCTATGTGCGAGGGTAGACGTCCCTTTTGGGATATCGCAGTGACATTAGCCTAAAGGAGTGACAGCACATGCGTAATGCAGTCGCCTTCGCCAACAACGACATCGCAACGATCGCATGGAGCTATGGCCAGCGACCTGACGGTTGCATGGGATTTGCGATCTATCGCATCGATGACAAGGGGAACGAGAGTGCATTGCCAAGTCACGCAGTTTTTAAGGGCTACACGATCAAGTCTCGGCAAACTACGGCAGAATTTCCTGTCCAGAAGTTCTACTGGAAAGATCCCTACGCACGATTAGAGGCGGAAAAAACAGGGAATCGGAAGTTTCGCTATAAGGTGGTGCCGCTGGAAGGCAAGCCCGGGAGCCTATTGCCCATGAAGGATTTGCCATTCATGGTATCTAACGAAATCGAGATCTCATCGGCGATGTCACAGGGAGTCAATGCCTTCTTCAATCGCGGGTTGATTTCTACGCAGCGTGTATCCAGGGTATTCAAGGGCTCTCCGGCCAAGCAAAAACTGATTCCACTCATTTTCGACGAGAAAAATGCGTTGCGCAAGAGTCTCTCCGGAGACATGGTAGCGGCCCTCACGACTTTCGTGGATCGTGCCAAGTCATCGGGCAAAATCTACGCCGCACTTTACGAATTAGGCGACGAGCAGCTGATCAAGAAGCTCGAGGGACTCGGAAAACGGTTGCAGATCGTATTGTCAAACTCGGCGCAGACCGAGCCGGGCACTAAGACGAAGGTCGATGGCAATGCTTCGGCTAGGACGAGGTTGGGAAAGACCGCAGGCACGAAGTGGGACCGCATCATGCCGACGAATCATATCGGGCATAACAAGTTCTTGGTTTACGCAGACAGTGGCGGTCCCAAGGCCGTGCTTCTCGGGTCGACCAACTGGACACCCACCGGACTATGCGCGCAGACGAACAACACGGTCGTGATTGAAGACGCTCAACTGGCGAAGCGATACCTTGACTACTGGAACCAACTTGCGGCGGATACCAAAGCTGCAAAGGGCGTTGCTAAAGCTCTCCAGTCCGCAAAGCTCCGTACGTGGGACGCTAAGGACAAGAATTTCACGCTAGTTGATGGCAAAGCCTTGGAAAGCTGGTTTTCGCCGAATACCCCCAAAGCGAGAAGCAAGGCCAAGAATGAAAAGCGGCCGCCCGACATGTCGGCGCTCGTTCAGCGAATTAATAAAGCACAGCACGCGATTTTGTTTCTCGCTTTTTATCCTGGCGCGCCCTGCATCGCCAACTGGTCCGCCGACGCGCTTCGGGCCAACAAGAAGCTCTTTGTTCGGGGATGTGTCACCAATAAGTCGGCAGCAGAAGGCTTTTACTACGAACTGAAAGGTATGTCCCCACCCAAAAAGGTGAAAGGTGTAAAGACGCCCGTCAAGCAGGATCCACGCGTCATCGGTGCCGAAGCATTCGATGGGAAGATTATTCCCAAGGGTTGGGCGAAAGAGCTTTTGAACGCGGGGTTTGCCATCATTCACGACAAGGTGATGGTGATAGATCCGTTTTCGGACAACTGTGTCGTTATCACTGGCAGCCACAACCTTGGTCATAAGGCGTCGTTCGACAATGACGAAAATCTCATCATTGTCGAAGGCGACAAGAAGCTGGCAGTCGCCTACGCGACTCATGTCTTGGACGTATACGACCACTTTGCGTGGCGGTACACGGTGAAGCGTATGGGACCGAAGGGAGCAGACCAATCACTGAGAAGCACTCCCGACGACTGGCTAAACCAATACTTCGACGCCAGCGGAGAGATCAAGACCGCGCAATTGAAGTTCTGGATGCAGGCAACCGTGTAGCGAGGCCTGGGACAGGTCGCCATTCACCGACTCGACTCAGTAAATCCATCGCCCTCAACTTTCCCACTTGCGCTCTTCCTCCTTCATCTGCTATAAACAATTCACCGAGAGCAGTGGTGTGGCTAGCCGGGCGTATTATTCTGCAACTCTCGTGGCTGTCCGGCATCTAAGATTTAAGAGGGCGTGAAAGCTCTCAATTGTTCCGGCCACGGAACTTCATTCGGAAAGCAGACATTTCCGAAGGGTACCTTCAAAGCAAGGACCTCCATAAGGATCTTTTCTCATTTCTAGTCTTCCGCGTCGGCGTGCGCCGAAATCAGGCGTGTGTTTAAATTCTCATCCGAGCGGAAGACCATACTGTTGCGCGTATTCGAAGCTTCTGGCGCTCCAGTCGCGAAGCGACGGCATTCATTAGCCCAGCACGTAAGTGCTGGGTCCCGACGCAAAGCGATCAGAGTCCCGTCAGGGACGGCACCATCTGCCGCCGGTCGAGCTCTCCTGCAACCGCACTCCAATCCGGAATTCCCGATGTGGAAATCATCTGGAAATTCTGTGGAGCGCGTCGATTGACAGGGTTTTCCGCCGCACTGTATGTTTGTAGGGTTTCGAGGACAGTCGGATTTGCACTCGTGCAAGTTCGCCTGGACTGAATTCGCGCCGCTCCGGCGGACCGCGATTCGGTCTTTGACAACTAGGTTGAACGTGCCAGTCGTGAGAGAGAGACTCGGGTAAAAGTCCGAGCGATCTCACAAGATAGACCACCGCGGTCTTCAAGCCTTCTTCGGAGGGTGCGAAGCTGAGCGGTGGCGCCATCCCGCGTTGTTGAAACCAGAGCAGCTCTTGCAGGCTGCATTGGATACGCGGCGATGGCAGTCTGCCAACTACCCGTCGGCAGACATCAGGTTTCAAACGAGAGTTTGATCCTGGCTCAGAATCAACGCTGGCGGCGTGCCTAACAC
>Ga0209488_10001649_pt1 | contig 19020 bp, 25 predicted proteins | sample Rivendell_Oct201_8_FD_188349 | JGI IMG/M metagenome (GOLD analysis project Ga0209488, IMG submission 188349) | Vadose zone soil microbial communities from the Eel River Critical Zone Observatory, Northern California, USA -... | ecosystem: Environmental > Terrestrial > Soil > Vadose zone >...
CTTCTTTCGCCCACGATACCGGTGAAGGAATTGAAAAGGCTGGCTCATCTTCGTATGACATCCGTCTTCACCCGCCGACACCATCTTTTGCCACTTCGCGCAAGCAGTCCAGCTCATCACCTACATCTCTCCCCTCATCTAATGAAAGCTCGCCACCATCTTCTGATGCTCATACGATACCTACAACAGTTCTTACATCAATGCCCCCTATACCTAGACGACCCTTCAGGCACTCGAACCCACGTCCGTTCTCAATGGCCACGACAGACACAATACAAAGTACAGCGACCATCCGTAGTCGGCCAAGTATACGTGCTGCTCCACACGCTCCGCACAACAATATACAGATAGTCCTACCCGCGCCCTTGGCGCCGGGCCTCTACGAACGCTCAGCCAGCGCGGAGCCACAGGGGATAAGGCCATTGGCAAGGTATAATACGCATGCGGATGCGTGGAGAAGAAGCCTGGTGGATTCGTGGGTCACCGTCGGGCAAAATGAGGTACCCGAGTCAGAGCACGCAGAACCGCGACGTAGTCATGATAGCATGGAAAGGCGGAGCAGGTTGAAGCAACGTACGTGTTTTTAACTCGTTCGATAGTTCTTATACTCAACCGCTTGTTTTTAATTTATTTAAAGGTGGTTTTTCTCCGGTACCCGTTCCGCAACGAAGTAGATCCAACCCAGCTCCACAATCTCGTCTTCGTCTGTCTTCGGAAACTTATCTAGATAACCTCTCCCAAGATGCCCATCCTCCAGTGCCGCGCGTGCCTCCTCAGTACGAGACACTTTCTACACAGCGCGCTCGCGTGCCCTCCGCGCCCTCAGGCGGAGCGCATTGAACTCACATTTGATTTTTACTGATCAATACGCTACAGTCACGTCGTCCTTTAGCATTTACAACATCAGTGGCCTATATACCCAGTAGTGTATGGACTTTTAAAGTCCTGTAACATGCTCTGTCCATAGCTGAGAAACGATAAGTAGAAATTGCTGCAAAAACAAAAATGGTTAGCCGCGGTGCGGGAGATGCCGTTGAGGGTTTCCAGATTCTCGCCTTTCCGTTCCGATGTGCTGCCCGTTGAATCCATCGCCCGAAATAAAAGGCACTCCATGGCCATGTCACTTCACCGTTTCCAGACGCGGCTTTGGAGAGCTAGAATGCTGTCTTTGAATCCTGCAGCAAATGGTGCACGGTGGATCTCGAACTCGCAGGGTCCGTTGTCTGACATAGAGGTCACTGTCTTTTTATTTCGTTGCGTATCGTCCTCATGCCAGTTTCTGCACGTAGCTTGCAAGGCTAGAGGTCCAAAAGACGACCACGCCGAAGCAATTGCCTGAACTAAAGTCTTTAAAGTTTGGTCATACATTTGTACGTTTCTTCACTTTTGCTGCGTTGCGTTGGCAGTTTCCAACTACTTTACCAGACTGATCATATGCTGGTGATACCGTGGAATTTGTCCCAAGGGTGGGGCACACCTGAGATTAGGCCATGTACGTGCCACGGTTGGATACACGTCACCCTGGTATTGACAGTGTTCATTTTCCCTTCTCACTCGGCACCAAGATGGCCCTCTGTCGCTTGACCCGAGCGCCACTGTGTTTCATTATGCCCAATGCCTCTTTGAAGGACTGAAAGCATATAGGAACAAGAACGGAAAGGTCACCCTCTTCCGTCCTGATTTAAACATGGAGCGCATGAATACGAGCGCTGAGAGGCTCGCTCTGCCAGTGAGTTCCGTGCACAAGTTCTGATGTCATGATACTTTTAATATCGGCCGATTAAATAGACATTCAATGGTGCCGCCCTCCTCGATTTGATCAAGGAGCTCGTTCGACTAGACCGTCATTGGATACCCCAGGAGAAGGGCCACAGCCTGTACATCCGCCCCGCACTGAGTTCGTCCCTTTGACCTCAATAGTTTTGCATATGCTCATCGTGATATCCCCGCCCGCCGTTGCCGTTCAGTTGGTACGCAAACTACCGTCGGGATTACACCTCCCGATTCGGCCCTCCTCTTCGTCATCTGCAGCCCGGTTGGGCCATACTACCCGGATGGATTCAAGCCAGTCGCTTTGTATGGAACAACGGAATACGTGCGGGCATCTCCTGGAGGTAGGTCCAGAAGATAGACCATGCGATAAATCGGCTTTGGCTAACAGCGTTTGCTCCGTTATTAGGCACGGGGGCATACAAAATCGGTGCCAACTACGCGCCCGGCGTCTTGCCACAAAAACTTGCAGGCAAGATGGGTTACGTCCAGAACCTCTGGCTATCAGGACCGGAACACAATCTTACCGAGGTCCGCAAAACAGACACACACTTCTCGTTATCGTGCATAACTAACTGAAACCCCGTGGAACGAACAGGTTGGCACGATGAACCTCTTCGTCGTCTTCAGGAAAGAAGACGGGACGCTCGAACTCGTGACTCCGCCGCTGGACGGGATGATCCTTCCGGGCGTGACGCGCAATTCGGTGCTGTCACTAACACGGAGCCACGCGGCGGGCACGCTCCACGTCCCCAATTTAGCGACGAAACTGGTCGTCTCTGAGCGCGGGGTGAACATGGCGGAGGTCTCCGAGGCAGTACAGTCTGGCCGCCTCGTAGAAATGTTTGGCGCGGGTGATTTTCTTCTCTCTCTCACTCTCACTCTCACCGCGGATCATTACTGACACCTCACACTCGATCGGTCTACTGTAGGTACGGCTGCGATTCTCAGCCCCGTAAACAGGATCGGATATCAAGGACGAGACATCGAGATCCCTGTTGAGAGCGATGGAATGGGCCCCGTGTCGCGGCCCATCTGGACTGAACTGGTTGGGCGGCAAACGGGCGAGATTGAGAGTGACTGGAGCGTGGTCGTGCATGTAGAATAATAGGCTTGATTTTGTGGAAGATATTCGACGGGGATTTAATGTCGCAACTTAGGTAAAGTAAACACACTTTTATAGACACGTTCGCCGTTACGTCATATCGAACTTGCCACTCAATACTGAGTCACTACGGATCACAACGCACGTTGTTTATCTGAGCTATGATATATAGTGGGGTTGCTGTTCCATACGCGTACTCCTCATCTAGCAAGTCGAGTGGAAAGACTGCAGGGAGTTCAATCTCATAGGTGTAAGGACGTACGGACGAAAACAAGTATGAGCGAGAGATTACACTACTCCCGCGCCCGAGTTAGATGGGAGCACCCCGGTGCTTGACTGCGCGGGCGCGAAAGTGAAACATAAACAAAAAGGAAAGGAGAGGCAAAGTCTTGCACGACAAGAAAGGGTGGTTTATGGGACATGTCCGAAGGCGTTGTTCAGCAGTTGCAGCCGTATGACTGCGACGCTTCAGAGTCGATCCTGATAGGATCTGGGTAATCCACGTATCTGAAAAGGATATTTGGGTCAGACGTATCGAACGTGCATGAGTGTAATTACAATTGTTCTTCGGCTTCTTGTTGCAACGCGTTCTTGGCAACGGTCTGGAAGGCTTGTTCGACATTGATAGCCTCCTTGGCAGATGTCTCGAAATAAGGAATGTTGCCCTTTGACTGACACCATGTCATCGCACGCTTCTGCGTTACCTGTCCCAGGATGTCAGGTCGCGTAATAACAAACCGACACAAGATGAGCGCACTTGTCGCTTGCTCTCTTCCACATCGATCTTATTGCCGAGAACGACGAAGGGGAAGTTCTCGGGGTCGTGGGGACTTGCTTGGATCAGAAACTCATCTCGCCAGCTGTCCAAAGTCTCAAAGGACTTTGCGCTGTTCACATCGTAGACCAGTACGCAGCAGTCCGCACCACGGTAGAAGGCGACGCCTAGCGACTGGAAGCGCTCCTGACCGGCGGTATCCCATAGCTATCGCAAACGTAAGCACGCCAGAGTAAGAACACAACTTGAGAAATAACGAACCTGCATTGTGACTAGTCGATCGTCAACCATCACCTCCTTCGTCAAACTGATGGAAAGGGGGTATGAATTCCACACGGGATAACGGGAAGCAACGTGGAATCATACAAGTCGGCACCAATAGTGGCCTTGTATTGGTTGCTAAAGCGCTTGTTCACATACTGGTTCATGAGGGAAGTCTTACCGACCCTAGATAGAATAAAGCAACACGGTGGAGTCAGAAGAAGCAAAAGGATGAGTGATGGGAGGGTGGAGAGACTGACCCACTGTCGCCTAAAATGATAACCTCGAAAGTGGAGATGGGAAGATTTAGGGTTCAAGCCGGGTAGAAATGGGGAAAGACGCAAGTACCTTTAGAAGGACGCGACCCATGGGAGGCAATGGACAATGTTGGTAAGAATGGATGGATGGTAGCAGAGAGTCCTCCTCTCTCAGGCTTCTTGGCGGAACCGCAACTCCGGAGTCCGGGTACAGCCGAGCGGCCGGCCGGGGCTGGCACCGCCGACCGACCGAACAAAGTAGTTTTTTGAGTGAGCGGGGTCGCATAATTGGTCCGGCACCGCTACCAGCCTCGGGACTATCTCTGACTTACTCTCATGGCCGAACCTGTGTGGCAGGAACTTCTCAGACTGCGCCTTGCAGACCGCAACGCAAAGGAGTCTGCTTTTGCTCCCGTCATCGAACAATGTACGCGCACGCTTTCTTTCTCTTGCCTTTTTCCCTTTATAATTATCGATTGCATCCCGATACCGCAAGATCGTCGGCTCGCACAACAAACAAAGCTTTTGAAGGAGAGAAATGCTTCGTTGCTACGCGCAGTGGCAACTGTTAAGCAGAATCCCAGTAGCTCGACTGTCTTCGTCCCGGGGACAGGCGATGAGTGGGTTCTGATAGACGTTTTACTTCCGCCCCGCATCACTTATGCGCCACCTGCAGAAACCCCGTCAGGCAGGCCTATATTACTTCTCTCGAGGGACAGATATCGTCGTTACGCGATGAACTGGCTAACATGTACAAGACGCAGGGTCTGAATGCGCAGCGCCTGCTCGCCATGAATGAGACCCTTCGGGAAAACGAAGAGCTAGCCCGCATAGAGTCCGAAGCATTACGGAAGGCGCGTGAGGACATATCGCATCTGAAGAGGAGGGTGGATCAGCACGCAGAGTTGATGTCAGAAAAGGACCGGACTGCCCAGGTGCGTTTCAGGGCGTCTTGTCCAGTCATACCATCTCACACCAAGCTACAGGTCTTACACGACGAGATCAGTACCCTGCAACTCGAGCTAGGTCAAATCGAAGAAAGAAACCAGAACCTTACACGAGATAACGCCAAATTACTGCAGCGTTGGCTCGACGCGAAGCAAACTGAGGTCAACCGCATGAACGAGGCGAATGAGTTCTACGAGGATATGCGGACGCGACATCAGACAGTTGCGAACTCGCGAGAGGCACAAGAGGCCACCGCAAACCCTGGCGATCACGCCGATGCTCAGGGCTCGTCGGGAAACGGGAGCGTGAACGGGGAGGAAGTCACAGCGGGGACGAAGGATGGGACACGATTTCAGCAGGAGAAGGCCGTGAATCTGACGCCGAATGGTTGATAGTGGACGATGAGTAGCAGCGCTCCTCGTGTCCGTTTCTTTCCTTACACCGCTTTCTTGTTATACCCAGCACCTTTAGTGGTTTTTTTTTTTTGGATATCCTCCTTTGCTTGCTGGGGTGATACTATAGATCACGTGTCTGGACGCGTCGCCTGTGTTTGGTGTTTGTGCATGCTTTGGCCCGGTATTCGTCAAGGGACGCCGTATATAAGCGTCGTTCACCCATCCGTTCACGCTTTCCAACCAGCCACGACATATTCTGTTTGTTCATATTCTATTTCACATATTTATAATTTTCTTTTCTCTCTTTTTCTCTCATGCGTGCTACCTTACACATTTCTCTCCTCGCCGCGACACTTTCTCCGTCCCTAGTTCATTCCTCTCCCATCCCATTTGCACAAAACTACAATTCATCTCCACGCCCTTCCGCGCAAGCGATATCTGAGTCCAGTCGCCCCGGTGGCGCCCTCTCCAGTCGCAGCCCTCTAACCCATGGCAGGTCTCATGGTCTTGGTCTTTTCGACATGGGCTCGAATAACGGAGGGAACGGAGGCGACGCGAGCTCCGGAAGCTCATTTGCATATGGAGGGTAGGTCCTAGATTTTCCTTTTTCGGTCGCTGTTCGGGATGCAAGTGTCTGTGCACAGGGAGGACCATCATGGCAAAGAAGATGACCAACCAGCCGACGGCGGCGCGCCTGTTATACATCTTGGTCCAATCACTCCGACTGGTGATCAGCCTGAGCAGCCGCCGCATACTGGAAACGATGCTGACCCGAAGCCCGTCGTCTATCCTCCTGAGGAGCCTGCGTCACCTCCCCCTGAGCCCGACACCGGGAAAGATCACAATGTAGTTGACGGTGGAAATAAGCCTCCAGATGGAGGCACTCCCGGAAACTACGTGGACCCTAATGACCCTACCGCCCCGCCACCGCCGGCTCCGGACCCTGCGGCTGACCATAGCAATATCCCAATCTTTCTAGGACCGAGTGACAATGGCCCTTCTCATGCGGGCAACAGTCCACCACACGATGCTCCAAAGGACTCGGGGTATCCAAGCGACGGAGGGAGGCATAAGTACACCGACGACAGTCCCTGTCACGGTCCTTTTGGCGGGTCATTAATCAATCTACTATCGAATAATGGTGGGAACGGAGGAGACGCGTCATCGGGTGCGGCAACCAGGCAAGGGATGATATCTCCTACCTTTTCATTTCGCTGACTTGCGCACATTGTACAGCGTCGGATATGGCGGTGATGGCGGCAGCTCTGCGTACAGCGGCGCCGGTGGCAACGCTGCAGGGGGTTCTGTGAAGGCTGCCCCAGCCCTGATCAACATTCTATCCGACAATGGCGGAGACGGCGGAGATGCTGAATCTGGTGACTCATACTCATACAGGTACAAAGCTCGCATTTGTACAACTGAAAGTAGGCTGATAGACAGGTAAGTGGTGGCAAACGTCACGACTCTGCTTCATACTCGGGTCCGGGGGGTAATGCCTCTGGTGGGTCTGTCGAGAATCTTTGTGCTAGACGCCGCGAGGTATCAAGATCGTCTGCCGATTCTGAGACCAGCAAGAATTCCTTTACCAGGTCCAGGTCCAGGTCGGGCGGCTCGCTGTTCGCATTGTGGAGAAAGTGGGGTGTGTCCGAGTCATCCACGTTGACATGCTCCGGTCTAATTCATGCGAAGGTGACCCACCTGCTGCCTATTCGGGTAAGGGGGGAAATGCCTCTGGGGGGAGCACCAAGGGTGAACACGCTCTGATCAAACTTGGGTCAGGTGGGTCGTCCTCTCCATTCATTTCTGCATTCAAATTAAACCTCATGACCAAGGGAACGGCGGCGACGGCGGCGATGCCAGCTCGGGATCTGCTCATGCATATGGCCCTGGAGCAAAAGCATATTCTGGTCCAGGTGGGAATGCTGCCGGAGGAGACGTTTACCGTCGTGCATCCGTCAATGTCGGGACAGGTAAGACGACGCCCTATCTTCGTTTTTTCCCTCGGGGGAAGTATAGCCCGGCTCGTCCTGCTGCTGGCGAATATCCCGCAAACGAAAATGACGCGAGACGTCACGAGTATCAAGACGTAGATGTTGTCAATGCCTGGTCTGGTACGTGTCTTGGATATTATAAACTCTGATAGATCGGGGACGGTGAACACAGAAAATGTCGGTTATGGTGCGTCCGCACATTCTGGCGCCGGTGGCAACACACCAGGGGGGTCTGTGACCGGCCGACGGTACGACAAGCCCGTGAAAGGAGGTATACCACATCACTTTGAACGCAGGGGCGGTTGCTGACACCCTCAGCTAGATGGTGACGACGGTAGAAACTCCGGAGCTGAGGCTCACTCTGGTGCCGGTGGAAATGCGTCTGGGGGAGACGTGGAGGGGGGAGACGGTCTGATCAACGTTTTCTCTGGTGCGCGCGTCATACGTTTGGTCGATCAATTGAGCGTGACTAGTTTGTTAGGCAATGGTGGAGATGGTGGAGATGCTAGCTCAGGCTCGGCCGTTGCCTATGGCAAAGGTGCAAAGGCGTACTCCGGTCCTGGGGGAGACGCATCGGGCGGGTCCGTCAATGCCGAAAAGGATAAAAAGCCTGGTTATTATGGCAAGGGTTATGGGCACAGATGGAGTAGCATCGCCAATGTCGCATCTGGTGTGTATTTTTAACTTGTCGCTGGAACTCATCATGGATTAAGGGTTTCGTGCAGGCAATGGCGGAGATGGAGGGGATGCGAGCAGCGGAGATGCTGTTGCGGTGTCAGATGGATGAGCCGTGGCACGCTACACTATATCCTCACGGGATAATAAAACATGTTCTTTTTCATTCACGGAGAAAATCGATCTATACCGACAATGGGGGACACTCAACAAGAACGAACATCGTCTCGTTGTTAAAGTTAGCGACAAAACAGAAAGAAAGAGGACAGGACTGTTGAGCAGTGGGACTTTTCATCAAAAATTTAAGCAAAGAGAGGGAAAAAAAAGAATAGAAGGACCACTGACGCCGACATTTACTTATCAAAAATGCAGTGGGGGCTATGCGTTTAATATTACATAGAAACGCTGCCATGAGGGATTAGAGAACAGTGACTGATGCAGCCGAATCAATGCGATGAAAGTGAAAAGGAATCCGTGTATCCCAATAAGCGAATTAGTGGCCCTGCTGCACGTCCGTGGCGCCTTGCTGACCTGCGGCACTCTGCTGCTGGTAATATCCTACACAGACACAACGATCATAGTCAGCTCCGAGGAACAGAGAGGGATTTCTTGCGGACCACCTACCACCCCAGTAATTCGAGTAGTACGAACTCGGGTCGCCAGCCCACTGGGCCTGTGTAGGTTGACCAACCGCACCGACTTCAGCACCTGGCGCAGTCTGGCCGGCAGCAGCTCCTGCAGTGGCTTGTGGTATGCCAGGAGCCGCGCCACCGGGGCTTGCGGGGTAGGCACCAAAGCCATACTGCCCGTATGTGCCGGGCTGTGGCACACCGTACATACCCTAAAGAGAGATGAGATCAATTATGTCAAATGGGGAAACGCTTATAACGCACCATGTTGTAGGGTGCTGCACTTGGCGTGGGACTCAGACCCCCGGTTTGCAATGCGCCAGGGTCCGCCCTATCTTTACCCCAGCTGCACTTAATAGGCCGTCCATGGACCATCTGGCCCTGAAGCTGGCAGATCGCCATAGCGGCATGATCGTGTGAGTCCAACTTGACAAATGCGAAGCCACGATCCGCTTGCATGCGTATCTCCGAAACATAACCGATAGTTTGGAAAAGAGGAATCAGATCCGCCTGAGTGCAATAAGGGACAAGATTTCCGACGTAGACGGTCGTATTATACGTGAGCGTCTGCTGTACGACCGCCTCGTACGAAAGGGGACCGCCCAAGAAGTTTATGGGAGCAGGGGCAGTGCCACCACCGCCCATCGGGGAACCAGCCGAACCGGAGGACGGACCTCCCTGGGTCTTTTGATTGGCCCAGTTGACACGAATGGCGCGAGAGCCAAGCCATTCGCCGTTCATAGTGGCGATGGCCTGCTCGGCGTCGGTCTTGTCGCGGAAAGCCAAGAAGCCATAGCCACGCGACTTCCCAGAGTTCATATCCCACATGACACGAGCATCGGACAAGGTGCCGAAAGCGGAAAATGCTTTGGCGAGGACGTCGTCGTTGACCTCGGGAGAGAGGTCGCCAACAAACACGTGGAAGTGATTTGAGGTATCCTCCTTGTTCTGCTGGCCCTGATATGCCCAATTTACGCGGATCTCGGTGTCAAAGATTTTACGGCCGTTGAGAGTCTGAAGAGCAGTTTCTGCAGCACGCATGTCCATGTACTCGACAAACCCATAGTTAAGGCCGCCATGCTGGTAGTTGCGGTCTGGGATGATCTTGACATGCTGAACGGGACCAGCCACAGCAAATATCTCCGTAAGCATGTACTCGGTCACCCGTGGGCTCAGATTCCCAACGTAGAGGTGGGCCCTCTTCTGACGGCGGATGAGATCGCGACGCTTTGAAGAAGGGAAAGAAATACGCAACTGGAGCCTCTGCCGCAGACATACTCCCCATCGAGTTCATACTTTACAGTATAATAGAAAGAGATCTTGAGGAGAAGTCATTCAGGGATTGAATCGAGAGGATGGGAATGGAGTACTCACGAGAAGCGGGGGACGAAATGAGACTCGAGAAAATGAAGTGGAGGAGAAAGTAGAGAGAAAAGGGGACGAAAGAAAAAGGAGGAAGAGAGACAGAGAGAGAGATAGAGAGACAGAGAGAGAGAAACGAGACCCACTGGCACTCACAACGTCGAGGAGCGAAGCAATTGTCGTTAGGTTTTATTTTCGTCGAATTATTTTTTTTATTTTAAGAGCGGCTAACTCCGAAACTCCGTTTACCTCTGCTCCGCAACGGGTAAATTAAGCAAGACGTTCCCCCCCGCACTCGGCACGTATGTCACGTTCCGGTTCGCCGACAGCGACTGCACAATCGCCTTGGCCGCCTCGATCTTCCTCAGCGCGATGAACGCCTCCCCGGCCTTGTCCAATGCCCGTGATATCGTCGCCGCAGCCTCGGCTTCTCCTTCCGCCCGGATCACTGCCGCTTGCCGCTCCTGCTCCGCCTACACAACGATTGGTCACTGTCACTTAACATTAATCGCTCCCCTTGCCACGTACTTTTTCAACGATAAACTTGGCACGCTCCGCATCTACAAATTGCATCTGAGTGTTAGATACGAGTCAATTACATCGAACACCGCACCCTGTTGAGCGATCTGCTTCGCCTCGACAGCTTGCGTGAATTCCTAGTTGCGAGATGGATCAGGTCTTTTACATCCAACCGTATAATCATCGACAAAGACATGCCTTGCCGAACGTGAGATGTGTGATAGATACGTCCTCGAGCTTGATATTAAATTCCCCTGCACGCGAAAGCAGGTCCTCCCGAATGCGTGAAGATACCTGCCGACAATAATTTCGTTTTGTGTGACGGGCAGCGAGGAAAAGCGACACACCACTTCGCGCTGGGTAATCAACTCTGCAGCATCAAACTGGGCAACGATGCTCTTCAAGACCTCATTGCCAATGGAGGGGAGGACCCTCTCATCATAATCCAGACCGAGACCTTGGTAAATTTTGGAGAGATGGTCTGTGTCTGGGCGTGAGAGCACGCGAAGTGTGATGGAGATCATTTGAAGGTCTTTCGATCCCGTGGTCGTGGTTATGTTCTGCTCTCGACGTTCACCCACCCCACACTGTCTCTAGTCGAAGCGGACTTACCCGGGGTTTGATACGGCAGTCGTACAAAATGGCCCGTTGAAGCCACGGAACCAAAAAGTGCGTCCCTTCTCCTGTAGCCTAGACTCAACCGTTCAGCCTACTCACGTTCAGACTAGATAGATGCCGGTACCATACCTGGTCCTGCACGCCAGAGAACCTATCGAACATCACAGCTCTGAACCCGCCGGGCACGTCATACAAACTCGACTGTAACAACGCCACTCCAATGGCGAGGGGTACTGTGTACAAGGAAAACATGGAACAGAGGAAGAAGCACATATTAGAAGTGCATACCTGCTATACGAGCGGACGCCATGAGGTTCTTGACTTTGCTTGTTCGTTGCTTCCAGGTTTTGGCGGTCAAGCCAAGCGAGCAACGTGCACGTGCGCTTTCTCACGCGTGTAACGCGTGACCTCATCGCAGAGAAGGTGATGATATGTTATCGTTTCAGTAAATACATTACTATACGGTCAATGTACCCCCGCCATCAGCGACGCCCACTTCCATCCTCGCCGAATGACTCCCAAACTGCATCGCGCGTTTCTTCCTGACGCTCGCCTCAACGAGACCCATCTTCCGCGCCGCGAGCCTGAGCAGCATCTTGTCCCCGACTCCAACCTCAAGGCGCGGATCCAATTTGAAATGTACGGGGAGCCCAACGAGGAAATTGACGACATCGAGGGAGAGGAACGGGTGACGCGTCTCCTTGCCATGTGCCGAAATCACCCGATCATCCCGGCCGAGATTGCGCGTGGGGATGCGATCCATCTCGAGCTGCAGCTGATCCGTAGACGTGAGTGATGTCGGGAATGCGCGCCCACGTATCTCTGGATGACTCACCTCATCTATGACGGCTGGCCAACCACCCGTGTTGAAAGCCGTTCGGTGTCGACCGTACCCACCGAGGAGCTCATCAGAGCCAAGCCCGTTTAGTAACACGCGGGCGGGACTCGTATACGACTCTGGCTGAGCGTCTGGTCCACTCCTCACTTTCCCGATGCCACGTGCTGCGAAATACAGCGCCATCGCGAGGCTCTGCCCCACAAACACGTCGATAAGACTAGTGGAAGACCAGACGTAGCACGGCACCACCAACCAAGTCCATGACTGTGTGGCAAGGCCACATAATCGATTTCACAGTCGACCGAGCAGCTTGATATTCCGTGTATGGCACGTCAATCTCGACCTGACCTCCCCTCAGTCAAACCAAAATGTGTGAATACGCGTGAAGAAGCTTACAAAATTCCATTGCCGACCCGGACACAGCTTCCGGAGCTCCTCTAGCTCGCTCAAACCAGCAAATCTATCCGGAACAAGATAATTTGGGTCATATCGCCCTGACACCTCTTCCTTGGACCTGGCATCCTGTAAGGCCTTTAACTTTTTCTTTTTGATACCGCCCACGTTGCCATCCACCTGAACGCGTATCTTGCGGGGATTCTCAAATGCAATATTAAGCAAGTCTATGGGCTCGTCCCGTGGAACATGCCTATCACTGTAAGAGTCCGTTACACACGACTACGTGCGGTCAACGTACCTGTCGGCCAAAAAGGCGCAAGTAGTAGAATCAATCCCGCCACTAAATAGGACAGCCATGCGGGCGGAAACCGGTGATGTGGAATGTGTGTTATCTGTTGAAGGTGATTCTACACTTCGCCGGGGTATATTGCTGACGCGGAGCGAGACGCTACGTTCCAGGTGAAAAATCAAACCCTCCACGGCTGACGAAAGGTATCCAGGAATATTGTCTAGTGATTGTAATAAAGGAGGCTCAGCGTCAATAGGAGGCAGCGCTCGATTCACCCTATCTGGTAGTGCCTACGAGTATGTAGCGCTTCTCAACCATGCGAGGAATGAGTTAGCAATGGGCAATACGCACAAATGGCGCGCGCGCAGATCCCTCGTCACCCTGAGAGAAGCGGGGAAGGCGCTCCAGACAACGATCAAGGGACGTAGCCGACTCTTCACTGAAGTTATCGAGGTCGAGGGCATAGATGTGTTCGGTCGAGAGCTCAGTGAAGTCAAGGGCCGGCCCAATAGACACCGAAGCTAAAAGCAAGAGTGGTGACCCGCGGGTAGGCCAATGCACGAGGAGAGATCTACGGCCAAGAGGGTCCCGTGCAAAGAAAACGTTTCTTGATCGACGCTAATAAACCGATTGAGAGCGCATTCCCATCTCCTAGACAAGACCCACGTGGTAGTAAACGAAGGCGTACCTGCGAAATAACGGGTCGGTAAGGTATAGGTGACACTGATCTCAAGCCCCTTACGGTCCTTCAAGAGTTCCGAGGAGTCGTACGATATCAGAAGCATCGTTTACTTCACTCAGAGCAGTAGAAAACTTTACGCCATCATTTTCATCGGGATGAACCTTCGTTTACGATGAATAGTTCGTTTTGTGAATATAGAGTGTAGGACCATACATCCAGCCCTTCGAATATCTTCCCGGTGGGGTAGGGGTGAGCACAGACACAGGTGCGGTCAGATAAATGGATGTTCCAGACCTCGCCGTTCCAGCAAAGGACATCCCCACATCCATTCACATGGGGCTGGGTAACAGGCACGTCCCCACGAAGGCGGAGCTCGGAAGCAAAAAAACCGAGCTCGACAACACCTCCGCAGGCTGTCTTTAGCGTCGTCTGGTGTCCGCCTTGTGCGTCTGGACCTGCATATGTGGAGATTAGCATTTCATTGATGCAAAAGAAGCGGGTGGGGTAAGTAGGTGGACTCGCCTCTTGCCGCATTCACTGCTCGCAATCGATCCATGGGTTCGTCGTTCTGCATATGACCACCGTCGTTGTTGGTGCGGTACCATCGTGCCTCAAACACGATACCGCACATCGCGAACTGGATGCACTGGTGGTCAAGACTGCAGTACACCCGGTCCGGGAATGCCGGCAGACGATCTAGTCCTGCTCTGTCACCCGTGCTTTCTCTCTGTTCTGACTGACATCATATACGCTGAAACCACGATGAAGTTTCTTACCACGTTCTTCCTCCCTCTTCTCCCCCTCACCCTAGGCATCCAAGTAGCTGCCGCTGCAGAGCAAATTATATTTCCTGGCGTGCCAATGGACGTCGATCAACCGACCTCGAATACGGGCCGCCCGACGCTCTTCGACCTCCTCACAATCGAGCCTTCCTCTTCGATCTTCTTTTCATATGCCAGAGAACTCCAACTAAGCCGCTTATTCGTGGAAGTGGGTGCGAACCTCACCGTGTTAGTTCCCACCAACAAAGCTGTGATGGCATTGGCGAGGAAACCGTGAGTATTCACCACCCATATTTTTACTGTCCTCGAATGTGGCTTTTGTTGACTACTTGCGGTCATGGACTTTGAAAAGTCACCAAGTGCCGGACTCCACTGATAATACCATCGAAATGTCCGAACAAGAGATGGAGGAACAGTCAAACAACAAGGTCGAGCGCTGGGTATCCCTCCACATTATCCCCGTCCGTGGACCTACTTTCGTCTATGAAATCCCAGCTCATATATGGCCTGTTCTCTTCTCTAGGAATCCCTTATCTCGCTTCAGTCTCGCACGTACCCGACGCTGCTCGAGGGAAAGACGATCACCTTCAAGGAGATAAGTAAAGACCCCCAGGTATCAGAATGGCAACGAGTTTTGGTGAACGGTGACACCCGGATTCTCAATAAGAAAGAGGTGTGCCCCCTATTTCTAGGAACCCTGTCGATTCTGACCTATTACTTATTTCAAGGCGATCAATGGTGTCCTCTACGTCATTGACGGTACCATTCAAGACGATTAACTTTCGTAACCTAGTCTCCAAACGCTGGAGATAGACCGGCTGGTGATACTGCAGTCAGGCTTACTCTCACGCCATCCATCTATGTACAAGTTATATTGTAATGAGAACTTTGTTGGTTTATGACATTCACGATGTGTATATCACGTGGTGCTGGTCCGTCGCTCAAATCCATCTTGGCTTGGTGTTCCTCTTAGGATCCGTGCAGACGCTCACCGCTCACCAAGAATTCTGTCAATTGCGGCTATCGCCAGCACGGCAAATTAGCTCATTCCGCATTTCCATTTCTGTTCTCGCTAATCCGAGTCACCAGACTCGAATCCTTTGGGCACAACATGGTCAAGTGACAACTGCGTTGGTGTCGTGATCAGAGTAAACTGGGTTTCAGCCGCCTAAATCTCGTCAAGGGAATGCAAGACTTCCCATCATCATTTCATTACACGACACTCACCTGACTGAGCGATCGCTTCTATGCAACGTGCGTCCTCAACACCCCAAACTTTTATGGGAAAACCCAAGTGCCATGCCGAGTTGTAGACCATCTATAAGGCACAGGACTTGGCGTTATTTTTGACACGAAGACGATTACAGGACTTCAAGGTACAAAAAAAAAAGTCTACCACGTTCTTTCTTCTGCAGTCACACCACGACGGGACAAACGCGCCGAAGAAACGTATTTTAACCCAATGTGATTTGATAGGCAGGGCTCACAGTTCCTCTCACGCACGTGGGAGCAATCACGCGTTGTAACTGGAGGCAGAGACATTGCCACCGCGTCCAGTCCAATTGACGTCTTAACGCCGCAGATAATGTGAGAAGGCTGGTCTGACATAGTGAGGAGACATACTCACGGATGTCCTCGTTAGCCTTAAGCCTCTCGTTCTCCTTCCCTGGGAGGACGCGGAAGGTGTGCGCACCAAAGTAATCGCGTTGCGCCTGAATGAGATTGGCTGGAAGGATCTCACTGCGGTAGCCGTCAAAGAATGCAAGGGCTGTGCTGAACGCAGGGGCGGGGATACCCCAGAGGACGGTTTGAGCGATGATTCGTCGCCAGCCTGGCTGCGCTTTATGAACAGCTGAAAATCCATTTTAGCGCACAGATCTGCAATTGTAAGTAGTTTGGGACGTTTACCCTTGTTGAAGAAGCCGTCAAAGAGTAGTGACTCGAGATTCGGATTCTTCTCATATGCGGCGGTGATGTCGCCCAAGAAAACAGACTGCACAAACACGATGAGATGAATGATTCAAACCTGATAAACTGATGCCGGCTCATCCTCACCTTGATGATGCAACCCCCGCGCCAGATGCGGGCAATACTTGCGTAGTTCAGATGCCAGCCGAGTTCTTTGGCAGTCTCACGCATGAGCATAAAGCCTTGTGTATACGAAATGATCTTTGAGGCATAGAGAGCCTGCTCCAAGTCATCGATAAACTGTTTCTTGTCACCGCGGAACACCTCTTTCTCTGGTCCGACAATGGCCTTGCTAGCTCGGCCACGCTCGGCTTTAATGGCTGATAACGTTCGGGCAAATACGGCCTCGCCAATGAGCGTGACTAAGGGGATCTGTAAGCATGACTAAGAAAGGAGGAAGTAAAGAACGTGATACCGGGCATTCCAGCGTCGAGGGCGTTGACGGCGGTCCACTTGCCAGTACCTTTCTGGCCAGCTTGGTCGAGAATCTTGGTAACAAGGGGTTCTTTATCAGAGTCCTTGAAAGAAACGATGTCGCGGGTAATATCGATCAGGAAAGAATCGAGGACGCCCTTGTTCCATTTCTCGAAAATGTCTGCAATCTCGTCTTCATGAAGTCCCAGACCACGTTTCAAAATATCGTATGCTTCGGCAATGAGTTGCATGTCACCATACTCAATACCTTGAAGGGAGATCATATACACTCGGAAGAACTATGTGAATGGATGGACACGAACCATTGTGCACCATCTTTACATAGTGGCCAGCACCTGACTCACCCATCCAATCGGCACAGGGATCACCCTGGACCTGGGCAGAAGTCTTCTGGAAGATCTCCTTGATGGCGGGCCAGGCATCAGGGGAACCACCAGGCATAAGTGAGGGGCCATGACGGGCGCCCTCCTCGCCGCCCGAGACACCGGAACCGACGAAAAGGAATCCCTTGGCCTCAACCTCTTTAACGCGGCGGATTGTATCTGGGTAGTGAGAGTTTCCACCGTCAATGATGATATCACCCTTTTCGAGATGAGGGGTCAACTGGTTGATAAAGTCATCGACGGCGGGGCCAGCTTTGACAAGAAGGATGATCTTGCGAGGACGCTTGAGCTTGGAGACAAGCTCTTCGATGGAATGGGCCCCCTGGATGTTAGTACCTAGATGGGGAGTGAGTAGAGAGTGGATCAATTGGTGGGCGAAGGAGACCTTTGGCCTCGTTTGCTAGGAAGTTATCAACCTTTGAGGTTGTGCGATTGTAGGCAACGACGTTGAAACCCTTATCATTTATGTTAAGAATGAGGTTTTGGCCCTATGAACGAGGTTATAAGAATCGGAGGAGGGAGCGTGAGGGGAATGGGAGACCATGACAGCCAAGCCGATGAGGCCGATATCTCCACTGAGGGAGAGACGATGTTAGCGTAGCGACAATGGGGTATGTGTAGACTAACGTGGCCATTGTGTTGAGGATAACTTGAACTCGTGAGGAGGCGATGACGGGAAGACGAACGGTGGTGGGGGGGTGATGACTTATCCGACGGGGAAACACTCGCCGACTTTATCCATCGACTTGTGATCTCCGGTCCGTGGTGGTCTCACGGCCGCTGACTGTACCCCAAAGGTCGCTCACCACTTGCCAAGGCACGGCGATGATGCGAGCCGTCTGATGTGTTAATATATTAAACGCCTGTCTCGCCTATTTACAATACCCGTGATCCTACCACTTGCCTCCTTCCAAACCAGTGTGTCATCTAAAAAGTGATTGTTGTGCTCTCAACCTTTGTTACAGCGCTTATGCTGGATCGGCGCCTTATTAGGAGTCCGTGCAACCCCATCCCGAGTTGTCCCTGTCTCAGCTCGGACATTCTTTAAGGCCGTCCTCTCCTCGGTCTCCCCCGCTTCAAACGGGACGACCACTGGACAATGCATCCGAGTCACCCGAATCGCCGCCCTTTCCCTTCACCTGGACCTGTCTTGTCACCTCTTGGCCAACGAGAGATTATATACCAGGGATGGGTGTTGAAGAAGAGGCGGAAAAGGATGCAAGGTAAGGATTTCCAGGATTTACAGTATTATTCACCGTCTGACACGGTCAAAAGGCTTTGCTCGGAGATACTTCATATTATACTATGATGGTCGTCTCTCGTACTCGTTTGGCCCGGGAAAGCCCATCAGAGACGAGCTGTCGATGTCACAAGCCGCAATTTCTTCCTCCAGTAGATCAAAAGATATACATATCGACTCAGAAAAGGCCACTTTTCATATTAAATGCTTCAGTACCGAGGATTTCAATGATTGGATGTCCGCGCTCCGGTGAGCGAATCCCTTCATTCGTCTTAACTTGCGCTAAGGAAATCAAGTACCTTCACCGTCCCCTACCTGGAACCTCGATCGTTGGGACGCAAGTCCTCTATTAGTAGGGTCGCGTCAAGAGTAGGCTTCAGTCAAGCCAGCAAGACCTTGGCTTTATTAGACGAAATGGGTGTCGTCAGTTCGATCCGTGCTACATTGACACCTGTCTCAACCATTAAATAGACTATTGAAGAGCTGGAAAATGCAGCTCTGGCCTGGCATCAAACTGAACAGAAAAAGCGCGTCCCGAGTTCTTCCAAGCAAAAGTCTGAAAAAGAAAAGCCGAGGGACGCATCAAAGGAAGGCGTGTTTGGTATCTTCAAGAAGAGTGCGTGCACTTGTTTTCCCCTTTCTACACCCTCGGTCTAACGTATTAAAGATCACAGCTCCGGACCTTCCCCAGTGGAAGCGAAC
>Ga0209488_10001650_pt1 | contig 19016 bp, 18 predicted proteins | sample Rivendell_Oct201_8_FD_188349 | JGI IMG/M metagenome (GOLD analysis project Ga0209488, IMG submission 188349) | Vadose zone soil microbial communities from the Eel River Critical Zone Observatory, Northern California, USA -... | ecosystem: Environmental > Terrestrial > Soil > Vadose zone >...
GCGCCGAGTTCTGTGAGGCGCTGCGAACCATGATCCTCACCGGCCAGGTCTGGATCATCGCCACGCTGCGGGCGGACTTCTACAGCCGCTCCTCGGAGCTGCCGGAGCGTTTCCGCGACCTGTTCGTCGAGCGCGGCGGCATCTTCACGGTGGGCGGGCCACGGCCGCCGGAGATCGCGCAGATGATCAGGCGCCCGGCGCTGATGGCGGGCCTTCGCTTCGAGCGGCGCGGCGACCCGGAGGAAGGGCTCGACGATGTGCTGCGCGACGCCGCATCCGGCAATCCGACCGTGCTGCCGCTCCTCGAGTTCACCCTCGATGAGCTCTGGCGACGCAGCGCCGGCTCGGGCGTGCTGAAATTCTCCGACTACGAGGATCTCGGCGGCCTGCATGGCGCGCTCAAGATCCGGGCCGATGAAGAATTCGCCCGCCTGCCGGCGAACGTGCAAGCCTCGCTTCCGAAGGTGCTGGCCGCGCTCGTCCACAGCGACCCGACCGACGAGCGGCTGATTCTGCAGAACCGGGTGTCGCTCGCGCAGTTCTCGAACTCGCCGGAATGCAAGGCACTGATTGACGCTTTCGTGTCCGCCCACCTGTTCGTCGGCGACCACGGCGCCGACGGCACGCCGGTGATCGGGCTCGCGCATGAAGCACTGCTGCGCGAATGGCCTCCGGCGCTGCGCTGGATCGAGCAGAGCCGCGAGATGCTGCGGCTGCGCGCCGGCATCGCGGCCGCGGCCGCGCTCTGGCGCAATGCCGGCTATGGCGACAGCCGACTGATGACCGGCGACTTGCTCAAAGACGCCACGCGCCTCTTGGCCTCGAGCGCAGATATGCTCAACGCCGAGGAGCGGCGTTTCATCGAAACTTCGCTCGCAGAGGCGCGCCGGTCGCAGCGCCAACTGATCAGGCGCGCCGCTGCGGCTGCAGCGCTGATCGTGCTGGCCATCCTCCTCCCGGTGATAGGCTTCCAGCAGATCGCCTATGACTTCGCATTCGCGCGCGCGGTGCCCAAAGTGTGGAACGGCGAGCCGCGGCCGCCGGTGTCAGCCAATGTCCTCACCAACCTGCAGTCCGGCATCACCATGCTGGCGTCCGTTCTGCGCGCGCAGGGCGCCGACATGGGCAAGCGCCCCGAGCTCAACGCCTGGTCGGTCGCGCAGATCTGGCTGGCGCTCGATGGGCTCGATCCCGACGTCGCCAATGGCGGGCAGCGGCTGCGCGCCTTCATGAGCTCGACCCGCGATACGATCTGCCAATGCTGGCGCGAGACCGAGGATAAGCTGCCGCACTCGCTCGCAACCGCCTGGGTGCTTTACTCGCTTGCGCATTATGGGCAACCCGCCACACATGAGGAAATCGATGACGTGCTCAAGCGGCAGGGCGAGACCGGCTGGTGGGCCATGTTCCCGTCACTGCCCGATGAAGCGAATGCCTCGACATCAGCGACCGCATGGACGGTGCTGGCATTGCATCATCAGCTCGAGAAGGACCAGATCGCCCCCGAGCAGCGTGACGCCGTGAAAGTGGCGGTCGAGCGTTCGGCGCGCTGGCTGACGCGGCGGGCCGTGGTCGGGGCGGCGCGCTGGACCGAGTATCCGCCTGACCAGACCTTCGAGCGCACAATCGACTATCTCGCCGCCTCTGCTCTTGTCATTCACACGCTGCATGTGGTTGCGGGCTCGCGCGCGTTCGACAACCTCTGGCTCGATCAATTGCCGCAGCGTGTGCCCGGCCCGATCGAGAACGAGGTCGCCAAGGGCTACGTGTTCCGCAGCAAGACCCAGTTCACCCTCGACGACGTGCGCCACTATCCGTTTCCCTGGATGCTGCGCGCGACCGTCGAGGCTTATGAGAGCGGCACGACCGCGCAGCGGGCGCGCGCTCTCCTCTGGCTCGAAGAGGCGTTCAAGCGGCCGCTGCGGCAGGAGGACTTCCGCACCGAGTTCTGGACCATGGCCGAGACGCTGTTCGCGCTGCGCCAGGTGCAGGGGCGGCTCGAACGCCGGGCGGCGGACGAGCCTACGGCGGCGCTGAAGCAATAGTCGTCGCATCAAAACGCCCGCAGCTTGCGCTCGACCTTGCGCAGGAATTTCTCGCGCGTCGCAGCGTCGGCTGCATCCATGCCGTACTGAGCCAGCCAGAGCGTGCGCACTTTGGACGCGAACAGCAGGCGGATGCCGCGCATGAGCATGCTGCGACTGGGGTCGTCGATGAGCTTGTTGAGCCACCACGGCGAGCCGTAGGTGGTCACGACGGCAAAGCGCTCGATATTGGTGAGGAGTGGCTTGGTGCGGCCGCCTGCGAGCTCGAACGCCACGCCCGGCAGCCAGACGCGATCGATATAGCCCTTCAGCATCGCGGGCAGGCCGTACCACCAGGTGGGATAAACCAGCACGAGCCCGTTGCACGCAAGCAGGCGCTCGATCTCCTTCGACGCATGGCCGCGGTTGACGTCCGTGTTGTGGTAATCGATCCGCGCCGCGCGCAAGAGCACCGGCTGAAAGCCTTCGGCGTAAAGGTCGCAATCGTCGACCTCGTGACCCGCGCTCCGCAGCGCCGCCACCGCGCAGTCATGCAGCGCGGACACGAAGCTCTCCTTGACCGGATGGGCATAGACAACGAGGAAACGCATGGGGACCGCCACTGCCTCTACGCCGTCATCAGCACCGAGAACAACTCGCCCGGCCGGCGCAGCGCCAGATCGTCTTGCGTCGCCTCCTGCTCGTCAATCGCCTCGACCCGCGCGCCGGGCGGGCCCTGCCGGCAAGCCTCGAGCATCGCGGCAACCTCGTCCGCAGGCCCCGCAAACAGCGCCTCGACCGTGCCATCACGGCGGTTGCGCACCCAGCCTTCGAGGCCAACTTCGAGCGCGGTGTATTCGGCCCAGGCGCGATAGCCAACGCCTTGCACCCGGCCGCGGATCACCACACGGCGGATTGTGACGCTCATCCCAGTTCTCCCGTGTCCTTGGCGCGGGCGCCGCGCCAGCCGGACGGCGACCAGCGCCTGATCGTATTGACATAGGCTTGTGGCAGGCTCCACTCGCGCGCGGCCTCGACCACGAGGCTGATATAGCCGGGCCGCGCCCTCCCGGTCCCGCGCCGCCGCGCGACATAGACGAGCGCGGACCGTCGTCGCGCGCCGAGGCGCACCGGCAGCACGCGCCGCAGATAGAGCTCGGTGTCGACGCTCTCATAGGCGTTGAGCGCCACGAGATCGCGCAGCGTCACGCGCCACAGCACGCCGCGCAAGAGTGCGCCCGGATGTGGCGCGATCGAGCCGACACCATCAGGGTTGATCACAAAGCGCCAGCCCGCGAGCGTCGCGATGCCAAGCGCCACCGCGCCCGGACAGCGCGCGCCCATCATGGCGCGGCTCATGTTCGATCCGTAGGCGAAATGGAGGGCCATGGCACAACTGAAACGCAAACACGATCGTCGCGTTGTGACGGGCAGCGCCACAACGTCCCCTCCTCCGCTTGCGGGGGAGGGACAGGGAGGGGGCATGCAGATAATGACCTTCGTGTACGCCCCCTCCCCACCCCTCCCCCGCAAGCGGGGGAGGGAGCAGGCCGAGTTTGACGCAACCGCATTGCCCCCCAGACGTGCCGCAAATCAATGGCGGAAAACAAAGGAACTATGACCATTGACCATCACGCGAATTCAATAATCACCGCATCGACAGCAAGGCTATCGCCCACGCGTGCCTTGATCGATTTGACAACCCCGTCGCGCTCGGCGCGCAGCACGTTCTCCATCTTCATGGCCTCGACGACCGCGAGCGTCTCGCCGGCCTTCACCTCCTGGCCTTCTGTCACCGCGATCGCGCGCACCACGCCGGGCATCGGGCAGCGCAGCGCCTTGCCGCTGTCGGCTACGCGCTTCACCGGCATCAGGCGCGCCGCCGCAGCCTCGCGCTCGGTATAGGCGAACGCGCGCACCTCGGCGCCACGATGCGCGAGATCGAAGCCATTGAGCGCGGGGCGCACCTGCACCGCAATGGCGCGGCCGTCATAGCTGCCCGACCAGAGTGGATCGCCTGGCTTCCAGGACGAGACCAGCCGATGGCCCTTGTTCTGGCCTTTTTCCTCCGCGGCGAAATGCACGAGGTGGGCTTCGCCCTCGCGGGCGATCGCCAGCTCGACCTCACGCTCGCCGAGCCGGACCACGCGTGCGCTTTCGCGCACCACCGTCTGCCCCGGGCGCTGGCCCGAGATCCGGCGCTTGCGCTCGCCGAGCACGTGGTCGATGGCGGCGGCAACCGCCGCGATAATGTGCAGCGTCTCGCCCTCGGGCGCGACTGGATGAAAGCCTTTGGGATATTCCTCGGCAATGAACGCCGTCGAGAGCTTGCCCGCCCGCCAGCGCTTGTGCTGCATCACCGCCGCCAGGAACGGAACATTGTGGCGGATGCCGTCAATGGTGAAAGCGTCGAGCGCATCTGCCTGCGCGGCAATCGCGGCGTCGCGCGTCGGCGCATGCGTGAGGAGCTTGGCGATCAGCGGATCGTAATAGACCGAGATCTCGCTGCCTTCGCGCACACCCGTATCGTTGCGCACCGTGATACCCTCGGCGCTCGCAGCAGCAGGCGGCCGGTAGCGCATCAGGCGACCGATCGAGGGCAGGAAGTTGCGATGGGGGTCCTCGGCGCAGACGCGGGTCTCGATCGCCCAGCCCGAGAATGTGATATCCGCCTGCTTGAGCTTGAGCTTTTCGCCGGCGGCGACGCGGATCATCTGCTCGACGAGGTCGATGCCGGTCACGAGCTCGGTCACCGGGTGCTCGACCTGCAGCCTGGTGTTCATCTCGAGGAAATAGAATCGCTTGTCCTGAGCGGCGACGAACTCGACCGTGCCGGCGGAATCGTAGCCCACGGCCTTCGCCAACGCGACCGCCTGCGCGCCCATGCTGGCGCGGGTGGCGGCATCGATGAGCGGCGACGGCGTCTCCTCGACCACTTTCTGGTTGCGGCGCTGGATCGAGCATTCGCGCTCGCCCAGATGGATGACATGGCCGTGCTTGTCGCCCAGCACCTGGATCTCGATATGGCGCGGATCGACGATGAACTTCTCGATGAACACGCGCTCGTCGCCGAACGACGACTTCGCCTCCGAGCGCGCCCGTACAAAGCCCTCCGCCACCTCGGCGCGCGAATGCGCGATCCGCATGCCCTTGCCGCCGCCGCCGGCCGACGCCTTGATCATCACCGGATAGCCGATCTCGTCCGCAATCTTGATGGCGTGGGCGTCGTCCTCGATCACCCCGAGATGGCCGGGCACGGTCGAGACGCCGGCCTGCGCGGCCGCCTGCTTGGCGGCGATCTTGTCGCCCATGGCGGCGATCGCCTGCGGGTTCGGGCCGATGAAGACAATGCCGGCCGCCTTCAGTGCCAGCGCGAACTCGGCACGCTCGGACAGAAAGCCATAACCGGGGTGAACAGCCTCGGCGCCGGTCTGTCGGCAGGCCGCAATAATGGTCTCGATTGAGAGGTAACTTTGTACCGCAGGCGGCGGACCGATGCGGACCGCCTGATCCGCCACCGCGACGTGCAGCGCGTCCTCGTCGGCGTCGGAATAGACCGCGACGGTTGCGATCCCCATCCGCTTCGCCGTCCGGATGACACGGCAGGCGATCTCGCCGCGGTTGGCGATCAGAATGCGCTTGAACATGTGGTTCGTGACCGCCTGAAGTGAGGGCCGAAAGGTGGCTTTAGCGGCGGGTGGCTGTCAATGCGAGCCAGCGCAGTAGGCAAACGGAAAAGCAAAAAGCCCGCCAAAAGCAAAGCCCGCCAGGAGCGTCCGGGCGGGCCTATCCAATCGGTTCTGTGGCGGCCGCTTAGGAGAGCGCGGTATCCCGGGTCGTCCGATGGCTCGCCAGCCATGCCAGGATGACCGTGTCGACATCATCCGAACGGCGGGTGTTTTCCCAGTCGCTCAGCCGCATTTCGAGCCAGGACGGGCCAGACACGATCGGCGAGGCCGCAACGGCGCGCTTGAGTTCTTCGAGGTCGGCAGGCAACTCGTACAGCATGGACGCACCCTATTCCGTTTCCGACATATTTCGGCGACCGTTTACGACAGGTTACTCGGCCCCAAATAACGGCAGGACGCGGCTTCCCATTCGGACGTTGGTCAGTCGAAACACACGTTCGGTTCAAACGAATCAACCGAAACCTCGTTTCATCCAGATAATCGCTGTGGAGCGCGACCGGGCAGCGGCATACACGTGGCAAAGTTGAGGCAACACAGGAATGTTACCGGCACCACTCGTCGGGGTTGTTCCCGCCCCGCCCGGTTCCCGCCGTGAGACGCCACGCGCCGGGAGGGGAGACAGAGCGGGCGAATGCCCGGGACAGAATTCTCACGACGGGAGGCGAGCCTCACTCCTCGTTCTGGCGGTGCTGGCAGGGCGCAGCATGGCGTTCCAATCTTTGGCGCGGCCTGGATGACCACCCCCCGATGTCCTATAACCGCGCGGCAAATTCCCCCCAATAAGTAACCGTGCGACGGAGGTTGGTGATGACGCTCGCAATCAATGACACGGCCCCGGATTTCGAGGCCCAGACCACCGAAGGAAAAATCAAGTTTCACGATTGGATCGGCAATTCATGGTGCGTGCTGTTCTCGCACCCGAAGGACTTCACGCCGGTCTGCACCACCGAGCTCGGCTACATGGCGAAGATCAAGCCGGAGTTCGACAAGCGCGGCGTCAAGATCATCGGTCTCTCGGTCGACCCGGTCGAGCAGCATTCCGGCTGGGCCAACGACATCAAGGAGACCCAGGGCTTCGCGCCCAACTATCCGATGATCGGCGACGTCGATTTCAACGTCTCGAAGCTCTACGGCATGCTGCCGGCGAGCATCTCGGGCGATCCGTTAAAGCGCACGCCCGCCGACAACCAGACAGTGCGCAACGTGTTCGTGATCGGGCCGGACAAGAAGATCAAGCTCGTCCTGGTCTATCCGATGACCACCGGCCGCAACTTCGACGAGGTGCTGCGCGTCATCGACTCGCTGCAGCTCACCGCCAAGCACAAGGTGGCTACGCCGGTGAACTGGAAGCAGGGCGACGACGTGATCATCGCGGGCTCGGTGAGCAACGACGACGCCCAGAAGCTCTGGCCGCAAGGCTGGAAGTCGCCGAAGCCTTATATTCGCATCGTGCCGCAGCCGAAGGGCTGAGCACGATTTGATCGGGAGACCAGCGGCTCTCTTCCGGCGCGGAAGAGAGCCGTTCGATTGTGGGGCCGCGCCGTCAACCCGCATGCGCTATGGACCAGCCAATGAAAGTGCTCGTGACCGCAAGACTCGGCGAGGCGGAGCTCAGGCGCCGGCTCGCTGAGCAAGTCGGAAACCAGGCGATCTGGGTCCAGGATGGCGACGCAATGATCCCGGAGCTGCCGTCGGCCGACGTGCTGATCTGCCCCGACAATTTCTATTCGGCCAAGCTTGCCGACGCAGTCCGGCACTACGCACCGAAACTGGCATTCATCCAGCTCCTCACCGCCGGCTTCGACCACGCCAAGAGGCAGGGTGTGCCCGCGCACGTGGCGCTCTGCAATGCCGGCGAGGCCTATGCGTCGGCGGTTGCGGCTCACGCGATCGCCCTCCTGCTCGCGCTGCAGCGCCACATCCCGACCGCGCTTGCCAACCAGGCGCGGCAGGCGTGGGATCGCGCCTTCACGCCGCAGCTCACCATGCCGGCGGCCAGCACCGTCATCGTCATTGGCCTCGGGCCGATCGGGCACGAGATCGCGCGCATCCTGCGCGCCTTTGGCGCCCGCGTCATCGGGGTGACCCGCCGCGGCCTCCCTGACGCGGCCGCCGACGAGGTCGTGCCCGCAAGCGCGTTGCGCGACGTGCTGCCGCGCGCCGATGCCATTGTGATCGCGGCGCCCTATGACGAGACCACCCGCCACCTCATCGGCGCACCCGAGCTCGCCGTTTGCAAGAAGAGCGCCGTGCTCGTCAACGTCGCGCGTGGCGGCATCGTCGAGCCGCGTGCGCTGGAGGCAGCTCTGCGCTCCGGCGCGATCGCGGGCGCCGGCCTCGACGTCACCGATCCGGAGCCACTGCCCCCGAATGCCCCGCTCTGGGACGCGCCCAACCTCATCGTCACGCCCCATTGCGCCGGCGCCAGCGGAGCAGCCAGCGGCGAGCGTCTCACCGATCTCGTCTGTGCCAACCTGGCTCGCTTCATGCGGGGCGAGAAGTTGCAACATGTTGTAACGCTCTAAGGAGACAGCGATGAAGATCGCCCGCTTCGAGCATCTGCACGCGGACGCCGGCTGGCGGGTGTTCTCGTTCCTGAAGGTCGTGACCGACGGCGGTCTCGTCGGCTGGGCCGAGTACAACGAGGGCTATGGCGCCGGCGGCCTCACCGCGCTCATCCGCAAATTCGCCGACGTGCTGATCGGCATGGACCCGCGCGAGGTCGGCCGCAACAGCGCGACCTTGCACGCCATGACCAGGCTGTCACATGGCGGGCTCAACGCGCAGGCGATCGCGATCATCGAGAACGCCTGCCTCGACATCAAGGCGAAGGCGCTCGGCGTTCCGGTCTACGCGCTGTTCGGCGGGCCGTTTCGCACCCGCATTCCGCTCTACTGGTCGCATTGCGGCAGCCGGCGAGTGTGGCGGCGCGACCTGTTCGAAGGCAAATGGGGTTATCCGCCGCTGCGCAGCCTCGACGACATCGCGGCGCTCGGCCGGAGCGTGATCGAGCGCGGCTTCAAGGCGCTCAAGACCAATCCGTGCGATCTCATGCCGGGCTGGAGCAAATTCAGCTCCGGCTTCCGCCCGATGCCGGGCTTTCTCGATCGCCGGCCGGACAACCGCATCATCGGCGAGATGACGCAGCTCCTGCGTGCGTTTCGCGACGGCATCGGCCCCGACAGCGGGCTGATGTTCGACCTCAACTTCAACCAGCGCGCCGATGGCTTCATCAAAATCGCGCGCGCGCTCGAGCCGTTCAATCTCACCTGGCTCGAGATCGACACCCACGACCCCGGGGCGCTCGCTTTGGTGCGGCGCTCCTCGCGCACGCCGATCGGCTCGCTCGAATCGATCCATGGATTGAATGAGTACCGGCCATTCCTAGAGCAGCGCGCGGTCGATGTCGCGATCATCGACGTGCACTGGAACGGCTTGTGGGAGTCCGCGCGGATCGCGACGCTCGCCGACGCCTACGACACCGACGTCGCGCCCCACAATTACGAAGGCCACCTCGCCAGCATGGTGAGCGCGCATTTCTGCGCCGCCGTGCCGAATTTCCGCATCATGGAGATCGAGGTCGACGACGTGCCGTGGAAGGACGAGCTGGTGACGCATGTTCCCGTGATCGAGAACGGCGAGCTTGTGTTGTCCGACCGCCCGGGCTGGGGCACCGAGGTGAACGAGAAGGCGGTGCAGAAATACGCGGCGACGAGCGCGCTCTGATTCTCGATCTGATTCTCGGTGCATCATTGTGATGTCCGGGGATTAACCTCTTTCCAACGTCTCTGTGCCTAATTCCTGCCGTATCCGATCATCTAAAGTGGTATCTGGATCGGGGGATTCATGGTGCGCTTGGCGTCCATTCTGTTGATGCTGTCGACGTCGGTCGCTGCTGCGGACTATCGCATCACGCACGATCACGGGGGCTTCGTCGAGGACTACAAGACGAGATACGCAAAGATCAGAGACAGCGGCGAGCGCGTCATCATCGACGGTGTCTGCAACTCGGCCTGCACGCTGGTGCTCGGCATCGTGCCGCTGAGCCGCATCTGCGTCACGCCGAAGGCGAGCCTCGGCTTCCACCAGGCTTACTACGATAAGGTGTGGACCTTCGGCTTGAAGATCATGAGCGCCGACGGCACCGAGGAGCTGTTGTCATACTATCCGCCGCCGGTGAAAGACTGGATCAGCCGCAATGGCGGGCTCACGCCGGAGCTGAAGCACGTGCGGAACGGCCCCGAGCTCTGGGAGATGATCAGCCCCTGCCCGGAGGAGTTTTAGCCGCAGCGTAGTTTCTTGTAGGTCGCGTTAGCGCGCCACCGCGCCCGCGATCGCGCACAGCGTTTAACCGCGCGTAACCCGACACAACAACAGCAGCGGTGGGTTACGCGCGGATCGACGCAATTGCCTTCATTCAGGTCTGGTGCCCGCGCTAACCCACCCTACGAGCCGCGTAGCGCCTTGGCTGCTTCAACCATCACCCTGAGCTTGTCGCGCGCGAGCGTGCGCGGGATCGTCATCAGGCCGCAGTCGGGAGCGAGCAGGACGCGCGTCGGATCAAGATGCTCGAGTGCGCGCGCGATCTTGTGCTTCACGCTGTCGAGCGAGGGCACCGGCGTGTTGCCGGGATCGACGCAGCCGAACACGAACAGCCTGTCGCGGTACGGCTTGAGGATCGCCGGGTCGTAGTCGCTGCGCGCGAACTCGACCGTGAAGCCGGAACTTTTTGTCTGCATCAGGCGATCGAGCAGCTCCGGATAAGTGTAGTGGTGCTGCAGCTCGGCGCCGCCGGGATAGCCGTAGCAGAGATGCACCACGGTCGGCACCGTCACGCCCTGCAGGCAGCGGTCGAGCGCACGCGCGCCATAGTCAAAAACCTTCTCGTGATAGCGAGTCATCGCCGGCTCATCGAGCTGGAACATGTCACAGCCGGCGGCCTGCAGGTCGAGCAGCTCGGCATTGACCGCCGCCGCGACGTCCATCGCCAGTTCGGCCTCGTCCTTGTAGGCCTCATTCAGCGCACTATCGATCACCGTCATCGGCCCGGCGAGCGCCATCTTGATCGGACGAGCCGTATGCGCCTTGGCGAAGCGAACGTCATCGAGCGTCGCGGGAGCACGCCGCGCGATCTTGCCGGTAATCCGTGGCACCAGGCGCCCCTGGTGACGGCGGCGATAGATTTCCTTCGGCGCCTGGTTCACGAGATCGATGCCGTCCCAGGTGCGGGCCATGTGGAAGATGAAGCCCTCGCGGCGCTGCTCGCCGTCGGTGAGGAGGTCGAGCCCGATCGTCTCCTGCTCGCGCAAGGTGACGATGGTGGCGTCATCCTGGGCCTCGCGCAGCGCCTCACCCTCCAGCTTGAAGGTCACGCGGTTGCGCTCCGTGTCAGCAAGCCAGTGCGGTCGCGGGAAGCTGCCGATGCTTGTTGTTGTCAGTGGACCGAGTTTCATCATCAACCCTTCCCTTCACCGAACTGCGCCAAAAAACCTACCCGCGCACCTCGCCGAATCGCTGATGAGCGGCCCGCAGCGCGATTTGTTAACAGATGCTTAACGTGCACAGGGGTAGCACAAAAAATACTATCGTCACAAATACTTAGCCCGACTCACGCTATGATCGCCGCGTGGAACCCTTGTTACTTCAGGAGGAGCCATGCAGGTGTCTGTCGTCTCGGTGGCCAAACCTTGGGCCTACTGCAGCGAACCCTTCCACATCATGGAACAAGGAGTCGTAGCTCATTCGCCCCACGTGCAACTCGCCTTCGGCGAGCGCTGCGCCGAAGCCATTCGAGAGGAGGCCATCCAACCAAAGCGTGTGTCATGATCGGCCGCGCCTTCCCTTCCGGCTTCACGTAAATGGGGCTCATGAAACCCCGCATGCTCAAGCACTGACGCCCGCGAGTCGCGGGCGTTTCTTTTTTCGGCGCATGCAGCCGGATGAGACGAAGGCAAGACGAAAAGCGCGCGGATTACTTCTTGTAGAGGCCGTCGATATAGCCGCTCTTGTCGAGCTCGCTGACGAAGCTCGCGTCGTAGAAATCTTCCGGCCGGTGAATGCGCATCTCGCGATAATCATAGATCTCCATCATGGTCTTGATGCCTTCGACCGACGGATAGGGCTTGGCCGGCAGCAGTACGGCCTGCGCATAGATCTGCTCCTGCGCGCGCACATCACGAATGCCGTACCATTTGGCTATGGCCGCGAACGCGGCGTCTTTGTCGTTCCTGATCAGCGCCAGCGCATCGACCGTCGACTTGACGAAACGCGTGGCCGCTTCGCGATTGTTCGGCAGCCAGTCCTTCAGCGCATTCACGCCGGAACCAGGCATCGGAAACTTGTAGAGGCCGGTATCGACGAGGTCGCGGTAGCCCTGGTGGATCGCCTCGCCGATCGCGATCTCATCGCCCGAAAAGGCATCGACCCGACCGCCCTTGATCAGCTCGCCGCCCATGCCGCTCGCCATCAGCGAGATGTCGCGCACGGGATCGAAGCCCATCTTGCGAGCCCACAGGATCAGCACATAGTGGCTGAGCGCACCGACGCTCGAAAAGCCGATGCGCTTGCCCTTGAGGTCCTCAGGCCTCGTGATGTCCGGACGGCTCATGATGTGGAAGCGCGACACCGGATCGTTGGTGGCGAGCACGACGCGCTGTGGTGCGCGCGCATCGGACGTCATTCGCACGATGGTTGGGCTGCCGCCGCCAATGTTGATGTCGCCGATGCCGGCGCCGACAAACTCCTTGGGAACGACAACGCCGGAGCTCTGCCGGATCAGCTCGGCCGCTCGCGGCGTGATGTACTGCCTGGCGTCGAGGCCGTTGCGCCGGTAGATGCCGGCTTCCGCCGCCATCACGAATGGCAGCTTGGTGAGCGAGACGTCGCCGAGCTCGATGCTGATCGGAAGCAGCTGCGCTTGCGCGGAAGGCACCACGATGGGGGCAACGGCGGCCAGGAACAGTGCTCCGAACAGCGCCCTGGTGAACGGATTTCGCATGATTGACCTCCCGTCAACACATCGATCTGGTGCAGCTCGCCTGGCGGACACCGCATCGGCGCACCACCAAACATGGAATCAAAATAACCCTGGCGAGTTTGGACGTTGTCAACGACATCTTCCTGCGTATGAACGCCATACTGTCATCAAGCCTACGCCCGACTCACGCTACACTTGCTCGCTACGTTCACTGGTCGCAGGAGCCATCATGAAAGTGCCGTCCCTTGTCAGCATGAACAAGCGTTGCGCCTATTGCAACGAGCCGTTCCGGATCACCGAGCAGGGCATCGAGGCCCTTCCGGCCGACAACAAGCTCGTCTGCAGCGAGTTCTGCGCGCAGGCGCTGCGTGAGGAAACCCAGTTCGTGCAAAAGCGCGCATCGTAAGGTGCGTGCCCTAAGGGTGCGTGTTTCCATCACGCCGAATGACATCACGCCGACGGCCGGAAGGCGCTCAACAGCTTGTCGATCTCAAGCCCGCGCCGATAATCCGGATCAATGAACCGCGCACGCACGCACCCGTCGGTGCCGACCACGAAGGTGGCGGGGATCGGCACGATCCATGAGTCGTTGCCCTGGTAGCCCGGAAGGTCGTGGCCACGGCTGCCGAAGAAGTCGCGCAGCTCGGCGCCAAGCCAGATAGCGAGATCGAGCGACATGGCATAGCCGTTGTCGAGATCGGTGAGGATCGGGAACGGCAGATCGAGGCCCTCGATCATTTGCGCAGTGTATTGCTGGCGATCCGGCATCACGGCGACGATCTTCCCACCTGCTTGCTGGATGCGCGGATAAGCCTGCGCCAGCGTCTTGGTGTTGATGCGGCAATAGGGGCACCAGTGGCCGCGATGGAAGATCAGCGCCGCCGGCGCGTCGCCGATCACATCATTCAGGCTGACCATGCGGCCGGTCTGATCGGTGAGCAGGAACGGCGGCATGAGGTCGCCCGGCTGCGGGCCAACGCTGTCCGCCTGGTTGCTCTCGATCCGCTCCACCAGCTGATCGATCAGATTGGCATAGGCCGGATTGAGCTTACGGGAGACCGCTGCGAAGCGCGCCAGCCGCTCGTTCAATGATGCGTCCATGTCGCAGCATTGGCGGAACGTCTCTTCCAGGATCTGGTTCGGCGGTCGGTTCATCAGCGCGAATCTCAGGGTCACGGCGCTTTCTCTCGAACACTTATCATGCCGTATCGGCACCCGGTATCCGAGAGCCGCTAGTGCCCCTTTTCCGAAGTTCGTGATACACCTCAGCACACTCTGGTTACATTAAGTTCTTGGAATTAATACCGGCGCAGGCGTCGGTTGGGCTTGACCAAATACAAGGTGCGCGGTCCTTGTGACCGGCTTATTGGTATCCGGGAAGTCTTTGGGGGAATGCGCTGATAATGGAAGGTTGCCGGCTCGCCGTCGATATTGGGGGGACCTTTACGGATGTCGTCCTTGAGACCCCGAAGGGCTTCTTTTCGGGAAAAGTGCTGACCACTCCCGCGGCCCCGGAGGAAGGGGTCGTCCGCGGCATCGCGCTGGTCCTGGAGAAAGCCGGCGTCGCGCCTCGGCACGTGAGCCTCACCATCCACGGCACCACGCTCGGCACCAACGCCATCATCGAACGGCGCGGTGCACGCACTGCGCTGATCACCACACAGGGCTTCAAGGACACGCTCGAGTTCGCCTTCGGGCACCGCTTCGACCAGTATGATCTCGAGATGGTCCGTCCGACGCCGCTGGTCGCTCGCCCGCTGCGGCTCGAGGCGCCGGAACGCATCGCGGCGGATGGCAGCGTCCTGCTGCCGCTCGACGAAGGTGCGGTGTGTGCGCTCACCCGCACGCTGCGCGAGCAGCACATCCAGTCGGTCGCGGTCTCGCTTATTCACGCCTATCGCGAGCCCAGGCACGAGCTGCGGATCGGCGCGATTTTGCATGAGGAATGTCCGGACCTTTATGTGAGCCTCTCGCACCAGGTCTGCCCGGAGATCCGCGAATACGAGCGCACCTCGACCACGGTCGCCAACGCCTACATCCAGCCGCTGATGGCGGGCTATCTCGGCAAGCTCGGCACGCGCCTCAAGGATATGGGCATCCAAGGCCCGCTGCTGATGATCATGTCGAGCGGCTCGCTCACCGCGGTCGAGACTGCTATTCGGTTTCCGATCCGGCTCGTGGAATCGGGACCGGCAGGGGGTGCCATCCTCGGTCAGCATCTCGCCAAGGAGCTCGGCGCCCCGCAGGCCATTGCGCTCGACATGGGCGGCACCACGGCCAAGATCATCCTGCTCAACGATTATGAGCCGCGGCATAGCCGCTCCATGGAAGTCGCGCGCGTCTGTCGTTTCCTGCCCGGCAGCGGACTTCCATTGCGCGTGCCGGTGATCGACATGATCGAGATCGGCGCTGGTGGCGGCTCGATCGCCGAGCTCGACGAGCTGCGCCGGATCAAGGTCGGGCCGGAGAGCGCCGGCGCCAATCCGGGCCCGGCCTGCTACGCGCTGGGCGGACGGCGACCGACCGTCACCGACGCCGATCTCGTGCTCGCCAAGCTCGACGCCAGCTTGTTTGCCGGCGGCACCATGACGCTCGACGAGGCGAGCGCCCGCGACGCGATTGCGCGCGACGTCGCCACGCCGCTGGCCACTGATGTGGCCACGGCCGCCGCCGGCATGATCGAGATCGTCGACGAGAACATGGCAAACGCTACCCGCGTGCATGCGGCCGACAATGGCGACGACGTCGAATCGCGCGTCCTGATCGCGACCGGCGGCGCGGCGCCGCTGCACGCCGCGCGCATCGCCCAGAAGCTGCGGATCGACACCGTCGTGGTGCCGAAGGGCGCCGGCGTCGGCTCAGCCTATGGCTTCCTGCGGGCGCCGATCGCCTATGAAGCCGTCAACTCGCAGCTGGTATCGCTCAATCGTTTCGACGCCCAGCGCGTCAACGCGATCTTTGCCGAGCTGCGCCGCGAGGCCGAGGCGATCATCCATCTCGCCGGCCATCACGACGAGCTGGCCGAGCGCCGCTTTGCCGACATGCGCTATCGCGGCCAAGGCCATGAGCTCAACGTCGAGCTGCCGGCACGCGACTACGCCGATGCGGATGCGTCAACGCTGCAGGAGCTGTTCGATCAGCAATATCGCAAGACCTACAGCCGCACGATTCCCAACCTCGGCGTCGAGGCGCTGACCTGGATGCTGGTGCTGGTTGGCAAGCGCAAGGAGATGACGGCCGAGCCACCGCGCGCGACCGGCCCGGCCGGTCCCACCCCCATCGAGCGGACGAAGCCTGTGTTCGACGTCGAGATCGGGCAGTTCGTGACCGCCTCCGTCATCCGGCGCGACGCCATGCCGGAGGGCTCCACATTCTCCGGGCCGGCGGTGATCATCGAGGACCAGACGACGACCTTCGTGCCTGCGGTGTTCAAGGGGCACGTCAACGCACACGGCCACCTCATCCTGAAGCGGCACACATCATGAGCAGCGACTTCCAGAAGATCCGCAACCAGGTGATGTGGGACCGGCTGATCGCCGTGGTCGAGGAGCAGGCCCGCACCATGATGCGGGTGGCGTTCAGCACCGTGGTGCGCGAGGCGGGCGATCTCTCGGCCGGCGTGTTCAATCCGTCCGGACAGCTGCTGGCGCAGGCGGTCACCGGCACGCCCGGGCACATCAACTCGATGGCGCGCTCGGTGAAGCAATTCATGCAGGTGATCCCGCCGGAGCAGATGCGCCCCGCTGACGCCTACGTCACCAATGATCCCTGGAAAGGCACCGGCCATCTGTTCGATCTGACCGTGGTGACGCCGGCCTTTCTTGGCGGCCGGCTCGTCGCCCTGTTCGCCTGCACCGCCCATGTCGCCGACATCGGCGGCAACGGCCCTGACCCGACCTCGCGCGACGTGTTCGCGGAAGGCCTGTTCATCCCGATCATGCCGTTGTGCAGCGAGGGCAAGATCAGCCCCTGGCTGATGAACTTGCTGCGCGCCAACAGTCGCGAGCCCGACCGGCTCGAAGGCGACGTCTATGCACTGGTCGCAAGCAACGACGCGGGCGCCAACCGTCTCATCCGCATGATGGAGGAGTATAAGATCTCCGACCTCGATGCGCTCAGCGAGCACATTCTGCGCGCCAGCGACACCTCGATGCGCGAGGCAATCGCGAAGTTGCCAAAAGGAACCTGGTCGCACGCCATGCGCATCGACGGCTTCGACCAGCCGCTCGACCTCAAGGCAACGCTAATGATCGAAGCGGACATCATCCGCATTGATTTCACCGGCACCTCGGGCGTGTCGCGCTACGGCATCAATTGTCCGCTCTGCTACACCGATGCGTATACAAGCTTCGGGGTCAAATGCCTGGTGGCGCCGCGGCTCGCCAACAATGCCGCCGTGCTCGCGCGCATCAGCGTGACGGCGCCGGACAACTGCATCGTCAATGCGCTGTTTCCGGCGCCAGTCACCGCGCGCGCCGTGATCGGCCAGATGCTGCCTGACGTGGTGTTCGGCTGCTTCGCGCAGGCGATGCCGGACGCGGTTCCCGCCGAGGGCACGGGCGCGAGTTGGAGCCTGCGGCTCGGCGCCGGCCCCGGCATCACCGGCAACGCCGGAGCCTTGGGGACGCCGTTCATGTCGCAGACCTTCCAAAGCGGCGGCATGGGCGCGCATCCCAAGCTAGACGGGCTTGCGGCGACGCCGTTCCCGTCCGGTGTAAAAGGCATCGCCATCGAGGTCACCGAGGCGATCACGCCGCTGGTCGTCTGGAAGAAGGAGCTACGCGCCGACTCCGGCGGCAGCGGGACGCTGCGCGGCGGGCTCGGCCAGGTGATGGAGATTGGCAGCCGCGAGGACGCGCCGTTTGCGATCTTCGCGCGCTTCCAGCGCGTCGATTATCCGGCGCGCGGCCGCAATGGCGGCAAGGACGGCGCCGCCGGCATCGTTCGCCTGAAGTCAGGAGCGATGCTCAAGTCGCGCGGCAACCAGGTCATCCCGGCAGGCGACCGGCTCATCGTCGAGATGCCTGGCGGCGGCGGGCTCGGCGACGCCGCCAAGCGCGATCCCGCGCTGGTGGCGCAAGACCTGCGCAATGGCTTCATCAGCGAGAAGAGTGCGCGGGAAGTTTACAAGGTCGCGGTGCGCGATGATTTGTCGGTTGAAGTGGAGGAGACGAGCAAATTGCGAGGCAGGGGAAGAGCGGAAGGCGGTTGACAATCGTCTCCTGCGCTCAGGCTGTCGGCCGATTGACCTTCCGCGCCGGCACATAGTGCGCTGCCAGCACATGCTTGTCGCGCGCCAGCACCCGACACGCGATAGCGACCACCGGCGGCAGCTCGTCCTTCTTGAGGTAGGCCATGATCGTGCGGCGACCGACACCTAAGAGACTCGCGGCCTCGGTCAGCGACAACCCCAGCGCTGTTCGCCATTCGCCAAAATCCGCGCCCGTCATCGGCTCCTGCTCCTCCGCGATGCGCCGAAGCGTTGACGCGGAAACGTCCAGCCGACCCCATTTGGTCTTAATCGGCCACGCGACTCCAAGGCCGTCTTCCACAATTGTCACCTTGGCAAAAGATTGGGGATCGTCCATCAGCGCCGCAAAGTGAGCGCTGCGCGCAATCAGCCCCGTCATGTCGAGCTTGTGGTCCCGGCGGTCGCCGGCAAAGCGAACAGAGAGAACGCGCTCGCCGGCCGGGCGGACCTTCGTCACTCTCGTCACGTCGTCGCTCATGGCGATTACCTCTGGAATTCGTCCCACATTGCCGACAGTTCGGGGCGATGCTCTTCGATCCAGCGCCGCGCCTCTCTTAGGACCTTGCCCGGAGCATCACCCGCCAGCAACTCGCCATTCGAGATGCGCACCTTCGCAGCGAAGTCGGCTCCCTTGATGTGGACGTGCGGCGGGTTCTCGTCCTGGAAAAACATTAGGAGCTTGAAGCTGCCAAACCGCCTGATCTCGGGCATACGCTTCCCTGCGAGCGCCATTCATATAGGGCATTTTTTGCCCCATTGCAAGGGCGACTGGTCTTTTCGCGGCAGGCAATTGCGCGACCGAGGGTGGCCACAACTATGCGCCCACTTCTTCAACCGCTGACCGCTCGCAAGAGACTTAACTCCCGCTGACCGCCGCCGCTCAATTGGGTATCATCCGCCGCGAACCCAGCGGCGGGGGCTCCGATGCGGACCAATTCGACGCGCGACCACGAGAGGCAAGGCGATCGCCTGCTTCTGACCCGAACAGGCAAGCGCTGCGCGATCGCGGCACTGCTCATCGTCTGCTTCGCCGCTTCTTCGGCGCGCGCGCAGGACAATGTGCTTGAGAAGTATGT
>Ga0209488_10001651_pt1 | contig 19011 bp, 17 predicted proteins | sample Rivendell_Oct201_8_FD_188349 | JGI IMG/M metagenome (GOLD analysis project Ga0209488, IMG submission 188349) | Vadose zone soil microbial communities from the Eel River Critical Zone Observatory, Northern California, USA -... | ecosystem: Environmental > Terrestrial > Soil > Vadose zone >...
TGGTGATGGTGGGTTAGGCGTCGGATCGATCCTTCGATTCTCTCTCAAGACTCGGGCCGACGCTAACCCACCCTACGAGCCGAGCGCGCATGACGAGTTAGAACATTCGGCGCTGGATCAGACCAGCACAGCCGCTACTTCCTCAACTCCTTACAAGTCTCCACCTCGGAGCCCCAGAAGTCGACGCAGGCCGCATGGTCGACCGGCCCCTTGCCGACCACCTTGGCGAACAGAAAGTCGGCCAGCCGCTCGACCTCGTTCGCCGCCAGCGTCGCGGGCGGGTCGGGCATCTCGAGACCGCGCGCGCGCAGGTCAGAGAGCTTGAGGCCGAAGCAGCGCCCGTCGCTGTAGGCCAGGCGATCGAAAGCCGGCATGCCGGTGCCGGGCCGGCCGCATTTGACAGTCTTGATCAGAGCCTCGCGATCGAGCGGGATCTCCCGCAGGTTGGCCCCGTCCGGCATCTGGCTGTCCATCTTTTGGCCATTGCCCGCCCAGCCGTGGCAGGCTTGGCAGTTGCCCTTCTGCAGGAAGAGCTGGCGGCCGGCTGCGATATCGTCGGCCGACTGCGCGAAGGCGGCGGAGCTGCTGGCAAGCGCTGCCACGATGGTCGCTGCCACCACCGCCAGTGTGGCGAGCCCTCCGCTCACGATCCGTCCCTTCACGATACCTTGGCTGGTTCCCGATCTCGGCATCTGTGCTCCTCCACGCTTAAGGCTTATTATTCAGGCGTTTGTTATCAGGCGGGAAGCCAAGGAGGAAGCGGTGCCGAGTCTATGCTCCCATGCAGGACACTCAGTGCGGGTGGTCCTGTGCGCGGCCGCTCTCCTCTCCGCCCTGGTTCCAGCCACGGCGCAGCAGTCGCGGCGCGCCACGATCTGGGACCTCAAGCTCGGCGAGCCGATCGCGGCCCAGCCTTCGCCGGACGAGTTCCGCGGCTTTGCCTGCGGATCGAATGGCGGCGCACCGCGCCAACCGCTCACCGGCTGGCGTGACTTCGCGCGTTGCCGCGCCGAGCCCGATGGGCTGCACGAGGTCTATTTCGAATACGACGACGAGCTCGAATTCATCGCGCGGGCGCGCGACGCCGATCGCGAGATCACGCGCTGGGCGGGAACGACCGAGGTCGCCTTCCCGGTCGTGGTCTCGGCGCTGTTCGACGCGGCCGGCGTGCTGCGCGGCATCCGCATGGTGACCGACGCGCGGCCCGACCATCGCAACGACATCACGGAAGCCAACCTGCGCAAGCGGGCCGACGCCTATATGCTCGGCGGCATCATGGCGGCGCGCTTCGACATCGTGACCGCACGCGACTGCACGAGCTCACCACCCGCCGAAGGCGAAAGCACGGTCGGCGCGCTGTTCATCAAGCAGAGCTGCGAGATGAATGACACCGCCAACGCACGCAAGGTCATTCTGCGCGTCAGCTTCTATCGCAAGCCGGGCCAGAGCGGCACCAATCCGCAATTGCCGACGCAGCTCACCGAAGGGCAGTTCGAAAGCTCGGCCCGGCTTGAGATTCGGAGGCTCAACTAAGCCGTAGGTCGGGTTAGCGCGGGCACTGTCCTGCGGTGGATCGCGGACATCGATCCGCGCGTAACCCGACATTCTAAATCCAACAGACCTGTCGGGTTACGCGCGGACGTTCGTTCTGAAACCAACAACAGTAACACGGGCCGCGCTAACCCGACCTACAGCTCTGTTGCTACGGCACGGTCGTGCCATCAGGCATCATGGTGCGATCGAAGATCGCGTCGTCGAGCTTGGTCTCATGCAGCGTGGCGCGGCGGAAATTGGCGCGCGTGAGCTTGGCGCGCGAAAGGTCGGCGCCGCGAAAGATTGCGCCCTGTGCATCCACCTCGGTGAGGTCGGCCCCTTTGAGGCTGACGTCGGTCAGCTCGGCGCCGAGCATCCGCGCCTCGACCAGCGAGGCGCCATCGAGCTGCGCGCCGCGCAGCATCGCAAAGTCGAGCGCAATCTCGGCAAGATCAGCACCGACGAGATTGGTCTCCGCCAGCCGTCCCTTGCGCAGGTCGACATTGCGCAGCGTGGCGCGGCCGAGATCGGTGCGCGTCATCCGCGCGGTCCCCATCATGGCGTCGGTCAGGTCGGCACCCGCCATGGTGGCGCCGTCGAGATTGGCGGCATAGAGCATGGCCTCGCGCAGCTTGGCCTCGCGCAGATCGGCCCGGCTGAGATTGGCCTTGTTGAGGTTGGCACCGGTCAGGTCGGCACCGCCGAGGCGCGCATTGGTGAGCCGCGCATCGTGAAAGTTCGCGTCCTTGAGGTTGGCGCCGGTCAGATCGGCATTGGCGAGGTCGCGCCGCTTGAAGTTCTGGCCGGAGAGATCGCAGCGCGGGCAGCTGCGGATCTTGCCCGACAGAAAGTCCTCCCGCTGATCAGCCCGCGCACCGCCTGCCGCCAGCGCCGTGGCGAACAGGATTGCGATCAGACGCGCGGGCGTGCTCCTCACCATTGTGGCACTCTCTATATGCTGGCCCAAGAATGAGCGATCGCGCGGGCACGCGCAAGCAGGCCTCAGCCCTTGCAGCGCAGGGCGAACGACCGATCGGCACCGAACCGGCTGGCGGTGTCGGAGCAGAGTTTCTGATTGCCGCGATCCTGATCGCGCTGGTGGTGGGGTCGTCGTGATCGTTGGCCGCTTCGTGTTCGGGCCACTTCGTGTTCGGGCCGCTTCGTGTTCGCTCGCACCGCCCGCCAGAGTCTGCTCGAGGGTTGAGCCACCGAGCAGACTCCGCGGAGCGACTGTTAGTTGATCATGCACCGCTTCCGGGGAGGAAGCAGCGGATGGTGAGCGCACCATTGTCGAAGTAATACCAGACAAGGGCGTAACCAATGCGATTGGCCTGCTTGATCACAGCGCCATCCGGCACCGTGAACCATTGTCCCGAAATCATCACTCGATACGCGTTCTCGGACATGTCCCATTCAACCTCGTCAGGCCGAAAGCCGTCTGCGGTGGCGCAGCAGCCGCGACCTTTCTCATCCGTCAGGCCTTCCACCCACCGTTTGATATCAGGAGAAACCTGCGCGTACTGACCGTTGTCCCGTGCTTGCGTCCCGAAAGAAGCGAGCACCAGAGTAATGACGACAAGTGTTCTTGCGAGCATCGCGACCTCCGCTCGATGTCAGCTCATACCCCGGCATGAAGGGCGTCAGTGCCCTTCAGAATTGTGCACTGCAGAAATCATGCCATTGAGCTGTGCAAGCAGTTGTGCGCGGGCGCCTCGGTTCCACGCGGAGTGCCTCGCGACGCGGCAGCGCGTTGCACAATCCGTGGGCGAACTCAGCGACGAGTTCCATAAGCTTGCATCACGGATGCGCTTGAGTGATAAATGGAGTGCCGGATTCGAATCGCGCGAGCTGTCACATGCAAGCGGCGAAGCCGGCCATTTCGGGCGCCCAAATTCGCGCGGCGCGCGCCTTTCTCCGCTGGTCCGTGCAGGATCTCGCGCAGCTCTGTGGCGTCTCCGAATCAGCCATCGCGCGCGCGGAAAAATTCGACGTCGTGCCCGGCATGCGCGGCCGCAACCTTGCTGCAATCCGCGCCGCGTTTGAAATGCACGGCATCGAGTTTATCGACAATACCGGCGTGCGCGCCCGCTTACGCTGACAAAATCCCGCGTCAGATCGCCCGGTCATGCCCCGCCCACAATGGGGGGCGCAGCTTGAACTTCTCGGCCTTGCCGTTCGGCGACCCCATTGGCCTTCTCGATTGCGACGGTGGCATGGGCCATCGTGGCCTCCGATCGTTACTTCTTGAGCTTCGGCTTGCCGAAGCCGTCGGCGCCAGCCTTGGCGACTGGCTCATCGTCGCGGTCGATGCCGGACACGCCGACGCCGCCGACGCAGTCATCGTCGAACAGCAGCGGATAGCCGCCCTCCACGCCGAGATAGTTCGGCGACATCAGGAACTCGGGCCGCTCCCGCACCCGCTTGCCGAAGGCGCCGCTCGGCCGGCCGCGCAGCGCGGCGGTGCGCGCTTTCGCGGTCGACATGTCGACCGTGTTCACGCCATTGACGTCCGGTCGCTCGAGATAAAGCAGATGCCCGCCCTCGTCGACCACTGCGATTGTCGGCTCCCGCTTGAACTTGGCGGCATGCTTCTTGGCGGCAGCGACAACGCGCTGAACATCTTCAGTCGTCAGGCACGGCTTGTTGCGCATGGCTTCATTCCTTTCGGGGATTGATACAATCGAGAACTATTCCGTCGCCAACAGCCGCCCATGGCCTTTGATCGGCACCCAGTCCTCGAGCAGATGCAGAATGTCCCAGAGCTGCGCCGTCTGATTGCAGAGCGCGGGCTTGCCGAACTCCTCCTCGAGCCGATTGCACACCGGCTCTGACAGCCAGGTGCCACCGCCGACATAGATTGCGTCGCAATCCGGATTATCGAGGAAGGCGCGGCGGCCGAGCTCATAGGCCATCAGCATGTGGTCGCGCGTGTTGATCTTCTGAAACTCCGCCGGCGGCAGCTCATTCGTGACGGCGCCACAGACGGCGACGCCCTCGCGCGCCAGGAACTCGCCCAACACCTTGTTCATGGCATCCGACCATTTGTTGACCAGCGCCATTTTCTTGATGCCGAGGTGACGCGCGGCGCGACAGACTGACAACACCGTCGACGACGCCTTGACGCCGGTGTGGCTCGCCATGAAGTCGATCATGCGATCGTGCGCCGCAACCCCGATCAGGGTCGGCAGTGGCGTGCCGCTCTGCACCACCAGGCTCACGCCGCGCTCCATCAGCTTGTCGAGATTGGCCGCGAGCGGCTTCAGCAACGCGCGCTCGACATCGCCGGGCGAGAACTCCGCCAGGCCGATCGGGATCATCACCTGCATCACGCCGGGCGGCGCCAGCCGGTAGAACTCGTAAGCCGCGTTGTCGATGATCGACAGCGGCAGCAGCACCCCCACTTTGTGCTTGGGCAGATAGCGCTCGAACATCGTTCCTCCCGGGCCATTCTTGTTAGTGCGGCCGCAGCCTCGCCGTTCGTCCCCGCGAAAGCGGGGACCCAGACTGGATTCCCGCTTGCGCGGGAATGAGCGGAGTTTGTGGCTCGATTTCAATAAAACATCAACTATTGTAAGAGCGGAGCCAGCCATGATCGCCCCCCTGCAGCATATCGGCGCGCCGATGCGCCAGCTCAGCGAATACATCGCGGGCGCACTCACGCAGCCACTGCCCGACGCGCCGGTCGAGAAGGCGCGCCATCACATCCTCGACACGCTCGCCGCCATGGTGTCGGGCACCGAGCTCAAGCCCGGACGCCTCGCGATCGGCTATGCGGAAACACAAGGCGGCGCACCAGAGGCGTCGATCGTCGGCACGCGTCTTCGGACCACCGTGGTGAACGCGGCGCTGGCGAACGGCATGCTGGCGCACGCCGATGAGACCGACGACTCGCATGCCCCCTCGCGCACGCATCCGGGCTGTGCCGTGGTGCCGGCCGCGCTCGCGATCGCCGAGCGCCAGCGCGCCTCCGGCGAGCAGTTTCTGCGCGCGGTCGTGCTCGGCTACGATGTCTGCGCGCGCGTCAATCTGGCGCTCGGGCCGGATGCGCTGGCGGCAGCTTCGCACGCGACCCACAGCATCGGCGGCACCTTCGGGGCCGGCACCGCCGCCGGCGTTCTGTTGGGATTGAACGCCGTCCAGGTCCGCCATCTGCTCTCCTACTGCGCCCAGCAGGCGTCGGGTGTCGCCTGCAACGTGCGCGACTCCGAGCACATCGAGAAGGCGTTCGACTTCGGCGGCATGCCGGCCCGCAATGGCGTCGCGGCCGCCACCATGGTGGCGGCAGGATTCACCGGCGTGGATGACGTGTTCAGCGGCGAGCGCAATTTTCTCGACGCCTATTCGGCCAGGCCTGAGCCGTCGCATCTCGCGGAGGCGCTCGGCGAGCGCTTCGAGATCATGGCGACCAACATCAAGAAGTGGTCGGTCGGCTCGCCCGCCCAGGCGGCACTCGATGCGCTCACTCACCTGATGGACGGCGCGGCATTTGGCATTGGCGACGTCGCCAGCATCCGCGTCCACCTGCCGACGCGCTCGGCCCGCACCGTCGACAACGCTCCAATGCCCGACGTCAACGTCCAGCATCTCATGGCGTTGCTGCTCACCGACCGCGCGCTGACGTTCAATTCGGTGCACGACCATGCGCGTATGCACGATCCGGCCGTGCTCGCCGTACGACGGCTGATCGAGCTGGTGCCGAGCCTGGAGCTGGCCGAGGCCCAGCCACCGCGACAGGCGATCGTCGAGATCTCGTTGCAAAGTGGCCGCTCGCTCACGCATCGCACGCGCGCCGTGCGTGGAACCGCCGACAACCCGATGACGCGCGCCGAGGTCGAAATGAAGGCGCTCGATCTCATGCGCGGCTCGCTTGGAGCCGAGCCCGCGCGCGATCTGGTGGAGGCGTGCCGTCGGATCGAGTACAGTCCGGACATCAGCGAATTCGCCCGTTACTGGGTGCCGCCGTCGGGGACAGTGGACTAGCAATGGCGCAGTCGATGCGGAGTCGATTGTTGAGGCGATACGCGCTCATGGCGGCCGGCATCGTGCTTGCGCTGGCGGCGCCCGCCCGCGCCGACGACTTCTACAAAGGCAAAAGCATCAGCCTCGTCATCGCGACCGCGACCGGCGGCGGCTACGACACCTACGCACGCCTGATCGCGCGCCATCTCAGCCGGCACATTCCTGGTCAGCCCAGTATCGTGCCGCAGAACATGCCCGGCGCCGCCGGCATTCGCGCCGCCAACTATCTCTACGCGGCTGCGCCGAAGGACGGCACCGCCATCGGCATGCTCGACCAGGCGACCTATCTCGACCAGGTGCTCGGCACGCCGGGTCTCACCGCCGATGCGACGCGTCTCAATTGGATCGGGCGCATCCTGAGCAACAGCGCCGTGCTCTACGCCTGGCATCTCGCCAAGGTGAAGCGGATCGAGGACGCGCTCACCCAGGAGCTGATCGTCTCGACCTCGGGCGCGGCCTCGCGCCTCAACTGGACCGTGCTCAACAATGTGATCGGCACCCGGCTCAAGATCATCACCGGCTATCAGGGCTCGAGTGACAGCCGGCTGGCGATGATCCGCGGCGAGGTCGATGCGCTGAGCCAGCCCTGGCCGGTGCTCAAGATCGAGGCCGAGCAGCTGCTGCGCGAGCGCCAGATCAATCTGCTGTTGCAGACCGGGGCCGACAAGCACCCGGAGCTCGCGCATGTTCCGCGCATGATCGATCTTGCCAAGAGCGAGGACGACAAGACGCTCCTCTCTCTATTCTCCTCGCCCTCGACCATCGGCCGCTCGATCGCGGCGCCGCCGGGCGTGCCGGCCGAGCGCGTGGCGCTGTTGCGCGAAGCGTTCGCGGCGACGATCAAAGACCAAGCCCTGCTCGAGGAAGCGCACCGGCTCAAGCTCGAGCTCGACCCGCTCGATGGCGCGGCGCTGCAGGCCACCATCACCGGCACTTCGGTCGCACCGGAGGTGGTCGCGCGCGCCCGCCGCGTGGCGGAGCGATGAGCTAATTTTCTGCCACCGCGGAGCGGCCGGCCAACCGTCCGAACACCGCATTGCGCGTCTGCCCGGTGAACGACGGGTAATTGTGGAAGAACAACCCCACGATGTCGCCTGAGGCGAACAGGCCCTTGATCGGCTGGTCGATCGTGCTCATCACCTGCGCGTTGCGATTGATCTCGACGCCGCCGAACGTGAAGGTCATGCCGCAGGTCACCGGATAGGCCCGATACGGTGGCTCGTCGATGCGGGTCGCCCAGTTCGACTTCGGCACGGCCAGGCCCTTGGCGGCCTTGCCGTCGGGCCGGCGCGGATCGAATTGAGGCTGATCAGGCACCGCGCGGTTGAACTCCTCGACCGTGTGCACCAGCACCTTCGGCTCGAGCCCGGCCTTGGTGGCCAGCTCCGCGATCGTATCGGCTTCGACGAAGGTCGCCGGATGGTGCGGATAGCGGAAGCAGCGAATGCCCTTCTGGTCATAGATCTGGTGCGCGGTCGCGCCCGGCTGCCCCAGCACGGCGCGGCCGGTCTTCGCATACGTGTAGGAATGCTGCGCCTCGCCTTCGTCGAAGAAGCGCAGCCCGAGCGCGTTCACGGTGATGCCATACGGATAGTCGTAGCGGCTCTGAGTATTGCCGCGGCCATCCTCGTGCTGCGGAGTCTCGAAGTCGGGCGCGTTGGCGTCGATCGGCGACATGTGGCCCGACTGCCAATGACCGGCCGGCCGCACGCCGAGGTCGAGCAGCATGCGCAGCACCTCGCCGGTGTCGTGCTTGGTGCCGCGCACCTTCATCATATCGGTGTTGCCGGCGAGATAGCGCGCGCGCATCTCCGGATTGGCCTGGAAGCCACCCGCACACGCGATCACCGCCTTGGCCCTGAGATCGTAGCGGCCCGCGGGGCCGCTCACCACCACGCCTTCGACCCGGCGCAGATCGCCCAGCACGGTGCACACGGGCGAATCGAAGCGGATCGCGATGCCCACGCGCTCGGCGATCTGCCGCCACTGCGTGAGCTGACCAGGCCCGCCGCCCGCCACGTGGATCGCGATGCCGCGCTCGAAGTAGCGTTTGCCGTCGACCTTGGCGTGCTCCTTCAGCGGCTCCCACTTGATGCCGGTCTCGCGCATCCAGTGAACGGCCGCGTTCGACTGCTCGACCAGAGTCCGCGCCAGCTCGCGGTTCATGCGACCTTGAGTCATGCGGTCGAGATCGGCCATGAACTCGTCGGCGCTGTAGGACGGGATTGCCATGCTGGCAAACAGCGTGTCGTCCAACTCCGGAATAAAGCGGCGGATCTCCGCGGCCCCCGCATGCACGAAGCGAAAGCCGGTGCCCGAATAGCGGGCGTTGCCGCCATATTCGGACTCGGGCGCTTTCTCGAGCATCACAACGCGTTGCGCGCCCGCCTCGCGCGCCGCGACCGCCGCCTCGAAGGCCGCGCTGCCGCCCCCGATCACGACGATGTCGCACGTCTCGACGCGCCCCACCAATCACTCCTCGGCCTTGATGCCGGCGATCGCCATGTACTCCTTGACGAGGCGCTCGGGCACGGCGGAAAGCTTCTGCGCAATCAGGTGCTGCAGCTCAGCGCCACTCACCGCACGGCCGACCGGCAGACCGCGCCGTTCGGCCTCGGCGCGATACTCCGCATCGTCCATCAGGTGCTGGTAGGACTGGCGCAGGATCTCGAGCCGGTCAGATGGGATGCCGGGCGGGCCCAGCAGCGGCAGACCGATATGGCTTGGCGTGGTGACAAGTCCGAGCAGCGCCCGCGCGTTCGCATCGACCACGACGTCGGTAAGCAGCGGCACGCCTGCCGTGGCGTCGAAGGACTGCACGATCGGCTTGACCGCGCCCGATGCGATCAGGTCCGGCCTGGAATTGGCGATGCTGCCCTCGTGGGTGAACAGGGCATCGACCTCGCCGCGCTCGAGCGCAATCAGCACCTCGCTGAAGCCCGGATAGCCGGTGACAATCTTGAGCGGCCAGCCTTCGTACGATTCCAGCACCCGCGGCGCGATCGCGTTCTCGGAGCGCGCATTGAGCGCCCCGACCACGATCGGGCTGCGGGCGCGCTTGAGATCGGCGACCGAGGTGATGCCGGTGCGCCGGTGAACCCAGAGTGCATTGGCGGCGCTGCCGGCCCCGCCAATGTAGGAGAACCGCGCGAGGTCGTAGTTGATCCCCTTCTGCGGCACCACGTTGCTGAGCAGGAAGCCGCTGCGTCCGGGCATGCCGAGCGTAAGGCCATCAGCGGCCGCCATGTTGTAGAGATGGTTGGCAAGGATGATGCCGCCGGCGCCCTGCATGTTGCGCGGCACGATGCCGGGCTGGCCTGGAATATATTTCGCGATGAAGCGCGCAAGCACCCGCATCTCGCCGTCGACCCCGCCGCCGGGCGGAAAGCCGGCAATGACATTGATCGTCTTACCCGCGAAGACATCATCGGCCGCCTGCGCCGCCTGCGGCGGCGCCAAGCACAAAGCAACGATGCACAGCGCCACGATATGAGAGAGCATGGACCTCAGGCGGGCGCCTTCTCGGTGGCCTTTTTCTTCTCGTCGCGGTCGGCCGCAAACTCGATCTGATCGTAGCCGTGCGCCGAAATGTCGAACAGATTGCCATCGGGGTCCATGGCGCGATACTCCGCGAACGGGCGGGTCGCCGGCCGTTCCGCCATCGGCTCATCCCACTTGGCCAACTTCTTCTCGACCTCGCCGAGGTTGTCGACCTGGAAGCCGAAATGATTAATGCCGCTCGGGGTCGCCTCGCCGCGATTGCGCAGGAGCGCCAGCGTCAGATAGCCATCACTCATATAAACAGCGCCGCTGCGCTCGGTATGAATGACCTTGAGCCCGAAGACCTCCTCATAGAACTTCGCAAGCCGCGCGGGATCCTTTGTCTTGATGGCAAGGTGACGGATCTTCGACATTTTTCCTCCGCGAAGCTGCGTTGATGGGATCGACAGAATGGTACGAAATGCACCCGGTACAGTCAAACCGGCATAAAGTGCCGTTAACGCCGCGCACTTCTGCACATTCGCACGGCCTTCGGGTCCGATAGCGGGCCTCTGGACTCTTTCCAGACTCTCTCACCCTCACACCGTCGATTGACGCAAGACATCTGCAAGGCGTCTGAACGTCGGCACAGAGTCGCGCGCCACACACATATTCGCAACACGCTCCTGTGGTTTCGGTTCAAGCCAAGACAAGTTCAGGGTTCGATGAACTACTGTCATCGTTCTGTCGCATGCGCGTCAACAACACTCCATTTGCGTCATCCGCGCACGCGTTGTTAAGTAGCCAATTGATCTTCGCTCAACTCGTTCAGTACACCTCAAATTGCAAATCTTTGCGACCAAGTTCATCCGCCTGATTGTATGCAATCATTCGCCAAACAACTCTAAATACGTGGTCATAGCCGATCGTTTTTTCTGCTTTGATGCGACTTTGTGGATCATCGTCATCTTATTCGCCATAACAAATCCACACTTCAACATCATCGAACAAATAGGTGTCATCGAATTTTGAAATGGTGCACTGGCAGCGGTATCCGCTGGGGGAGTTGTGTAGTGCGTATTCTCATAATTATCGCTTCAATTCTGCTTCTCATTTCAACTATTCCATCAGGCGTCGTCGCAGAACCTCTGGCGCCTCCAAAAACACTTTCCACTACTCCCGTAGTGGAAATGGCCCAGGCCAAGCGCGGGGCAACGAGCTCGATCCCGCGACGCGATCAGCAAGGTCAGCCACTTCGCGACGATACCCTGAAGTATAAGCTCAATTCCTGGACCCTCGGCCTCGCCGCCGGTCAGCTGGAGGGTGCGCCGATACGCTTTGCGACCGAGCTTGCCCGCGTTCTCGACGACGGCGACAACATGCGCGTGCTACCGATAGTTACGCGCGGCATCTTCGACAACATCTACGATCTTTTGTATCTGCGCGGCATTGATGCCGCGATCGTCTACGGCGACGTGCTGGAGCATTTCCGCACCAACGCCAGGATCGGCAGCCTGGAACAGCGCGTGAACTACATCATGCCGCTGTTTCCATCCGAGGTGCACGTGTTCGTGCGGCCGGAGATCAACAAGCTCGAGGACCTCGCCGGCAAGCGGGTCAACTTCAATACCAAGGGCACAGCGGCGGCCTATACCGGCCCGATCATGTTCGAACGCCTCGGCATCAAGGTCGACGCGCAATTCGTGCCGCATCCGGCCGCATTGGCCGAGATGCTCAAGGACGACAAATACGCCGCCGTCGTCTTTGTCTCCTCCAAGCCGCTCGACGCTTTCGTGAAGCCCAAGTGGCCGGCGGGATTCAAGTTCCTGCCCGTGCCCCTCACGCCAAGTCTCGAGGAATATTACGTCCCCGCCCAGCTCGAGACGTCCGACTATCCTGCGCTCATCCCGGAAGGCGGCAAGATCCAGACCATTGCGGTCCCGTCGGTCCTCGCGGTGTTCAACTGGCCAGGGGAGAACGATCGCGCCAAGCGCATTGCCCGATTCATTGATTATCTGTTCGAGCGCTTTCCCAAGTTGCAGAGCGAGCCGGGCTACCATCCAAAGTGGAAAGACCTGAACCTGGCTGCCACCGTTCCGGGCTGGAAACGCTACGCGCCGATGCAGGACAAGCTCGCGAAGCTGGTCAATCCGCGCCCGGGTGCTGACAAGGCCGCCGAGTTGAGCGAGCAGCTCGAGCGCATGCTGCCCGGCGACAAATCCGCGCAGCAGCAGCTGCTGCGCGATCTGCTCGCGCGCCACAGGTAGGACTCGCAGGCGGCGTCGCCTGCAAGAGAACTCAAGAGAAATAACGTCCATCGAAGAACCTGCTGCGTTTGCGGTTGCTCCGCACATCCAGCCAACAAGAAGCGGTTCTGAAAGCTTAAGCTTGCGTTGCAACATGTTGGGGAGCTCACTATTGAGCACCCGCGTCAACAGGGGACGAGTGATGAAAAGAGTTGATCGACGAAGTGTCGTGGGGGCGCTGGTCACAGCCGGAGCCGTAGTTGGCGTGACCGACTTGGCCAACGCGTTGCCGCCCGAGCTGCGCCTGCGCGACCTGCAGCTGAAGTCGCAATTCGGCTGCCTCTACCATTGCGACTTCGGCGATCACGCGCGCTTCTCCCAGCAGCTGCGCAACATCAACAATCATTTTGCCGCCTACAACTACGACCAGCGCGCGCTCAAGCTGGTCATCGTGGCGCACTCGGCGGGCATCAAGTTCTTCCTCAAGGACCTTGCCGATACGCCATGGGCGCAGGAAACGATCGATCCCGAGCTGCTCGCGCGCACGATGTCGCTCACCCAGCATGGGCTCGAGGTCTATCTCCGCAAGGTCACGTTTGCGACCCTCAAGATCGACCTCGCGAAGGCTCGTACCGACAGCTACATCAGGCTGGTTCCGTCCGGCATCGCAACCGCATCCGCCCTTCAGTCCAAGGGCTACTCTTATCTCAAGGTCGGCTGATCAAAGCATTGCTCCAGGGATCGAGTGATTTGGCCCGCTTGCTTGGACGATACGCGCTCCCGCCTCTGCGGGAGCGTGAGCCTCGGTCGGAAGACGGCTCGACGGGATCCGTCGCACGTCTCGGCATCGTGAGCACCTATGCGTCGCTGCAAGCCGCCAATGGCATCGACCTCTATAAGGCACTCGGGATTTCCAGTCAGGCCAGCCCACTGGAGATCAAGGTGGCGTTCCGCCAGCTCGCCAAGGCGCTGCATCCGGACCGCAATGCCGGCGACAAGCTCGCCGAGCAGCAGTTCGCCGCTGTCCGCGAAGCCTATTCGATCCTGGCCAACGCCGAATGGCGCGCGATCTATGACCGCGAGCTCGCGCTCATTCGTGCCGCAGCCGCGGCGCAAGCGGCCGAGCAGGAAGCCCATCGGATCGCGGCCCGCCGTCGTCTCATCGTCCACGAGGTGCTCAAGACAGCTGCCGCAACTGTCATCCTGACCGCGGTTCTGATAACGGGCCTATTAGTGTGGCAGCGGGGCTCGAACGGACTGCAGCACGCCCATACGATGGAAGCCGGCGCCGAGCCACCAAGGGCCCATATCCCGGCAACGATCACGAGCGCGGAGCTCGCCGACGCGCTGTTCGGCAGCCAGGCAGGCCAGTACGGCAACGAGGTCGCGGCGCCGGGCAGCGAGGCGATCGCCGCGAACAACTCACCCCCGGCTCAGAGCGAGACAGTTGCGGCAAGCCGCGAGCCTTCCGTGCCTCGTGAACCTGTTGCCGGAAGCCGCGAGCCTTCCACTCAGAGCGAGCAAACAACGGCGAGCCATGCGCCGTCTGGCAGCGACGAGCCGCCTTCGACGGCCACCGTGGTCGTTGCTGCCATCGAGCCTGCACCACTGGCAGCGCACGCCGAGCTGACAAACGCGACCAATCCTCCGGCACGAGAAGCTGTGCTTCCCTCATCGCCTTCGCCCGCCCCCTCCGTGCCATCCAAGGCGGCTGTTGACCCGGCCGCGCGCGCGCAGGCTGAACGCCTCGTTGGGCAGGGCGACCGTCAATTCGCCGACGGAAACATCGCGATCGCGCGGCAGTTCTATGCCCGTGCGGCCGATCTTGGCTTTGCGCCGGCCGCCATCAAGCTCGCAGATACATTCGACGCGAAAGTGCTTGCCCGCCATGGCGTGCATGGCGTGCGGCCAAACCCGGCCGAAGCCGAAAAGTGGCGCAGGCGCGCCGCCGAGCTTTGGCCGTAGGCGTTCTCACAACGTCGCAGGCAGACCGAGCGAAGCGCCAGATATTGCAGTCGCAGGCGCCCTTATCTTCGAGTGGTACATTGGTGCCCAGCGCCATCTCGTTGCGGCAAACGATGGATGACGGGTCAGCGGCTGCGCACCATCGCTGACGCAACGGCAACCTGCTGTCGAGTGGAAGAAAAACATCGTTGCCCATCGCGTGAGCGTGTGGCTCGATTCACGCTGCAATTTATACTGCGAGACTCTCTCAACACTCCATCGCAGTCTTCGACCACGAAGCATACTGGAATGAGATGACGATCTTGTTGATTCGCATTCGCACTGCAAAACAACCGTGCTGTGACAGCTTGCTCTGAATCAACCAATCGACGTCATCACATTCGCAGCAACGGACATAATTTTCTCTTAATTCTAAGACGCGATCAAAACTGAACTCCGGTATTCCAAAACGGAGCGTCGACCTATTGGAGGGCGTATGCGTTTTCATTATTTCTTGCTCGGCGCCATCGCAATTGTAGCTCCCGTTGCGGGATACTCGGCTCCCGCAAGCGACAGAGTTGACGCCGTGCGCCAGATCGCGGCCGCGGTCGGGCGCGTGCTTGGCTCCGCGGCGGCCTGCCGCGAGATCTCGCCGCTGCGCGTCAAGTCGATGAGCGACACGCTGTCCGATCTGATCACGGTGTCTGCGGTCACCACCGAGGAGTCCTCGGCGATATGGCAGGCCTACAACCTGAGCAATACGGAAGGCCAGCGCGCCATCGCCAACAGGCGCATCACCTGCGTGGCAGCCGAACGCGCGCTTGCCGACCTGGAAAAGACGGTGACGCCATCGCAAGCGCTGACACCGCCTGGCCAGGCGCGCTCGCTGCCCACCGTTGTCGCGCCAGCGCTCACGGGTCCGCAGCCTGCTCGGCCGAGCGCGACCGCAACGTCGCCTGCGCTGACAGCGACCAGTCCGCTGCAGTCGAGATTGGCGGCGGTGAGCCGGGGCGTAACTGAAACTGAGATCCGGTTCGGCATGTCGGCGCCGTTTTCGGGGTCAGCCAAGGAGCTTGGCCGCCAGATGAAGCTTGGCGTTGAGAGCGCGTTCAACGTCATCAACGACGCCGGCGGCGTTCATGGGCGGCAGGTCAAGCTGGTCGCGGTCGACGACGGCTACGAGCCGACACGCACCGCCGAGACCATGAAGCAGCTTTACGAAAGGGATCAGGTGTTCGGCATCATCGGCAATGTCGGGACCCCAACCGCCACGGTTGCCCTGCCATTCGCCCTCAAGCAGCGCATGATGTTCTTCGGAGCCTTCACCGGCGCGAACCTGCTGCGGCGCGATCCGCCTGACCGCTATGTGTTCAATTTCAGGGCGAGCTACGCCGAGGAAACCGACGCAGTCGTGCGCTATCTCGTCAATGTGCGCCGGCTGCGGCCGGAACAGATCGTGGTGTTTGCCCAGCAGGACGCCTTCGGCGATGCTGGTTTTGATGGCGTGGCCAAGGCGGTGCGCACGCTGCGCTCGGGCCGCGACAGCGAGGTGCTGCGTCTCAACTACAAACGTAACACCATCGACGTGGACGAGGCAGTCGCGCAGCTGCGCAAGCTGCGCACTCCGCCGCGGGCCGTGGTGATGGTGGCCACCTATCGCGCCGCCGCCAAGTTCATCGAGAAGACGCGCGATATCAATCCGCCGCTGATCTACACCAATGTCTCGTTCGTCGGCAGCACCGCGCTCGCCGAGGAGCTCATGCTGCTGGGTCCCAAATATGCGAATGGCGTGATCGTGACCCAGGTCGTACCGGCGGTCGACAGCTATTCAAACGTCGTGCTCGAATACAAGACAGCGCTCTCAAACTATTTTCCGGGCGAGGCGCCCGACTATGTATCGCTTGAGGGTTACATCACCGCCAATGTCATGATCGAAGGGCTGAAACGGACCGGACCGATGCTCGACACCGAGCGCCTGGTCGAGGGGCTGGAGAGCTTGCGCGATCTCGATCTCGGGCTTGGCACTCTGGTGAATTTCGGCCGCACCGAGCACCAGGGCATTCACAAGGTATGGGGCACCCAGCTCGACGCGCAGGGGCGCTACCAGCCGATCGAGCTGCAGTAGAGCGGGATGAATTTAGGTTTGCACCGCCATTGAACCAATCTCCGTTCGTCCCCGCGGAAGCGGGGATCCAGGAGCCGAGAACTCGGCCAAAGAACTGGGTCCCCGCTTCCGCGGGGACGAACGAAATTAAGAGGCGATTCAAGCTCAGCTCATCTCGCTCTAGACAAACGCAGCCGTAGCCTGGGCTATCGACATCTCACTCGATGTGTGCGGTGTTGGCGCGGCGTCGCCCGGCGGCTCTGCGTTGGTGCGTTTGTCGGATAGAGCTGGCCAAGGATCGGGAAAGAACAACCATGCCGTGGCTTGCGCCTGTGACGCTGCAGAGCCCGCGCGTCAATCTTGAACCGCTGGCCCAGCGCCATTGCGATGACCTGGTCGAAGCAGCCAAAGACGGCGCCCTGTGGACGTTGTGGTACACGTCTGTCCCGTCGCCCGAGACCATGCAGCCGGAGATCGAACGACGGCTGGCCTTGCGGGCGGCGGGCTCGATGCTGCCGTTCGCGGTGATCGACAATACAACTACACGCGCCGTCGGCATGACAGCCTATATGAACGTCGACGTCATCAACCGCCGCGTGGAGATCGGCTCAACGTGGTACCGCAAGAGCGTCCAGCGCACGGCGCTGAATACCCAGTGCAAGCTGATGCTGCTCACGCAGGCATTCGAGGCGCTCGACTGCATCGCCGTCGAATTCCGGACCCATGCCTTCAATCACCAAAGCCGGAGCGCGATCGAACGCCTTGGCGCAAAGCTAGACGGCGTGTTGCGCAGCCATCAGATCGCCTCGAACGGCACGCTGCGCGACACCTATGTCTACAGCATCATCGCGAGCGAATGGCCCACTGTGAAGGCCAATCTCACTTGGCAGATCGGCCGGGCGCGGAACGGATAGGCAATCGATCGACGACGATCAGCGCGTGCGGCCGAGCGCGTGCTCGCCAAGGAGCTCCACGATCCGCTGCGGCGTGATCGGAGCTTCCGCGATGTGCACGCCGAAGGGCTCGAGCGCGTTCTCCACCGCTGAAAGCAGCGCCGCAATCGCCGCAATGGTGCCGCCCTCGCCCGCCCCCTTGAGGCCAAGCGGATTGAGCGGGCTCGGCGTCTCCATGTGCAGCACCTCGACGGACGGAGAGTCAGTTGCGAGCGGCAGGAGATACTCGCCGAAATGCGTCGACACCGGCTGCGCCTGGTCGTCGTAGACGAGCCGCTCGAAGAACGCATTGCCGACGCCATGAATCACGCCGCCCACGATCTGGCCCTCGACCACCATCGGATTGATGACGGTGCCGCAGTCATGCATTACCAGATAGCGCGTCACCGTCACCTGCCCGGTCTCGATATCGACCTCGACCTCCGCAATGTGGGTGCCGTTCGAATAGGTCGATTGATCGGGCGTGAAGTGGCTGGTCGCCTCGAGCCCGGGCGAGGGCCCGCCCGCCATGGAGAATCCCGGCATGCCGACCGCGACCGCCGCAACCTCGCGGAAGCTGCGCTTGACGTCCGAGCCCGCCACCTTGGCGTAGCCGTTTTCGAGCACCACGTCCTGCTCGGCGACCTCCATCATCTGGGCGGCGAACTGCTTGATCTTCTGCGCCACCTGCGCGGAAGCCAGATGCACCGACGAGCCCGCGTTGACCGCGGTGCGCGCCGCGAACGAGCCGATGCCGAGCCCGGTCGCTGCCGTATCGGCGGTCACGATGGTGATGTCGTCGGGGGTGCAACCGAAGTGATCTGCCGCGATCTGCGCCAGCGTGGTCTTGTGCGACTGGCCCTGCGGCGTCGCCCCGGTATAGACCGTGAGCTTGCCGCTGGTTGACACCCGCACGGTCGCGCTCTCATACGGCCCGAGCCCGGTGGCCTCGACCGCGTTGCCGATGCCGAGCCCGATGTAGCGCCCCTGCTCACGCGCCTTGGCCTGCCTGGCGCGAAAGCCCTCGTAGTCGACGGCCGCAAGCGCGTCGCGCTGGCAGACCGGGTAGTCGCCGCTGTCGTAGGTGACCGGGCGGCCATCGCGGAAGATGATCCCGACCTTGTAGGGCATCTGCTCGGGCGTGATGAAGTTTCGCCGCCGCACCTCGGCGCGGTCGAGCTGGAGCTCGCGCGCGACGCGGTCCATCAGCCGCTCCATTACCACGGCAGCTTCCGGCCGCCCGGCGCCGCGCACCGGCGAAGTCGGCACTTTGCTGGTGAAGGCGACCGACACATCGAGATGGAAGTTGCGGATCACATAGGGCCCTGGCACCGAGGTCGCGGCGATCCAAGGCAGCACCACGCCCCACGGCATGTAGGCGCCGGCGTCGTGCGTGAGCGTGCCGCGCACGCCCAGGATGCGCGCATCGGCATCGACCGCGATCTCGACGTCCCAATACTGATCGCGCTCCTGTTGCGTGGAGAGAAAATTCTCGTGCCGGTCCTCGATCCACTTGATCGGGCAGCGCATGGCGAGCGCCGCGGCGGCGAGCGCGCCATACTCGGCGTAAAAGCTGCCCTTCGGCCCAAAGCCGCCACCGACGTCGGGCGTAACGATGCGCAGCTGATGATCCGCCCATTCCATCAGGTCGAGCAGCACGCGCTTGTGCCGGTGCGGCCCCTGCGAGGATACGTAGATCGTGAGCGTGTCGCTAACCACGTCCGGCACCGCGATCATGCCGCGGCATTCCATG
>Ga0209488_10001652_pt1 | contig 19009 bp, 15 predicted proteins | sample Rivendell_Oct201_8_FD_188349 | JGI IMG/M metagenome (GOLD analysis project Ga0209488, IMG submission 188349) | Vadose zone soil microbial communities from the Eel River Critical Zone Observatory, Northern California, USA -... | ecosystem: Environmental > Terrestrial > Soil > Vadose zone >...
CGGCGGCTTACTTTGTGGGCGGGCTCGCTGCCGGGCTGCTCGCTGCCGGCGGATTGCTGGCGCTCACGGGCTCACTTTCCGGCTTCTGGCGCTGGACGGTGGGCAGCCTGTACGGCTACGCGTCCACCAACTGGATCCCGACGTATGTGTGGGCCCGAGCGAGGGACAGCCTTGTTCCGTTCGTCGTGAACATGGCCGTCCTCTGGATCGCTGCGGTCGCAGCCGCCACGCGATGGGAGCGCCTGGCCGTGAAGGAGCGGTTGGTCGTGGTCTGGCTGGCTCTGGGATTGGTCGGGTCGGTCGCGGCCGGCCACCTGTCGTGGCACTACTTCATCCAGGCCATGGGACCGCTCGCGCTGGCCGCCGCCGTGTGTTTCGAGCGGTTCTCGCTGCGGCGATGGGTGGTGTCCATCGCGGCTTTGGGCATCGCGCTGCCCGCCGTCTTCTGGTGGGTGTTCAACCTCAACGCCGACCCGCTGACCTACGACTTCAGCCCGCCCGTGCCCCAGCATCAAGCCGTCGCAGCGTACGTCCGCGACCACACGACCTCGAACCAGCGCGTGTTCGTTTGGGGGAACTGGCCGGCACTTTACGTCGAATCCGACCGGCTGATGGCGAGCCGTTTTCCCGGATTCCTGCGAGGCTTCGCGCGCGGCTCGGGACTCCCGCCGGACAACTGGGACACAACCTCTGACGTCTGGCCGGCGCTCGAGTCCGACTTGAGCGCGCATCCGCCCGCGCTGATCGTGGACACCGCGGCAGCGGGATGGAGCGACTTCGCGATGTATCCGATGAGCAACTACCCGGTGCTGGCCAATTTCGTCGCCGGTCGCTACCACGAGGTGGCGACGGTCGACGGCGTGGTGATCTACGCGCCCAACAGCCCGTGACGAATCGGCAGCGGCGGCAGCGGCGGCACGTTCACTGGAAGAGGCAGGCTGATCGCCGGTAAGTTGATCTTCGGCGTCGTGACCTGCACACCACCGACCTGCAGCGATGGCAAGGCAGCCTTGGCGACGCCCGCATTGGTGGTCTGCGCGACGTCGACGACCCGGTGCTGCAGCGGGATGAACGGCTGCACCGACGCAACGGCGGGCACGGTGGCTCGCTCTATGGGTACGAGCTGCGGCGGCGACACGGGTTGCGCCGAGACGACCGCACCGGCGGTAGCGGTGGCGACTACTAATACGCCGGCCTTGATCACCTGACGTCCGGCGAGAAAAAGGCCAATCGCGTAGATCGCCTTGCGGCCCGCGCCCTTCCCGCGCTCCACGTACTCGCTGACCCGTGCGATCGCATCGCGCAGGCCGCGCTCGACGCTGCTCAGGGTGATGCCAAGGCCCTGCGCGATCTCGCGGTTGGTCAGGTCGCTGAAGTAGGCGAGCTTGAGCAGCTGCTTCTGGCGCGGAGGCAAGCTGCTGACCGCCTCATCGACGGCCTGCCGCACCATGGCGCCTGAAAAGCGCTTCCAGGTGTGTGACTTCTCCCCGCCGTCGGCCATGCCCTCGACGAGCATTCGCTTGAGGCCTTTATGCGCGCCACGAACCCGGCGCCGGAAGATCGGTTCTTGCCGGATGCCGGTCATGAGCCAGTTCCGCCAGGAGTCCCTGGCGGAGGCTGGAACCGTGAGGTTCTCTGCTTCGCGCTGGACAACCGACATAATTTACACCGCTACACCTGGAACTCCCACCGGGCCCAGAGCACCCGGCGCAACCTCAGTCTGGGGTCGGTTTCCTCGGTCGCTTGATCTCGAGGATCGAAGGTTCGGACGCGGCGACTGAGATCAAGCGCTCGAGCACGCGGGCCGCGTCCGCCGCCTCCGGCGCCTCGGCCAGGCGCACGTAGGCCGCGCTTCCATCCGGAAAAAGGAAGGTCGGAGTCCCGAAGACTCCGTGCTCACGCCTCGCTCTCAGGTGATCGCGCTCGAGTGGAGCGAGGATGTCCGGGTCGGCGAGGTCGTGGCGAAACCGCTCGAGGTCCAATCCCGCGTCGACCACTACGCGTTCGATGACCTCGGGCCGATCGATCTCCAACCGGTCGCGATGCCTGGCCTGGAGGAGAGGCATGTGGAGCTGCTCAAACCTGCCCTGCCGGCGGGCGGCCTCGGCAGCCATGAAAGCAAGCCGGCCCTGGACCCTCTCAGCGCGCTCGTCGAGCGGCGCGTCCCAGACCGTCCAGCCCTCATCTCGAGAATTCACCTGCGTCAGGGAGAAGTAGCTCCACGTGATGTTGAGCTTGCGAGACCGGCCGGCATTCTGGAGCAGCACCGATGCGCGGTATACGAACGGACACAAATAGTCGTAAAAGACTTCCAGATCGATGACCTCGGGATCCAGCACCCTGACTGCTTCAACGCGCCTGATCCGGACGGATATTCCCCAGAGCTGGGCGTGGATGCGCCCAGACCTGGTCGTTCGCATCGGCCCGTTCGCGGCGGCCTGCGCTTTTGCGTACGTGGTTGCGTCGCGACCTGGATGGTTTGGGCTGAGCGCCGGCCGCCTCGACGTGCAGCTGCTTTTCGCCGCGGTGGGTGCGCCGTTGCTGTTCGTGGCGGCGACGGCGGTCCAGCTGTGGCTGACGCGGCGTCGCGGCGTTCTGAGCGTCCCGGCGGATGCGCGAGACGCATGGTTCCAGGCGGGTTATTACGCAGTGAACGGGCCGATCGAGGAGGCTTTCTTCCGAGGCCTGGCGCAGGGCGGACTCGGTGTCCTGTGGGGACCATTCGCCGGCTTCGCCATCGCAACCACCGTTTACGTGCTGTATCACAAGCTCGGCCGCTGGACATGGCCGGACACTTTCGCGACCGCGCTGCTCGGGGTGCCGCTCGGGCTGGCTTTCTGGCTGCTGCCGGGACCGCCTTCGCTGCTCGGCATCTCGATCGCGCACATCGCGTGCACGTGCGGATTCCTGGGCCCGGGTCCTTATCTATTGAAGAGGCTCGGCCTGGTCTAGACCTGCCGGCGGCGCACAGCCAGATAGACCAAGCCGGCGAAGAAGATCACGACGAACGCCCACCACGCGATGTCACTCCACCCCGACGCGGAAGGGATGGCCGCCAGGACGCCTTGATCAGTCTGCGCGTTTGAGAGAGCGACCTGGGCCTTGGCGAGATCGCCCGGCGCGCTGCTGACCAGCTCGTGCGGGACGACCCAGTAAAGGATGTCGAAGATCGCCTTCACCACATCGTTTTTGATGACGCCGGTCTCGAACAACTTGTGCACGAACGCGATCACTCCCGTGATCACGTTGTAGTAGACGAATGCGACCACCGCGGCGACGATGTTGTTCATCCACGTGCTGAGCGCGAGCACGATCAGCATCACGACCATCGTGTTGGCGACGACGGCCGCAGCTTCACCGGTGAGCGAGGCTTCGAGACCGCCGCCGAATAGAAACATCACAATCCGTGTTTCGACCGCGAGCAAGCCGACGATCGCCACGAGTGCCAGGACCGCACCGCCGATCTTTCCGACGGCGAATGCGAATCGAGAAACCGGCTTCGCGAAGATGCTCACCGCCGCGCCCGATTCGAGGTCGTGATAGATCGCGGTCATGCCGATCGCGAACGCGATGAGCAGGCCGAATACGCCAAGCGCCGAGAAGACGTAGTTGACGAAGGCGAGCTCGAGATACCGGTTGAGCGCCGCGGGGTCGGTGTTCGGCGCCCCAAAGCTTCCCTGGCTCGACGCGAACGAGTAGAGGACCTTCAAGCCCACGCCGAGGCAGACGATGCCGAGAGCACCGAGGACGAAGAAGACGAGAAGGATCCGCCGCCGCGAGAGCTCGAGGAGCGTGTAGCGGCCGACGGCGAGCGCGCCCGTCACTTCTTCTCCTGGTCTGTGATGAACGAGGGCAGCTGGTCGTGCTGTGGTGTGTTCGCCTGGATCAGCTCGACGAAAACGTCTTCGAGGTTGCGACCTTCTGGCACGACTTCGGCCATCGTGCCTTCCTTCAACACGCGACCCTTGGCGAGGATTGCAACCGTGTCACACACGAGCTCGACCTCGCTGAGCAGGTGGCTGTTGAGCAGGACGGCCACCCCGCTGTCCTTCAATCGATCGATCAGGGCGCGCACGTCGCGCCGGCCGAGAGGGTCGAGGTCGGCGGTCGGCTCATCAAGGATCAACAGCTTCGGCCGCCCGAGGATCGCCTGGGCGATGCCGAGCCGCTGCTTCATGCCTTTGGAGAACTGCCTGATGTGGCGGCGTTCCTTGTCGAGGCCCGCAAACTCCAGCGTCTCGGGGATGCGGCGTTTGCGGTCGGTCTCGTCGAGCCCGAGCAGGCTGGCGAAGTAATCCATGACCTCGCCGGCCCGAAGGAACTTCGGAAAATCAGGATCCTCCGGGGCAAAACCCATCTCCCGGCGAGAGCTGGGGTTGCCGGGGTCTGAGCCGAAGAGCTGAACCGTGCCTTCGTCGGGCCGGAGGAGGCCGGCGATCATCTTCACGATGCTCGTCTTGCCCGAGCCGTTCGGGCCAAGGAGACCGAAGGCCTGGCCGGGCTCGAGCTCGAAGCTCACGCCGTCGACCGCCCAGGGATCGCGGCGCCGATAGCGCTTGCGCAGCCGGTCCACGCTCACCACCGCCATCAGCCAGCCGAATATACATTGGGTGATGGAGCTGGACCCGCAACAGCGCCGAACTCTCACGTGGGCCGGGCTCGCGGTGGTCCTCACCGCTTTCGACGGCTCTGTGCTGGTGCTGGCCCTGCCGGCGATCGCCACCGACTTTCACGCCCGCACCCCGGACCTGTCCAACCTCGGCTCGATTCTGGCCCTGGGCGCAGTCGGCGCCCTGCCACTGGCAATGCTTGCGGACCGGTTCGGGCGGCGGCGGCTGATCGCGATCGGTGTCGCCGGGTTCTCCTTCGCGAATTTCGCGAGCGGGCTGGCGCCCTCGCTGGAGGCGCTGGCGTTCCTGAGATTGGTCGCCGTGTGCTTCGAGGTGATGGTGGGAGGGGTGGCGACCGCGCTGGTCGTTGAGGAGGCTCCACCGGGGCGGCGCGGCCTGGCCGTGAGCGTCCTGGCGGTGCTGTCGGGGCTGGGCACCGGGGTGACCGTCCTGATCTATCCGCTGGTCGCGCCGCACTGGCGGTGGCTGTTTCTGGCCGGCGGCTTCGGAGTCCTCATCGCTCCGTTGATCTGGCTTCGCCTGCCGGAAGGCCGGGCGTGGCTGGGCGTCCGGCTGAGCTCTTCCGCCCTTCGCCTCTTGCTTCAGCCGGCGTGGCGGAGAAGGGTGGTGGTCATCGCGGCGATGACCGCGCTGCTCGCGGTTCTGCTCGAGCCGGCGGGGCTTCTGTTCACGGTGTTTGGGAGCCAGGTGCTGCGCCTTTCGCCGGTGGCGATCAGCATCCTGATCGCGGTCTCGGGTGTCGCGGGTGCCGCTTCATACGTGCTGGGCGGTTACCTGAGCGACCGGTTCGGCCGCCGTTGGCTCGCGATCGTGCTGACGGTTGACACGGCGATTGCGGCGAGTCTCAGCTTTGCCACGGGCGAGATCGGGTTTTTCGCCGGAAACGTGCTCTGGAGCGCGTTTGCCAGCGCGGCCACGCCGGTGTTCGGCGCGTGGACCGCGGAGCTGTTTCCAACCCGCGCCCGCGCGACGGCCGAGGCGATGACGGCCGTGGCCGCCGCCGCCGGGGGCATCGTGGGGCTGCAGTTCGTCGGCTTCATCGCGCCCCGGGTTGGGCTGGGCCACGCGATCGAGCTTTGCGGGTTGGCGGCGATCACAGGGGTGTTTTTCCTGTTCCTCCTGCCGGAAACGAAGGAGTCTCCGCTGCCGGATTAGAGCCGCATCCGAGGTCATCGACGCCTCGTCGTCTTAACAGGCTGGATTGACATGCTGGATACGCTGGTATCGGTTGGCCGGCGGGGGAGGGCTGGTCCGGTGGAGGAGGGAGGGCCCTCGGAGAGGTGTGCCCGCGCGAACGGGAGAATCGTTTGTCGAGGCAGTCGACCGCGCCCCTAGAGTTACTGGTTCAGTGGATCGCGCTCGCGCGGTTGTGATCGGTGGCGGCATCACTGGCGCGAGCGTCGCGTATCACCTCGCCAAGGCGGGCTGGCGCGACACCGTCCTGCTGGAGAAGGACGAGCTGACAAGCGGTTCGACGTGCCACGCGGCGGGGCTCGTGACGCAGTTCAACCCCTCGCCGACGATGATGCGTTTCCGTCGTTACAGCATCGAGCTGTACGAAGAGCTCGGCGTCTTCGAGAAGGTCGGCGGCCTGCGCTTCGCCTCGAGCGAAGAGCAGCTCAAAGAGCTGCAGCGTGGCGTGAGCCGTGCGCGAGGCATCGGCCTCGACGTCGAGCTGATCTCGGCCAAGGAGTCCGCGCGTTTGATGCCGGCGATCACGACTCGGTCACTGCATGGGGCGGTGTGGGTTCCCGGAGACGGCCACCTCGACCCCCACACCGCGACTTTTGCGCTGGCCGCGGCCGCCCGCAAGCTGGGCGCGAAGGTCCTGACCCAGCACCGGGTGACTGGCATCGAGCTGACCGATCGCGGCTCGGTCAAAGCGATCCAGACCGACCGGGGCAGGATTGAGGCGGAGGTGATCGTCATCGCCGGCGGCATCTGGGCTCCGCAGATCGCCGCGATGGCCGGCGCATTCATCGTCTCGACGCCCGTTGACCACCAGCACGCGGCGCTGCTTGCGGTGCCCGGTCACGAGCTACCCCACGACATGCCTTGCTTCCGCGACCCGGACAACCTGATCTACGGGAAGTCGGAAGCCGGCGGTGTGGTCCTCGGAGGCTATGAATCGGATCCGGTGGCGCGCTGGATCGATGGTGTCCCCTGGGACCATGCCGGCACCTCGCTGCCGCCCGATCAGGCGCGGTTCGAGCCGCTCCTCGCCGGCGCCGCGCGCCGCTTCCCGTTCATGGGCGAGGCCGGAATCGTGAAGCTCGTGTGCCACCCCGACGCCATGACGCCGGACTCCAATCCCCTGGTCGGTCCTGTTCCCGGAGTGCAAGGTCTTTTCCTCGCCGCCGGGCTCTCGCTCAACGGCTTCGGCGGCGGCGGCGGAATCGGCAAGTCGCTCGCGGAGCTGATCATCACCGGGTCGTCAGAGCTGGACCTCTATCCATACCGGCCCTGGCGCTTCGGGCCAGTGCACCGCGACCACCCCTACGCGGCCGAGCTGGCCCGCGAGGCCTACAAGTACTACTACTACCTTCGCTATCCGTATGACTCGGACGAGTGGGGACGCCCGAAGCGCACGAGCGCTCTGCACACGCGCATGCAGGACCTCGGGGCGGTGTTCGGCGCCAAGCATGGATGGGAGCGGCCTGACTACTTCCAGCCCGGACTGCCGTGGCGTCGCGCCGGCGCCGACCAACGCGCTTTCGGTTTCACGCGACCGCCCTACTTCGACCGCCTGGCCGAAGAGCATCGCGCGTTTCGTGAGCGTGTCGGGATCATCGACATGAGCTCGTTCGGGAAGATCGAGATCACCGGACCGGGAGCGCTGCCGCTGCTCGAGCGCGTGGCCGGCAACGTGATCGACCGGCCCGTCGGCTCCGTCGTTTACACGCAGCTCCTCGAATCAGACGGCGGCATCGCCGCCGACGTGACCATCACGCGATTGGCGGGAGATCACTTCCGTCTCATCACCGGGGCCGGCTACGTGAACAGCGACCTCGGCTGGCTGCACCTGCAGCGACGAGAAGGTGACCCTCATGTGGAGCTTCGCGAATCATCCGAGGACCTTTCGGTGATCGGCATGTGGGGGCCACAGGCGCGTGAGGTGCTCGAGCGCGTGACCGATGACGATGTGTCGGATGGTGGGTTTCCGTTCATGCAAGCGCGCGAGATCCGCCTCGCCGGCATTCCGGTGCTGGCCCAGCGCGTCACCTACGTCGGCGAGTTGGGCTGGGAGCTTTACGCCGACCCGGCCTGGGCCGTGCAGGTGTGGGATCGGTTGATGGCCGCGGGCAGTCAGGCCGGCATCGCGCCGGGCGGCTACCGGGTCCTCGACTCGCTTCGGATGGAGAAGGGCTACCGCTACTACGGCACGGACATGGGCCTCCTCGACAACCCGTTCGAGGCCGGCCTGAGCTTCGCCGTGGACAAGGCCAAATGGCCCTCCATCCCACGCGCGATCACGCGGCGGCTTCGGACGCTGGCCGTCGGCGACGAGCGTTACACGCCGATCTATGGAGGGGAGGCGGTTCTTGCAGAGGGTCATGTCGTGGGCCGCCTTCGCAGCTGCGCTTACGGATTCACCGTGAACAAGAACCTCGCTTACTCATACCTTCCGCTCGAGATGAAGCCAGGCGCCGAGGTGCAGGTCGAAGTCTTCGGCCGGCTGGCGCCCGCCGTCGTCACGGCCGACTCGGTGCTTTCGAAGCATGAATCCAAGCCATAAAGCGCACGACGCCGCGGCGCGCGTCTCGTTGTGGCGGGGCCGGCAGGTCGCGATCTCGCCGCTCTCCGGCGGGCTGACCAACGAGAACTACCTCGTCGAGGCCGGCGACGAGCGATACGTGATGCGGCTCCCCGGTCAGTCGACCGAGCTGCTGTCGATCGACCGCGAAAACGAGGTCTTCAACACCAAGGCCGCGGCATCCACAGGCATTGGCCCTCGGGTGCTGGAGCACGTTCCCGGCCTCGACGTGATGGTGCTCGAGTTCATCCCCGGCCAGACGATGACGGCGAATACATTGCAGTCAAAGCACATGGCGGCGCGCATGGCGCTTTCGTTCCACCGGCTGCACAACGCGCCTCGCTTCCTGCACGACTTCAACATGTTCCGGCTGATCGAGGAGTACCTCGGGATCGTGGATCGGCACCAGGTGACCATCCCGGACGGCTATCGCGACCGGCTGCCGGAGGTGGCGCGGATCGAGCGCGCGGTCGCGGGCGGTGCGCTGCGCCCGGTGCCATGCCACAACGACCTGCTGTGCGAGAACTTCATCGACGACGGAAGCGCGCTGCGAATCGTCGACTACGAGCTCAGCGGCAACAACGACCCGTGCTTCGACCTGGGCAACACGGCGCAGGAGGCGGAGTTCGACCAGGCGCTGCGCGCCGCGCTTTGCGAGTCGTATTTCGGCAAGGTGGACAGCCGCCAGCTTGCCCGCATGAACCTTTTCGCCTTGATGTCCGACATCGGCTGGACGCTGTGGGGCGCCATCCAGGCGAAGATCTCGGCGGTCGACTTCGACTTTCGCGGCTACTACACCGGCCGCTGGGAGCGGGCGCTCCAGGTGCTTCACTCCGAGGATTTCCCGCGCTGGATCGAGGAGGCATCCACCAAAGAATCTCTTTGACGCCGCTTCGAGCCGGTGCTACGGTTCGCTCCGGTATATCGCTCGCATATTGGGTCGAGTGAGAAGCGAAGGGGATCGGACAAGGGATGGCGGTGATGGCGCCGGTCGAGGCCTTGGACGGAGCTCGCTCCCAGAGCGAGGAAGCCTACTTGCGAATCCGCGAGCGCATCGTCTCCCTCGACATGCCCCCGGGCTCGGTCGTCAACGAAGGCCGGCTTCGTGAGGAGCTGAGGATCGGCCGGACCCCCATCCGCGAAGCGCTCCAGCGCCTGGCCCGCGAGAACCTGGTCCGCTCGATCCCCCACCGCGGCACCTTCGTCACCGACGTCAACATCACCGACCTCGCCCGGATCACCGAGGTGAGGGTGCTGCTCGAAGGCCACGCGGCGAGGCTGGCGGCGGAGCGGCTGTCCGCCGCGGATCGGGAGGCCCTGAGCAGGCTGGTCGAGGTCCTCGAGGAGGGCCCGAGCCTCGACCAGCGCGAGCTCATGCGCCTGGACCAGCGAATCCACCGCCAGATCTACAAGGCGGCGCGCAATACGTTTCTCGAAGCGACGCTCGAGCAGTACTTCAACCTCAGCTTGAGGCTCTGGTACCTGGTGCTCGACCACGAGGTCGGGCTGCGCGAGGCGATCAAGGAGCACGTCGAGCTGCTGCAGGCGATCCTCGCCGGCGACGGGACGCGCGCGGAAGAAAGCATGCACCGTCACGTGAAAGGCTTCGAGCACGAGATCCGCAAGGTCCTGGTGGAGCGCTGAAGGATGCCGAGGATCTTTTTCGCCACCGACCTGCACGGCTCGGAGATGTGCTGGCGAAAGTTCCTCAACGCGGCCAAGTTTTATGACGCGGACGTGCTCATCTGCGGCGGGGATATGACCGGGAAGGCGATCGTCCCGATCGTCGAGGAGGACGGTCACTTCACGGTCACCATGGGAGGCCAGACCCAAACGGTCTCCCACGACCAGGTGGGCGACGTCGAGGGCCAGATCCGGCGCAAGGGTTACTACCCACTGCAGATGAGCGTGGAACGCTTGCACGAGCTCGATCAGCATCCGGAGCGGCGCGCGGAAACCTTTCAGGTCGTGATGCTCGAAGGCGTCCAGCGCTGGATGGAGATGGCCAAGGACAAGCTCGGGGGTTCAGGCGTGCGCATCTTCGTGTGCCCCGGCAACGACGACGAGATGGAGGTGGATGACGTCGTCCGGAAATCGGAGATGGTCCAGCTCGGGGAGGGCCAGATGCTCGAGATCGACGGCTTCACGATGATCTCGACGGGGTGGTCGAATCACACCCCCTGGAACACGCACCGCGAGGAGACCGAGGAGCTGCTGGGCGAGCGCATCGAGGCGATGGCAAAGCAGGTCCCGGACCAGTCCCGTGCCATCTTCAATCTGCACTGCCCGCCCTTCAAGTCAGGCCTTGACGAGGCGCCCGCGATCGACGCCGACCTCAAGCTGCTCCACGGCGGCCGGGCGCTCCGGCCCGTGGGGTCGACCGCCGTCCGGCAGGCGATCGAAAAGCATCAGCCACTGCTCTCGCTGCACGGGCATATCCACGAGAGCAAAGGCGCGGTGAAGCTCGGCAAGACGCTGTCCATCAACCCGGGCAGCTCTTACGAGGAGGGGATGCTCATGGGAGCGATCATCCAGCTCGATCCCAAGAAAGGCATCAAGAGCTACCAGCTGGTCAACGGATAAGAGATAAGGAGAGGGATCATGGCCGATACGACGTTGGGGACAGCGAGCGGCACGAGGCCCGGGCTGTTCTTACGCAATGCGACCGGGCTCGTCAAGGCCTGGTCCACTTTCGACGCGTTCATCTATTCGTTCTGGTCCGTGAACCTGATCACGCTCGGCCTTTACGGGATGTCATTCGTCTACACGGTCCCGGACGGGCAGGTGCTCGCCGCGATCCTTCTGTTCGGCGTGCTCACAACGTTCCTTGTCATCACCTACGCGATGTTGGTCAGCGTGATGCCGCGCACAGGCGGCGATTACGCCTGGCAGAGTCGTGTCCTCGGCGGCGGACTGGGGTTCGTCCTGTCCATCACCGGCTGGTGGTTCACGCTGTTCCTCTGGGCGCCGATCTACGCCAACATCCTGGTGGTCCAGTTCTTCGGGCCACTCGCCTACACGCTTGGCTGGACCGGCGTCGCCGAATTCTTCAGCAGTAAGACCGGAATCTTCGTGTCCTGTCTGATCGTGCTCGCGTTCGTGAGCATCGTCGTCACGATGGGCATGGAGACCTATGCACGGATCCAGAAGATCTGCTTCTGGATCGGCATCGCCGGCCTGGTGGTCGTTTGTGGGCTGCTCCTCTTTGCCAGCCCTCAGGACTTCCAGAATGCCTTCAACCGCGAGGCGACGAGCCTGTTCGGCGCGCCCGCCGGTGCGTACCAGGCCACGATCGACGCGGGAAGCAAGACATTCGCCGGCTCGAACTTCGGAACATTTGCGTTCGGTCCACTTCTCCTGCTCCTCCCCTGGCTGGCCTTCTACCTTCTGTGGCCGAACTGGGGCGCGACGCTCTACGGGGAAGTCCGCGGGGCCAAGGACATCCGCAAGCCTTTCTGGAGCATGTTCGCCGGCCTGTGGGTCACCGTCGGGATGGTCGCGGTCGTCGTGATCCTGATCAACAAGACCATCGGCTGGAACTTCTACCAGTCCGCCAACGCGGCTTACTGGAACAACCTCTTCGCAGTTGAAGGCGCCGTCGCGCCGCCGGTTCCGCTGTGGCCGTACCCCGTGATGTTCGCGGGATTCCTGGTCGACAGCCACATCTTCCAGGCGCTGCTCATCATCGTCATGGGCCTGTGGTTCTTCGGCTGGGCCGGAACGCTTTTCCTATCCTCGACCCGCGTCATCTTCGCGGCAGCCTTTGACCGGGTGCTGCCTTCATGGGCAGCCAACATCTCGGCCAAGCGGCGCGTGCCCTACGGCTCGCTGATCCTGATGATCGTGCCGTCGCTCGTGATCAGCGCCATCTACGCGTACAGGCCGGACTTCACGAGCGTGTTCCTTGACGCCACAGCGATCCTTGCCTTGACCTTCCTCGCCACGACGGTCGCGGCCGTCATCCTGCCTTGGCGGCGCAAGGACCTCTACGACGCATCGCCAATCGCGCAGTACAAGATTGGCGGCGTGCCGATGATCACCGTCGTCGGTGTGATCACCGGTTTGTTCCTGCTGTTCATGCTCTACCAGTGGTCGTTCAACTCTGACAACCTCTACGGGACCTCGCTCCAGAAGACGCCCAACTCGGTCATCTACTTCGTCGCGACCTACGTCGTGGCAATCGTGATCTATGTGGTCGCTCGCGTCGTGCGGAAGCGCCAGGGAATCGACCTGGACCGCATCCACCACGAAATTCCGGTTGAATAGCAGTTCCTGCGGCCGCCGGGCTCACGCCCGGCGGCCCTTCTAAATCAATGCTGGAATACACGCTCCGCACCTACCAGAGCCCGACTCGCCTCGTCCAGCGCCTTGGCGCGATCAAAGAGCTGGGCAACGAGGCGAGCCTGCTGGGCATGCGTAGGCCGCTGCTCGTCACGGACGCCGGCGTCAAGGCAGCGGGCCTGCTGGACACCGCGCTGGAAGCGCTCCGCGGCTCAGACGTCGAACCGGTGGTGTTCGACAAGGTTCGCGCTAACCCGGGGGTCGAGCTCGTGGACGCCGGCGCTGCCGAGTACCGCGCGCAGGGATGCGACGGGCTCGTCGCAATCGGCGGCGGCAGCTCGATGGACACCGCCAAAGGCATCGGCGTCGTCGCCGTCCACGACGGCAGCATCGTCGACTACGAGTGGGGGCACAGCCCGATCCGCTCGCGAATCCCGCCGATGATCGCCGTCCCGACCACGGCCGGGACTGGCAGCGAGGTCACGCTGTGGGCGGTCATCACCGACCCCAAGCGCAAGATCAAGTTCAACGTAGGCGGCACGCCCGACATCGCGTCGTGGGTCGCGCTCATCGACCCCGAGCTGACGGTCAAGCTGCCGCCGGCGGTCACCGCGGGCACCGGTATGGACGCGCTGGCGCACGCAGTCGAGTGCTTCACGATGGTCTATCACCAGCCATTCACAGACGCGGTGGCGCTGCTGGCGATGGAGTACGTCGCGCGTTACCTGCGCGTCGCGTTCTCGCAGGCGAGCAACCTCGAGGCGCGGTATCACATGAGCGCGGCGGCGATGCTGGCCGGCCTCTCTTACGGCACCGACTCCGCGGGAGCCGCGCACGCGATGAGCCAGACGGCGGGCGGCGTGCACGACGCGCCGCACGGTCAGCTGACCGCCCGCCTTCTGGGACCGGTCATGGAGTACAACCACTCGGGCGAGCCGGAGCGGTTCGCACGGATGGCGATCGCCTTTGGGCTCGACACGCGCGGCGTGTCGACCTGGCGCGCCGCCGAGATGGCGGTCGAGTACGTCCATCAGCTGACCAAAGACGTAGACATCATGGGCATGCAGGAGCTGGGCTTCAGCGCTGAGGAGATCCCGATGCTCGCGGACAAAGCGTTTGCCGACCCGCAGACGATCGGCAACCCACGCGATGTCGACGCGGCGGCTTACCGGCGCATTTACAAGCAGGCTTTCAATGCAAAGCCCAATGGAGCTAAAACATAACGATGACGATCGACGTTGCCAGGTCCGTGAAGAAGATGTTTGTCGACGGCAAGTGGACGGAGTCGGAGAGCGGGCAGCTTTTCGAGGCCACCAGCCCGGCCACCGGTGAGGTGATCGCGCAGGTCCCGAGGGGCACGCGCGCGGATGCGCAGCGGGCGGTGGAGGCGGCGCACCGCGCGAGATCGGGAATGGCGAAGCTCAAGGGTTTCGAGCGCTCCAAGCGGCTGCACAGGATCGCCGATGCCATCGAGCGACGCCGACAAGAGCTTGGTGAGCTGTTGACGCTGGACCAGGGCAAGCCACTGGTCGCCGAGGCGCTGGGTGAGGTCGACGAGGCGGCTGAGTACTTCCGGATCGCGGCAGAGGACCTGAAGCGGCTCGAGGGCCACGTCCTGCAGTCGGCGAGCCCCAGCAAGCTCGTGCTTGCGCGGCACTACCCGCGCGGCGTCTACGGGATCATCACGCCCTGGAACTGGCCGCTCACGATGGCGGCGGAGCTTATCGCTCCTGCACTCGCCGCTGGGAATACGGTCGTTTGGACGCCGGCCACCTCGACGAGCGTGATCTCGGTCGCGTTGATGGAGTGCCTCGCCGAGGCCGATTTTCCCGCGGGCGCAGTCAACCTGGTCACCGGGCCGGGCGCGGAGGTGGGCGACGAGGTCGCGGGACACGCCCTGGTGGATGGAGTGGGCTTTGTCGGCTCGACGGAGACGGGGGCGTCGGTGGCTCGCCGGGCGGCGGGCAAGCACGTGATGCTGGAGCTCGGCGGCAACGGCCCGATGGTCGTCTTCGCCGACGCCGACATCGGGCGCGCGGTGGAGGGCGCCATCGTCGGGTGCTACCTGTGCGCCGGCCAGAGCTGCACCGCGGGCGAGCGGATCCTCATCGAGGAATCGGTGCGCGACGAGTTCGTCGCCGGCCTGGCGGACGCGGCGCGCGCGCTGCGACTGGGCGACCCGTTTGCGCCCGAGACGACGCTTGGACCGCTGAACAACGAGGGCGTCGCGACCAAGATGGACGAGCACATCGCCGACGCCGTGAAGCACGGCGCCAAGCTGATCCTTGGCGGGGAGCGCGCGGCCGGATTTCCAACTCGCCTCTACTACCACGCGACGATCCTCGACGGCGTCGAGCCGTCAATGCGCGTGAGCAAGGAAGAGACCTTCGGCCCGATCGCGCCGATCATCAAGTTCCGCGACGAGGCGCACGCTCTCGCGCTGGCCAACGACTCGCCGTACGGGCTGCTGGGCGCGGTCTACACCAAAGACCTCTCGCGCGCGCTGCGGTTCGCCGACGCGCTCGACACGGGCTGGGTCAACATCAACGAGTCGACCAACTACTGGGAGGCGCACCTTCCGTTCGGCGGCCGCGCCGGCAAGAAGAGCGGCATCGGTCGCGTCGGCGGGCGCTTCGCGCTGGAGCAGATGACGGACCTCAAGACGATCGTCATCGAGATCGAGGGTGCGTGAGCCGACCGCTCGAGGATCCCATCGCGGAGGCCGGACGCATCGCGGAAGCAGCCGAGAAAAACCATGTGGGTCTCAAGCTGCTGGGCGGCGCCGGCATACACCTTCACTCGGCAAGCGCGCGCCAAGCTCCGCTGAAGCGAAAGTACGGCGATCTCGACTACGCGATCGCGAAGCGCGACCGGAAGGGGGTGCTCGACCTGTTTCCGTCGCTTGGTTACGAGGCCAATGAGAGGTTCAACCTGATGCAGGGAGACCGGCGTCTGTACTTTTATGACGCGGACAACGGGCGGCAGGTCGACGTGTTCGTCGACGTGTTCCAGATGTCGCACGTGATCGACCTGCGTGGACGGTTAGACCATGACGGCCCGTGCGCGAGCCCGTCCGACCTGTTGCTGAGCAAGCTGCAGATCTACGAGATGAACCGCAAAGACCTGGTGGACCTGGTCGCGCTGCTGCTGGACCACCCGGTCGAGGCGACCTGGGGGGACGAGGTGATCGATGCGGGCTACATCGCGCGCATGGCCGCGGCTGATTGGGGCCTGTACCGCACCCTCCAGGTGAACATCGAAAAGCTGCGCGGGACCCTGGCTGAGCTCGAGGTGGACCGCGACGTGGTCAGCTCGCGGCTGGACCGGCTGTGGAAGGCGGTCGATGAGCAGCCGAAGCCGATCAAGTGGAAGCTGCGGGCGCAGGTGGGCGATCGCGTCCAGTGGTACCAGCTGCCGGAAGAGACCCGGTCCCCCTACCAGCCGGAGTAGCGATGGCAGGACTCCCCACACACGCCAGGTGCGTCGTCATCGGGTGCGGCATCGTCGGCAACAGCGTCGCGTATCACCTCGGCCGCCTGGGATGGCGCGACATCGTGCTGCTCGACAAAGGACCGCTGCCGAACCCTGGGGGCTCAACGGGCCACGCCTCGAACTTCATCTACCTGGTCGACCACTCCAAGGAGATGACCGCGCTCACGATGGATAGCGTCCGCCAGTACCGGGAGATGGGCGTGTTCACGCAGTCGGGCGGCATCGAGGTCGCCCGGACCAAGGAACGGATGCAGGAGCTGACGCGCCGGATGGCCTCGGCCGAGTCGTGGGGCATCGAGCCGGTGTCCCTGGTCTCGCCGGCTGAGGTCAGAAATCTCGTGCCTTATATCGACGAATCGATCATTCTCGGGGGCTTCTACACCCCTGGGGTCGGCGTCGTGGATTCGCTGCGCATGGGCACGTTGATGCGCGAGGAGGGCCAGGCGTCTGGGGCACTGGTGGTCTTTCCGAAGACGGAGGTGACGGGCATCGACGTCGAGCACGGGCGGGTGCGCCGGGTGCGCACGACGCAGGGTGATATCGAGGTCGAGACGGTGGTCATCACCTGCGGTGTCTGGAGCCCGCGCATCGCGAGGATGGCCGGCGCGCACATCCCGCTCACGCCGGCGGTGCACCAGATGATCGACGTCGGCCCTGTGCCGCGATTCAAAAGTGCGAAGAGCGACATCGAGCACCCGATCGTCCGGGATATGGACACGAACATGTACGAGCGGCAGGCAGGCGGCGACCTCGAGATCGGGTCTTACGCACATCGCCCAATCCTCTACGACCCGGAAGACTTGCCCTCGGTCGAGCAAGCGGCGCTGTCGCCGACTGAGTTTCCTTTCACTCAGGCCGACTTCGAGCTCCAGATGCAGCACGCGCTGGAGTTGATGCCTGAGATTGTGGGTGACGAATCGGTTGGCGTGAAGTACGCCATCAACGGGATCCTCTCGCTGACGCCGGACGGGATGCCGGTGCTTGGCGAGTCGCCCGACGTGCATGGTTTGTGGGCGGCCGCCGCGGTGTGGGTGAAGGAAGGGCCGGGCACGGGCAAGGCGCTGGCGGAATGGATGGTGCACGGTGAGTCGGAGATCGACCTCCACTCCTCCGACATCGCCCGTTTCCACGAACATCAAAAGACACGCGCGCACGTGCGCGCGCGAGCCGCCGAGGGGTTCAACAAGACGTACGGCATCGTCCATCCCGCGGAGCAGTGGGCATCCAATCGCGGCGTTCGGCTGGCGCCATTTCACGAGCGCGAGCGTGAGCTTGGCGCGACTTTCTTCGAGGCTGCGGGTTGGGAGCGACCGCAGTGGTACGAGTCGAATGCGCCGCTGCTGGAGGAGTTCGGAGATCGCGTCACGCGTCGAACGGCCGAATGGGAATGCCGCTGGTGGTCTCCGATCATCAATGCGGAGCACCTAGCGATGCGCGAGCGGGCCGGTCTGTTCGACCTTTCCGCGTTCACGATCTTCGACATCGCCGGCCCTGGCGCTTTGAAGTCGGTGCAGTGCGTGGCGCTGCGGCAGATGGACGTGCCCGAAGGGCGAGTTGTTTACACGCCGGTGCTGAGCCCGAACGGTGGGTTCAAGTCGGACCTCACGATCATGCGGCTCGGCGAGAACCGGTTCCGCGTGGTGACCGGCGGTGCGTCCGGCATGTCTGACAAGAAATGGTTCACCGACCACCTGGGCGCTGACGGCTCGGCGCAGCTCTTCGACCTCACCTCATCGATGACGACGATCGGGCTGTGGGGACCACGCGCGCGCGAAATCCTCGCGAGCGTGACGTCGGACGACGTCTCCAACGAGGGATTCAAGTTCGGCACGTGCAAGACGATCGAGGTGGGCACGCTGCGCGTGCTCGCGTCACGCATCTCCTACGTGGGCGACCTCGGCTGGGAGCTTTACATCACGATCGACCAGGGCCTGGCCCTCTGGGATGCGCTTTGGGAGGCCGGGAAGCCACACGGATTGGCGCCATGCGGGATCGGGGTTTACGGCACGACGGGGCGGCTCGAAAAGGGATACCGGGCGCACGGCAACGAGCTGGAGACCGAGTACAACGTGGTCGAGGCGGGCATGACGGCGCCGCGCGTCAAGGAGGAGGAGTTCATCGGTAAGGCGGCGCATCTTCGTCACCGCGAGGAGCAGCCGGCGGCGATCATGTGCACGCTTACGGTGGATGACCACCGGTCGCGGTCGGGGGAAACGCGATACATGCTGGGCCGCGAGCCGATCCTCACGGGCGACGGAAAGAGAATCGTCGACCGACTAGGCCGGGGGTCGTACGTGACGAGCGCGGGGGCGGGCCCGTCGGTCGGCAAGCACCTGTTGATGGCATACCTGCCGCCGGAGCATGCGGTCGTCGGTCGGGGCCTGGCGGTCCAGTACATGGGCGAGCGCTATCCCGTGACGGTGGCGGTGGCCGGCGCCACGCCGCTGTTCGATCCCGAGAACCTGCGCATTCGGTCTTGAGGATCCTCGCCTGCGTCAAGCGGGTGCCGATCACCGGCGGGCGGATCGTGCTCACCGAGGACGCCAGAGCAATCGACACGCGCCACCTGGGTTTCACGATGAGCCCGCACGAGGAGTGTGGGGTCGAAGAGGCCGTGCGGCTGATTGAAGCGAACCGCGGCGACTCGGTCGTGATCACGCTCGGCCCTCCAGAGGCGGTTGAGCAGCTGCGCGACGCGATGGCGCTGGGGGTAGATCGCGCGATCCATCTGCAGACGGACGGGCAGGAGTGGGACGGCGAAGCGACCGCGTCAGCGCTGCTCGATGCGATTCGTGGGGATGAAGCAGGGCACGGACCGTTCGACATCATCTTTTTCGGTAACGAGTCCGCG
>Ga0209488_10001653_pt1 | contig 18998 bp, 22 predicted proteins | sample Rivendell_Oct201_8_FD_188349 | JGI IMG/M metagenome (GOLD analysis project Ga0209488, IMG submission 188349) | Vadose zone soil microbial communities from the Eel River Critical Zone Observatory, Northern California, USA -... | ecosystem: Environmental > Terrestrial > Soil > Vadose zone >...
CGCGGAATCCCTGCGCCTGGAGACCGTCCAACTCCTCGGTCAAGTCGGGCAGCAGGAAGGGATCGAGGTGGAGCACCTCTCCGTGCAGCTCCATGCGGCTGCACCGCTGGAAGATGGCCTCGGGCGCCCCCTTCGCGATCAGCTTGCGCTGGCCGTCGAGGTCCACCACCACCGACATGATCCGGCGGGAGAAGTCGAACGGGATCTCGTCGACCTTCGTGACGCGGGCGGTGCTCACCGGCCGGTGCGCGAGCACCGCCTTGTCGAGCAGGTTCTTGAGGCCGGTCTGGTGGAACGAGTTGTAGTAGGCGTACTCGAGAACGCCCTCGTCCCCCTCGCGGATCAAGTTGCAATACTTCTCCAGGACGATGCGGTCCTGCGTGAGCGTTCCGGTCTTGTCCGTGCAGAGGACATCCATCGCTCCGAAGTTCTGGATGGAGTTCAGTTGCTTGACGATGACCTTCTTCCGGGACATGGCGACCGCGCCGATCGCGAGCGTTCCCGTCACGATCATCGGCAGCATCTCGGGCGTGAGGCCGACCGCGATGGCCAGCGCGAAGAAGAACGCTTCCTTCCAGTCCCTCTTGGTGAGACCGTTGAGGATGAAAACGATGACGGTCATCACGGCCATGAAGCGCAGGAGCAGAAGGCTCACCGCACGGATGCCTTTCTCGAAGCTGGTGAGCGTGCGCCGCCCGAGCAGGCTTTCGGCGATGCTGCCGAGGTAGGTCGCTTCCCCGGTGTTGATCACCAGTGCGGTCGCCGCCCCACTGGTGACGTTGGTTCCGAGAAAGGCGATGTTGGGGAGCTCCAGCGGGTTCGGCGGCGGGTCGGCCACCGTCGTCGCCACCTTCTCGACGGGCAGCGACTCGCCCGTGAGCGTCGACTGGGTCACGAACAAGTCCTTGGCCGAGAGCAGGCGCACGTCAGCCGGGACCATGTCGCCCGCCGATAGCTTGACTACGTCACCTGGCACCAACTCCCGGATCGGGATCTCGTGCTCGCGGGGGTTCCCCTCTTCGTCCCGCCGCATCACCGTGCTGGTGACGCGCACCATCTCCTGCAGCTTCTGGGCGGCGAGGCTGGCGCGACGTTCCTGAAAGAAGCGCAGCAGCCCGCTGAGCAGCACCATCGCGCCGATGATGACCGCCGACTCCCGGTCACCGCTGGCCAGCGACACGACGGCGAGCGTCGCGAGCAGGGCCGAGAAGGCGTTCGCGAACCCGTGCCAGAGCTGGACGTACCAGGTCGGAGGTCGCTCGTGCGCGACCTGGTTGGGCCCGTGTTGCTCCAGGCGCTCGGCCGCGTCCCGCTCCGACAGGCCGTCGGGACCTGTTTGATAGGTGCGGAACAGGTCCTCGGCCCGGGTACGCGCTGCTTCGCGGAGCTTCGCAGCCGCCCGCGAACGCTTCTCCGGCACCGCCGCCGGCGCAGTGCCCGCGCGCCGGAGTCTCAAGTCTACGAGGGCTTCGCGGAGCATGGCTACCTCGGGCTCAGAATGGACAGCGCTGGGCGCACTGCTCCGCCCCAGTCAGCTGGACCGGCTGCGGCCGGCACGGATCGGTCACGTTGTCGAGGTAGCAGCGCGCCGAGCAGACCTCGGCGGCACCGCAGGGGGCCGGTGGCGTGGATGGATCGGGCGTTCCGTTCACGCTGCCTGGGCATTGGGCCAGGCGCGACTCCAGTTCGCCGCAGGCATTGTGGGCGCGCGCCTGCGCGAGGCACGTGTCGAGCGCGGCCCGCGCCTCTTCACAGCCGGTGAAGGTGGGAACGTTGCCCTCGCAGTCGTACTTGTCGTCGGCGCACGCGAAGTACGACTCGTACTGCGCCGAGCATCCCGAGCTGCTGGCCTCGGTGGCAAGCTGCTTTGCATTGGTCTTGCAGGTCTGTACCTGATCGTCGCTCAGGGTTCGGCAGTACCCGATGTCCTGACACACCGAGTCCGCATGGGTATCGCACGCACCGGCGAGCACCCCGAAGACGATCGCGATCCACTTGGACATGGGGGCTGCCTCAGAAGGCAACATGCGCGCGCCCGGTGAAAACGTGGATGGGACCCCGGTCGCGGTTGAAGGCCGGGTTGAAGATCGGCTGATAGTTCGCCCCGAGGGAAACCTCGCGCGTGAGCGCCAGCCGGTAGTAGATCTCGCCCAGCACCTCGGGACCGTACCGGAGCGCTCCGTCTCCGATGAGGAACCCGTACCCGCCCGCGGCCAGGTAGCGGCGGTGCAGATTGGAGAGGCCGCTCACCACCAACCCGACGCCAGCCTCGTCCCCGGGCCGGTTCCACCGCGAACCGGACTGCACGATGCCGAGCGCGGCTGAGCGGTCGATCTCGGTAAAGGCCCAGGTCTCGTTGGCGCCGTCGTCGTAGCTCACTCGCACGAACGCTCCGAGACCCTCGCCCAGGTCCTGATTCGCGCTCGCCGCGAATCCCGCCTTGGTCCGCCCGAAGGCGCGCGTCGCGGTGACGTCCAGTCCGAAAGACGGATCCTCCAATGCCTGGCGGTAGCTTCCCATCCGCGCATCGTTCAGGAACCCCAGGATGCGCGCCGCTCCCGGCCGATCCGCGAGCGTGAACCGTCCCTCGAACTCCGCCACCAGACCGCGCGCCCACCGGATGTCCCATTCCATCGGCAACAGGTTCGAGTACTGCGGTTCGAGGAACATTCCCGCGCGCACCGACCACCAGTCGACGGAAAGATCGGCCGCGACGCCCCAGGTGTAGCCGCGCGTGTCGGCGGGATAGTCGTAGGCAGCCGAGGCGAAGAGTCCCCAGCTCATGAAGTGCGTGTGCGGGTCGTTCGAGAACGGCACGTTGTCCACGAAGTCGGGGATGGAGACCTTGCCGACGGTGATCGTCAGCGCGTCCCGGTCGCGCTCGCCCCTCAGCTGGCTCGGACCCGCACTGACCGGCACGCGACCACCGCCCAGCCCGATGCGTTGCCGCAGGAAGATCCGCGCTGGGATGATCGTCGGAGTCGGGTTCCCCACGCGATAAACCTCGCCGCTCGGGAAGGCCGCGACGCCCACCGTCGAGGACAAGCCGCGCCCTCCGGCGAGCTCCGGCTGGAAGTAAACCTCCGCGCCGCTCCAGAGACGCAGGCCCGCGAACAGATCCATGACGACTGACGTAGCCGACTCGGCATCCGGAGACATGCTGTTCCGTCCCGAGTACGCGGCGGGGAACGACGGATGCGCCTGCGTCGCGACCGTGGCCTGGAAGTGGACACTTACCCGCTCTTCGGGCTGGGCCTCCTGCGGCTCAGCCAGCGCCGGTGGCGCCAGGGCCGCCACGAGGAGCGGCCAGGGCCGCCACCGCCACCTCTTCTCCATCGCGCGCTCCGTCGTCCAAGTCGCACTGGTTCGATGAGGCGACTCTCGTCGTTCCGGGACAGCGGCTTGTGTTCGCGCGGACGCCTCGCCTGACGAGAGCGACCACGAGTCCGCAGCGGCTCTTAGACTCGGCTTCCCCGGTTGTCAAGCGCCATCTTGGCATACCCCCCATGGTATGTAGCCATACCCCCTCCGCTATGTGGTATGTTCCCCGTCATGCACACCCAACAGGACAAGGAGAAGCTGCTCGCCCGCGTCCGCCGCATCACCGGTCAGATGAAAGCCGTCGAGGCGGCGCTGGACGAGGGTGCGGAATGCGCCGAGCTACTGCACGCGCTGACCGCTGCCCGCGGAGCGATGAACAGCCTGATCGTCGAGGTGCTGGAAGATCACGTGCGCTTCCACATCCTCGACCCCGACGAACGTCCGGGGACGGCCAGGGCCGAGGCAACGCAGGAACTGCTCGACGTCATGCGGTCGTACTTGCGTTGACGAGGCGACCGGTGGCCCGGCTTGCGCGCATCTTGCGAACCGGCGACGGGCTCGCCGTCGTCGTGGGCATCATGGTCGGCTCGGGCATCTTCCGAACGCCGGGCACCGTCGCCGCGCTCCTCGGCCGGCCCAGCCTCACCTTCGTGGCATGGGCCCTGGGAGGCGCCGTCGGCTTTCTCGGTGCACTGCTCTTCGCCGAGCTCTCGACGCGATATCCGCAGGCAGGCGGCAAGTACGTCTATGCTCGCGAGGCGTTCGGGAGACGCGCTGCCTTCGTCATCGGTTGGATTGAGGCGCTGGGCATCTATTGCGTTGCCATCGCGGCCATCGGCGTGGTGTGCGGTGAGTATCTCGCCCGACTCTGCGGATGGCCTGGGACACGCGCGCAACTCCTGGGGACCGGATTGGTGCTTGCCCTCACGGGAATGAACCTCTTCGGCGTTTCCGTGGGCCGTTGGGCGCAGAACGTGGCGACGGGAGCCAAGGTCCTGGCGCTGCTTGCGGCCCTGGGTGTCGCCGTGGCTGCAGGCACGGGGGCGGGATGGAAAGGATCGCTGCCCGACGCCCCCTCGGGCCTCGCTGCCTGGGGTGCGCTGGCGCTCGCCTTCCAATCGGTGATCTGGACGTACTACGGATATCCGGACGCGGCGAAGATCGCCGAGGAAGTCAAAGACCCGGACCGCACGCTGCCGCGCATCTTCCTGGTCGGCATCGCCTCCGTCACGGCGCTCTACCTGCTGCTCAATGCCGCCTTCCTCCAGGTCTTGCCGTTCGAACGCATCGCCAGCTCGAACCTGGTCGCCGGCGAGGTGGCCGAAGCCATCTTCGGCGGCCGCGCGGGCGCGTCGATGGCCGCGCTCGCCTTGCTGGTCGTGCTCGCCTCGCTGAACGGCAACCTCTTCGTCACGCCGCGCGTCGTGTTCGGCCTCGCCCGCGACGGCCTGGGCCCGGGCGCATTGGCGCAAGTGAACCAGGGCGGCAGCCCGTGGGCGGCGATGATCCTGGTCGGCGCTTTCTCCGCGGTGCTGGCGGCGACCGGCACCTTCGATCGGCTCTTGTCCCTCGCCATCGTCTTCGTCCTGCTGACCGACGGCTTCATGGTGTTGGTGCTCTTCCGGCTGCGCTCGCGCGAACCGTCGGCGCCCTTCCGAACTCCCTTCTATCCCGCGGTGCCGCTCGCCTTCCTCGGCGTGTACACCCTGCTCTTCATTGCGGCTGTCATGCAGCAGCCGGGACTCTCGGCTGCCGCGGTGGGGGCGCTGGCCGCGACCTACGCCTCGTTCAGGCTGTTCTCGTCGACCGCGTAGTCGTCACCGTAGTACTTGCTGGTGATGCGGGTATGGAACGGCAACGCCTTGATGGGCGGATACTTCGCGGGACCGAGCCCCGGGAGCACTTCGAGCACTTCGTCTTCCCAGAGGTAAACGGCCATGGGGAACGAGACGCGCGCCTTCGGGCGCAGCCGCGGAGCGCGGGGCGGGCTCACCCGGTGGGTCGTCGAAGGCAGGATGTCGTTGGAGATGCGCTGCGCGTAGTCGCCGGTGTTCAGGATGATGGAGCCGGCTGGCGCATCGAGCCGGATCCACTTCATGTTGGCGCGGTTCAAGACCTGCAGTCCTTCGACGCTGGCGGCCGGCAGGAAGGTGAAGAGATCGACGTCCTCGTGGCCGAGCATGCGCCCGGCGCCCGACGCGAGATCGTCCGCGCTCAACGGCGGATAGTAATTGAGCCTCTGCCCGAAGTTGGTCCGCTCGAGCTTGCGGTCGTAGAGATGCGGATCGCAGCCGAGATCGCGGAGCAGGCTCTGCATCACGGGCAGGATCAGCTTCTCGTGCGCTTGCACGAGCTGCCGGAAGAACGGCTCGGCGTCCGCGCGCGGCCAGTAATCCTGCCAGCGGAAAGCGACATCGCCGTCCAGATCGAAGGCGCGGCGGCAGAAGACCCAACCCTCGACCAGGTCGGGATGGATGCCGCTCGTTTCCTTGATGGGAAAATATCCCTGGTTGACCGAGCCGTGCCGCTTCGCGCGGAAGCGGAGCTTGTCGTCGAGGCTGGTGCCGGTGAAGACCTGCTCGGTCCGCTGCTCGGCCTCGCGGTAGAGCGCGGTATCGATGCCGTGGCCCTCGAGGATGGCGAAACCGATCGAGCGGAGCGCCCCGCCCAGCTCGCGCGCAAAGTCCTTCTTGTCCGCCCCGGTTCCGCGCAGGAACCTGCCGATGTCGCAGGTCTGGATGCGCGTCTCCTCGTCGAACGCTTCCTCATGCCGCGCTTCGGCCAGGTGGTACTCCTGCTTCTTGTTCACCTGGTCGTAGCGGACGAAGGCCTGGTTGGTGGCCTCGATGCCCTGGCTCTTCCGGTCGTCCATGCCGCGGCTCCTTCTGCCGGCCATGATACTTCCCTTCCCGCCCCCGCGTCGGGCAGGATTTGGGCCCATGCCGATCGAACTGACGGGCGGCTGCCGCGTCAGCCGGCTCCGCGAAGGGGCGGCGCGCGACCTCGGCACCGTGCGCGTCTGGCAGCACGCCGGACGCGAGAGCGGCGCGGCCGCCATCTCGCTGCGCGTCCTGGAAGTCGGCCCCGGCCGCTCCCCCAGGCTCGGGGGCGCTGCCTGCGACGAGGTCCTCTACGTCTTCGAGGGCGCCGGCGCGCTGCTCTTCGACGGCGGCTCGCGACCGATCGGGACCGACACCGGCTTCTACATTCCACCCGGAGCACGGTTCGAGATCGAGGCTTCCGCGCCGATGACGCTGGTCAGCTCCCGCTGCCCCGATCCGGGCGAGTCGGCGGAGGCCGCCGCGACCGGCGCGCCGCCTGCCGTGGTGCGTCTGGACGAACGCATCTCCGAAACCACTGGCGACCGCTGGTACAAAGTGCTGCTCGACCACCGCGTCGGCCGATCGCAGGTCACGCAATTCGTCGGCGCCATCCCGCCCGGACGCGCGCCGGACCACTACCACGAGTACGAGGAAGTGCTTTGCATCCTCCAGGGACGCGGCCGGATGTGGGCCGGCGACAGGTCCACGTCCATCGAGCGCGGCTCCTGCATCTACCTGCCGCGCCGCCAGATGCACTGCGTGGAGAACACGGGCGACTCCGAGCTGCGACTGCTCGGAGCCTTCTATCCGTCCGGCAGCCCGGCGGTCCGGTACTACGATCCGGCTGCTGGGCCAAGCTGAACTGGCGGGTGCTACGCGGTATCTACTCAACATCCTCCAAACGAGTGCCGCGACCGGCGCGCAGGCTGTCCCGGGCCTTCTCGATACGCGCGAGGAACCTCGGGTCGCTCTCCAGTCGGTAGTCGAACCAATCGTCCTCCGATGCGAACCCGATGAGAACGCCTGCGGGCTTGCCATGCCGGGTGATGATGACCTCCTGTTCCTCCGCTTCCCTGAGGTAGCGGGACAGGTCGTCCTTGACCTCCGAGAGCGGAACCTTCTTCACTCGGCCTTTCCGAACTGGGCGAGCCATGACTCTGCCTCCGACTTGGCGACGATGGCGAGCACCTCGACGGTGTCGCTGGTGACGTCGTAGAAGACGCGAACTTCGCCGACGCGGAGCCGGTACTGCGGCTTGGATAGGCCGCGCAGGCGCTTGATACGGCTCTTGCTCACCTTCCTCGGCTGGTGCCGCAGGTGCTCCTCGAGCGCCTGGCGCACCTCCGTCCTGAGGTTCGCCTTCAGTGACCGGAGGTCTTCGATTGCCTCCGGAGCGAGTACGATGGAGAACCTCAATCTGGCTAGAGTATAGCCAGATTCATGGCGGCGCGCAACCCCGCGTGTCAGACAGAATGAAAGTTCGAACGTTCGGTCCGGCGCGACCACCGGCGGCGCGAGCGTCGCGGTACGGCTCATGGCGGGAACAGGTCCACCAACGTAGCCCCCCATCCTCCACCGGTCTCGTCTGCCGTGCGGAACGACCGCACTGCGGGATGCCGAGCCAGGAGCCGCTGCACGGCGGACCGCTGCACGCCTTTGCCTTTTCCGTGGATGAGCCGCAGCTGTAACACCCCTCTCTCGCGGCAGGCCTCTATGTACGCATCCACCGCGCGTGTCACCTCGCGCGGCCGGAACGCGTGCAGGTCGAGCGTACCGTCGAGGGGGAGGTTCACTTCGTGCTCCCCGCGCAGGCCCTTCGGGCGAGCTCAGCGCGCGTTGCGACGAGCGACCCAGTACGTCGCGCCCTGCGGTCCGTACTTCTCGGAATGCGGCGTGCCGTTGGGAATGTGGAACGTGTCGCCCGCCCGAAGGTGTCGCGTTTCGCCCCCGTAGGTCAGCCACATCTCGCCTTCGGTCACCAGCGCCTCCGCATCGAACGCGTGTGTGTGCGTCTCGACGATCTGCCCCGGCGCCCAACGGCGCTCCAGCACCTCGTCGGCGCCCGCCTTTAGAGAACGGACGCGGAAGCTCTCGAACGACCCCACGGCCGCCGCTGATTTCTCGGTCATGGTCCAGATGTCGCGCAATGCGGGAGCGGTGGCAAGATCTCACGGGGATTCGACGGTCGGTCTGTGAATTGGCGGGCGCTACGGGATTCGAACCAGGGCCTGCGACTAAGGGGTGCGTTCGTCTGCTCGCGAGAGGTTCGCTGTCCGCCGATCCGCACGACGTGTTGCCCAGCGAATCGCCGCCGCGGCGGCGGCTCCCCAAATCAGCATGATCGTCAAGCTCAGCACGAAGTCGACCCACTCTGGAACGCCGCGAATGCGGCTGGCCGTCAGGGGACTGAGCATGGCCTCCGCGAAAGCTCGGAAAGCGACGCCGACGTAGAGCGCCCAGACGCCGATCTCCTCTGCCTTCGCCGCGAGGACCAAGCGGTTCGCACCGGTCTCGATGCCGATGAAGAGCGCAACTGCACCGGCTGAGCAGAGCACCCAAAGTCCAGCCAGGCTGAGTAGTCGTGGAACGCCGACGGTCGTGTTCACGCCGGGATGATCCCGCCCATCACCGGTACGACAAAGTTCCTGGCACGGCGGGTTGTGTCGCCCATGCGATCCCCACCAGGCGTACAGCAGCGCCCTCCCCCGCATCAGCCGTGGCCATAGCGCGGACGTGAGCGAGGATCTGTCATCAGGACGGTCCCGGAAGTAAGAAGGCGTGAAGATGATTTCAACAGCGCCACCGAGGGAAGCCGGTTCGTGGTGGGCGCACCGGCGTTGGTCGTTCTCGCTGACCGTGTTCGTCGGCTACGCAGTGACGGTCGTTTTCTCGGAGTTGTGGACGCCGTGGTGGGCTGGAGATCACATCGGCCTGTCGTTCGGGGCGGTCGCGTTCTACGCTGTCGGCGGGGCCCTGTGGACCGGGGTCGCAAACATCGTCTACAGCGATATAGGGCCATTCGGAGAGCGGTTCGTTGGCGCAGGAAACGTGCCCACGTACCGCAAGTACGCGCATGTCACGCTCACCGCGGTCGGTGGCATGTCAACCGTGCTCTGGTACGCCGAGTGGATGCTGGAGGCATGGTCGCGGCGTTGACAGCGATTCGTCTGCCCGCGCCAACCTCGATGCCAACGAGACGAGCCTAGAGCCGCACGAGCCGGCCGGCAGCCGTCACGCCGAAGGTCCGCGGCCCGTAGACTTCGTGGCCGCCCATCATCCAGGGCGGCGCTTCCGCTGGTGTTCGAAGCTCCCGCAAGATGCGCCTCCCGAAAGGCGTCAGCACCAACTCCGGACCTCTCCACGAGATCGCCTTGCGTGATGAACGCCTCGCGACCAGGACTGGTTCTGGCGTGCGCGTCCAGGCGAGCAGGCGGGTCAGGATGAACAGGTCGCCGTAGACCAGCAGGTCGCGGAGATGTGGCTTCACGCCTTCGAGGGGCGTCCGCCACGACTCGAATCCTCCCAGCAGCATCTCGTCATGCTTCGACAGCGCGAGGCGCCGGCCCAGTCGACGCGGCAGGAACGCGAGCAACGTTGGGCGCAGCGACTGGTCCAGCAATCGGACGACGGTGTCCAGGTTCTCCCCGAACGCGGCGGGAGTTCGCCCTCCTACCGTGCGTCCGGTGGCGTCCTTGTGGGTGGACGCCAGTTGTCGAGCGTCACCGGCTCACTGGCGCCCTCCTGTCGGCACTCCGGGCGACGAGGAACTCGCGGCGCCCTTGTCGGCGCTGAGGAGAGGCCGTCGCGCTTCACTCGGTCGATCTCGTCGCGCGGGATGCGTGCCTTGCCCAGGACCGTCACCGCACGGAGGGCACCGGACGCGATCAGCCCGGGCAGCGTAGTGCCGCGGTCAACGCGCAGGACCTTCGCAGCCTGGCGCAGCGAGAGCAACTCGGGCTGCAGAAGCGGACGCGAGCGCGGCAGCGGCGGCGGCGGCGTTCCGGGCGGGGCCGCCTGAGCCTGGCGGCTGAGCAGCTCGCGGATGATTTCCAGGGACAGCTCGGAGCAGCGGCAGGGGCGCGACTCGCCGCCCCCACCTACCATGCGCAGCAGCGTCGCCCGCATTTCGGCCGCCCGGAGCACGTCATCGGGGTGCGCTGGGGTCGCTTCGGCCCGACCGCCCCCGGGGAACGCTGGAAATTCTTGCACGTGAGTCTCTCCGCTGTGGGCTGGGGGTCTACTCCGGGAAAAGGTGACCAACCTGACCATCGGCGCCTGGAGGCTGTCCGGAGGCCTCCTGGCAAGGGTTTTCGGTGGTCGGGTTGTCGGTGGTCGGGTCGCTGATCGAGGTCAGCGCGCCGGTGGGGGTGCGGTCGATCGGGATGGCATCGGCGCGGAGGTGCAGCACCTCGACTCGCCGCCCTCCCTGCACGGACCTTGCGCACCGTCAAGCCGCGTTTCTCGAGAAGGTCGCCAGCAGCCTAGCGTCCCGCAGCCGCTGCTTCAACGTCGACAGCGACGTCGCCATCCCCTGCCCGCTGGCGCGGCCCATTTTCTGCGAAACGAGGTACGCCGCCCCGGGGTCGAGAAAAACCTCGCCCTGGTCGCTTACCCAGCCGATGCAGAGGCCGACGATGAAATCGACTCGCTAGATCCCATCGGCCTCGGTGCCGAAACCATTGCGGCGCTCGAACCCGGCGACGACCCCGCCGCCGATGGGGCGACACCACGCGGCAGATTCGCTCCCGCGCCCGGACGTTTGCTGGCCGTCCGGGCTGCGCGTGCTAGCCTCCGGCCGATGCCGCTCCTCGACGATGGCCGTCCTAGAGGATGAACCCCTTCAGGAAGAAGTCCGACAGCGAGATCGTCGATGCGCTCCGGCGAACCGAACGCTATCGGCGGCCGGCGGGGCTCGCCTTGATCGTCCTGGGTCTCGCGCTCGTTGACTTCCACCTCTGGGGCGCGGTCTGGATGAAGGACAAGGCGCTGAAGCTTGCGACCAACGCCGCCGACATCCAGCGGATGGTCGCCGAGGCGAAAGCCGCGCGAGGGGTACGTCCATCGGAGAAGCCTGATGAGGCGGTGCCCCTGGCGTACGCCGTGGGGTTTAGCAGCGGCCTCAAGTTGAGCCAGGGCGTGATGTTTGGCTCGCTATTCGTCGTTCTTGGAATCCAGCTCCGCTTCGGGGGCCGAAAAGACCGCATGCTGATCCACCATTTCGACCTAGTGACGAACGGGCCGGTTGGCCCGACCGGATAGAGATGCCCTGCGGCGGGACGCGCCCTCTTAGCTGGCCGCCCGCTTCGGGGTAGGCAGCGCTGAGATTCGGGGACACCGTACGCAACTCCCAAGCAGGTGCGTCGGGCCCCACTCTTGACGGGGTCCGGCCATCGGAGTAGGCGGGTCAGCCGCGAGAGGCTTCTGGCCTCATCCCGCGCAAGCGGTATCCCGCCACCAACTTTTCGCATCGAGGCGCTTCCTCATCGGGGGCGCGTGTCCGAGGCGTTCCGCCTCTGGGAAGATGCAGCGACCACCCAAAGCAAAGGAAAGCACCCAATGGGCAAAGTCACCACGAAGGACGGCGTCGAGATCTTCTACAAGGACTGGGGCGAGGGGCAGCCCATCGTGTTCAGCCATGGCTGGCCACTGTCGGCAGATGACTGGGACACGCAGATGTTGTTCTTCCTGAATCGCGGCTACCGCGTCATCGCGCATGACCGCCGCGGCCACGGCCGGTCCACGCAGACTGGCTACGGGCACGACATGGACCACTATGCCGACGATCTTGCGGTGCTGACCGCGCATCTCAACCTGAAGAATGTGGTGCACGTCGGTCACTCCACCGGCGGCGGCGAGGTGGTTCACTATCTGGCGCGCCATGGCCAGAGCGGCGTCGCCAAGGCGGCCATCATCAGCGCGGTGCCGCCGCTGATGGTGAAGACGGCGGCCAATCCAGGGGGCCTGCCCAAGGAAGTCTTCGACGGTCTCCAGGCACAACTCGCGGCCAATCGCTCGCAACTCTATCGCGACCTTCCGGCAGGGCCTTTCTATGGGTTCAACCGGTCCGGCGCGAAACCCTCCGAGGCAATCATCCAGAACTGGTGGCGTCAGGGCATGATGGGCGGCGCGAAGGCACACTACGATGGGATCGTTGCCTTCTCACAGACCGATTTCACCGACGACCTCAAGAAAATCACGGTCCCGGTGCTGGTGATGCACGGGGACGACGATCAGATCGTCCCCTACGCCGATGCCGGGCCATTGTCGGCGAAATTACTGAGGAACGGGACGCTGAAGACCTACAAGGGCTTTCCGCACGGAATGCCCACCACGCAAGCGGACACGATCAATGCCGATCTATTCGCGTTCATCAAGGGCGTTGATTGATGGCGATGGGAACGGCGCCCTCGGGGCCGGCCGCCCCGAAGGGTGCCGACTTCCCGGTCGGAGGCCGCTGAAGAAGTGGCGGGCGCTACTGGACTCGAACCAGTGGCCTTCGGCTTCGGCCCTCTCGCCCCCTGGGACATCCGACGGTTACGGACGGCGTTGGCCGGCGCTGGCCGGCCGCTGCCTGAAAGGTGCCTGAACGGTGTGCTGACCCAAACGAGACCGTCGGCCGGGCTTGCGAGCAAGGTTCGCCGAGTCGCCGGGCACGATGTGGAGGACGTCGCGAATCTGGTCCATAACTTCGAAGTGATCGCATTGACCTTGATGGGCACGGGATGAGCGCGGCGGCGCAGTCACCAACACCGTGGGGAACGCTTCAAGCGACTGAATTCGGATGGCCCGACCGAGGCCACCCGGTCGACTGGGGCGCATCCGAGCGAGCTATGCAGGCGTTCTTTGGAGACCTAGCGCAGGGAGGTGCCGTTACCTTCTTGATGCTGGTCGGAGACTCGGGGCTCTGGCAGCGATTCCTTCGCAGAGGACCGCATTGGCCGTCGGTCATTCCAGGCCAGCTCGCCTCGGAGCTGGGCGCGCATGGACTGAAGCAACGGGCCAACCCGGGTTTCAGCCTCGTGCTCGGGCTCGCCGATGATCCGTCAATCAGCCGTAGTCAGCTTGTTCGACGCGGGTTCGAACAAGCGGGCAGCTCGAGGCTGGGCAGTGGCGAGAAGTACGATCCTCTATTCGTGGCCTTGAACAAAGGGGCACTTACTCGCGGGTTCTCCGTTTCGCGATTGCTTCCCGCGAAGGGTCTGATCACGTTCGGCCATGACTGCGAGCCGATCTATGTAATCGAGCCGGGTGCTTCTCTATGATCACCGTCGTGCGCGTGCCCCGCATCACTGGGTTCCCGTGATCGAAGGCGCGGTCTTCCGGCAGTGAGGAACCGTCACCTCGAGGGACTTATTGGCGGGCGCTACTGGATTCGAACCAGTGGCCTTCGGCTTCGGAGTTGGCTCAGCCGGTCTCTACAACCCTCCCCGAATCTCCCCTACTCTCATCGAATCGCACGGTTAGGGCAGAGGCTGGATCCCAAGGGACCACGTTCCTCCCACCGGATCGCGAGGATTTTGTTACCCGGTTGCTACCACGCGGGCGGGCGCCGTCCTTCCTGACCGTTCGCGAAGTCGCCGCGCAGCTCCGCGTCTGCATCGCGACCGTGTACCGGCTGTGCGACGAAGGGCAGCTTCCGCACGTTCGAGTGCTGCATGCCATTCGGGTCGACCCGATCGACCTTGCAGCGTTCATCGGCGCGAGGCGCAGCCGGCGTTAGTAGGCGTCGACGAGCTTGTCTTCCGAAACGCCAGCCTGACGGAGGATCGCGCGGTCTCGAGGAACGCCGGGCCGTCCCGAAGGTGCGGGACGGCCCGGAACGACGATCTACTTCGAGTTCCCACCCGCGTCCGGCGACGTGCCCGTGCTGGACGAATCCGTGCCGGACGAATCCGCGCTGCCAGGGCCGTTCGCCGTTCCATCGCCGCTCGTGCTGGGCGTGCTCGCGGAGCCACTGGACGACTGGTCCGGGCTGCTCGGCGCCGCGGGCATCGTCTGCCCGGTCGGACCGGTCGAGTCTCCAGTGGTGGAGCCCGACTGCGTCCCGGTTGCCTGGCCGGTGGCGGACGAGCCAGCATCCGGGTTGGTCGCGGCGGACGAGCCACTGTTCGGGTCGGTCGCCGTCTCGGCAAGCGCGGCCACGGACGATACCAGCGCTCCCGCTGCGAAGAACGGTACCAGTTTGCTCTTGATGGTCATCGATGTATCTCCCTGTTGTGTGAGCGGTACCGTACGACCCGCGGCGCGAATTCCCATTATCCATTGGTATGATGGAGAGGCGAAATCTACATTCCTGGCGGCAGCTTGAGTTTTTCCGCCATTTTGACCAACTCGGCAAGGGACCCGGCCTGCATTTTCCGCATCACCTGACCGCGATGGATCTTCACGGTGATTTCGCTGGTCCCGAGATCCGAGGCGACCTGCTTGTTCAGCATGCCCGAGGTCACCAGGCCCATGACCTCGCGCTCGCGTGGCGTGAGCAGGCTGTACCGCTCGTGCAAGTCCGCGAGCGCCTCCCGTCGTTGGCGCGTGACGCGGTCGAGATCCAACGCCTCTTGAATGGCGTCCAAGAGGTCCTGGTCCCGGAAGGGCTTCGTGAGAAACTCCACCGCGCCCGATTTCATGGCCTTCACCGTCATCGGAATGTCGCCATGACCGGTGATGAAAATGATGGGAAGCCGGACGCCCGCTTCCGCCAACCGGTGCTGAACGTCGAGCCCGCTGACGCCAGGAAGCCTCACGTCCAGGATCAGGCAGCTCGGACCATCCGAGCGCAAGCTGCGGAGGAAATCGTGCGGGCTCTCGAAAGACTCGCATCGCAACCCGACCGATTTCAATAGACCTTGTATCGATACACGCACGTCGGCGTCGTCATCGATGATGTACACGGTTGGAGCGCCCGCCGAGGTCATTGACGGGCCTCGACTTCGCTGGGCAGGGTGAACTGGAAGGTCGCGCCCCGCCCGGAGTTGGCGGCGGCCCACAACCGCCCGCCGTGCGATTCGATGATGGATCGGCTGATCGGCAGTCCCATGCCGGTGCCGGTGGGCTTGGTGGTGAAGAACGCATTGAAGATCAGGTCCGCCTGATGCGGAGGCAATCCCACGCCGGTATCGCTGACCGAGATCAGCAACTGACCACTTCCGGATCGCTCCGACCTGATGGTCAGCTCACCTGCCGCGTCGTTGCCCTTCATGGCCTCGATGCCATTGAGCATGAGGTTCATGAACACCTGCTGCAGCTGCACGCGATCTGCCTTCACCCTGGGAAGTCCCAGGGTCAATTCGGCGCGGATCGGAACGGAGTATCGGGTCGCCTCGCTGCGCAGCAGGACGATCATTTCTTCGATGACTTCGTTGACGTCCACCGACTCGCGCTGAGGGGCGCCCTTCTTGAACAGCAGGCGGGTCCGGCTGATGATGTCGGCCGCGCGCGTTCCGTCCTTGACCATTCTCGCCGCAGCCTCGCGCGCCTCTTCGACGTCCGGTTGGGCGCGCGTCAGCCAGCGCAGACAAGCGTTGGCATTCGTGACTGCGGCAGCGATCGGCTGGTTGATCTCGTGCGCCAGCGAAGCAGTCAGCTCGCCCATGGTGGTCACCCGGCTGAAGTGCGCGAGGTCCGCCTGAGCCTGCCGCAGCGCTTCCGACGCGAGCATTTGGTCAGTGAGGTCGCGGGCGATCACCAGCGCGGCTTCCACCCGGTCCGAGTCCGGTCGCAAGGGCGAATAGCTCAGCGCCAGGTATTGCCGGCGGGGGGCGCCGGGGAACCACTCGGCGTAGCTGACGTCTTCTCCCGCGAAGCATCGGTCCAGATTCGGCTTGACCTTCTGCTCGAAGGCCTCGGTGCCCACGAGGTCGGCGATATGCATCCCGACCAGCTGCTCGGCTGGCATCCTCCAATTCCGCTCGAAGACCGGGTTGACCCGTCGATATCGGTAATCCCTTCCGACGATGGATACGCGATCGGGCAAGCTCTCGAAGACTTGCCCGGTCAGGTATTCCGCCCGCTTGCGCTCCGTGATGTCCATAAGGGTCACGAGCACGCTGTCGAGCTGGCCGGGCGGCGGCGGCAACGTCATCGTGAGCAGCACGGTCAGCCTCTCCCCTTTCAGGCTCTGCAGCACGGTCTCGGCCTCGCAGGACGTCCGACCCTCCGCGATGGCGACCAGCTCTTGCACGAAGACTTCCATCGTCTCGGGCAAGAAGACCTTGTGCAGCGACACCATTAGCTCGTCCTTGCTCTCCGCCCCGAACAACTCGACCGTCGCGTCGTTCACGTCGAGGATCTTCACCATCGCGATGGCCCGCTCGACGAATTCCGGATGCAGGGCACAATACTCGCGCAAGTCGCGCACACCTCTCGCGTTCAGATCATCGATCGCCTCCTTGATCTGGGAGAAGTCCTCCTCCCAGATAGACACCCCGGTAGACTGGAAGATGTATCGGTATCGCCGCTCGCTCTCGCGGACTTCCGCCTCTGCCCGCTTCCGCTCGGTGATGTCCTGGATGATGCCGAAGATGCGCTGCGGCCGGCCCGCCTCGTCTCTCCTCACGTCGCCCTGGCTGTGGACGGTCCTCACCTGGCCGTCGCGCCGCGCCACGCGATACTCCACGTCGTAGCGCGGGCCGCCGCGCTCAGCCTCCGTCGTCGCCCGCATCATGATCTGGTGATCGTCAGGATGGATCAGCGCCTGGAATCCGGCAAAGTCGACCTTGCCCTCGTGCGGCGACAGCCCGAAGATGCGGTAGGTCTCGTTGGACCAGGTGATGCGGTTCGACTCGAGGTCGCGTTCCCAGTAACCGACGTGCGCGATGCGTTGGGCCTCTTCCAGCCTGGCCTCGCTTTCTCGCAGGTTGCGAAACATCAAGAACGAGGTCAGCGCATCCGCGAGCCTCCGCCCGATCTCCTGGAAGAGCCGCTCCTCCTGCGGCGTCCAAACCCGCGGATGAGAGCACTGGTGCAGCCCGAACACGTACGGCCTGTCTCCCTTGGGGTAGACGGCCATTGAAATCTGGGACTGGATGCTGAAACGCTCCGCCACGCCTGCCGGCAAGCGGCGTTCGGAGCCCGGACTGAATTGCACAGGGCCGCTGGAGGCCTTCATCGCTCGGAACAGTTCGGCGATCTCGGAGTCCATGGGCATGTCACGCCCGAGGGCGAAGGCGCCTGGGAACTCGGGCCGGGTATGCTCCATGGGCACTTGCCACGATGCGGCCTCTGGATCGCAGGGATAGACCAGCCACGCCCGGTCGCAATTGAAGATCGAAAGTACCTCGTCGAGCACGTCGCTCATCATCTGCTCGAGGTCGTTCGTGCCTTGGATCGCCCGGTTGATCCGGTCCATGCTTTCGAAGAACCACAGATGGGCGTGGCGTTCCTCCTCGGCCCGCTTGCGCTCGGTGACATCGACCATGACCCCGCGCAACCGGGTTGGGCGATCTCCTTGCACCACCACGGTCACCAGGTCTCGCACCCAGACTACGCGTCCATCGGCAGCGATCATGCGGTATTCGAAGTCGTGGTCGCGTTTGTCGGCGAGGGCCTTTTCGCAGAACTGCACCGCGCACTGCCGGTCGTCCGGGTGCAGGTGATCCGCCCAGAACGTGGGTTCGGACAACCAGCGTTCCACCGGGTAGCCGAGGATGCGCTCTGCTTGCTTGCTGACGAACAAGAACTGGAAACTTGGCACATCCGTTTCCCAAACGATCCCCTCGACGGAATTGACCAGATCGCGGAACCTCTGCTGCGCAGCTACGGCTTCGGCGAGGGCCGCCCGCTCGCTTGCCAGCAGTCGCTCGCGCTCGTAGTCGGCCCGCTTGCGGTCGCTGATGTCTTCAATCGTTCCCACGAACCCGGCAGGGCTTCCCGCCTCATCCTGCAAGGGAGCGGAAGAGACGGCGGCATCGAATTCCGACCCGTCCTTCCGAACCAGTCGGGTTTCGACCGTCGCGAACGCCTCGTCGGCGTGCGCCTTTTCCGGCAGAGCAGATGCGTGGCTCTGATTGTCCTTGAGAACCGAAACGCGACGCCCTGCGATCTCTTCGGCCCTCCATCCGAGGATGCGCTCGAAGGCTGGATTGCAACGCTGGATGACCTGATCCTTGTCGAACAGCGCAATGCCGACCGGCGAGGCATCCAGAATCGTTTGCAATTCGGCGGTGGCCCGCCGCAGTTCCACCGTCCGTTCGGCCACCTTCGTCTCGAGCTCGCTGCGCACTCGACGAAGGCCTTGCTCTACCCGGGCGCTCTGAAACGCCGTTGCGGCGTGGTTCGCAGCCACCGAGACCAGGAGCTGGTCGATCTCGGTGGGAAAGTCGGGCCGACCACACGCCGCAGCGACCAGGCCGCCCTCGGCATTGACGCCGATGGGAACGACAAGACCCCGGCATCGCTGCGCTCCGTCACCAGCGTCGGGAATGATTTCCTTGCGCGACAACCGGCCGAAGGAGGCGAGGTGCCTTAGCAGCCATTCCGGAAAGGCCTTCCATGCGTTGCCCCGCGTCCGTTCGACTGCGCCACCACCCGTGGGATCGCACAAGCGGACGAAAACGAAGTCGAGGCACAACGATCCGATCAACACGTCGGCAACGCCGGCGGCGATCTCGGGAGGCTCCCTCCCTAACCACGCCAGGGGGATGGTGGAAACTGCCACCAGGTCCCTGAGCGCCGTTCGCAGCCGGAAGATCTCAGCATTGGGTTCCATGTACATTCGGTTCGCCATGCTTGCGCTCTTGCGGAGCGGCGCGTCGCTCCCGTATCTCGAGGAGGAACTGGTCGGGAGGAACGAAGAATGGGTTCTCCTGCAGCAACCCACCGACAATCACGACTGGATGCGTCCGCAGGGCGTCCATCACC
>Ga0209488_10001654_pt1 | contig 18991 bp, 13 predicted proteins | sample Rivendell_Oct201_8_FD_188349 | JGI IMG/M metagenome (GOLD analysis project Ga0209488, IMG submission 188349) | Vadose zone soil microbial communities from the Eel River Critical Zone Observatory, Northern California, USA -... | ecosystem: Environmental > Terrestrial > Soil > Vadose zone >...
CCAGTTTGATAGAGCCGGGCAGGGGCGGCCGATTTAGTCTTCCAACCCACAATGCAACCCACTGGACGATGGGTCTTGAGGTGCTTTCCCGCGAACTTTGGCAGCCCTCGCGGTTCGTTTAAGTTGTTGTAAATCCTAAAACGCTGGACTGTCACAGCAGCGTTTTGTTCGTTCGAATTTCGACTTACTGTCGGACCTCCGCCGCTCATCTTTGGCATGAATGCGAGAGAGAATTGTGTGCGTACTGTGTGCCATATTGACCGCTCCGGTGGAGCAGAAAGACATCGAGGTCGCACTGCTGAAGCGCGTTGACGCCCTGAGAAGGGCCATTTCTGAACTATTTCGTTAGCCGCAGTTGCTTCTCTACTAAAGGCAACAGTTGGGAAGGAACGCGATCAAGAGCTTGTGACAAGTTGAACAGAGCGCTTAGGGAGGGACTCTTTTCGCCTCTCTCAAGTTGGCCGATGTAGTTGCGGTGGTATCCGGTGGCGTGAGCGAAGGAGTCCTGAGAATGACCTGCGCTCTCTCGTAGCTGTCGAAGGACGATCCCGAAAGCAATCTGCGGTGTTCGAGTCCTCCGGTAACGCCGTGCCTTTTGGGGCATGTAGCCAACATTCTTCTGTTGACCACAATTGTGCGACCCACCTATAGTGTGTATTCGTAAACAGCGGAGACCGGCCGATCCGCCCTTGGGACACCGTGAGTTCGTCTCTTACAACCCGATTGACCTCTCTTGCAGCTTCCAAACAGAACGGCCGCCAAGAACTGAGTTCAAATCGCCCTTCGAACGTAGAGGCGGAAGGTTCAGACGAAGTCTTGATGTCTTGCATCTGCAATGGGGACAAAGAAGCGCTGGCGTGCTTGTTTCGTCGCTATGCACGCACCGTTCGCGGAGTCGCCTACCGCGTTCTGCGAGATGCATCCGAAGCCGACGACCTTCTCCAGGACATCTTCTTGTTAGTTCATCGTCTCTGCAGGACCTTTGACAGCTCCAAGGGCCCTCCGCGCTTCTGGATTCTTCAGATGACCTATCGCCGCGCCATTTCGCGGCGGCGTTATCTGACCTCCCGCCACTTCTACACCCACCTGGATCTGGACCAGGCAGAGAATCAACGACGTGACCTGCCAACGACGTTCGGACGCCAGGAGAATTCGATGGAAGATGTCCTTGACCGAAAAGAGGCCCTGCAGAGTTGGTGCAATGAACTCTCCGAGAGCCAGCAACAAACTCTGCATCTCTTTTTCTTCGAGGGGTACACACTTGAGGAGATCGCTTCCAAACTAGGTCAGACCGTTGGGAATGCCAGAAATCATTATTACCGAGGGCTGGATAAATTGCGGAAGCAGATTTCTGCTAGCAAATTGCCGGGCAAAGAAGCAGTATGATAAAAGGTTCTAGCCATCTTAGGAGCGGGTGCGTTGTTGCCAAGCGGACCCCATGACGAGTTCTTGGAGCTCTGCGCTGTTTCGACCTCAGGCCAGCTTAGCGAGGAAGAACAGAACCGGCTTCAGGAACACCTCGCTGTTTGCCCCGAGTGCCGTGAAGCCCTCCGCCACTACGAATCGGTGCTCCAAGACGCGATTCCGGCCATTGGAGCAGAGCAATCATCGCGGATAGACCCCGGCCCCTCCTGGTCTCAGTCGAGAGCGGAAAAAGCGTTCTTCGAGCGTTTGGCACAGGAGGAGCAACAACGACCCAGCGTTCCCGAAGGAAAAAGCAGCGTACCGGCCGCTTTTCGTCGAGTTCTCCCGATCGCTCCTGAATCAACCTGGCGACACGTTTGGATGTTGTACGCTGCGGGGGTTTTGCTTTTCATCACACTTGGCCTTTCTGCGTACTGGGTGGGCGTGCGACATGGCACGGATGCAGCGAAAGCCACTGGGCCAACCACAACCACTCCGGGCACAACTTCTGGAGATCAAATTGCACTTGAGAGTCCGTCTTCCCTGGAAGAGCAGCTAAGCGACGCCGCTCACGAGCGCGAAATTACCCGCGCCCAAATCGCCCAGCGTGATAAGGCACTGGCAGATCTCCGCCGCCAACTGGCGCGCCAGTCAGCAGACATCCGCCGCATGAAGGAAGCGCAGGACCAACTGGAGAGCAACCTCCGCAGCGACGAGACCGGTAAGAAAGATCTCGTTCAGCAGCGCGCCGAGTTGGGGCAGAAGTTGGAATCGGCACAAGTGGAATCTCGGGCACTAAAGCAGCAGGTGGATTCGCTCAGCCAACAATCTACGGACGAAACTGCGCACGCCAAGGTCCTAGGGACCAAAGTCAACGATCTCACTCGTCTCCTTCAGGATCGTGAAACATCCCTTGGTCGGCAGGAAGAACTGCTTTCCCATGACCGCGACATTCGGGAACTCATGGGTGCCCGTGACCTTTACATCGCAGAGGTTTATGACGTTGGCGACAACGGGGCCACCAGAAAACCGTACGGTCGCGTGTTCTACACCAAAGGAAAGTCGCTGATCTTTTATGCTTACGATCTGGATCAGCAAGAAACAAAGGGTGCCCAAGCATTTCAAGCATGGGGGCGTCGCGGTCCAGATTGGAAGCAGGCGCTGAATCTCGGCATCTTCTACGAGGATAACGCTTCCAAGAAACGATGGATTCTGAAACTGGACGATCCGAAAGCCCTGGCGCAGATCGACGCAGTCTTTGTAACGTTAGAGCCGCACGGCGGAAGCAATAAGCCCAGCGGGAAACCTCTTCTCTTCGCCTATCTCCGAGTCAATCCTAACCATCCGTAGTTTGATACTGCCGGTCTCCGCGCGCGGCTGTGCATCGCCGCACCGATGCACGGGTCGACAGGGCCAGGTCGTCGACGAAACGCCGGTACAGAACAGATTAGAGCAGCTCACCTGCTCGATTGCTTTTTCGAGCCGTTGGATCATCGCAGCCTTTGCCTCTTGAAGCCCGACCCTGCGGCCGTGCGCGACTGTCATCCTCACCAGCGTTTGCACGGTGCCATTCATCGAACGCACCTGCCCCATTTTGTCAAGTTCTTCGAAGGTTGAACGGTCATGTTGATGCCGTCGCAGAATTGCCATTGTTCGCACCTCCATCCGCAGCAGGTCTCGAGCGCCTTCCGCCGTTAGGCTCGTACCAGTTCCCACATGCGAGGTGACACTTCGGCGAATTGACCGCTCTTTCGCATTACGCACCGAATGTAGACTTCAGGGTCCTTCGCTCGCGATACGTATCCCTCGTTCCGCATCCTCCGCAAGATCTCCTCTATCGAAAGCGGGCCTACACTGATCACGCAAATTCTTCTCGCATGGACAATCGCTGTGACCTTCTTGGCGGGCGGCAGCGCGGCATGAATTTGATGAAGCGTCTTCGCGGCGTCAGACTGGGCAGCCGTGAGTTGCTGCATCAGGACCAAGAACCCTTCGAACATTGGCCCCTTGGCTTGACCCGCTGCAGAACACACAGACTCCCAAGCCTGTGCGAGCCTGGCGCGCGACTTTGGGTGAATCACGATCGCTGCTAGACCTCCAGCGGCGGCAAGCTGGAGCCAGGGCGGCAGTCGGCGAAAAGCTTCGAAGAGACTCTTGATCCCTCGAACTGCTGCCTGGAGCGTTTCGACGCCGATCGTCACTGTAAATGTCGATCCGAGCGTGAATCCCAGAGTGACGCTCGTTGATCTGGCATGATCTCGACAGGCCATGTCGAGACGGGCGTGACCACAGTTTGCGGTGTCTGTTCGAATATGGTCACGGCACGTTGTGTCGATGCAGACCCATATCACAGGCGCACCCATTTTCTGAAGATCGCGGTCCGATGTGAAGACGGGCAATCCGAGTTCGCGACTTGCGTGCAAGTAGGGCAAATCCTTCGGATCGACGATCTCGCGATTGGGAGCCAAGTTATTGGGATCGTCAGCCCAACCGTCCGGCATGGGCGACACAGGCCGATAGAAGTGCAGTTTCGCGCGCAAAGACTCCCATTGATGTTGCGCTTCTGAAAGTGCTGCGCCAGTTTCCTCAGCCAAGATCGGAAGATATTTTTCGATCTCGACTTCGAGGAAATCTGGAGCGATGAGCACTAGCACGCCCGCGTCGAGATCTTCTTCCAAGCCTGACCGATTGCGAGGATCGTCCCGCTTCGACAGTTTCCAGCGCAAGTCCGCATGGATCCTGTTCGCATCGACGATCGCACGAATCTGGAGGACCCGTGTCTCAACCAGACTCTTCAGGTCAGGCGACATCTCCAAGAACCCCCGGAGCGTCGGAAGACTGTCCGACCGAAAGACACGATCAAGACGAAAAAACTCCTGAACGGGCTGGGTAGCCATCCTCCGATTTTATCCCGGGATCAACCTTCAGCAGCCGCCAACTGACATCCTGCGTACATCGCGGGTTATGCCATACAGAATCAATCAATTGCAGGGAACCACCATGGCTCCAAGTCACCGCGCGAAGCACCAGGAGAGCGCTTCTCTGTTACGGAAAACCCACATTGTCATCGACAGTCAGATATCTCCGTGGATGCGGCCTTAGAATTAGGTTACTGATAAGAATGAGGGGGCTTCCTGCGAATAACTGAAGAGCGGCTGAAATTCATTTTTCGCGGAGAATTGACATGCGTATCCCCCGGATTGCCTTCCCCCTTCTTTTGTGGTCCGTGCTGTTGGTTCTCCGCGCCGAGGGGCAGTCGCCAAACGGAAACATCAACGGGCTCGTTCTTGATCCGACCAGTCGTGTGATCGTTGGCGTCGAGATCATCGCAGTGAATGACCTAACCGGCGTGCAGTTCACCACCAAGACGAACAACGAAGGAGTTTACGTCCTAGCGAATCTGCCTCCTGGACCCTATCGGCTTCAGGTCTCCAAAGTGGGTTTCAAGACCATCGTTAAGCCCGACATTGTTCTCAATGTTCAAGATGCGCTCTCCATAAACTTCACTCTTCCGATCGGTGCGCTGCTTGAGACGGTTACAGTTACCGGAGGCGTGCCTCTGGTCAACACGGAAAACGCAGCCGTGAGTACAGTTGTCGACCGGCAGTTTGCCGAAAACTTGCCCATGAATGGCAGAAGCTTTCAAACTCTGATTCAGCTCACCCCCGGCGTGACGGTTGTGAGCACGAATTCCGCCGATTCCGGGCAGTTCAGTATTAATGGTCAGCGCGCCTCCTCCAACTATTGGATGGTTGATGGCGTCAGCGCCAACATTGGGACGAGCGCATCGCCTGGAGGCTTTGGCCCTGGCAATGGCCTGGGGGGTACGCTTGGTTCGTTCAGTGTTCTTGGAGGGACCAACAGCTTGGTGTCCGTGGACGCGATGCAGGAGTTTCGCATCCAGACCTCCACGTACGCTCCGGAATTCGGCCGAACACCTGGCGGGCAGATCTCTATTGTTACGCGTTCGGGCACGAACCGATTTCACGGAACCGTGTTTGACTATTTTCGCAACGATGTCTTGGATGCGAGCGACTGGTTCAACGGATACGGGCACAATCCTCCCTTGCCCAAGGCCGAAGAACGGCAGAATGATTTCGGAGGAACCTTTAGCGGCCCGATTTTAAAAGACAAGACGTTCTTCTTCTTTTCCTACGAAGGGCTCCGCTTAAGACTTCCACAAACCACCCTCACGACCGTACCCGATACGAATCCCGCTGATCCATTCTCGCGCCAATTCGCCTCCGCGGCTATGCAGCCGTTTCTTGCGGCATTTCCCTTGCCGAATGGCCCGGAGATTCTCGACTCTAGCGGCAATCACCAGGGTATCGCTCGTTTCGATAGGAGCTACTCCAACGCAGCTTCGCTTGATGCGTACAGCATTCGTGTTGATCACAGGCTGATGGACAAGCTTGCGCTGTTTGCACGATACAACTACTCGCCTTCAAACCTCTCGCAACGGGGAAGCAACGCCCTGAGCGTCATCAACTCCGAACGCATTACGACACAGACGGCGACAGCGGGTGCCACGTGGTCGTTCTCTACGGCCGTTGCAAACGATTTACGCATGAATTACAGCAGAACTAGTGCTTTGAGCAATTACCAATTGGATAGTTTTGGGGGAGCCATCCCCTTGGGCGCCCTGCCTTTCCCCGCTCCATTCGATTTCCGGAACGCTGAGCTGCTACTTAGCATCACCCCTCTACAGAACGGCGTTCTGCAGGTTGGCAAAAGTGAACAAAATCTGCAGCGGCAACTCAACCTCGTCGATAACCTATCGATGCAGGTTGGCTCTCATGGCCTGAAGTTCGGAGTCGATTTCAGGCGTTTGTCACCACTGGTTGCACCGGAACTGTACCAGCAGTTTGTGTTTCTGTTCGATCTAGCACATGCTCAGACGGGCGACGGGTTGGGCCTCATCCAGCCGAACACCAACGAAACGCTCGTATTTCACAATTTGGGCGTGTTTGCGCAAGACACGTGGCATATGACCCCACACCTAACCGTGACCTACGGTTTGCGGTGGGACGTGGACTTCGCCCCATCGTCACTGAGCGGCCCAAGCATCCCGGCCGTGACTGGCTATAGTCTCAATGATTTTTCGCGGCTGGCGATCGCGCCAGCGGGAACTCCGGCATTCAAGACTCCCTACTCTAGTCTCGCGCCTCGAATCGGACTTGCCTATGAGCTCATTCGGAACCAGCGTTGGCAAGGCGTAGTTCGTGGTGGATTTGGCGTGTTCTATGACCTTGTGAGCTCGGAAACTGGACAGGCGCTTGGGGTAGGTACGGGAAACCCTCCGTTTGGAGCCCTAAAGCTACTTCTTGGTCCTTCGTTCGGATCTAATTCCATCTTTCCCTACACACCAGCAGATGCCGCTCCCCCCGCGATCTCGCCGACAGGAAGCATTTCCCAGCTCTTCACGTTTAATCCGGACCTGCGACTGCCCTACACGCTGGAATGGAACGTGGCATGGCAGCAAGCGCTTGGAAAAGCGCAATCAATCACTGCTTCGTATGTTGGAGCCGCCGGTCGGCGTCTTCTGCAGACGTCCCATATTGTGTCCCCCCCGTCGAACCCCAACGTGAATGGCTACTTCGTGGATAACACGGCTACCTCGCACTACAATGCGCTCCAAATCAGTTTCCAACGGCGCCTCTCGGATGGTCTGCAAGTGCTGTCGTCTTATTCATGGTCCCATTCGATTGATACCGCTTCAGCTGGTTCGTACTTGGGCAGCGTGTCCAATGCAGGCATTGGGGGGAACTCAAATCCCAACCGCGGCCCTTCCAGTTTCGATACCCGGAATTCTTTTTCTGCCGGTCTGACGTATGACGTTCCCGCTCCAAAGATCAATGCTTTCGCGAGTGCATTGCTGCGTGGATGGTCAACTGAGAATTTCATCATGGCCCGTTCGGCGCCACCGGTGGACCTGACGGATTTCCATCTTTACGGCAGCACCATCCCCGGAAGTGCGGTGGCAAATGTTCGCCCCGATTTTGTTCCGCAGCAGCCACTGTATCTCTACGGGGCTCAGTTCCCGGGTGGGAAGGCGTTCAATCCCGCCGCATTCACGGACCCTCCTGTCGATCCTGTTACGCAGCTGCCGCTTAGACAAGGAAATGTGCCTCGAAATCTTCTGAGAGGTTTCGGAGCCGTGCAGTGGGACTTTGCCGTACACCGCGACTTTGCGATTCATGAACCCGTTCGCTTGCAGTTTCGGGCAGAACTGTTCAATGTCTTGAATCATCCGAATTTTGGCCAACCGAACGGATTCTTCGGTACTGGTGGATTCGGGTTGTCGAGCCAAATGCTTGGACAGAGTCTCAGTAGCGGAAACTTGGGAGGCGGCGGCTTTAGTCCTCTATACCAGGTTGGTGGGCCGCGCTCCATCCAACTCGCGCTCAAGTTGGTCTTCTGACCCCTCTACTGAGAGTGCATTCCCATGAGACTCCTCCATCAAAATGCGCAACTAGGTTCTTGGATCGTCGTTGTGATGTCCCTCATTTGCTTTTCTTCTCTGCAGGCACAGAAAATTCAGATTCTTTCTAAAAGCAAAATCGCAGGCGGCTGGCATCCCTGGTACGAAGCAAAAGTTGACCCAGAAAATCCAGACAACCTGCTTATCTGTGGCACGAAGTGGGATGCTCGGCTAAACACTCCTTTCGGTTTCGTCTATGCTTCCTCGGATCGGGGCCAAACATGGAAAAGCGTCTTAGAGGATAGGAGCAGTGCCTGGGTAACGGAACAGTCATGCGCGTTCGGGCCAAAGCACCAGGCATTCTTCATCTCTGAAGCATCCAAAGTGATCGACGGACAAGCCCACCATGAACTAGGCGCAACTCGACTCTACATCTCTCTCGACGCCGGTCTGACCTGGACAGAATCCGCGAAGACAGGTTGGGCCGATTGGTCGACATCGGCAGTGAATCTTGCATCAGGTAGGCTCTATACATTCTTTAATGCTTACACTGCCGCCGATCCCACGAGAAACCTTGGCAGCAATGTCGGTCTATTGATTTTTTCCCCGGATGGAAGGAGCGTATCCGGCCCGTTCTTCCTCCCCTCAATACAGAGTCACGCCTATCAAGGCACTTATCCGTCCGGCGCTATTTCCTTGAAGAGTGGAACTGTTGTGACGCTTTGGTACGGCCAGAGGCTCGGCCCGGCGGGCATGGACGTGGATCTGAACGTCCTACGAGCCGACAATTCGCCGCGACCGCGTTTGGAAAGTACGAGCATCTCCCCTGCGGATGGCGCAAAAGATTGTCTTGCCTTTAACCAAGGCTCGCTCGCATACGATCCGCTGCAGGACCGCTTATTTGTGCTCTACGTCACAGGATGCACAGAAAAGCGCGTCATGTTGACATCGTCAGGTGATCAAGCCAGGACCTGGTCAAAGGGTGTGGCTATAGCCGAAACCACGAATTCGTTGATGAACTTCACCGATCCTTCACTGGTCGTAGCAAGAAACGAGTTAGCGGTCCTTTGGGAGGTGGGGGAAGCCACTGGGCACTGGTTCTTTTCCTCTATTCAAGATCAGAAAGTAGTTGGGCAACCTATCGAAGTGTCCGAGACCACCAGGAAACAAGAGGTCAGCAACGACTCGCTTCTAACCTGGACTGAACACTCGAATTCATCATCGCCTTCGGAACTGACAAACCCGCCCGGGGACCTGATCGTATTGAACGTCCACAATGAAGGTAGCAGCGTGTGGAGGGGAACCGGATTGTTGTCTATTGGAGATGAGTTTCTAGCAGTTTGGCCTTCGATAAACGACGGAGCAATGGAACTGCACTCGGCCATTCTCTCGCATGCGAATTCGAGTCAAGGCGGAAACACTGACAAGCCTCCCGACATCGGCGATGTGACCGAACATAGTGTCGTCCTCTACGGAGGAATGCAGGAATTCGACGGCACCACTTCTACCCTGACGGTGTGTTTGATTCTGAGAAACCGAGGGTCACAACCGATGAGGGTCCCGATCAGGCTGAAAGCCACGGAGATTACGTCTTCTATAGGATCCGTCTCCGTCACGAATGCAACCAATGGTGTTGCTGGAGAAGGTGCCGCTTGGGATATCAGTAACTCCCTTACGGGCGACCGGATTCCGGCCGACGCGAGCAGCAATCCGTTCTGTCTGGGATTTCACTTCGACCGTTCTTCGGCGGATCCTGCTCCAGCGCGACCTGTCAGCCTGCTGAAGTTGAGAATGCAGGTCTTCGCGTCCCAAAATGGCGACTCCGAACCCTTTGATCGAATGGCCGACTCGGCCGAGCGAAGAGCACGGCAGGCTGGGCAAAAGCACGGGAACTGAATCCAACATACCCCCGCACCCTCAGAATTAAGGCCGAAGCACCTGGTACCTGAGGCGCTCCGGCCGATTCAGCCTTACTCGTCAGCTTCGTATGCGATTACCGTGAAGTACTGGTTCGGACTGCCGTCCGAGCGGCTCACGTGCGGTTTCAGCGTCTGCTGATTTTGGATTGCATTAACAGCAGATCCAGCAACTTTCAGTTCTGGCTTCTCGTATTTCATGACTATCACCTCCTTCCTATTGCTTATTTGTTTGCACGACCAGCTAGCCGACCTTCGTTGCTGAGATGAGTTTGTGAGGATGCTCTTCCAAGTGGCGGGACAGCCCGTCGGGATTGGGAAATGCAAATCCATTTGCTATCCCCCGCTCACAAATGCTTCTCAGCCACAACTCAATATTTAAGGTGCGAAGCACGGAAACGATCGGAAAGTGCGGATCATGAAGCCCAAGCTGCAACGCTTCACGAAACCTGTTTGCGTCAACGACGTTGAGTGAACTGCTCGTCATTTGATCACAGATCTTCATCACGCCGGTCCACTGCTTGGAAATCGCGTCAATATGGGCTCGAACGACAAATGCTTTTCGTTTCCGGTTCAGGATTTCTCCTGGAACAAGTCCGACCAGGGAGCGGCGCATAAGGGAGCGGCGCTGCCCCGGTCGTACGATCTGCTCCCGTGGGATCGCGTAGATGAACTCCATTAAGTCGCGGTCCAGATACGGATAGCGTTTTTCGTAGAGAGTTTCTTTTGGAGCGGGATCGCATCCGAACTGCCTTTGCAATGCACTCAATGCGGATAGGTTTTCTTGGAAATTGGGCAACGGACCGAACAGCTTCGATCTGCCCACATAGCCTTGCAGTACAACTCGATTGCGTTTCACGAAACCTTGGTTGAGCCAGGAGGCAGGCTGCCTGTGAATTTGGACACGCGTCCAATCAGGAGGAAGAAAGGCCCTCAGAGTCTCCGAAAGCAGATGGAACCATGGCACTCTTTTTTCCAATGCCCACAGTTTTAGTTGATGCGCAAGTCTTCCAAATCGAGCTCTCGCGAGAAGGTCTTCGAGTTCCGGTATTGGTGTTGGCACACCACCCATAACTTCATCACCGCCCGTCCCGGAGAGGATGGTCCGACTGCCCCGCGAGAGCAGGCATTCTGCAAACTTCTGCGCCGTCGCAGAAGTGTGACGACCAGAGGCGGGTGTCGCGAGAAATTGTCGGTCTCCGGACAGAGAAAGCTCGTGGGAGCCGGCGTCGATATGGCAGCCAGTCCTGGCGCGCTTTTCTTCCACCTTCGAGAAATAGGGTCGCTCGTTCCAGCCAGGTTCGGAGTCGTCATAGTAGGAGATGGTATCGAGGCGCGACGTGTCGGCCACGCCGTTAGATATGAGGGCGTCGGCCATGCACACGATTGAACTTGAATCCATTCCACCGCTCAACTCCGCAAGAACAGGACCGTCGGAACGGAGTCGTCGCCGAACAGATTGGGCAAAGACGGTACGAAAATGTTCTTCGTATTGAACATCGTCGCGATAGCGAATTCTCTTCGCTGGATCGAAATCCCAATATTTGCCTACGCGGTGCGTTCCTTTGCCCAAGCGGACAAAGCACGAAGGGGGAACGGAGTGAATCCCGACGTATGGGGTCAAATGCGGTGCGGGGAAAAACGACAACCAGCCGGCAAGGTATTCTTCTTCGAGCGTTAAGGAATGATTTGCGAATAAAACAAGCGGATCAAGAATCGTGCACCAGGTCACGTGATCGTTTTCGACTGAATAGTAAAGATGTCGAGTGCCCACAAGATCCTTCGCCAGAATGATCGAGTGGTCTTTTGGGTTCCAAACGGAAAGAGCCCAATCCCCGATCAACATGGCCAAGGAATCGATGCCGTGCTGCTCGTAGGCGGCAGTTGCGATTTCCAGATCGGTTGAGTCCGCCGAGACCTCTCCGTGCAACTGGCCGATGATGTCTTCGCGGTTATCAAGCCGGCCATCCCAGGTGATGACGGCCCCTGAGCCGGATACACGGGGTTGCACCTCATTACGGGATTCTTTTGTGGTGTGGAACGCTCGATAGAGAATCCCAAAATTGTCCCGGCAGAGGTAACTCTCACCATCTGGCCCGTACGGGGTAAGCACGGAACGGACTTGGTCGAGATCCCCGGGATCTACTGGCTTACCATCGAGATTGCACTTCCCAAACTGTACGCTCATGGTTCGTGGCCCTCTCAAGACTTCAGCCAACTAGCACTGATCCAGCACTGCATACATCTCCCTCATGTACGGCTTGTCATTCACCACCCGACCGTCGACTTCCACCCATGCGTGCGCCTTGAATGGCATCTGCTGAGCGCCGATCATCATTTGAGCAACGACGCCGCAGCGCTTCAGCAAGCACGCAGTTGCGGCGGACCGCTGTAAGCAAAGCACTTCTTTCCAGTACCAAATGCAGGCCATATCGATCGCCGCGCACACCTTCTCGACCATGTCGGCCGATTCGGCTGTTCCACGTACCGGGTAGCTGCGAACCTGGCTGTACAGCGCAGCGAAATTTCCCCGCGCCAAGTACAGATCGATGTGGATCAGCTTCAGATATGCGTGCAACACAAGAATTGACATTTGGCATCCCTCCCTTCAAACCGATAACTGGAGCTGATCGCAAAGAAATGCCATTCGATCCGTCAGAGCATCAATTCGCTCGCTCAAAGGAAGCACCGGCGAGTGTCCGCGGTGTGGGCTGTAGTCTAGTACTATTGGGCGCCCGGAAATATTCGCGGCTTGCAGTCGAGCCGCCATCTTTCTAGCGTGAAGCGGATTGCAGTTCTGGTCGAAGTCTCCGGAGACGATCATGGTCGCGGGATATCTCACACCGTCATGAACCCTGTGATATGGGGAGTAGCCTAGAAGGGCTTCAAAGTCCCCGGGATCATCGGCGGTTCCAAACTCTTCCTTCCAGATATGTGCGTTGTCGAACAGGTGGTAGCGGAGCATGTCCAGCATTGGCGCGATGCAAACCACTGCGCGGAACAGTTCCGGCCGTTGGGTCATGGCCGCTCCGACCAGCAACCCAGAATTGGAGCCACCGAAGATCGCGAGCTTTCGCGCTTCGGTTCGTCCCGTCTCAATCAACCACTCCGCAGCAGACAAGAAGTCATCGAAAGCCACTTGCCGGTTTCGCCGCTTGGCGGCGTTGTGCCACTCGACCCCGAATTCTGATCCGCCGCGAATGTTCGGTAGCGCAAATAGGCAACCTCGTTCCATCAGAAACGCCACGAACACACTGAACTGGGGCGTCATCGAGACACCGTAACCGCCGTAAGATGTCATGATCGCCGGGCGTGATCCGCCTTCGAGGATATCTCGACGCCCGACCACGAATATCGGAATGCTCACACCGTCCTTCGCGGTGAACCAATGCCGTACCTGGGCAAAATCGCGCGAATCGAACGGGACGTTTCTTTCAGCCCAGAGCTTCACGTGCGCATCTTTGGCCATGTGGCTGTAGATCCGAGCTGGCTTGGTAAAGGATTCCCGTTCGAAGAAGACCTCGTCGTCAGCGTCAGCCACACCGATCAGACGAACCGTCTCTGCGTCTTCAGGTGGCAATTCGCCGAGCCGATTCCCACTCAGATCGAAGATCTCGATCCGGGTCTTGAGCTCCCTGAGATAGGAAACACAGATCCGTTCCTCACCGACCACCCAGCTCACAATTGGCACGTCGCTCGCGGGAACAACATCGACGAATTCCGGTTCTGTGCCGATTCGGCGACGGACCTCCACGATGCGAAGGTTCGGGGCTTCGTGGTCGGTAACAGCCAGGATCCGACCGGTCTTCAACAGCAAAGGGCCGAACCTATATTCCGCATTGCGAATTACTGGCTCTGGAATCTGTGCGCTTTCCGCGGTCCAGAGATAGAAATCGGTGTACGTCCTATCGAGAAAACGGAATAGAAGGAAGCCAATTTGGAGTTTGCCTGGAACGATGTGCAATCGGATGTTCTCGCTGTCGCCGGCAAAGAATATCTCTCTGTCTTCTTTGAAGTCCGTACCCAGAACGTGCTGATAGGCAGCCAAGCGGCACGGCCCCTTGGCGTCAACAGGTTCGTGGACGTAGTAAAAGCTGCGCGAATCAGGAGCAAACGCGAACCCCCGCAGGTAACCACGTTGGAGGACATCAGGCAGGACTTCGCGGGTTTGAATGTTCAGGAGCTCGAATGTTCCGCTTCGCTCTCCGCCTTCCTTCACTTCGTATAGCAGTAGACGGCCGTCGGCTGAGATCCGAAGCGGCTTCACGGCCGTGTGCGGTCCCGTGCCCCGTGACGCTGGATCGATGAGCGCCTGATCGGATCCATCCAGACCTTCACGGACGCATATGCAGGGCTGCTCCTGCCCGAGCAGGCGCTTTCGAAAGAAGTACCGGTCGCCGACCTTTTGCAGCGAATCATAGGTCACAATGTCGAGAAGTTCGCGAACGCGTTCCTGGATGCGACCACGACCTGGGAGGGCGTCGAGACAGGAACGCGCATATAGCTTTTGGGCATGGAGCCACTCGCGAGTGCGCGGCGATTCTTGGTCTTCCAGCCAGCGATAGGGATCCGCCACCGGCACTCCTTGCAGAACATCGGTTACGGCCTCGATCTCCGAATATGGCGGCGCTTCCGTCAAATCAGGCATGGTGATCTCCGGTCGCTTAGCTGGTTCGCCTCACGGTTCATCCGCCTCGTTAGGCTGCGCAGATATCCAGCGGTGGCCAACTGCAATCTCTCCGTGTCCTCCCATGCATAGCTTCCGGCCGCATAGGCAAAGACTGCTAGGAGCGGAGCAAGTTCCAAGCCTTCGGCGACAGCGGCAGGCGGGACTACGTGCTCCCATTGTGCGCAGTATGATTCGACCAATTTTGTTTCGACTGTGGAATCCGTCCCATTCCTGCGCCGCAGGTGTTCGCGCAGATACTCAAGGCTGAAAAAAGGATTCCCCACATACGCCTCAGCCCAATCGAGGAACGTGCATCGACTTGGCGAAACAATGATGTTTCCGGGGTTGAGATCGAGATGCCCGAACGTCTCAGGAGTTCCTAAAACCTCCAGAGCGTCAAGCGCACTCTGTATGCGGTCTCCCAGGAGAAGCAATTCTGCGCGACCGAGAGCCACCGGCGGCACCTTTGTCTGCCGTTCCATCAGTTCCGCCATGCTATCCATGAAAGGCCGAATGAGTTTGGAGAGCTCCGCTGCGCCCAGATCGCGCGCACCAGCCCCGAGGATCCCGGCACCATGGTCGATGGAGTCGATCTGCAATTCCGCCAGAGCCGCCGCCGCTCTTTGCCAGAGCGCGTCTTCCCGTACTTCACAGAGAAGTTTTCCTGCGGCCTCCCGCGTAAGCCACCCATTCCAGTCTGGCCGGGCTGCCAGTACGCCAGGAAGGTAGCTTGGGAAGAGTTGCGCAAGCCTACAAGTAATGAGAAATTCCTTCTGGTTGGGCTCGCCCACAGCTTTGAACCACAGTGCCGGGCCGTCCGTCTCAAATCGAACCAGGCTGAACGATGGGCTGGCGTTCAACTGGCGGAAATTCCCGTTGAGTTGGAATCCTAATGGTTCGATCGCCGTCTCGACCCACTCGCGCAACGCCTTGAACCAGCCCAGTCGTGCGAATGGGCCAGAGGGTAACTCTTTCCCTTCGGCCATACATAGCGCAATCGATTGCTGGATCGCCAGGTAGTCAGAAGCACCAATCGATGAATCCTGGGCTAAGGCTGAGAATGGAACCCATTGAGTGGGCATCTTAGGCTTGCCGCTGGCTCTCCAGTGTTCGGTTGCTTGATAGCGGATCCCGGTAGCATTCGTCGGCGCCGAAGCATCCGGCTCGAAAAGACAGACGACTTCTTCTCCCCAGTCGGTCATGACCGCTGCGGTGAGATTCTCTGCTACTCGTTGCCGGCGCGGAATGTTCACGGAAGGTAGCGCGAATCGGTCTCCATCAGGGACCACAAGGACCTCGGTCCCGTTTTGCCCTAGCACGATGACACGATAGGTCTCGCACTCGTTTTTTTCTGCGGTTTCCAATTTCCCACTCGCATTCTGGACGTGTCGCTGGGTTAGCGGTCCGCGACTAGCTTGTGCTTCTTCAATGAGTCGATAAATTCGCGTACGTCGTTCTCGACGACTTCACGGCTGGCGTTGAACTCGCGGCTGATCACATTCACGATGTCAGACTCCGCCGACCCATTCTCAAGAAGTTCGAGAATCCTCGACCCGACGGAATTCACGTTGAACATTTGTCCCTGCTGGACATCGAGCACGATCGCGCCATCCTGCCCATGTGTGCTGCGAACTCCATCTGACACCCTGTACATTGGATTGCCCACTCGACGCAGTCCATTTTTAAAATCGCGTGTATGGCATACCTTGCCACCTGCAGCAGTGGAATGGCCACTGATTTGTGAATTCGTTCGGGAAACAATCGGACGTTTTGGAATTAGGTTGTCGCCTCAACGACATGCATCATTCGTGGCCGGCTTCAGCAGAATCGAATACGTTCGCCTTCTGATCTAATTTCTGGTAACACGGGCACTCGTTGCGATGATTTTTCCGAAAAGGATAAAGTCAGAGAAACTTCAACAAGAATGGCACCGCGCGGAGCGTGTGCATCAGTCAGGCACAATGGCGTATTCTGGCCCGATGAGGAGGAACAAATGAACGACTGCTCTAACGTCCACGGTACGTGGTTTGTCCAGCAGATTGGTAAATGCGAGCCGACGCAATGACAATCGCCTCCGGGAACAAGGATAAAGCCTCAGCGGGCGACCCGATTCCTCCCAAGTGCTCCGTCATCGAGGTGCACGTAGGCGAATTGAAGCAGTTATTCAATGCCATTGATCCTTCTCCGTTTCGCGACAAGGATTTGGACCCCAAAGCTGAGGATTTCATCGTAGGCTGGGCCAAGGATCTGCCCAGTGATGCGACTCTCGGTCTGGTGGTTGATCTTGACCGCGAAGCCGGTTTGCCCGATGAGGCTGCCGTGCTGCGCGACGCGATTCACGAATTCTTCAGTCAACGCGCCCAAGCTTATCGGCGGCGTCTGCGCGAATTGTTCCGTGTAGGCCGTACCAGCCTTGTGATTGGTCTCGTTGCTCTAGCATCCGCGATTGCGTTGGGCGACTTTCTAGCTGCTTTGATGAAGGGCAGCCGCATTGGCGAGATCGTTCGCGAAAGCCTTACTATCGGCGGCTGGGTTTCCATGTGGCGCCCTCTTGAGGTTTTCCTCTACGACTGGTGGCCGATCCGCAATGAGGCGCGACTTTCCGACCGGCTCGCGGCTATGCCGGTACGCATCAGGTACCTGAACGCCACAGGTCCCGATGCATGGAGAGGAGACTGGCCGGCAGTATCTCCACGAGGTGAGCGAACGACCGGCGAGACCCAACCCCGAGCTCTAAATCAGGCAAGTTGACCTGCGGTACTCCTAGGCAGCCACCTCGGGCTCTCGAATAGTGTCGTGTCCTTCAAAAAGCCCCTCACTATTGCGGGATGCCACTGGCTAACATCATCACCAAACCGCGACCAACCGCAACGCATCAGAACAGACAAGGGAGTCTGCCTTATGTCATCCCTGTGTGCGGCGAAACGCCTTTGCCGAAAACCGCGGAAACGACGGCTTGAGGAGGAACCAGCGCGTCTGCATTCAAGTCCTCCACGATACGACCATCGGAAAGCACTAGGATTCTGTTGAAGACCGATAAGGTTGAAGCTCTGTGAGACACGACAATCAAGGTGGACGTCGAGAGGTAGTCCCTCACGTTCCGAAGAATTAGAGTCTCCGAGGTAGGATCAAGACAGGAAGTGCCTTCGTCCAGGATCAGGATGCGCGGCTTTTGTAAGAGTGCTCTTGCAATCGCCAGGCGCTGGCGCTGGCCTCCTGACAATTGGCAGCCGTCAGGTCCAATGTGTTGATGGAGACCCTCTGGCAATGCTTCGACGAGCTCGACAAGATGAACTAGGTGGATTACTTCACGCAACTCGCGGTCCGACGCCCCCGGCCTGACAAAGCGGAGATTGGATGCAAGAGTACCGTCAAACAAAACTGGGTCTCGCGGGAGATAGCAGATATGACGGCGCAAAGTCTTGAGCTGAACGTTTCTGATATCCGTGCCGCCGACTTGGATTGATCCGGACTGCACGTCATAGAGCCGCGTAATAAGTCTCGCCAAAGTGCTCTTGCCGGCGCCGTTCTCTCCGGCGATGGCGATCTTCTCACCCGCGGCGATTCGAAGCGACGGAATACGAAGCACATTCTCCTGTCGTTCATAGCCAAACTCCACCTCCGTAAATTCCAATCCCCAATGCTGGGTTGGGAACTGAGAGCATACTGGCGGATCGGTTATGCTCGGGCGCAAGCCGCAAACCGCCTGCAGTTGCCGAATACTTGCAAACGCTCTCTGTGCTCTGGCATACAACTCCGCCGCCCCGCTCAACGGATCAAAAAGTTGCGTGACAAAGCTGTAGAAGGCCACCAAACTACCGAGGCTAAGAGTTCCGGCGACAACGCTCCAACCTCCATAACCGATCACTGCGGACATGGCGAGCACAACCGCTACGGAAGTCCAGACCGTGAACCAGACTCCGGTCTTGAAGAGCGCGAGATGGGAACGGGTTGTCCGGGCCAGGAGCCGAAACGCCTTTCTTTCTTGGCGCCTTTCCTGTCCGAGCAGTTGGATTGGAAGAACGGAAGAGATGTGTTCCTCGAGAAAACTGTTCCATACGACTAGGTTCCGCTGCACATCATCGGAGTCGATGGATAGCTTCATGCGGAAATGTTGCCGGGCGACGAGGAAGAGTGGAACAAGAGGAAGGATGGCCAGCGTCAGCAATGGACTCAGCACAAACATGGTTACGACCGTGAACATGGTAGTCAGGCACATGCGCAGGATCGACGGAAGGAGATCTGAGCCGAAGTAGGCCACCTCTTCGATCGGTTCTTTGAGGGGATACATCACCGCCCCGGGCAGTGTGCTCTCGTAATAGTCGGCAGAGAGCTTGTCCAGATGCCGCAGTATATCCATACGCAAACGGAGCGCCATTTTTTGCACGGCGTCTAAGGTTAGATAATTTCCCACGCTTGTCAGCGCCGTCCTTCCCTGGTAGCTAAGGAAGATCAGGCCGGCCGCAGCCAGAAGCAATCCGCTCTCTCTTCGTGGTAAAACCTGGTCGATGAGCCACTTGAGAACCAGCGGCGTGAGGAGCGCAAGGAGACTGCCCGCAGTCATGCAGAGGAAGCTGGCAA
>Ga0209488_10001657_pt1 | contig 18973 bp, 18 predicted proteins | sample Rivendell_Oct201_8_FD_188349 | JGI IMG/M metagenome (GOLD analysis project Ga0209488, IMG submission 188349) | Vadose zone soil microbial communities from the Eel River Critical Zone Observatory, Northern California, USA -... | ecosystem: Environmental > Terrestrial > Soil > Vadose zone >...
CTACGAGAATCCCCATGACCTCCCCCCGCCGCATCGACTTCCACGTCCACCTCATTCCGCAATTCTACCGCGATGTCGTCTATGCCACCGGTTCGGGTCCGGCGATCGGACGCTATCCGGACTGGTCGGCGGAACTGGCACTCGAACTGATGGATGCGAGTGGCATCGCCGTCGCGCTGTTGTCGCTGGCGCAGCCGGGTGTGCAATTCGGCGATCCGACAGCGGCTCCCGCGCTCGCGCGCCGCTGCAACGATTATTCCGCCGAACTCAATGCACGCTGGCCACGGCGCTTCGGCGGCTTCGCGGTGGTGCCGATGTGGGATGTCGCCCACGCGGTGGCTGAAGTCGCCTATTCGCTCGACGAGCTCAAGCTGCAGGGCGTCTGCCTGTTCGCAAGCTACGGCGAAAGATTTCTGGGCGATTCTTGGTTCGACCCCGTGTTAGAGGCGCTCAACGACCGGGCTGCGGTCGTGTTCGTTCATCCGGCATTGCATCCTTCGAGCCGCGGCCTCAACCTGCCCTGGCCAGGGTTCATGATGGAATATCTGTTCGACACGACGCGTGCGGCGGTGAATCTCGTATTCGGTGGCGCGATCGAGCGCTACCCGCGCATTCGCTTTGTGCTCGCGCATGCGGGCGGGCTCATGCCCTATTTCGCCTGGCGGCTGTCGGTATCGCCGATGATCGACGCCCGGATGGAACAATTGTCACGCCAGGACGTCTACTCACGGCTGCGTCGCTTCTGGTATGACAATGCACTGTCGCCGGCGGTGGAGACGATGCAATGCCTTGCGGGCGTGGCGGCGCCAACGCAAATCGTGTTCGGCAGCGATTGGCCGTTTGCAAACGCCCGCGTCATTGCGGAGGCCGTGAAAGCCCATGAGGGCGTGACGATGCCGCAAGCGCAGCGCAACGCCATCGACCGCGGCAACGCCTTCTCCCTTTTCCCGCAATTCGCGTGAGGTGTCTCATGACGCAAATCCGCTCCCTCGCCCACCCTATTGCCCGCCGCCCGGGCGAACTCGGCGTACATTCGCTCGACCATTTCAATTTCTCGGTTCCCGACGTCGAACAGGCGCGCATGTTTTATTCGACTTTCGGTCTGGAACTAAAACCCGAGGCCGGCCGGCTCAACCTGCATACGCAGGGCCATCCGCACCGCTGGGGTTCCGTGGTCGAGGGCCCGGGCAAGAAGCTGCAATTCATTTCCTTCGGCGCTTTCGAAGACGACCTGCCGCGCTTTCGCCAGCGGCTGGAGGCGATGCGCATCGCGCGGATCGACCCGCCGCCCGGCGCGCAATCGAATGGCCTCTGGTTTCACGATCCAGATGGCACGCCAATCGAAATCCGCGTGGCCGAGAAATCGTCGCTGAATGAAAAATCGACGTTCGAGGCCATCTCGTGCCCGCCCGGCGTTGCCGGTGCGCCCGGCTGCAGCACGAAACCCTTTGTGCGGCCGCGGCGGCTCGCACACATTCTGGTGTTCACGCGCGACATACCGAAGGCGGTCGGCTTCTACGGCGATGTCCTGGGATTGCGGCTCTCCGATCGCTCCGGCGACATGCTCGCCTTCATGCATGCGGTGCACGGCAGCGATCATCATGTGATCGCCTTTGTGAAAGCGCCCGGGCCTGGCCTGCACCATTTGAGCTGGGACGTACCTTCCATCAACGACATCGGGCTTGGCGCGAAACAGATGGCCGACAAGGGTTTTGCGGCGGGCTGGGGCCTCGGGCGTCACGTGTTGGGATCGAACTACTTCCACTATGTGCGTGACCCCTGGGGCAGTTATTGCGAATATTCCTCCGACGTCGATTTCATTCCAGTCGATTGCGACTGGACGAGCGGCGATCACCCGCCGGAGGATTCGTTCTACGTCTGGGGCCCGACACCGCCGGCAGACTTCGCGTTCAATCATGAGGCCGGTTGAATGATTCATCGCCCGCAACGCGATTGAACCGCCGGAGACCCGCGTAATTCGCATACCACGGGCGGCCTGGATTATAACGATTCAAAAACATAGCTGTTGACGCGGGCTGTGATGCATGGACTTCTCCGCCCGTCGGAAATTCATGTAAAATTGTGTGATATCGGATGGAGCCCATGCCCTTTCAGACGAACCGCGAGGCGCCTGGAGACCGGCAATGATCGTGTGCCACTGCAATTGTGTCCTGGCGGTGGAGATCGAGCAATCGGCGCGTGCGCTCGGAACGGACTCACATTTTCCTCCCACGGCTGAGCAGGTGTATGACGCCCTGGGCGTGCAACCATGCTGCGGCGGCTGCCTGCCGCTCGCTGAAGCGATCATTTCGGCAGTCTTGCCTTCCCCGGCGCCGGGGCCCACGGCACGAGCAAGGCCGGTTCTGATGGCCGCCGAATGATCGGACAGTGAACGGATTGCGAAGCCGCATCCATTCACGAAACCCTCCGTTTTTGAACTTCGGAGCCAAGCTACGAACTGGCAACTTATTGATTATATTACAGTTTTTGAATGTAATGTTCCCAAACCTGCTTGCCCGCAATACGATGGAAGCTTCAAATTCCCCACACTAGCGCCGGTGCATCACGACGCTCCGGTCGTTGACAAAGCTGTTCGGGAGGCCTCACCTTGCTGTCGGCTGCGACGATTATTCCCACACGAGGTTCCTCCCATGCAAGGCAACAAGCAAGTTATCGATATCCTCAACGAGTCGCTCAAGCACGAACTCGGCGCGATTAATCAGTATTGGCTGCATTATCGGATGCTTGACAACTGGGGGTATACAAAACTCGGCGCAAGATCCCGAAAGGAATCCATCGAAGAGATGCATCACGCCGACAAGCTTGTCGACCGCATCCTTTTCCTCGAAGGCCATCCCAACCTTCAGCATGTCGCCCCGCTGATGATCGGTCAGAACATCAAAGAAGTGCTCGAATGCGACCTGAAGGCAGAGTTCAACGCACGCGACCTCTACACCAAGGCGCGCGACGTCTGTCGTGACGTGAAGGACTACGTCACGATGCAGATTTTCGAGGACCTACTCAAGGACGAGGAAGAGCACATCGATTTCCTGGAAACCCAGCTCGGCCTGATGTCCAAAATCGGCGAACAGAACTACGGCCTATTGCAATCGGACGCCGCGGACGAAAGCAAAAGCTAGTGCCGTGCGTCCTTTAAATCGAAGGGATCGCACACCCTTCGAATTCGCGGAGCGGCCCTCGAATGCGCCAGGATAAGGGCGCGAATCGTAGGATGGGTAGAGGTAAAGCGCGTTCTTCACGCGATTTACCGAAACCCATCAACCCCACGGGCCGCAAAATGATAGGCTTCGGTTTGTGGTTGATGGGTTTCGCAAGGGCTCAACCCATCCTACGGTCGCGCTGTGGGCCGCCCCCGCGAAAAATAAAAGGGATTGCTACCCCTTCAGCGGATCCAACATGCGCCTGGGCGATTGTCATAACTTCCATGATTTTCGCCGGCTCGCCAAGCGGCGGCTCCCGGCGCCTATTTTCAATTACATCGATGGCGCAGCCGATGACGAAGTAACCTATCGGCACAACACGGCAAGCTTTGAGCGCTGCGACCTGGTGCCCAATATTCTGCGCGGGGTGGAAAGCGTCGACATGTCCGTGACGGTCATGGGGCAAAAACTTGGCCTTCCGATTTATTGCTCGCCCACTGCGCTGCAACGGCTGTTCCACCATCAGGGCGAACGGGCGGTGGCGGCTGCGGCGGCTAAATTCGGTACCATGTTCGGGGTCTCCTCGCTCGGCACGACCAGCCTCGAGGAATTGCGCAAGGCGCACGCTGACGCGCGCCAAGCCTATCAGTTCTATTTTCACAAGGATCGCGGCCTCAATCGCGCCATGATGGCGCGCGCCAAGGAGGCTGGCGTCAACGTGATGATGCTGACCGTCGACAGCATCACGGGCGGCAACCGCGAACGCGATCTTCGCACCGGATTTTCCATTCCATTCCGGCTATCGCTAGCCGGCATACTGCAATTCGCCACCAAGCCGATGTGGGGCATCAACTATCTCACCCATGAAAAATTCAAGATGCCGCAACTCGACGAACACGTCGACATGCGTGGCGGGGCGATATCGATCGGGCGTTATTTCACCGAGATGCTCGACCCATCCATGAACTGGGACGATGTCGCCGACATGGTCCGGTTTTGGGACGGCCAGTATTGCCTCAAGGGCGTGATGTCGGTCGCAGATGCCAGGCGCGCCGTCGAGATCGGCTGCACCGGCATCATTCTGTCCAACCACGGCGGCCGCCAGCTCGATGGTTCGCGCGCGCCGTTCGACCAGCTCGCCGAAATCGTCGATGCCGTCGGAGACCGCATCGACGTGCTGATGGACGGCGGGGTCCAGCGCGGAACCCACGTTCTCAAAGCCTTGTCGCTCGGCGCCAAGGCGGTCGGAGTTGGCCGCTTCTATCTGTTCCCGCTGGCGGCGGCCGGGCAAGCGGGCGTCGAGCGGGCGCTCGGCCTCATGCGCGCGGAGATCGAGCGCGGCATGAAGCTGATGGGATGCAGGTCGATTGGCGAACTCTCGCGAACAAATGTTCGGTTCAGATAAGGTTCGGAGTTCCGTCCGTTCGGAGTCCCGCCTTCACGGCAGCTTCGCCGCGGGCGGCCCTTCCTTACGGTCTCGCCTCAAGTAAGAAAGTCCGCGTAAACGCGGAACTCCAAACCTGCCCGTTCGGAGTACCGCCGTAGGCGGAATTCTCTTGCTGTCTCACCTCTCGAATGAAAGTCCGCGTAAACGCGGGACTCCAAACCCGTCCGTTCGGAGTACCGCCTTCACGGCGGCTTCGCCGCGGGCGGCTTCGCCGCGGGCGGCCCTTCCGGCCTCTCCAAGAACTTGGTAGCATTTCGGTTCGGGGCTCATTTGAGAAATCCCCGCAGTGTTTCCCGCGAAATTGGCTTACAAGACGTGAGGAGAACATGCTGTACCGGTCTCTCTTGGCTGCCATCGCACTGGCGGCGCTCTGTGCGCCGGATGTGCGCGCACAAATCCTGGACTACTCGAAATATCCCAACCTGCACGGCCAATGGGGGCCAATCGGTGGACCCGGGCGTTACGACATCGGCAAGCCTTGGGGGCCCGGGCAGGAAGCCCCGCTGACCCGCGAATACCAGGCCCTTTTTGAGGAGAACCTGAAGGACCAGGCCTCAGGCGGCCAAGGCTGGGATCGCGATTACGTCTGTCAATCGCCCGGCATGCCGAGGGTCACCAACGGCTATGGCCAGCTCGAATTCGTCATTACGCCGACGACGGTCCATTTCATGACCCAGCACATCCATGACAATCGCCGCATTTTTACCGACGGGCGCGATTGGCCGACAAATCTCGAGCCCGCATACCTCGGCTATTCGATCGGCAAATGGATCGATACGACGGGGAGCGGAAGATACGATCGCCTCGATGTGGAGACGCGCGGGCCGTTTCGAGGGCCGCGCGCCTATGACACCAGCGGCATCCCGCTGCATCGCGATAACGAGACCATCGTCAAGGAAAAGATATTCGTCGACCCTGCCGATCCCGATGTCCTGCACGACGAGGTAACCGTTATCGACAATGCGCTGACGCGCCCCTGGGTCGTGATGAAGAATTATCGTCGCGTGGCGGACCCACAGCCGTATTGGCGCGAGGTCAACTGCATGGACAACAACAATCATGTCGAGATCGGTCAACAGAACTATATGCTGAGCGCCGACGGCCTGCTGATGCCGACCAAGAAGGACCAGCCGGCGCCTGATCTGCGATATTTCAACCAGTCACGGAAGTGACTAAGGGAGTCGAACATGAGATTAAAGGCAATCAGTTTAAGTCTCGGCATGCTCGTCGTGTGTGCCGCCTCGGCCGCAGACGCCCAACAGAAGACTCATGAACTCAAAGCATCCCCGACGACCGTGCACCGCAGTTTCTTCGACGCGTCGCTTAAGCCCGTGCTGACGATCGATTCGGGCGATGTCGTGCGGCTGTGGACTACGACCGGCAATCCGCGTTACTTCGAAAGCCTAGGGGTGCCGAAGGAAAAAATTCCGCCTGAACTTTATGCCGCCTACGAGGGCGCGCCGGGAGCGGGCCGCGACGACCACACCCTCAACGGACCGATTGAGGTACGCGGCGCCGAGATGGGCGACACCGTTGAAATCCGCATTCGCTCGATCGACTTGTGGCTGCCGATCGCGGCGATGAGCTTCCGGGCAAACCGTGGCTCGCTGCCGGAGGACTTTCCCTATTCGCGCGATCGCGTGTTCTTCATCGACCCGGCCAAGAAGGAGGTCGAGTTCGCACAGGGCGTGGTGGTTCCGACCAAGCCGTTCTGGGGTGTCATCGGGGTCGCGCCGCCGCCTTCCATGGGCCGCGTGCCGAGCGGCCCGCCCAATGTTTTTGGCGGCAACATGGACAACCACGACCTGCAGCCCGGAACGAGCCTGTTCCTGCCGGTTCATTCTCGGGGCGCCCTGATATCGATCGGCGACGGGCACGCCGTTCAAGGTGGCGGCGAGGTCGGCATGTCGGCGGTCGAAACGTCGCTCCGCGGCGAAATCCAGGTGGTGCTGCACAAGAACATGCGCACCCTGTGGCCGCGGGCGGAAACGCCGACACACTACATGACGATGGGCCTGCACGAGGACCTCAACCAGGCCGCCAAGATTGCGACGCGCGAAATGCTCAATTTCATTGTCGCGACCAAAGGCATGCATCGCGACGATGTGCTGATGTTGCTCAGCGCCGCCATGGACCTGCACGTGACGCAAATCGTCGACGGTACCAAGGGAATTCACGCGATGATTCCCAAGGCGATTTTTCGGAATTGATCTTCGTCTCAATGCCGAATGGCCTTGCGTTCGATCTCTGCGGCGTCATACTCGTGGCTCATAAAAGTACATGCGCCGGTCGACGAGATCCGCGCATGCAAAACACAGGGAGGTTGTTATGAGATTGCGAACCTGGATGCTCAGCTTGAGCCTGCTCACCGCTTGGGGCATGTGTTCCCTGCAGGCGGCTGAAATCACGATACTGGCCGGGATGGGCAACGTGTCGGGGATCAACGACCTCGCGCCGGCGTTCGAGCGCGCCAGCGGACACAAGGTCGTCGTCCGTTTCGTGCCGACCGCCGACTTGGCCGGAGTGATCAACTCCAATGCGCCCGCGGATGTGCTCACCGCCGGACCGCAAGCCATCGACGACCTCATCGCCAAGGGCAAAGTCGTAGCCGGAACGCACGTGGATTTCGGCAAGGCCGGCGTCGGAGTCTCGGTGAAGGCCGGCGCGCCGAAGCCCGACATCGGCAGCGTCGAAGCGTTCAAGCGCGCAATGCTCAATTCCAAGTCGATCGGGTATTCGAACGGCGGCTCCGGCAACGTTGCCGCCAAGGTGATGGAGAAACTCGGCATCGCGGGAGAACTCAAGGCCCGCACCAAGTTCGTCAACGGACGCCCGGTTGCCGAGGCGGTCGCCAATGGCGAAATCGAGCTCGGTATCCAGCAGATCAATGTGCTGTTGCCTGTACCCGGCGCCGACTACGTCGGCCCATTGCCGGGCGAGTTGCAGGACTACGTGTTGTTCTCGCTCGGTGTCATGGCCGTTTCGAAGCAACAGGACGTCGCGAAGGCCTTCCAAGCTTTCGCAATAGCGCCTGAGAACGCCGCGCTGCTTCGCAAGAGCAGCATGGAACCCTGGCGCGGCCGCTGACGTGACCTCATGTTGTGTATGTCGATGATCTTGCGACTGAATCGGTCTGTTCCCTCTCCCCTCCGGGGAGAGGGTTCCGGACCCAGGTTCTAGAATAACCATTATATTTCAAATGCTTGCAATACAACATCCGCAAACATTCGGATGGAGGCTACATATAGGTAGCATAATTCGTTGGGTTCAGCGCTTACCAGGAGTCCGAATCCCACTCCCCGCGCCAGTCCTTCCGCGAACAACTCTCTGCCACCGCCGAAAGCGCATGTACGCACCGACAGCCCAATTAATGGCCGAAAAAGCCCCACCCTCAGCTACATTTTTTGGTGAGCGTCGACAAGACCATCGGCTGAATGGTGGGCCGCCTCTGCCCATTTGTAAACGCAAGGATGCCACGACCCTGCGTCGAACTTGTACGAGCCCTGGAAAGGTTGCGCGTTGCCCACGGCACATTACTGCCTTGCCGACCGCATCAGCCAATTTCCGCTCAACGGCTTATAGCAGAAAAAATATCTCCACTTGAGTATTGCCGTATGTGAAGGTTTGCTCTCGCGTATGGGACGAATTCCTTTGGCGAAAGGTCCTTGCTTGCCACGATCATGACTGAAGCCGATCGGCACGAAGTCGATATCCGGCTTGTAGGCAAGGTTTGGATAGAGAGCGACCGCGGTGGCGTGCGTTCCCATTCTAAGCGAGGACAGCGCGATTGCGGCCGCCGCGATGATTGGAGGCTAGAGAACTCCGGATATCGGGTACAGCAGTTTGAGCTCCCCAGTGAAAGACGTCGCGACGTAACTTAATGCATCGCTATACGAGGAATCCGTCTCGTCCGTCAGCGGGGTAACTCCGTTCGGCGAGCCGCCTCGAACAGAAACCATGTCCGCCGCTCTGCTTCGTCGATCCAGACCTCCAGCAGGCTTGCCGTCGCAACATCCTCCATTTCATCGCATATGCCATGCGTTTCGCGCATGTGAGCCGTCAGCTGTTTGTTGTCGTCGTGCAGTTCCGCGAGCATATCTAGGGGCGTGACATACTCAGCCTCATTGTCGAGCACGCGCTGCAAACGGCCGACGTGCCCGATTGAACGCAGTGTAACACCGCCGATCTTGCGAACACGTTCCGCAATCGCGTCTGTGGTGGCGAAGATCTGATCGGCTTGCTCGTCCAGAAGGAGATGATAATCGCGGAAGTGTGGACCCGATACGTGCCAGTGGAAGTTCTTCGTTTTCAGGTAGAGCGCGAACATGTCGGCAAGGAGGATGTTGAGCGCGCCCGAGATATCACGGACGGCATTCGGCTTAAGATCGGTCGGCGTGTCGAGCGCCGCCGTTTGACGCAGTTTTGCGCTAGAACTCATCGTTTTCTCCTTTGGTATCTTGGGACAAGAAGTTTCACGCGCGGCTACCTGCAAAGGCGTGTTGAACTTAGGGCGGCGCTCGCAGCCGATAACCAACACCAGTCTCGGTCACCAGGTATTGCGGCCGCTCCGGATCATAATCCGCCGCACGAAATCTGCTGACAAATTGCCGGTTTGAAAGATAGGGCTCTCACTATCGGTTTGCATCTGATGGCGAAGCGCAGCTCGCATTCTCGCCAAAGAGTTCGCCCATTCCGAATGGCTTGGTGAGGTAATCGTCGGCACCGAAGTCAAGCGCCTTACCTTCCCGGTCTCATCACTGCGGCCGGACAAGACTACGATTGAAACGTATTTATCCAGCGCACGAATCCTTTGCAGGAGTTCCTGTCCGATATATCTGGCAGCCCAAGATCTAAAATAATTAGTTCGGGCTCCTCACTCAATCGCTTGAGCGCTGTCTTGCCGTCTGACGCCTCGATTATTCGATAACCTTGCGTTCCAAGACCCATGCGTAGCAGTTTCCGGATAGATGGCTCGTCATCGACTATGAGAACCTTCTCCAGGACGTGACTCATTTGGCAGTCTCCAGTTATTTCTACTTCACTCGGAAAGCCTGATCCGAATCCGGACCCTGTGCGATTAGTCCGAACTTGCGAGGTGATGACCCTGAAATCGGCTGCCGTTGCGAAGGCACCGCCCAGTAATGGGCACATCAACCCCATCGACCTCGGTGGCTGACGCGCAGCGGCGCGCTCGCGCCAGGGTTCGCGGAGATCGAGTGGACTGCAATCGATCCAATAAACTGCAATCAAGATACCCGATTGCGAGCGTCGCCAGGGTAAGAATTAACAAGTTTGAGTTGAGTTCGACCTGTGGCGGGAGCAGGTGCATCTCAGCCTCCATTGAGTAAGATTTCACTGTCAAGTGGTGAACGGACTTGCGCTCGCTTGATCTGGTATGATGACTCCTTGAGTCACGGTGTACCCTTACGTGTCTGCGGAGATTTGTCGGGCGTGCGAGACCGATCATCGATCTGAACGGTAGCGGTCATGCCGGCTGAAAGAACGACGCCAGGCGGCACTTCATCGATATGGATGCGGACCGGGATGCGCTGGGCCAGGCGCACCCACGTGAAAATCGGGTTGACAGTAGCCACCCCTTGATTGTTCGGTTGTGCGTTCGCAACGTTGATCGCGCGTGCGATGCTGTCGACATGGCCACGAACGATTTGACCATGTCCCATTAGCTTGATTTCTGCTGGGTCGCCCACTCGGATTGGAGCGAGGTTCGTCTCCTCGAAATACCCGTCGACCCAGAACGAATTCGCGTCGACAACCGAAATGGCATTCGCACCGATATTGACGTAGTTCCCCAGCTGCACCAGCAAGTTCGTTACGTACCCGTCGACCGGGGAGGGAATGCGCGTGCGCTCGAGATTCTTTTGCGCCTGGTGGAGCTGCGCCTTGGCTTGTGCGAGAGTCGCCTCGGCGCTCATGCGTTGCGCCTTCAGTGTTTCGACTTGCTGCTGCGCCAGATTGTGGCTGGCTTGTGCACTCTTGACGGCGGCCTGCTGCTGGTTGAGCTGGGATGTGAACTGCTGAGCGTTCAGAACGGTACCCGCACCTTTTTGCGCCAAGTCCTGGAAGCGCGCGGCCTGTTGCTGCGCGAACACGAGCGCAGCCTGCGCCTGATCTAACTGGGCCAGGCTTACTCTGATCTGCGCCTGCTGGACGGTCAGCTGTGCGTCGAAATTCTGCACACTCGCCTGCCCCTGCTGCACCGTAGCCTCGGCTTGTTCGACGGCTATTGTGTAGTTGGTTGGGTCGATCACCATCAGCAGATCGCCCTTGCGAACGTATTTGTTGTCGACGACGTGCAGCTCGACGATGCGTCCCGCGACCTCCGGCGCCATGGTGACGATATAGGCACGCACGGTCGCGTCGCGTGTCCACGGCGCGCCCATATAGCCCACCCACATCGCCCAACCGAGCAGACCGGCAAGGGCGACCGCCGCCAGGGTGATCAAAAACGGAATGATCGGGATACGAGGCCTGATCGGTGCCGGAGTTTCCGGCTCAACAGATTGGCTCGCAGCGCGATCATCCTCCGTCTTCGCACGCTTTGATGTGATTTCAGTAACGGTCATGACAAGCTCACCTTTGCGACGATCAAAATCCAGGACGAGAGAACGATGATGTACAAAGCAAACATGAACAGGGCCGGATGCCAGACGTATCGCAGCAATCCGGAGCGGCTGGCGAGACGGCGCAGCGCGATCGTGACGAGCCAGGCGCCGACCATCATGAGCGAGATGGGCGCAACATAGACCCCGAACAGGTCGATCTCGGCGAACCTCATGCAATCGCCCCTGCGTCGAAGTATGAGGCGTGCGCGGCAATCGCCTCGGAGATGACCAGGATGCGACCGCGCGCGCGAAGTGCGATGGCAGGCTCCGGCGCGGTGTCGAGATTGGAAGCGATGCGCTGGTCGAGCTGATGCAGCCGCGCGATGGCGACCGCACTGTTTCCCTGCACGAAGGCCTCGAGCGCGGTGTCGAGTTCCGAGTTCACCCCAAGGCGCGGAGCCGCGTGGCGAAGCTGGATGATGTCGCTGCCGACCGACAGGGCCGCGAGCAGTCGTGCTCGCTGCAAGGGTTCGGCTTCGTTGGGCAATGACGCCAATCGGCCGAACATGCGGCTCTCCCAGTCCTCCGATCTCGGAAGCAGGGAGGCGATCGCGAGTCGTCGCAGGTCACGCAAGGTTAGGGCAAGCAGCCGGCGCGCGCGCACAGGCGGCAGCAGCGGCGGCAACAGGCGAAAGGCGAGTGCTGCGACGCCGCACCCGGCAAGAACCGCCAGCGCGGTATTGTAGAACTGCGACGGGTCGTAGCTCATCGGGTTGGTGGGCGCCAGGAGAGGCACGAAGTTGACTCCCATGGCGGTGAATATGGCCAATGCCGCAGGGTGCCGGCTTCGAGCCGTCGCAAATCCGACCGGTATGAGAAAAAGACCGATGGCGAAGCAAAACGCCGGGAAGGTCTGGAACGCCGGCAATACGGCAAATTTGATGATTGCAGCACAGAGGATGCAGCCCGCGGCAGCGACTGTGACTGCGATCGCGCCGGCGATGGCGAGGTCGCCTTTCGGGGAAAGCAAAAGCGCCACGATGGCAACAAAGATGATGGTGAAGGCGCCGTTCGGCCACGCCGTTGCGACCCAGAACAGCTCCACCGCTCCGATCGCGAGGAACGCGCGTCCACCGTTGGCCAGTGCCGGCAGCCAATCGGCGACCGTGAGCTTGAAACCGCGATCGTCCGAAACCGGCCGGCCGCGTGCGCCGGTGAGTAGCGCCAGTCCGTCGAGCACTTGCAGAATGCCGTCCAGCACCTTGGCGCATTCGTCGGCGAGTAGCCGTACCGATGGCGTACCAGCCGGCAGCGCGAGCAGCCTGCGCATCGCTTCCTCGCAATCGGCGCTGAGTGCCATGGGATCGGCGATCCAACGCGCCGCCGAGCCCGATTCCTGCGCCGATCGCAGCGCTGGCGGAATGCTGCGCAGGATGGCTTCCGCCCCCTGCCGATCCATCGCCTCCGGTTGGCGGCCCAGGTGGGTGGCGACGGCGCGCCAGCCATCAAGCGCCCGCATGAGGCCGTGGATCGCACTCTGCAGCGTCGACGCGTGGTAGCGTACGTGGCTGGATTCGCCGAGCGCCTGGTCGACATCCGGTTCGAGTGCGATAACGCGACGGACGAACTCGCGCCGCTGCGGTTGCGTGTCCGGCACGGCCGGCCCGGCGAGGGCCAGCATGCGGGCAAATCCACCCGCGATCCCGGCTGCCAGATCGGCGAATGAGTTGGCCAGCCGCCGCTCGACGCCGCCAAGGTCGGTCCCAGCGAGCACAATGCCGGCGGACACGATGCCGATGCATATCTCGCTCGTGCGTCGGATCGCCAGCATGAAGACATCCGGTGTAGGCCCTCCGGTCGCACCGAGCGTATTGGCGGCGATGATCGCGGCGGTAAAGCCGGCGAGCGCTGCCCCGTAGGAGGCGAAATTGCGCAGCACGGTGGCGCCGAAGGCGCACAGACCGCACCACAGCGCGAGCAGTACAAGAAAGCCGATCCGATCCTGCGGAAAGCACGCCGTCAGCAAGACGATCACAACGGCTCCCGCTACTGTGCCGATCATCCGGAACCAGCCCTTGCGCAGCGAAGCCCCAAGCTGCGGCTGGCACACCGCCGCCGCCGAGGTGCCGGCCCAGTACGGGTTGTCGAGTTCGAGCCAGAACGCCACGAACAGCGCGAGACAGACGGAAGCCCACAGCCGCACGGCATAAAGCAGCGCCGGGCTCGCCGCGATCAGCGTATGCGTCCAAGTCCCGCCGAGGCGTGGTGATGCCGCCGTCGTCTGCATGCGACTGCGCTCCTGGATGACCCACTCCGGTCAGTGCTGCATGTGCAAGTTCATGAGTTCTGCCGGCAGCATCATGTTGTCGTTCAGATCCGCCATGATCCAGAGCGACCCGACGACGACCAGGAACACAATGAGCACGCCGAACGCCAGCGCCAGCACATTGTTGGTGTTGTCCGGTCCTGTCGTGATGTGCAGGAAGAAGACCAGGTGAACGCCCATCTGCGCGATAGCGAGCACGGCAAGCCCGAGGGAAATTCCAGGTGCCCAGAGCAGTGACGTATTGGCTACCCAGAACGACGTGGCCGTGAGAATGACGGCGAGAACCAATCCGATCGAGTAGACGAGCACGCCGTACGATGTCCCCTCTTCTCTGTCGGTCAGTATTGGCCTGTCTCCAGGCGCGCGATCAAACCGAGTGTCAGTCATGGACGAACTCCCATCAGATAGACGACCGTGAAAAGCCAAACCCAGACGATGTCGAGCGCGTGCCAGAACAAAGCAAAACAAAGGAGGCGGCGCTCTACGGTGGCCCGAATGCCTTTGATTGCGAGCTGGGCCATCATCACTGCCAACCAGATCAGTCCGGCAGTAACGTGCAGACCATGGCAGCCGACAAGGGTGAAGAACGCGGACAGGAACGCACTGCGTTGCGGGGCCGCGCCGCGGGCGATCATGTCGGCGAATTCTCGGATCTCGAGAGCGAGGAACGCCGCCCCGAGCACGAAAGTAACCAGAGCAAAGAAGTAGGTGGCGGTTCGGCTCCGCGAATTGACCGACAGCGACATCAATCCGCACGTGAAGCTCGAGACGAGGAGACAAGCGGTCTCGATCGCCACGCTCGATTGACTGAACAACTGAGCGCCGGTCGGACCTCCTGCGGTCGCACGGACGAGCACCGCATAGGCGGCAAACAGCGCCGCAAACATTACGATGTCGCTTAAGAGGAAGATCCAGAAGCCGTAGGCAACGACAATCCGCTTTGGAGCGGGACCGGCTTCGCTGGCACTCGCCAGCGTCTCCTTGCGAACATCATCGATGGTGACAGCGATGTTCATAGGGCAACCTCCACTTGGTGACGTCGTTCGAACTGAGCAATCTGTTCCGCCGATATCTCGACCTCCTCATCATGACGAAACGCGAAGGCAAGGAGTGTCACGAATGCACCGACTAGTCCCAAACCGGCCATCCACCAGATGTGCCAGATCAATGCAAAGCCAGTCACGACAGCAAAGAACGCGTTGACGAACCCAATTGCGCTGTTCTTTGGCATTTCGATCGGCTCGTATTGGTGCGTCTGTGCTGACACATCTTCTGTCGCACGCGCGCGTAGCTTCCTGTTCCAATAAGCGTCTCTCTCGGTAGCGCGGGGCAGGACTGCGAAATTCCAGGCGGGTGGCGGCGAGGCTGTCGACCATTCCAGCGTGCGGCCGTTCCAGGGATCTCCCGTCACGTCACGAAGCTCTTCACGATTGCGGATCGACACGACGAGCTGCACGATCTGGCAGACGATTCCCGCGAGAACAACGACAGCACCGGCCGCGGCGACCAACAGCCACGGCTGCCAGGAGAGAACGTCGTAATGCTGCAGGCGTCGCGTCATGCCCATCAGGCCCACCACATAGAGGGGCATGAAAGCGACATGGAAGCCGATGAACCAGCACCAGAACGCGGCCTTACCCCAGCGTTCGTCGAGCTTGAAGCCGAATGCCTTCGGGAACCAATAAACGTAGCCGGCGAAGGCACCGAAGACGACGCCCGGGATGATGACGTGATGGAAATGGGCGACAAGGAACAGGCTGTTGTGTACCTGCCAGTCAACGGGAGGCACGGCCATCAGCACGCCGGTGAGGCCGCCCACGACGAACGTCACCATGAAGCCGATAGTCCAGAGGACCGGAACCGAGAATCGGACGCGCCCACCGTACATGGTGAACAGCCAGTTGAAGATTTTGACGCCGGTCGGCACCGCGATGATCATGCTCGCGACCCCGAAGAAGGCATTGACGCTTGCGCTGGCGCCCATGGTGAAGAAGTGGTGCAGCCAGACCGTGTAGGCGAGAACGCAAATCACCAAGGTCGCTGCGACCATCGAGCGGTAGCCAAACAGCGGCTTGCCGGAGAAGGTCGCGCTCACCTCCGAGTAGATGCCGAACGCCGGCAGGACGAGGATGTAGACTTCGGGGTGGCCCCACACCCAGAACAGGTTCACGTACATCATCGGGTTGCCGCCGGCGTCGACCGAAAAGAAGTGGAAGCCGAGATAACGGTCGAGCAGTAGCATCGCCAACGTGGCAGTCAGGACCGGAAAGGCAGCGACAATGAGCAGGTTCGAGGCAAGCGCCGTCCAGCAGAATACCGGCATGCGCATCAGGCCCATTCCCGGTGCCCGCATTTTGAGAATCGTCGTGACGAAATTTATTCCCGTCAGCAGCGTGCCGATGCCGGAGATCTGCAGCGACCAGAGGTAATAATCGACGCCGACGCCGGGCGAGAACTCAAGCTCGCTGAGCGGAGGATAAGCAACCCAGCCCGTCCTCGCGAACTCGCCGATCACGAGCGAGACGTTGATCAAAAGGATGCCTGACGCGGTGAGCCACAGGCTGACTGAGTTTAATGTCGGAAAGGCCACGTCGCGGATACCGAGTTGCAGCGGGATCACGAAATTCATCAGTCCGATCACAAGCGGCATCGCCACAAAGAAAATCATGATGGTGCCGTGCGCCGAGAAAATCTGGTCGAAATGCTCCGGCGGCAGATAGCCCTGCGCGCCGCCGGCCGCGACTGCTTGCTGCCCGCGCATCATGATCGCATCGGCGAACCCGCGCAGCAGCATGAGCATCGCCAGCACCATGTACATGACGCCGATGCGCTTGTGGTCCACGGACGTGATCCACTCGCGCCACAGATAAGGCACGTAGCCCTTCAGAGTGACCCACCCAAGGACGAACACTATGCCAAGGGCCACCACGCTTGCGGTGCCCATGATGATCGGCTGGTCGAACGGGATTGCGCTCCAGTCGAGCTTGCCAAGCAGATTCATTGCTCTACCTCTGTGACTCGGGGGTTAGGGGACGTTGCGATGTGTCGGCCGTGCGCATTCCAGCGCTCAAGATGTAATTGAAAAGGTTCGGCGCGACGGTGCGATAGGTGAACGGTGCGGCCGCCTGGCTGGGCTTCGCCAACGCGGCATAGCTTTGCGCATCGAGCGCCGGCCCGGTGGCGCGTGTTGCAGCCATCCACTGCGCGAATTTCTCGGTTGGAACCGCATCGACGCTGAACACCATGTCGGAAAATCCCGCGCCGCTGTAATTTGCCGACATTCCCCGGTAGGTCCCGGCATGGTCGGCTTGCAGATGAAGGCGCGTCACCATTCCGGCCATCGTGTAGATCTGGCCGCCAAGCTGAGGCACGAGGAAGCTGTTCATCACACCCGAGGAGGTCAGTTCGAAGCTGATTGGCGTGCCCACGGGGACTGTCAGCCGATTGACGCTCGCGATGCCTTCATCGGGGTAGATGAACAGCCATTTCCAATCGAGCGACACGATTTGAACCCTGACGGGCTTGACCGCGGAGGTGATCGCCTTGGGCGGATCGAGGTCGTGTGAGCCGACCCAGGCAACGCCGCCTACCAGAAGCACGGTCATGATCGGGATCGACCAGACGAGTATTTCGATCCTGCCGGAATACGCGAAATCAGGCAGGTAGCGCGCGCGCTTGTTGGACGAACGAAACCAATAGGCGACGCCGAGAGTAGCCAGGATCGTCGGAATCACGATCGCTAGCATGATCCCGAGTGAGTTGAACAGAATTTGCCGCTCGGCGGTGGCAATGGGCCCTTTCGGATCGAGGACGCCTTCGTTGCAACCGCTCAACATCGCGGCGCCGATCAAGACAACGGTTAGTAGACCATATTTCATGTCAAACCTCGTCTGCCTGGACACTGGTGGAGATGGTCTGCGCGGGCGAAGTGGATGACCGTCGGTCTCCGCTGTGATCGCCCAAAAGAGCCGCAAACAGCACAAACAAGTAGAAAATCGAGAACACGAACAGGCGAGAAGCATCGCGGTGGTCGGCATCGCCGCGCCTGTGCAGCCGGAACGTGAGCGCAACGAGAATCGCCCCGCTGACAACGGCGGTCGCGGCATAGATCGTGCCGGCAAAGCCTAGTGCCCACGGCAGCAGCGAAATCGGCACGAGAAGAACGCTGTAAATGAGGATCTGCCGCGTCGTGGCTGCCCTTCCAGCAACGACCGGCAGCATGGGGATGCCTGCCAGCGCATATTCTTCAGAACGATTCAGCGACAGCGCCCAGAAATGAGGTGGCGTCCATAGGAAGATAATCAGAAACAAGATGAGCGGCTCTAGACCGATATCTCCAGTCGCGGCTGCCCAGCCGATCACCGGTGGAAGGGCGCCGGAGGCGCCGCCGATGACGATGTTCTGCGGCGTCCGGCGCTTCAGCCACATCGTGTACACGACGACGTAGAAGAAGATCGCGAAGGCGAGGAGTGCTGCGGCAAAGACGTTGAGCGCAAGGCCTAGGACCGCGACTGCGCTGGCGGCAAGGACGAGGCCGAAAGCAAGCGCTTCCACTCTCGAGACTGTGCCGCGCGGGATTGGCCGCCTCGCGGTGCGAGGCATTACACGATCGATGTCGGCATCGTACCACATATTGAGCACTCCGGCGGCGCCAGCTCCCGCCGCGATGCCAAGAATTGCAATGGACCCAAGCAGTGGGTCGAGGTGACCTGGTGCAATGATCAATCCAACGAGAGCGGTGAAGACAGCGAGCAACATCACGCGAGGCTTCATCAACGTGATAAAATCAGGGAAGCGCGCGCTCAAACGGATGCCTGAGGGCAACTGCAGGTGCGATACGGGAACCGCTGTGGTTTTCATCGTTCATTCCCTCATCGTTGAAGATATGTCTTCGCGCGGTTCAAATTTTCGTCGGAGCGGTTACTGACCACCTTGACGGCTGCAACGGTGTCCAGCGGAGATCTACGAAGAGGGCCTCGCTGTGTACGTCACCGTGACCACAATTTGATGATTTGGAACACCGTGGTCCATTGCACGCAGGTGGAGCGTCAATGCCCTTGTGGTTTGTCTGCATTGCACCCTGGTTTACTTGCACCTTCCAATTCTGACGCGCTTCTGGTCGCGCTGCTTCTTCAGGCGGTGCCACAACGTTGCAAGGTGAAGTTCGAGGAGTTTTTCGGTCTAGCCGCTTGGACAGGCCGATGGCAGTCGAGGTCCCTCAATGCCAGGACGCAAGCCGCTGTGTTGAGCATGCACTTTGAGAATCTTGAGAGTCTGTAATTCGGCGCGGCATTCCTTGCTGAAGGTGCGCAGCAGATCCATCGCGTCGATGTTCTTCAACTATCGCAGCTCGGGAAATGTCTTGTTCGGTGCGAAATACGTGTCGACAATCATTTCGGCATGGCTGGCGTGGCTAGGGAATATTCTCCACCATCATTTCCCACACGTCGTGCCCCTTTCCGTGCAGCATGGCTCT
>Ga0209488_10001658_pt1 | contig 18969 bp, 23 predicted proteins | sample Rivendell_Oct201_8_FD_188349 | JGI IMG/M metagenome (GOLD analysis project Ga0209488, IMG submission 188349) | Vadose zone soil microbial communities from the Eel River Critical Zone Observatory, Northern California, USA -... | ecosystem: Environmental > Terrestrial > Soil > Vadose zone >...
CTTATCTACTTTTTCACTCGTACGAGCTCGCACGAGCTCGTACGAGTGCAAAAAAGTAAGTGGCAGGTTTCCTGATGAAGGAGTGGCCCCCCAAATGATACCATTGCTGCTAAGCATGTATAGGGACTATATTTTGTGCATAGATGTCTGTCTAGGATAGCAAGAAAGGCCGTGTTGGCTGTCCGCATGATAACAGACTAGGCAACAGTCATCTGAGAAGACGGAAACATCCAGTAATATAACAACATTCATAATGCACTCTGTTTCAAGTCAATCGACCGTCTTTTGAGGGCAGAGAGGCAGGAACAATGTCTCAGTGGCCGAGGGGTAAGTAAATCCAGTTCTGGTGTCCCAACTGGTATCGTACAGATGACTGGGGTTGCAGGTAACGCCAAAGGAAGACGACGTATAGGAGACCCGCATAATACCACCTCGTAAAGACCATAAAAGCTCGGCGGTGAGATATTTTCTGCTGAGAATCATCGCGGAGGGCTTACAGGGCGCGGAATTGTAAGAACGGGGGGGGGGTCGGTTGGAATGGAAGGTTGTCAGAGCGGGTGACATCTCTGGGCCTAGAAGATGACCCTGCAGTCTCCAGCGAAGGGGTGATTAGAGATTGTCAAGCTGCGGCTGAAAGTCGGGATCAACAGTTTCTTAAGTCTTTGCGTTGCTCCATTGAAAGCACCCCGTTTGGAAAAGTGGACACGGCCAGGCCTTTGTTGAGTAAGAGCATCGGAGGATGTTCATTCGGTGGGGGTGATGTTTGGCCCCTAGAGGAGATGGCAATCCCCCATCTCAGAGTGTAGTGTTGTCGTTCCAAGTCTGTCGAGCCGGGAACAGATGGCCGGGTGCGATGCAATTCACACCATGCTGTGTCCTCGGGAAAATACAGTAACGGCAACGATGGCGTTCGGGAACAATCTGATAGAACAGTCACTTAATATACCCGGTAGAAGGCTTTCGCGAAAAATAGTCGTGTTGGTCCGAATTCCGTAAAGCAAACATGCCAAGGCACAGGGCATCAAATCGTCGGTGTTGAACTGGAAGACATTCGTTCTCGAGCACATACGTCCAGCACAGCAAGGGATACAACACAAGAGCCCGTCATCCCTGGGGCCACGTGCACTGTAATAAATTACGGTACTGGTATCGTAAGACATCACAAAACTGCTGCAGGAGAAAATTGAGTGGTGCAAGGAAAAAGCATGAATTGTTCTTGATCGAGCGGTCGTCCCGGAAATAAAGGACGATACAAATGGAGTGATATTGCAGCCCTCAACACAGGAGGACGAGTTTCTGGGATCTGTGACAGGAATTTCACCTTCGTTAGCACCTCAAACCTGAAGGTCTTGTACTTGTTATTTATCAGGACCACCGATTTTCGGTTACCAAGTATTTCCATGGGGTATGTCCACAGAGACCAGCGCGGAGACGTCCTTTGAAAAATGTAATCGGCCATGCTGGAATTCATTTTCCGCTGTGCATTGACAGCGGCGGTGTCAGTCGTCTGGCAGGAACTTGCCCTCTGTCGCCACCAACCGCGGGTACTGTTCCAGATGGGCGGCGAACTTGGGATCCGCGCCTGACAACGTCAGTGTGCGCACGCGACAGAACGGTGCTATGGCGCCAAGGATGGTCCATGCGATACTGGTGCGATGCAAGTATCACCGGGACACCCGGGTACGAATCTAGAATCTAGGCGTACTCTGGGCCAGCACAGACGCAGTATCGTTGTTCCCGACTTGCAGGTGTCCGGTAGAGAAGACCGTATTACCGAAGATTTTTGTCATGAGACATACGGTCACGTGGAGAGTGTGGCGCCCGGTTCGGAGAAGTTATACGTCAGGCAATTTCCGCTCAGCACCTGCAAATGTCTATGATCCTCCAAAAATTTTTGCGTTTCATCTATCGACCTGTATGTCTCCAGATTATTTTTTTCTCCCTTTCCTTCTGATACAGTCTTCTTGCTGCTTCGTAATGTGTAGCGCTATTTTGTCGGGACGGATCTCGAAGGTTCGCGAAGTTCTCACGTGTCCCGTTGCAATTCGTCATATTTCACCCGAAGGGAACAGATTTTATGAGTATCCAAGCCTGAATGACGGTATGTCGAGGCTTGTTGAGGCTGTGAAGCTTTGGATTTATCAGCTCCACAAAGACCCACTCCGAACACGTCGCAGAGTTAAGTATAGAGTGTATGAGGACATGTGGAACTACATCGGCGGTGCAAGACGTCTACCAGGTCTGTGTCAATTTTCACTTTACGTGTACTGACTCGTCCATGGACTGAGCTCCGTATGCAGTGCAATGGGTTTCTTGGCTGTCTCATACCCGGAGGGATCCGCCAACCGTTGAGGTGTGTCCCTATGTTTAAAAAATGCAGGGCTGTACCACTATACTACTTTCGCATAATTGTCAGGAGCTCCGGGCAGATTTAGAACGCCAACGACGCGTCCTGCAAAATGCAGCCGTTATTCAGGCCAGAGACCAGGAAGGACATGAACGCGCACGTATTATTGCCGCCGCAGCACCCGCGATAGCCGAAAGCCCATCCCTGTCAACACCACAGGGCATTCGTACCGGAGATCAGGGTTTTTCTGATGTTCTTGAGCGGCCACAGCCTTCTTCGCAAATTCACGAAGAACGCAAACGGGCTTCGCGACCATCTCGCAGCCCGGAACTGCCTCCTATAGGAAAGGACAGAGACTGGGAGCCTGAGGCGTGGACACCGCAGGCCACCCGCCGGCGGGGAGGTTAACTTCACAGTGGCAGGTCCTGGTTCTCGGATCCCTCCTGCCATTTATCACCGCGACATTAGTTTCGGCGATCTTTCGATGTTCGACCAGTACAATTTACGGCCTCGTTGGATCCATATGCCTGATCAAATAAACGTGAGACCAGCATTTCCCATTTCATAACCTAGCCCTCCTATCTGTGGTTTCAGCTGTCTCGCTAATTACCAAGTACACGTGGCACCTGCGCCAGTGTACAGTGCAGTACATTCTTCCATTCTGCACTTGACAACTGGACTAACCATTGTTATACGCGGATCACAACTTCCCAGACGCAGTACAGGTGGATACTCTCCAGTGGGAACTTCAAGATCACGGATCACGTCTGTGTGTGAGTGAAGTTGTAGACCTGGTAGATGGCGCACGATAAATGGCCATCTACACCCGTATTTGAGGGTCGAAACTTTGCGTGGAGGTGGCTGTGGCATGTGTCAACTAGAGCAGCCGGGTTGCGCCACCTTGTTGCGTTGTGCCATCCGTCGTGCCATCTCATTCCGAGGACTTTCTCTGTTCTTCGTCCATTTTCAACACAACTGTTCACCGCGAATGAGTATCCGTAACTTTCCTGGGGAATCCATTGATGCGATCGCTCGTCGCTGGTAGAGGCCATTGTAGAATGGTGGACACTTAGTACAGACACGTTGCTGCACCATGGCCTCATTCCGATTGTTTTCCGACCGCAGAGTCCTCACCTCAACCACATGGCACCGCAGAATGAGAAACTAGCTCCCTGATTCGATGCTTCCGAACTTGAATCACTTTACGCCAGTTTGTTAGTTGCTATGATGAGACCAATAATACTTGACCAGCTCCTGTGAGAATCCAAGACTCGGAATACATCCTATCATATCCGTCCTCAAGATAAATGATTACTTGTACTGTGCGGTTGCGACTTCTTGAATACTGTAGACAAAGCGGATACGGCGTATCAACGCGCCTTCAAGTTTGTTCCACTGTTTCTTCACACCGTGTTGCAATGGTAATGTACGGCATCGCAGTACTCTACAGTGCAGTACCGATCTCCCGTGGTCCTTATTCCTATTTACGTTACTGCCGTGATCAGTCACTCACACGACCTAGCACCATGCCCGGCATGCCAAGCAATGCCAAGCGCGACCTTTAACACTCCATGCTGAGCGTGGCATCCTAACATGTACAAATACAGTATATGTATTAACTTCATGACCGACAGCAATTTTCGAATGGCCTTGGAGCTCCCAGCCGTAGTTTAATGTAATGAGGGTTCGAGGAGATGCAGAATGAGGTGGGAAATTTTGCGCTGCCTCTGCAATAGCTCCAAGGAGTAAACTCGGAACTGTAATATGACCGGAAGAAATCACTGTTTTCCTCCGGGACTTGTATGGCTTTGTGGCCAAGTCAAATAGATGCCCCGATTACGAGTGCGGGAATTGCAAGATAAAGGTAGCAAGAGAAATTTTCTGCAGATGGATAAACCAAGTGTGACGACGGCACATACACAGAAAACTTCAGTCGCACCAGACCCAGTAATGATGAGCGGTATTTACCTACTATTCTCGAGCCCGAGGCTGTGAGGGTGGTCCGAGGCCCGAGGATATTAGGAGATTGCGCCTGTTTTGGAAGCCACTTCGATAGGTAACTAGACCACGAGGCTGAGTTGCCAATGCCAATGCTAGTAAACCAATCAGGTGGATGTGCACGAGCCATTGATTCGTAGGCTCAGGGCCTACGCATTGGCGAGTAGTTAATATCATAGCTTCAGTGTAGTGACGCCCGAGCGAGTTAAACCTGGTCAAAACGATGTTGGCCCTGACGGAGAAAACGATTGGCTCCCCCACTACACGAGGCGCCGAAGCTCTTCAGGCAAATATCCTGCAATAGCAGTGGCTTTCTTTCGCCCCTTGAGTCCTCCACCTATTACATGGCCTCCGTCCTCGAGGTCCTTTGCAATCTCTTGCGTATATTACGCATTGCACGGGATCACTTCCAACGCTTCCCGGGCCGTGGGGCCTCACTCTTATCCTTCATTGTTCGCAAGTTTAATGCGTTGTGGCGGTTTTGCTTCGGAAAACCGGGTACGTCTCGGACCCTCAAACCAGCTGAACCACCATTTCTTGGAACCAAGACAAGGCCATATTCATTGTCGGGTGATTCGGCTGTTGTGAAGGAATATACCATTGCCGCGAGCACCATCCCAACGTCGGCAAGTCATCCGAGCCTCCACGAGCATGCGGCGGAGAGGGAGGAGGCAGTAACAGCACTATCAGTCATTATCCCTTCCTCAACCCCCGCCAACCTTTCCGTCGATGCATTTAGTACCTCGGTCCCTTTCGAAGGAAGAAGCCTCGCCCATCGTAGTTCTGGGAACCTGAGCATTCAGAGTCGCGCTAGTGACAGGCGTTCAATCATCACCAACTCACGCGATTCGATACGTGCCCCACTCGGCCAGCCATCACGCGCTCCCAGAGCGACTCATCGCCAGTTTGGGCGTGGCCCAGACCCATCGCGCTCAAGAGAGGTGTCCAGGTCTCCATCCCCGATGGCCCACGCGGCCTACCCCCAACCCCCTCGCGTTGAAATCGATACGACAAATTTACCCTCTTCTATCAATGATGACAGCACAGATAGTCCCGTATTTCGGCCCTCGTCCCCTTATCAACACGAGCCACTGAGCCCGCCATCTGTCCATGGGCATCGCAGGAGGCAGTCTTCGACAAGTGTGGTTGTGGCCGTCGAAAATCCGTCAACAGAATCACTCCCACTCTCTACTTTGATTAATCCACCAAAATTGACAGACGAGCCGTTCGCCGTAGGCTCCCCAACTGCCCGCTCGTCCCCTGTCTCCGTCCCGGTTGATCAACGTGATGATCATTCTCTTTCCTCGACTTCTTCCATCGACTACTTCGTGCCTGAAGGTCGCTTTGTACAACTCATCAATTCGGACCAAGTACCGAGATACACAAAGGATATCACGATGCAAGTGGTCTTTTTCTCTATCGTATTACGGTCTCGTTCACGTCTGTTGGCAGATCCCGCGAGGAGACACCTTACGACGTGAAACCTTTAACCACGACATTCCCGTAGTACGTTGTCAGTTGAATGATATGGTTCACCCTTAAGAGCTTTCTCCAGTTATGCCGAACCGACTAGTCCTGAGCAAGGCTCGCTCAAGCAGGATTGTAGCCCATGGATTGCGGCGACTCATCCGGATGGCGCCCTCTATTTTTATGATCCGGAGAGGGTACGTGTGTCAATAAACCGAAATCCCCAGTGGCGACTAATATCATATTAAAGAGATTGTTCACTGACACCGACATGCACGACTCAATATTTCGGGATGAAATGGAAGATTTCTATCAGCACTTGCAGACGTTTCTGCGTGTAGAGGGATTATTCGTCCCCTCGGATAACTATGACTTGGTACTAGACATTATGCCTTTCGGAGAAGAGCAGATATCGTGGTCTTATTACTATGCTTGTCATGACACACGGTGCTTGTTCTGGCTTGAAACATACGACGCAAGCTACATGATATCTGAACTATTTGGGGTCAAGTCTCCGGCCCATGTCAGTGCGTTGACCTGTCACATTCAGGTTTCCCGTCGTTTCCACTAATTTGTGTGCAGGGCACCGTTTAGAGTCACTCTATTGGTGTGTCTGCTATCTTCTGAAGATTGGTGTCCTAAGTGTTCATGTTATCTGGATAGGAACCACTGGTCACTCTATCCAGTCGTTTTCAAGAATCGCCGTCTTCCTCTCGCGGCCTATGACGAGCTTATGGGGATTCTAGCACATGGTTGCGTTGGTAAGCTCATTCATGCTGGGGCTAGTCTTACACGGAAGTTACGGTGATATCATAGATGTACTGACCTCAAAGTCTTCGACTTTACCGTACGATGATGATACGATGCAGAAGATGATCGGGCTTGTACAAAGTGCCAAAGGTATGCTGGTGTTGCCGAGAAGAGAAGGATTGCTGACTTTGTAGCTCAGATGCTAAGGGCGGTGGGGCATACTACACCGCTGGAGTTAGTAAGGATACAACACTCTACCTCAATTTCGTTTACTAATTATTTCCTCAGCGCGTCTTCTGTCCTTCTTTGGTGAGCCTGACCCAGTAGGTGACCCATATTGACCAACTTAATGCTTGTGTCCAGCCCATTGGAGGTTCCTATACTTTCACGGACAGAGGCACGCACGCCTCGTCAGGGACCAGTCTGTGTATGACAAACCGAGACGTGAAAGGTCCATACTTATTACAGTGCTGTCGCCGCTGCTTTTCCTGGCACCCGAGGTTCATCTACGGGAAATGGAGAAACTGTGGACAGACGAAGTCATTATTGAGACAGTTTGGAAGAGCTTCATGACCAAGTTGTTGGAGGAATGGGAAGGTGTCATTCTCTGGGTACGTCGAGGCACGTCGCAACATGACCAGCTTGATTCAGTCTCACATTGATTTAGTCGACCGTGATGCTGACGGCAAACGTTGGGTTCCTTGCTATCCCCGGCGTAGTCCTTTCTAATCTTAACGGGAGCAACTTAACGAAAGTTAGCGACGTGTTCATTTTCACATCTCCTTCGCAGATCGCGAGCTCCCTCTCGGTAGAAGCTAGCATTGGAAGCATTGTGATAGGTCTGCTCCTGGTCCGTCATAACCGTACCAAGCAAAAAGAGGACCCCGCAGGTGCGGTGAGTGGACGATCGCATCCTGACGCGCGTGCAGAGGTGACATTCGGATAGTCAACCTATCTCTTCAAGAATTCTCACAGGATCTTCGGTCTTGAGCCGATGGCTGTTATATTCAGCCTTCCTTGGGCGTTGCTCATGTGGTCGTACGTCGCCTCTATTGCCTGATATAACGTTGCTCTCAATTCGTGCTTACGACTGCACCTTGGATAGGATGGTGGTATTCTTCATCGGGCTGATGCTCCTTTGTTTCACTATCTCAACTACACCGACACGTGCCTTCGTCACAGCCACGACGATTGTTTTGGTTTCCCTGGTCGTATGGTGTATTCGAACTGCCTGGGAATCCACCGAAGACGAGGATCTGTGGCGTAACAGTCTGGTGGTGCTGAGGCGTACACGTGATGACCTTTTCAGGAGCGTAAAGCAATTTGGGCTGGACACTTTTCGTTCGTTTCCCCCGCATCGCGTTCCACCAGCAGAAAGCATCCGCAGCGCCCACTTCATGGTCGAACGCCAGAGTGCGTTTGGAGTGTAGCGCGTCACGCATTTCGTGTTGTGGTTTATTGGTTGTGTGTTGTGATATGTTTTCCGAGATTTGATTATGTATAACCGTGACCACCATGCTATGAACGACGTGATATGTCTACACGCGTGTGTTAGTCAGAACGGAGGAGACAGAGAGACGCGAAACCTACAGTGAAGACCTGGACAGACAGCAGTCCCACTGCCCGCCAGGTGACCGGCCTGCCGTCCGTGTGTGGTATGAGTTGTCTGTTCTTGCGTAGATTGCGATGTCTGTCCCGTTGTGGCTTGAGTTGTCAGTCGAGCCTTAGTTTGAGATATCTGTTTCGGTTCGGTTTCAGGTTGAGCATGTCTGATCGCATTCTCGAGTTGGGGTTGAGATTTCCCTAGACGTGACCTGGTCTGGTCAGGCCGTGAGTTAGGTTAACTGGGTATTGCTGATGACAATATGTTTCACAGGAACTGAAGTACTGAAGGAGGGTGGCAAGGAAGTGGCCCGGGATGGTAGAACTAACTCACCTCATTCATAAGTCGAGCACGCTTAACAAAATGCGGCAACGTTCCAGCTACGAAACGTCAGGATGAGATACGATAGAAACAGATGGGCTGAAGTGAATGACATGATGACAGAAGGAAGGGAGGTGTTGTCCGTTTGTCAATCATCGATCCAGTGGTTCACCATGCAACCACTGACACACGAGAAATGGTTGGCGATATAAAGCTTGAATAGCATCTGTTCCGAGTCGGAAAGGGAAATCATGAGCCTGATATTTGTGCACGTGTTGTACTGCCAAAAGAGAAAACCGCTCCGCTTGACGTTCATCCCACCCCGCTCCAACACGCGGAACAACCCACAGTCAGACGCACGACGCAGATGACCTGCGTCCAGAATGTCGTTACATTCTCTGCAGTCGCCTTAAGGTCACCTTTGGCGATTTTCCGTGGAAGAGAGCATGAAGACGCCGTCGTGCGTGCGAGACGCATTTGGGCTGCCTTCTCGTACGATGCCTGCGGGAGGAATCGCATAGGGACGTATTGGTGCTCGAGTAAATTTTGCAGCCAATGATATCCGCGTGCCCAGTTCCTTGTGGGATAGGAGAATCGGGAGAGCAGAAACGCACTTGACCTCTTCCAGAATTCTCACAGGACCTTCGGTCTCGAGCCAATGAGTGTAGCTATTATGTGCTCGTACGTCGTCTCTATTGCCTCACGAGGCGTTCATATGTCTGAAAAGCCTGCTCTGTGATCTTTTTCGTCAGGTCGGGATCAAGTTGTTGCTCGTTGGTTTCTATCTCAAGATACTCAGACACATATCTTCGTCGCCGTCATGTCAGTTGTTGCAGCTTCCTTCATCGCATGGTGCATTCGAACCGCTTGTGAATCTACGAAGACGCGGGGTTTGTGGCGTAACAGTATGGCGGCGTTGAAGCATTGTTGAAGCGCACGGGTGATGAACTTTTCGGGCGACTTGAACGATTTCTAGACGGTCTTCAATCTTTCACACGCGTTCCAAGTTGCGCTATACAAGCTGCAGGTGCCCCGCTGCAGTTTCTCGATGTTTGAACGTAGGACGCCAGGGTGAGGTTGGAGGAGCGCAACGCGTCCCACATCTCATGCCATATCCAGCGGGTCTGTTGGTCATAACACTCTGATTATGTGCTCCAAGATTTGATAATGACATGAATTTACGACCTCCACTAGTGTGCGTTCAACAAGGCCCGGCATCCCACGCAGAAAGGTAGAAGCCTACATCATGCATGGGCACAGACTGCACTGTCCATTGCCTACCCTGCCGTGGTTTGCACGTTCGCTGTCACCGCGGGGGTACGAGACTTTTTGATGTCCTTGCGTGCGGGTGTTGTTATCTGCCCTGTAATCTGGGGTGTCTGTTCTTGCGTGGATTGAGACGCTTGTCCCTGCGTGGGTTGAGAACGCGCAATTTGAGACGTCTGTCCCTGTGTGAATTGCGACATCTGCCTCTGTGCGGGTTGGGACACCTGTCCCGGTGTGACTGGAGTGGTCTGTCCCTGCGTAGATTGAGATGCTTGTCCCTGCGCGGTTTGAGTCGTCTGTCCCTGAGTTTGCTGGGGGCCGCGTGGGACGGGTGTTGGAGGTGGCCCTGTGGCGGATCTGGAAGGCGTCGCCGCCGGTTTCTTAGGCGGTCCTCGTGATACAAATTTCACGTCCTGTTCCCTGTGTAGTGGGTTTCACACCGACCGGAGTATCAATGTCAACGGTGGGGCCTGAAATAAAGACGCAAGAAAATCCCATACCGTGAAATAGCGGCCACATACGCGTTCCCATCATTATACCTTGCGGTGTTGGGAACTTCGCCATTGACGGACTGGCCCACTGACTGGCCCCTGGCGCTGGAACTGGCGCTAGTACCAATCACACATTCGGGGAGAACGCAATCAGATAAAGCGGGGAGGCGCTAATCATACTGTGGGAATATTACCCTTTTTGAGCCGGACGACCAGATTTGCTGCGAGGTTATGCCAAGTCGGCAATAAACGACCAACACCACAGTGATGACTCGAATGATGTTCCTTACCCATCCTGAGGTCCAATACTGTCTCCAACATTACTACCATCCCTGCAGGTCAATTGAGTTGTCAGATACTTCGAGACAGATTTAATTACTTACTTGTCACCCTTTGATGTCCACATTGTAGAAGTGCAGCGCTTTGAAGCTGAGCGCGGCAAGGATGAATGGGTTCAATTGTGAAAGGACTCGGAGGGCAAGAAAAGTTAATCGCCCGCTTATTAAATATCAAGGGACACGGGTCCAGACTTTCCATTGGCTCACGCTAACTCACGGCGATGGTGCTGCAATCAACCATTGACTGAGAGCACCATGAGTCGACCTGGCCGAAGCTTATCGCGCCGCGTGAGAACGCGGCCGATTGAAGATGGCAAGCATGCCCAGGGGCGAAAATCACGTGAGTGAAAGTTGTCAGAGTTCACCATTCGTGAAAAGATATTATACAAGTCTACATTTCATGAGATTATATATAGAGAAGTTCACCGGCCACAGAAATGAACGCCTGCCTAAATTCTGCGGACTGTTGGCTAGTATGTGAGGTTGTTCAGATTTCCGGGTTGCTTTCGTTCCCTCGCGGGGCTGCGGAACCATCGTTAAGTCTCCTTATCTGGGTTGGGCCATTATCTTCCACCACGAGGTCAAAGGGGCGTGTAACGCCGCATGCCACCAGAGCCATGCTAGTGTCACCAAACCTCTTCCCTGAACTTTATATGACAATGCTTATGATCTCTTCTAAAAAAACTCGACCATGCAGCGCGTGTGTCTGTCACTGAGTGCGAACGAATGGGGAATCTTGACTCTGTGGCACAGAGTCAAGATTCCCCGTTCGTTCGCACTTTCTCCCAGGCTTGTTTGCCTCGCCGTCCGTCGCGTGACTTCGACTGAAATTACAAGTTCTACTTGGAACAGATCAGTATCGCTCACTGGCATGTACTATGAGCAATCTAGAACTCGGGTTGGTTTTTCGAGCATTCAAGCTATTCAAGTCCATCAGATTCGGACTGGGGGGGTTGGTTTACATGAGCTCAAAAGCGCACACGGCCAGTCGCCCTGCCAAGCGTCCTGCCAGTGCACGAGGACGACAATGATGTTATCTGCGTAGGTATCACCAGTAATATAAGCGTTCCAGTTGGGGAGGGTGGCAAAAAAAACCCAGGCGGCTCCGACACCTTGGTCACACGCGCGCATGCACCAATGGCACGAGAACGGCCACCGGCCCGGGAGATCAACTTGAATCGACCTTACTGGTAAGTTACACAAACTTCCAACCGATCTGGTGACCTAGATCGGAGTGGCTAATGATGCAGTGTCCGAGGTCACGAGAGTGTCGCGCCTGCCCCTTGGTTAAAGCCGAGTCTCACTGTCCTGATCGAGACTCGGATGTCTTACTTATCAGTCTGTCACTGGCGCTCCGCGCTCTCAATTTCCACACTGTGCGTTTGTTTGTGGATTTGGGTCATGGCCTCTGAAACAGGTCGATGTCGGTACAAGGGAGGTTTCCACACCCTGCCAGCCATTCAAGAGTCACTTCCGCTTCATAATAATGGGGTTACTTCCCTCCCTTGGACGGGAACCTTTGTTCGTGCGCTCAATATGATGAGCCCAGAAGAACAACCGTTCTGCCTCATCATTGACAAGTATTGCCATCGCAGCGATGTCATTGTGGCTTCCTTGTTGCATGTGCCAGTGGTATCTGGCCCCAATTGAAATCAGGTAAAGTTGGGGGCTGTCCGGCCAATGCGATATATTATTCACAAATGGACCGGAGATAATTTTGCGCAATACAAAAAGAAAGAACAAAACATCGCAGCATAAGTACGAGATCAGCGCTCGAACCTCATCAAAGCCGCTTTTTCCCATGTCCTGCTGTGGTTGGCTGGGTCGCAGTCCCCGCAGGGGGACGCTTCTTTGACCCCTCTGGACCTGGAGGTGGTCGTGGCGGTTGCGGCTGCGACAGTGGTTTCCCTTTGGCGGGACAAGTAGGTGGCCCTCGAGGTTGGAATCGGTTCAGTTCCTCTTTCATTCTTTAGATAACATGTCAGAGCAATAGCCAAAAACGAGAGGGAAAGCTATACGCTTTGATATGCGGGTTGTCCTCATCGCCTGAGCTATCGGGTTCTCCCTGTGCGACTGCCCTGAGAATCGAGAAGGCGAAAGGCACTGTCAAACGAGGACCACTACTAATTGTGCTGCGGGGAACGTACTTCCTATAAGCGGGACGACTTTCAAGTCGGTAATGAGTCAGCGTTTAGCAACGCACAACCAGGATTAACGCGTGCGCATACCTGACTGAGCTGCTGCGTGAAGAGTGAATCTGAAGGGACAATACCATAAGAAATTCTTCGTACCCGTGGTGACCACTACTACCACCGTCTCCAGCAGGGACCTTACCGCCACCTCTGCCAACCAGCCGATTGGCTGTCAGATATACAGCCCCCAGAGCTTAAGCTACTCACATGCTCTGCCCAGCTGTAGCGGGTTTCATGACAGATCGGGAAATTTTTCCGAGCACTAGGTGGCTTTGGAGGCGCGGACCTAGGGATGACCCGGAGTTGAATTGGAGAGGCAGCGCTACCCTGGCATTAAATATGCCTCCATCACGCGGCCGAGGCCTCGCGCCTTGCATCCAGTACGCCGCCTCATGTTGCTGTTGCTGCTATCTTCCAATAGATCATGGGATTGATTGCGGCTGCGGTGCCAAAGTTGAACTCCCTCAAAGGCGTGAGAAGGGAAGCAAGTGTCTTGGGTCACGAGAGCGGAAGCTTATCGGATTGAACCCGATTACAGTTAGCGCTCGCCGTCCACGGCGGTCCCGTCGGAAAGACATCGGAATTGCGCGGGGTCAACACGTTAGGTGCGAATCGACCCCTCAAAAAGGGCTCCATAACTCTAATGAACAACGCTGGCAACATAAGTTACGCTATTGTACTGACAGCTAGGCCTCACATGGACAACACCCTGCGCACGTCTCATCAGGGGGGTTGGAACCAGGTACTCGTCTCTTAACAGGAAAGGGGCCAGAACAGTCCTTCGTTGATTCACCCCCTCCGCATGGCCTCTGTATACCTCCCCGTCCTTCTGGCTATTCTGGACAGGATACGCTTTGCTAAGCATCACACCCAACGTTTCACGGGACGTTTGGCCTCGTTCCTGGTCATCCTTGTCCGCAAATTAGCTGCACTGCCATGGTTTTCTGGAAAACGTGGCGCATGTCGGAAGCCCAGAACAGCTGGAGCCCCGTTTCTTGGCCCAAGGATAAGAGGTAACTCGGTGTTTGGCTGTTCAGTCGATCCGAAGGCGTATGCCAGTACCGTTCCGGCATCGGCGAGCCATTCGAACCTCTACAGAGGCGATGAAAAGCAACCTGAGAATTCAACTTCAAACAATCCGCCGAAATGGACAGACGGGCCGCTCACCGTAGACCTTTCAATTGCCCAACCATCCCTTGTCTCCAAGGGGGAAGATCTATCATCCGAACAGCCTCCACGTCCTTCTACGCCTTCGTCGCGCGTGACATCGGAGTTTATCATACCCGAAAACCGCTTTCTCCAGCTAATTCATTCGGAACAAATACCACGGTACACAAAGGACGTTACGATGTGAGTAGGTCATACTATCCTATTAAATCACTACATCTATTGGCAGACCCCGCGAGGAAAAGCAATACATTGTGGAACGTTTAACAACTACATTCCCATAGTATGTCATAATCTTGATGATATCTTCGAGTCTAACAGAGATCCCAGTTTTCCGGGGCCGAGCGCCCCCGAGCAGTCCTCAGACACTAATAGCCAAGACTGCAGTCCCTGGAGACCAGCCACCCATCCGGATGGTGGCCTGTTCTTCTACGATCAAGAGAGGGTGTGTCAATATTAACCTTGCCTGCTCTCTCCAGTCCCGGTTATTAATAACATATCATTACAGAGGTTATTCACTGACACCGACATGCACAATCAGAAATTGAGGGGAGAAATGGAAACCTTTTATCTCTACCTGCAGAAGATTGTGCGCGATGACCAATTGACCATCCCATCAAATAACTATGACTTGGTGCTGGACATAATGCCTACTAGCGGTAACAACTTGGAGGTACAATGGTCGTATTACTATGCATGCCATGAGACCCGGTGCCTGTTCTGGCTTGAAGATTATGACGGAAGCTATATGACTTATGGACTGGAGGGCATCGAGTCCCCTGCCCATGTCAGTACGTTACACCCACCATCTCCCGCTTCTTTCACTAATTTGGTGTGCAGAGCACCGGTTGACGGCCCTCTTTTGGTATGTCGCCTATCTCCCCTACTGGCTTATCATCCCCAACATCAATGTCGCCTTGTCAGGACCCACTGGTGTCTCTTTCCAGTCGTTTTTGATGGTCGCAGACTCCCTACTGCAGCCCACGATGAGCTGATTGGAACGCTGTCATTTGGTTGTGTGGGTGAGTCTGTCTATTCGAAGTCGCGCTTCCATGAAAGCGTTCGACAGCGATAGCATAGATATGATAACTTCAAGTTCCTCGACTTTTCCATTCGGTACTCATACATTGCAGACTATGATCAGTGCTGTACGAGCAGCTAAGGGTATGCTAATGTACTACAGCACAGCAAAGATACTAGGGGCGCTGACATTGTACTTCAGAGGCAGACGCAAGCTCGGAGTGCTACACTGCTGGGACTGGTGAGCACGCAATACGCCCATTACGTCCTTGTTACCTACTACGTCTCTGTAGCGCGTCTCTTGTCAGTTTTTGGTAAGGTCAACTAATAAATCATACACGGACGATTCTCATCCGTCAGCTCATCTGTATGTTTAGCAGACTGGAGGTTCCTATACTTTCACGGACAGAGGCATGCACGGCTTGTCCAGGCCCAATCAGTGTATAGTAAACCAAAACGCGAAAGAACTCTACTTATCACGTTGCTGTCCCCGCTTCTTTTCCTGGAGCCCAAAGTCTATCTACGGGAAATGGAGAAGTTATGGACCGACGAAGTTGTTTCTGAGATAGTCTGGAGGAAGTTCATCAGCAGCCAGTTGGAAGGATGGAAAGACTTGATTCTCACGGTACGGAATCGCTCGACGTCGCGTCCAGAATTCTTAAACCTGACGTGGCCACCACAGTCGACTGTGATGCTTAGCGCCAACGTTGGCTTTCTCGCCATCCCAGGCGTGGTCCTTTCTAATTTTAGCGGGTCCAATATTACAAGTGTAGGCCAGGTGGTTGTCTTCGCATCTCCTGCCCAAATGGCGAGCTCCCTCTCAATAGTAGCCAGCGTGGCAAGCATCGTAACTGGCTTGCTCCTGATTCGTTTCAACCGTACCAAACAAGAGGAAATCGTATCTGACGTGGTGAGTGGACAGCCGGCGCACATGACACGTGTACCGAGGTAACCATGTGGGCAGTCAGTATACCTCCGTGAGAACTCTCGTGGAAGGCTCGGGTTCGAACCAACGGCTATTATTTTCAGTCTTCCGTGGGCACTGCTTCTGTGGTCGTATGTCGCGATGAGAACTTTGCCTCCCGGCACGTTACTGACGACGCATGTTTTCGGCACCTCCCCGCCGACAGGATGGTGATATTTTTCATTGCACTGTTGCTCCAATGCCTCTACATCTCGAATCTCTCAACACGTATCTCGGTTGGAACAATGGCGGGTGTTGTAGCTGCCTTTATTACGGGGTGCATTCGGGTCACTTGGGACTCTCGTCCCGATGGCAGTCCTGATGGTCGTACGGGGCTGGCATGCAAGCTGGCGAGAGCAGTTGCGCGCATCAAACATGTCATGCATAGCCCTCGTAGAATGTCCTGTACATATTGTACGTCTCTTCCACCTCCGGAAGACGTGGGTAGCATACACTTGATGACTGACCGCGCATCGCCCCCACGCCCGAATGACGTTGGAGTGTAGCACCCAATGTTATGTATTTTCCAGGGCTGTGTCCGGAGTGTATTGTACGTGTACTGTACGTATCGTTTGAAGTGATGTGTGTCATATGTGAGCGCTGCGCTCATTCACTACAGTAGTGCTATCTCAGTGATCAGTTTTCAAACCTCCTAACTGAACGCAGCCATGCAGCCACTTCCCGCACTCGTAATCGCCTGACGATAGTGCTTGTCCTGGACATCCCCTGCGGCAAACACGCCCACGCACAGATGTGCCGTGCCCGGTATGGTGATGATATTGCCATCCGCGTCAGTTCCGAGTCGTTATTGGTCGCGAACAAGTGCTCTTTCTGGCTCGTGTCCTACAACTGATTATAGTATAAACGATCTACCACGATACGCTAGGTTCGGCACTACCGATGGCATAGAATATTCCCTTCACAGGATGATCAGACTCCTCCCTTGTAAGGTATTCTTGATACGTAGCCTGAGGTTATTTAAGGTCCCCGTCTCCCTGACATTCAGTAGCAACAGTATTCCACAGGGCCGCCTTTTGTGAGATCGGCACATGTGGGTTGAGGTTGAGATTGACGAGCTGAGACGCACAATTTTGGGATTATTCAACAGCCTCTTGTCCATAATCTATCTCTGACCCATGGAGCTCTCCACGACACACTAACACGTAAACATGCGAACGATAGTTGAACAAGTTAGCGGCTTGTTTTTAAAAATCGGAACTGCACGAACTGCACGATCACATATAGAGATGCCGTTCTGCCAGTATGTTTGCTCGCCTCTAAGGTCGAGACGTTTTGCACTTGCGCCAGTAGCGATGATGACCGTATCGGCGGCCTCGGGTTCCCCATCTTCTTGGTACTTCCGCCAGCACCTGAAGGGCCGACGCAAGAGGTCGATCTTCGATACCATCTCGGTGATAATCGTCCTGCCGAATCGTAGTGACCGAGCGCGGAACTTGTCCATCAACTCCGGCCCCAACACCCCACCCGGGAATCCGGGAAAATTCGAACGTTCGACATACTATAACGCAACACAGCGTAGTGCTGTTGCTCAACGACCACAGCGAGAGGCGGCTTCGAGTTTGACGTGCGGTTCATCGGTGGCGCCGGAGGACGCGGGTTCCGGGGCACGGAGCCTGTGTGAGGGGTCGTCGACGAGGGTCGACGAGGCGGTCCTCAATTCACGTATCGATGCGGCTCCTCCTTCATGCCGGACGTCGATCTCAAAACGTCACGGACAATTTGGAAGGATAGCGAGGAAAAAACAACAACACAAAAGTACGTGGTGATCACGGGATCATCATTGGAATTCGAGTGCTCGGGCCTCCAGTTGTAGACCTGGTGCCATCGATACCACGACCATCCCCAGTCGCCAGCCAAGGACTGTACTACCCAATACAACGCTGAGGGGCCTGGGCATTGGCACTCGCACTGTCGGCGGTGCCAGTGGAGGTCCTAGCATTACAGTATTTGTGAGGGCAGGCGCCGTCTATTTCCGCCGTCGCGTACCGCATCACGGCGTCCGGCGAATTAGGAAATTTCGCCACAGTGTTTTGTACGGGCGTTTAGCACAGCTGCTAGCGTTACGCAAAACCCGGAATTGCATTTCCGCCCTCAGGACCAAGCTGTGCGAAGAAAGGAGAAAGAGAAAGGACCGAGTGGTCCATGCGCAACGGGTGGCTGGCGGTATTTCCTCACCCGGGCCCATGTTGAAGTCCGCGAACATCATCCGGCAAGCTGCCACAAAGTCTACCGGTAGATTGGCCGTTGGCCACCAGACAGACTACCGATAGCTTGACCACCTATGTGGTTTGTGGACGAATGATTGTGGCCTGCATTCGATGAGTTGAGAGTGCTGTGGTAAGACGGAAGCTCATAAGCCATAGATCACGATGGTAAACAGTCGATGCTGATGTATTGATGGATGTCGGAGCTTTTGGCTAAACACGATGATGGGTTTGCGGTGCTTTACAGTGTCGCCTACTGATGCAGTTGCCGTAGATGTTGCGGTGTACCTTGTACTGTAAGGTCCAGGTTTAATAAACGTCGAGGTTCGTAATCTTACGGTAACCAGGTCACAGCGTCACCGCAATGTGCGGTATGCGATAATAAAGAACACAAGGTACAAGTCTGAAGTCTCATTGGGAATATGCGGTGACACAATTACAAGCAATCCACTCGCGGTTCCTGATACCGCAATATACGTACATGGGAAAAGCAACAAAGGAGGCGGGGTAAAAGAACAAGGATTTCATACACGAGACAGCTAGACGACAGCTTGTTTCTATTCGGCTCGGTGCATAAACAGATATTCTCAACACAGGACTAGATGCATACCATTCTGCCCCGCACTCAGGGGACTAGGCACCTTTGGGCTTTCCGGTAGCAGGTTTGGAGGGGGGGCCTTTAGGGCGGAAGGGCGGGGGGCTCGAGGATGGTTAGGCTGGGAAGGTCGGAGTGAAAAGTGTGGACAACGTACTTCTTAGAAGAGGGTGGCTCGGCACTGGTTGAGGTTGAATAAGTATAGCTGTGGGAGTGGGAGTGTCG
>Ga0209488_10001659_pt1 | contig 18966 bp, 18 predicted proteins | sample Rivendell_Oct201_8_FD_188349 | JGI IMG/M metagenome (GOLD analysis project Ga0209488, IMG submission 188349) | Vadose zone soil microbial communities from the Eel River Critical Zone Observatory, Northern California, USA -... | ecosystem: Environmental > Terrestrial > Soil > Vadose zone >...
GAGATAGCTCGTCGAAGTCATCTGCGCGACGCCGGGGATTTGCGCGAGCTGGCGCTCGAGCGGCTGCGCCACCGAGGACGCCATGGTTTCCGGGCTGGCGCCGGGCAGGCTAGCCGCGACTTGGATGGTCGGGAAATCGACCTGCGGCAGCGGCGCCACCGGCAAGAGCGGATAGGCGACGAGGCCGACAAACAAAATGCCGGCCATCATCAGCGAGGTGCCGATGGGGTAGCGAATGAAAGGCGCGGAAATACCGTCGCTCATTCCTGCTTGACCTTGGCTGAACCCGCATCCGAACTTGCGACCGCAGTGGAGACGAGGGTGCCGGGCTGCACCTTGTACTGGCCCGCCGTGATCACCTGCTGGCCGGGCGAGAGACCCTCATCGACCACCGAACGTCCATCGAGCGACTGCGTCACCTTGATCTTGCGCAGCTCGGCCTTGTTTTCCGAATTGACGGAATAGGCATAGAGACCATCGGCGCCGTGCTGGACCGCATCGTCGGGAACGACCGTCGCATCCTTCAGCGTCGTGACCAGCAAGCGCGTCGAAACCGATTGTCCCGGCCACAACGCGTGGTCCTTGTTGTCGAATACCGCCTTCAGCCGGATCGTGCCGCTTGTGGTGTCGACCTGGTTGTTGATCAGCGCGAGCACGCCGGTCGACAGCACGCGCTTGCCGTCCGTCGACATTGCGATCACTTTTGGCGGGGCGGTGGCGAGCGCCGCCCTGATGTCGGGCAGTTGTTCCTCGGGCGCGGTAAAGATCACCGCGATCGGCTCGATCTGGGCGATGCTGACGATCCCGGTCTGGGTCGATGCGTTGACGATGTTGCCGACATCGACCTGGCGGAGCCCGGCGATCCCGGAAAACGGCGCCTTGACGGTTGCATAGTCGAGCTGGGTTTGGGCGTTGGCGATCGCGGCGTCGTCGGCCGCGATCTGCGCGGTCAGTTGCGCCACGGTGGAGCGCTGGGTGTCGGTCTGCTGTCGCGTTGCAAATTCGCCGAGTCGTGTAAAGCGCTGCAGATCGAGATTGGCGTTGGCGAGATTCGCCTGATCCTGAGCCTTCTTGGCCTTGGCCTGATCGAGCGCCGCACCGAACGGCCGCGGATCGATCTCGACCAGCGTATCGCCTTGCTTGACGAACTGGCCTTCCCTAAACGCGATGCTGTTAATCTGACCGTCCACCCGGGTGCGCACCAGGACCGTGTTAAAGCCCTGCACGGTGCCAAGCCCGGTCAGATAGACCGGAAAATCGGCCTTCTCGACGGCGGCGGTCTTGACCGGAACGGCGTTACGGGCAGGAGCCTTTTGCGCGGTCTGGGTCGACGGCGCATGCCCGGGGCCAAAACGCTGCCAGCCGTAATAGCCGGCGACGGCAACGGCCATGATCAGTAAAACCCAGCGAATGGTACGCGAGGTGGACATACGGCCTCTTGGGTTTTGGAGGACAAGTTTGGGTGCTCAAAACGGTTCCCTTAAATAGGGTGCCTGCTGCCGGTGCGTAAACACACTAGCGCTTGAGAATCCTAAACAATTGGAAAGGTTTGGGGGCGTCGGCGCCCAAACTGGTTGATCCCGGAACGTCGCCAGACCCGAAAGCCGAGCAAGCGCGGCCGCCGGCGCGTCGAACGATCTCGACAGCCTCCGCGAACTGTCGCCATCGATGTCCTGTGCGACATCGCAGCGGAGGTGATACGCCCAGCCTCGACACATCAAGGCGCGCGGCGTTTCGTCGATGCGCATCTTCTTTTTTACGGATTGAATCGTTTTGCGATCCGGTTGTAACGGACGCCAACCTCGTCCATATCGGCGCGCGCGATTGCCGCAGACCCGGAGTGCAAGATGGAAGAGTTGAACGGTCGAATGCTCGCGTGCCAGATCCTGATCACCGGACTGATCGCACGCGTTGCCAACGAGCGGCCCGATCCGCTGCGGTTTCTTTCCGACTTTCGCGACGAAATCAAAGCCGTCGTCAAAGGCGTCAACATCGCCGGCATGGACAATACCGATCGCGTCAGGCAATTCGCGCTAGCATCGGTCGACGAGTTGTTTTCGCTGATGAAGCCGCCGAGCACCGATTGATCGATGTTGAGTCGGGAAATTCAAGCAATGCCTGATTCTATTGGGTTTTGTGCATCGATTTAGAACGCTTACAAACCTCGTTTTAGAACCGTTTCAAACTGAAATTTAGAATCGCTTTGATCTGGATGGATTCAAACTCCCTGTTGCCGCAATCGCATTGACCCGATTTTTCTCGCTCGATACCAAAGCTCCGGGACTGTTCGCCGCGCGCCAAAGCCGCGCACGAACGCAAGTGAAGTCAGGGGCGCGAGATGCGAGCAACAAAGGCGCCGAGGTCGCTGCGCTTTGACGTGGCGGTCAACTCGGGCGGCGAGAAGTTCGACGGCCATTCCGGCAAAAAGGTATCCGCGGTCGCGAGCCTGATCGCGGTTGCGTCGTTCTCGGGCGCTGCCGAAGCACAGCAATCCGCACTGCCGCCGGTCAACGTCGATGCTCCCGTCGCTCGCCCGCGTCCCGCGGCGTCAAGACCATCGGCGGATCAGCTCCGCGCCCGCACCGCGCTGCGCCGCGCAGCGCGCCGCTCGCAGCCCGCGCAGGTTGCGGCGGTGCCGTTTCCGAACGCCGGCGGCCTCGCCGCGGACCGCAATCCCTACGCGGATGCGGCGGCGCCCTACAAGGTCGACCGGCTGCAGGCGTCGGGCAAGTTTCCCGAGCCGCTGTTGAACACGCCGAAGACCGTGACGGTGCTGAGCAAGGAAGTGCTCGCCGACAAGAACGCCACCACGCTGAAGCAGGCCGTGCTTTCGACCTACGGCGTGACGCTCGGCACCGGCGAGGGCGGCAATGCGTTCGGCGACCGCTTCTTTATCCGCGGCTTCGATGCCCGCAACGACGTCTTCCTCGACGGCGTGCGCGATGCTGGCGTCAGCGTGCGCGAAAACTTCTTCACCGAGCAGGTCGAGATCCTGCGCGGGCCGGGCTCGTCCTTTGCCGGCCGCGGCACCACCGGCGGCGCGATCAACATCGTGACCAAGCAGGCGACGTCAGATAAAAGCTTCTACAACATGGACACCACGTTCGCGACTGATCACACCAAGCGCGTGGTGCTTGATGTCAACCAGGTGATCAGCCCGACGCTCGCGGTTCGCGCCGGCGGGCTGTTCCAGGATGCCGGCGTCGCCGGGCGCGACTACATCAAGGACGATCGCGACGGCGGCTTCATCACGGCAAAATGGACGCCGCTCGATACCGTAAAACTGAGCGCGACCTACATCCACACCAATTTGCACGGCCTGCCCGACTTCGGCGTGCCTTACTATCGGCCGGGCTCGGGGCCCGGGGTCACCCAATTTACCAGCACGGCGGGCGGCCCGTTTCCGGATTTCGGCGTCAACCGCAAAAATTTCTACGGCTTCGTCAACCGCGACTATTACAGCATCAAGCAGGACATCGGGACCGTCGCCGGTGAAGTCGCAATTACTCCGGATCTGACGTTGAGCAGCAAGACCCGCTTTCAGCGCTCGGTGCTCGACTACATCGGAACACTTCCCGAAGCACCTAACGTCCAAAACCCCAATCCCGCGCTGTGGACCCTCAGCGCCAATCCGCAGAGCCGTTATCAGGTCACCGAGAACATCGCCAACCAGACGGAAGCGACCTACAAGTTCGGCCTTGCTGGATGGAAACACACCGCGCTCGGCGGCGTCGAAATCTCGCGTGAGATTGCGAGCATCGACAAATATGCCGGCCTGAGTTCGGAGCAACTGCCGGGTAATGGAACCCCAGGCGGAAGCGTGACCGGCGTTAATATTTTCAACCCGCAATTCACGTTCGCAAATATCAGTCCCAACCCGACATGGGCAGGCCTGCCGACCAAGATCGCGATCGACACGAAGAGCGTCTATCTGCTCGACACCGCCAACTACAACGATCTGGTGATCCTCAACGGCGGCATTCGCTACGACGATTACGATATCAAGGCCAGCGGGTTCGGCACGGCGGGAGCGGTGCCGAATGTCTTCAACGCGCAGCACCAGCACCACGGACTGCCGAACTTCAATCTCGGCATGGTGTTCAAGCCGGTTCCGATTTCGAGCTTCTACGTCGCCTATGCGACGTCGTCGAACCCGGTCGGCGCCGAATTCGACGGCACCAGCGCGCAGTATGGCGGCCTTGCGCCGTCGCTGAATGGCAACCCCAACCAGATTTTTGGCCCGGAGAAAAACACGGCGATCGAGGTCGGCACCAAATGGGAGTTGTTCAACCGGCATTTGCTGGTGACGGCGGCGCTGTTCCAGACCGAAAAGGAAAATGCGCGGGAATCGCAGAACATCGCCAGCGCCGCGGCTGCGACTCCGAGCTGTCCGTATCCCATCGGCACCGTCGGCTCGGTATCCTGTATCAGCGCCGGTGCGGCCTATCGCATCCGCGGTATCGATCTTGGCGTCGGCGGCAAGGTCACTGACAAATGGAGCCTGTTCGGCGGCATGGTGCTGATGGAATCGGAGGTGACGAAGTCGCTGGTGCCGTCGCCGCAACCGCTGCTCTATCCGACCAATGTCGGGCGTCCGCTCGCCAACGTCGCGCATCAATCGTTCAGCCTGTTGACCAAATACCAGCTGACCGATGTGTGGGAGCTCGGCGGGCAGGCGGTGTACCGCTCGAAGATGTATGGCGGCACTTTCCTGGCGGCCAACCAGGGCACGGTGCTTCCGGATTACTGGCGCTTCGATGTGTTCGCGGAAGCCAAGGTCAACGCCAACTGGACGGCAAAGGTGTTCGTCGCCAACCTCACCAACAAGCTTTACTACGACGCGCTTTATCAAAGCGCGACCCCGTTCGTTTTCGTGGCCCCGGGGCGCAGCGTGTCGATGGTGCTGTCGGCCCGATTCTGAGCGGAGCAAAAAGTCTGCCGATGATATGCTGATCTGCGTCCCGGACGTGCTTGATAAGGCCGAAGTGGCGGACTTCCGCCGCATCATGGACGGCTGTGCGTGGGAGGACGGCCGCTCCACCGCCGGCGCGCAATCGGCGCTGGTCAAGAGCAATGAACAATTGCCGCCGGACGGCGAGGTGGCGCGCCAGCTCGGCAACCGCGTGCTGTCGGCGCTGACCACCAATCCGCGGTTTATCTCGGCGGCAATCCCGATGCAGATCTTTCCGCCGCTGTTCAATCGCTATGCGGCGGCGAACGGGCACCATTTCGGCATCCATGTCGACAACGCGGTGAGGGGGGACCGGCTGACCGGCCTGCGCATCCGAACCGACCTGTCGGTGACGCTATTTCTGTCCGAGCCGGACGAGTATGACGGCGGCGAGCTCGTGGTCGAGGACTTCTACGGTTCCCACGAAATCAAGCTGCCGGCCGGCCATCTCGTGCTTTACCCCGCCTCCAGCCTGCATATGGTCACGCCGATCACCCGAGGTATGCGGGTGGCGTCTTTCCTCTGGTTGCAGAGCATGATACGGGATGCTCACGCCCGCAGCCTGATCTTCGATCTCGACACCGCCATTCAGGCCTTGGTCGAGCGTTTGGGCCGAGATGACCCTGAAACGGTCAAATTGACCGGCATCTATCACAACCTTATCCGCTACTGGGCCGAAGTATGAATACTTCACTAGGCGCGGTCCCGGAGATGTTATATTATTACATTGAGTGGTCGGACAGATCTCCACTCACTCCGGCCGAGGCGCACGCCGACATGAAATGGTTCCGATCAAACATCAGACGAGGTTCGCAGCTCGCGCTTTTCGCGCTCGCGATCCAGTTTCTGCTGTCGTTCGGACATTTCCACGGCAGCGGCGCGCAGGCGGCGCTGTCGGGCGCGCACCGATCGGCGCTGCACGATGCCGCGAAGGGGACGACGACGCAGGCGTTGAGTGGAGGTTCGCGCGCGGACACTTCTCGCGCAGCTCCCCTGAAGACTCCCTCGGATCAGGCCCCTGATGGCCGGTTAACCGATGACTGCGCAATTTGCGCCGTGCTGGCGCTGGCCGACGCAACGATGATCGCGACATCGCCCTCTCCGATGGGGCCCCAAGCCGGGGCATTCTCGTATTTGATCACTGGCGCCGCGTCGGCCAATCTGAATTCTGCTGGCGCCAGCTTTCAGCCTCGCGCCCCGCCTGTTTCCTGACATCGGCTTTCGACGTGTTTGCGGCCGATCGGCCGCCGCGTCACGGGCTTCTATCCCGGCATTTTGCAAGAGCAGCAACTGACCGGATTCCTAACCCATAAATTTGACGATCCACTACCGGACCGAAGTATATGTCAGCTTTTCGAGCGACCTCTGGTTTGATTCTCGCACTGGCGATGCTGGCAGTGACAGCGCCTTCGTCGGCGCAGCAGAAGGCTGTGCCGCAGCCCGCCTTCCCAGTCCAGCAGACTCCGGTGCAAGCCCAGCCGGCGCCGGCTCAGGCGGCGCCCGCCGCTGCCGCGCCCGCGGCGCCGAACGCAGCGGTCGCTCCGGCCGAAAGCGCATCGCCGAAATCGACCAGCATCGTGATGCGTGAACTGTCGCCGTGGTCGATGTTCATGTCGGCGGACGTCATCGTCAAGGCGGTCATGATCGGTCTTGCCTTTGCCTCGCTGGTGACCTGGACCATCTTCATCGCAAAGATGGTCGAGCTGTCGGTGGTGCAGCGAAAACTGCGCTGGGCGCTGGCGAAGATCAGCGACGCCCGGTCGCTCGCGGAAGCGCAGTTTACGCTGGGCGCAAAGGAGGGCGTGCTGCCGTCGCTGCTCGCGGCCTCGATGCGCGAGGCGCGGCAGTCGGCGGGCATTTCCAGCGACGCCGGCATCAAGGAGCGCGCGGCCTCGAGCTGCGCCGAGATCGTGCGTGCCGAGGGGCGGCGGATCCGGCTCGGCATGGGCCTGCTTGCCACCATCGGCGCCACGTCGCCCTTCGTCGGCCTGTTCGGCACGGTGTGGGGCATCATGAACAGCTTTATCGGCATTTCGAAATCGCAGACCACCAACCTCGCCGTGGTCGCGCCGGGCATCGCGGAAGCACTGCTCGCCACCGCAATCGGCCTCGTTGCCGCGATCCCGGCCGTCATCATCTACAATCACTTTGCGCGGGTGACGAAGGGCTACATCGAGCAGGTGAACCGGGCATCGGGCGCGGCGGCGCGGCTGTTGTCGCGCGATCTCGATCGTACCCATGTCGGCGGTCCGCATTCCCGGGCGGCGGAGTAGGCGATGAGCGCTTCGATCGCAGGCAGCGAGTTCGACGACGACGGCGATTTCGAGGAAGCCCACGAGATCAACGTCACGCCGTTCATCGACGTCATGCTGGTGCTGCTGATCATCTTCATGGTGGCGGCGCCGCTGTCGACCGTCGATCTGCCGATCGATCTGCCGACCTCGTCTGCGATGCCGACGAAGAAGCCGGACAAGCCGACTTACGTCAGCATCAAACCGGACCTCACCGTCGCGATCGGGGAAACCCCGGTCAAGCGCGCCGAGCTGGTTTCGACGCTCAATGCTGCGCCGGACTCGGACAAGGACCACTACATTTTCCTGCGCACCGACCGCGCCGTTGCCTACGGCGACCTGATGGACGTGATGGAAATTTTGCGCGCGGGTGGCTATTCGAAGATCAAGCTGGTTGCGCTCGAAGGCATTCCCGCCGCGGCGCCGCCGCCGGCTGAAAATCCCAAGCCCTGAAGGGCGGGCTTAAGATGTCCGATTTCGATCTCGAGCAAAAACCTTCGCGGCGGCTGTGGATCCTGGCCGCGCTGGGCGCGCTTGCGCTTCACCTCGGCGGCGCGGCGCTCGCGATCGCGCATCTGCAAAGCGACGGGTTCGACGAGGGCCTTGGCGCCAACGGCGTCGAGATCGCCTTTGAAATGGTTTCTCCCAAGGTCACGGACGAAAATCTGCCGCCGGGCCCCGATACCGATCCGTCGCTCGCCTCGCCCCAGCTCGCCGAACAGAAAGCCGAGGTCAAGGAAACCGACCTGCCCAAGGACACGCCGAACGAGACCGAGGATCCCGACCGGATCGTGACGCCGAACGAGTCGAAGAAGCCCAAGGAAGACGATCCGAAGATCGCGGCAGTGCAGACCCAGGCCTCGACCGAGTCGGTCGCACAAGAGGCTACCGCGCGGCAGACGCTGGATGAAAACGCGCCCGAGGCGGAGAAGGCGAAGGCGCCGAACCTCGGCATCGGCAAGGACAAGCAGAGGCTCGCGGCCGACTGGGGCCGCCAGATCAGCGCCTATTTCGAGCTGCACAAGCGCTATCCGAAGGTCAAGAAGAGCAAGTCGACCACGGTCAAGGTCAGCCTCGTGCTCAATCGCCTCGGCAATGTCGTATCCGTCGACGTGCAGGAATCCTCAGGCGATGCCGCGTTCGACGAGGCGGCGATTTCGATGATCCGTCGCTCCGATCCGGTGCCGCGGCCGCCGGCCGAACTGACGCAGGATACCTTCAGCTACAGCCTGAATGTGAATTTCAACGAGCGGAAGTGAAGATACGTGTTGCCGTGAGGCGGGCGGTAGAGCCTACCGCAAGAAATAGCGAATGCCGACATAGACCACGACCAGGCAGGCGAAGATCAGCGCTACCGGCAGTCGCGGTTTTGAGGTTTGCCCGGTCGGAGCGGGCTTCGGCCGGGGAGGCGGGCGGCGGAATGCCGTGACGTTGCCGGCCGCCGGCTCCTTCTGGCGCGATGGCACATCGGGCGGGGTGCCGCCACCACCCATTTCCGCGTAGTAACTCTTGTACATCAGGCTGATGGTGGCCTCGGTCGCCTCGGCGTCGGTCATTTGCTTCAAGAGCTTGTTGTAACTCGCGAGAAACCTTTGGGCATCGGCGGGCAGGGAAGAACTTCCATTGAGCTTGGCCAGCATCTTCCAGGTCGCAAAGTCCGCCCTCGCGCGGGTGTCGGCGCGTCGAGCGATCAACATATCGGCGGCTTTGATCAAGAGGGCCTCGAGCTGATTTTCATCCTCTTATGGGCTTTACGCGTTGCCGGTCACGAACAGAAGGGCGCGCAGCACATATCCGGTCGTTGTCCGCAGTATCGCCGAAATAACATCAAGATTTAGACCGAGTTGCGCGCCGAGCAAGGGAAGCAGGATCAGCGCCCCGATCAGGATCAGCATCCCGTAGGGCTCCAGCCGGGCCAGCGGGAAGGCCAGAAACCGCGGCAGCAGCCCGACCGCGACCCGCCCGCCATCCAGCGGCGGGATTGGCAGCATGTTGAAGATCGCCAGCACCACATTGATGATGAGCGTGTTTTTCAGGTTATCGGCAATCCACTGCGCCGAATTGGCCGGCGCCAAAGGCAGGGCATGGAATGCCGCGGCGGCCAAAAGCGCCAGCAGGATATTGGTGGCGGGGCCCGCCAGCGCCACCCAGACCATATCGAGCCGGGGATGGTTCAAATTGCGGAAATTCACCGGCACCGGCTTGGCGTAGCCGAACAGGAACGGCGAATGCGACAACAGCAGCACCGCGGGCAGGATCACGGTGCCGAAGGGATCGATGTGCTTTAAGGGATTGAAGCTGACGCGGCCGAGTTGCCAGGCCGTGTTGTCGCCGAGCCGGTGCGCCACGAAGCCATGCGCGGCCTCGTGAAAGGTGATGGCGATCAGGAGCGGCAGCACCCACACCGAGACGTCGTATAGCGAGATATTCAATCGGATGGTCCTTCCAGCGTAGCCTTACGCTACCACGGATTGAACGACAATCTTATAGGACCCTCAGCGTGGGACCGATTGCTTGTATTGCGGCAAGCCGTCGTCGAGCCGCACCCAGTCCATTTTGTCTGACACCCAAGTGTGCTCGTTCGGCGCAAAGGCATTGCGATCGTCGAACGCAGCGATCGCGACACCGGCGACCGCGGGGTTTTTACGCCAGGCGAACAGGCGGCTGCCGCAGGTCTTGCAGAAGACGCGGTCGACCATTTCCGACGAGGGATAGCGCCCGGTGTCGCCTTCAACCGTTAGCGCGCGCTGGTCGAAAACCGCGCGCGCAAAGAACGGCGATCCCATCGCCTTTTGGCAGGTTCGGCAGTGGCAGATGCGGACGTTGAGCGGTTCGCCCTCCGCCTTAAACCGCACTGCTCCGCACAGGCATCCGCCTTCCCGCGTCATAGCCACTCCTCCCTAATACGTCGCCCGGCCGCCGGAAATATCGAACACCGCACCGGTGGAGAACGCGCAGTCTTCCGAGGCCAGCCACGCCACCATCGCCGCGAGTTCCTCGACCAGCACAAAGCGGCCCTTCGGAATTTTCGACAGCATGAAGTCGATATGCTGCTGCGTCATCTGGTCGAAGATCGCGGTCTTGGCCGCCGCAGGGGTCACCGCGTTGACGAGGATGTCGTGCTGCGCCAGTTCCTTGCCCAGCGATTTTGTCAGCGCAATCAGGCCGGCTTTCGACGCGGAATAATGCGCGGCGTTGGGATTGCCTTCCTTGCCGGCGATCGAGGCGATGTTGATGATGCGGCCGTAGCCTTGGCTGATCATGGCCGGTACGATCGCCTTGCAGCAGAGAAACGGGCCGTCGAGATTGATGCGCAATACCTTGCGCCATTCCTCGAAGTCGGTCTCCCACACCGTCTTGTTGATCCCGGCGATGCCGGCATTGTTGACGAGGATGTCGATCTTGCCGAGCGCGGCGAGCGTCGCTTCACGGGCTTTTTCGACCGCGGCAAGATCGGTTACGTCGACCTTGATTGCGCTAGTGCCAGCGCCGATCGCCTTGGCGGTCTTCTCCGCCAGCGGCTGATCGTGATCCCAGATCGCGACCTTTGCGCCTGACGCCACAAAGCGCTCGGCAATCGCGCGGCCAAAACCCTGGGCGCCGCCGGTGACGACGGCGCAGCGGCCGTTCAGATCGATCTTATTCATGGGGAAGATATCCTTTCAGTTAAATCTTCAGGCGCCGGCGGTCTGCTCCCTCGCCACGCTCCTGCGGGGAGAGGGTTGGGGTGAGGGGCTGTCTCCTCGAATTCGGTCGACGAAGCGTATGCGGAGACTCCCCCTCACCCGGCGCTACGCGCCGACCTCTCCCCGCAAGAGCAGGGCGAGGTCAAAATCAAAGCGTCCAGCCGCCGTCGATGAGATGCGCGACACCGGTGGTGAACGCGCTCTCGTCGCTGGCGAGGTAGACGGCGAGCGAAGCGATTTCGTCGGCGGTGCCGAGCCGTCCCATCGGCTGCCGTGCGATGAACATGTCGCGTCCGCTGGGGCCGGCCGCCGCGGCACGCTGCAGCATCGACGGTGTTTCGATGGTGCCGGGGCAGATGCAGTTGCAGCGGATGCCTTTTGTGATGAAGTCGGCGGCGACCGCGCGGGTCAGCGCCGCAACGGCTGCCTTGGTGGCGCCGTAGACGTAGCGGTTTGGCGCGGCCTTGAACACGCCGGCGGCGGAAGCAATGTTGACGATCGAGCCCCGGCCCGCCTCCAGCATGCCCGGCAGGAAGGCGCGGATCGTGCGGTGCATCGATTTGACGTTGAGATCGAAGGAAAGGTCAAAATCCTCGTCGGAGCAATCCAGCACCGTGCCGTGATGCACGAAGCCGGCCGCATTGAGCAGGATGTCGGTGTTGCCGGCCCGTTTGGCCATCGCGGCGACGGCCGCGCTGTCGCGGGCGTCAAGCTTTGCGACTTGCGCGATGCCGTCACTCTTGAGGGCCGCGAGCTTTGCCTCGTCGATATCGGTCGCAAACACGGTGGCGCCTTCGCGCGCAAAGGCCAGCGCACAGGCGCGGCCGATGCCAACGGCGGCCGCGGTCACGAATGCGCGTTTGTCTTTCAGGCGGTCTGACATTTGTTCTTTCTCCATGGAATTCTCGTCATTGCGATGAGCGAAGCGACGAAGCAATCCAGACTGTTTCCCGCGGCGGGATGATTGCTTCGCTTCGCTCGCAATGACGGCGGTGAGTCCTAATGATTGTCCCGCGCCACGCCGACCTTGCCCGCGATGTCGTGATAGCGGGTTGCGAACTCCATGCAGGCGCCGGTGGACTGCTGGCCGACGGTCGAACGATAAAGCTCCTGCCACGGCGTCTGGTTGGCCGGATAGGGGAAGCCGCCCTTGGCCTTCAGCTCGGCGCGGCGCTGTTTCAACTCGTCGTCGGAGATCAGGATGTTGGCGCTGCCCTTGTTGAGGTCGATGCGCACCCGGTCGCCGGTCCTGAGGATAGCCAGCCCACCGTCGGCGGCGGCTTCCGGCGACGCGTTCAGGATCGAGGGCGAGCCCGAGGTACCAGATTGGCGGCCATCGCCGATGCAGGGCAGGGACGTGATGCCGCGTTTGATCAGCGCTGCCGGTGGCTGCATGTTCACGACCTCGGCGCCGCCGGGATAGCCGATCGGTCCGGCGCCGCGCACGAACAGCATGCAATGCTCGTCGATCCCGAGATGGGGATCATCGATCCGCTCGTGATAATCCTCCGGCCCCTCGAACACGATGGCGCGGCCCTCGAACGCGTTCGGGTCCTTGGGATTGACCAGATAGCGGTCGCGGAATTCCTTGGAGATCACGCTGGTCTTCATGATCGCGGAATCGAACAGATTGCCGCGCAGCACGAGAAAACCGGCATCCTTGACCAGCGGCTTGTCGTAACTCCGGATCACGTCGCCGTCGGGCTTTGCCGCGTTGCGGCAATTGTCGCCCATGGTGCGGCCGTTGACGGTGATGGCGTCTTCATGGATGCGCTTGTGCGCCATCAATTCGCGCACCACGGCCGGCACGCCGCCGGCGCGGTGATATTCCTCGCCGAGATAGAAGCCGGCCGGCTGCATGTTCACCAGCAGCGGAACGTCATGACCGTGCTTCTGCCAGTCGTCGATCGTCAACTCGACGCCGATGTGGCGGGCGAGCGCGTTGATATGGATCGGCGCGTTGGTCGAGCCGCCGATCGCCGAATTGACGGCGATGCAATTCTCGAACGCTTTTCGCGTCAAAATGTCGGACGGTTTCAAATCCTCCCAGACCATGTCGACGATGCGGACACCGGTCTCGTAGGCGATCTGCCCGCGCTCGCGATAGGGCGCCGGGATCGCGGCGCAGCCGGGCAAGGACATGCCGAGCGCTTCGGCTAGCGAGTTCATGGTCGAGGCGGTGCCCATGGTGTTGCAGTGGCCGACCGAGGGAGCGGAGGAGGCCACGATGTTCATGAACTCCTCGTAGTCGATCTCGCCCGCGGCCAGTTGCTCGCGCGCCTTCCAGACCACGGTCCCGGAGCCTGAGCGCTGGCCGTTATGCCAGCCGTTCAGCATCGGTCCGCCCGAGAGCACGATCGCGGGCATGTTGACAGTAGCCGCCGCCATCAGGCAGGCCGGCGTGGTCTTGTCGCAGCCGGTGGTCAGCACCACGCCATCGAGGGGATAGCCGAACAGGATTTCGACGAGGCCGAGATAAGCGAGGTTGCGGTCGAGCGCCGCGGTCGGGCGTTTGCCGGTCTCCTGGATCGGGTGGGTCGGGAATTCCATCGCGATGCCGCCGGCGGCGCGGATGCCTTCGCGGACCCGGTGGGCCAGTTCGAGATGGTGGCGGTTGCACGGCGACAGGTCGTTGCCGGTCTGGGCGATGCCGATGATGGGCTTGCCGGCCTGCAGCTCCTCGCGGGTCAGGCCATAATTGAGGTAGCGCTCGAGATAGAGCGCGGTCATGCCCGGATTATGCGGGTTGTTGAACCATTCGCTGGATCGGAGTTTGCGGCCTTTGCCATTGCTGGCCTTGTCATGCCCGTTGGCGCTTTTTTTCATTTTGTTTCTCCCGCATTGCAAACTCGAGAAGCCCGTTCAGGGCCTTGGCTTCTACCATGCGCAAAATCGCTCGCATTACAAACCCGGCGAGGCGGCTGTGCGTCCGGCCCGCAGGGATTGGACCTTAGTCCTAGACGCATGGTTGCGCTACCATTTTGTCTTATTCGGCTATGACATGCGGCTCCGTGGGCGCGACCGGTGCTCGCGCGCGCCGCGCCGAACTCTGCCGTTCCATGACCTTGAACCCGAGGTCGACGACCGGCTTTTCGGGGCGCCGGCCTTCGATCGCCTCGATGACCATCATGGCAGCGTCTCTGCCCATTTCGTAACGATTGGTGCGCACGCTGGTGAGAGTCGGGACCGCCGACGCCATGAACTCGAGGTCGTTGAAACCGACAATGGCCATCTGCTCGGGAACCGAGATCTGCCGCCGCCGGCATTCGAACAACACACCGAGAGCGAGGTCGTCATTGGCGCAGAACACCGCGTCGGTGTCGGGCGCCTTGGCGAGAAGGTCGGCCAGCAGCGCACCGCCGAGCGTAACGGAGGTCGGCAGCGGTGTCGTCACCACGAGGCGGGGATCATGCAGCGATGCCTCCTTCATGGTGGAGAGATAGCCGTCGAAGCGCCGCTGCACCCGCGGGTCCATGCGCGCGCCGAGGAATCCGATTCTTCGGCATCCTTGCGCAAAAAGGTGGGAAATGGCCGCGCGGCAGGCCTCCGCGTGCGAAAATCCGATCATCATGTCGATCGGATTTGGCCCGATTTCCATGATCTGGACGATCGGGCATTCCACCGCTTCCATGATCGAACGGGATTCCGGCGTTTGATCGATGCCGGTCACGATCAGGCCGGCCGGCTTTTGTGCCAGGAACAGCCGCAGCAGTTTTTCTTCCTGAAAGATGCTGTAACGCGTGTTGGCGAGCTGAATGCTGTAACGGCTGCGATCCAGCGCATCGTAAATGCCGCGCAGCACGTCGGAGAAGACGTTGTTGGTCAGCGACGGAATCAGGACACCGATCACTTCGGTCCGCTGCGAGGCGAGTGCGCGTGCCGCAAGGTTCGGCACGTAGCCGAGTTCTTTCGCCGCGCTTTCGACCCGGACCCGTTTCCCGATCGACAGGGCTTCCGGATTCCTGAAAAAACGCGATGCCGTGATCGGGCTCACGCCGGCGAGTTCGGCGACTTCGGTGAGCCGGATCTTGCCTGGCTTGGTGCGTTTTCGTGCCATCGGGCGCTCATATCACAGGCATCCCTTGTAACAAACATCTATTGACAGCGCTACCAACCGATTGCTAATCGACAATTGCCAAAACCGTTTAAACTGCGGACAATATCGCTCCGATCGGACTTCGGATCAGCGCGAAGCCGGACAAGAAAAATAACGGAACGGTGGCGGCGCTCGTCGTGTCGCCGGAAATACAGGGAGAAGCGGATGTCGTCGGTCCAAATTCGCGACGTGCGAAAATCATTCGGCAATTTCGAAGTTTTGCACGGCGTGTCGATCCCGATCGAGGATGGCGAGTTCGTCGTTCTGGTCGGTCCCTCCGGCTGCGGCAAGTCGACCCTGCTGCGCATGCTCGCGGGCCTCGAAAACATCACCTCGGGCACGATTTCGATCGGCGACCGCGTCGTCAACAACGTCCAGCCCAAAGAGCGCGACATCGCGATGGTGTTCCAGAACTATGCGCTCTATCCGCATATGACAGTCGCCGACAATATGGGCTTTTCGCTGAAGCTGCGCGGCGCGAAGGCCGAGGAGATCGCCTCTGGCGTCAAGCGCGCCGCCGAAATCCTGGCGCTGACGCCGCTGCTCGAACGCTATCCGCGGCAGTTGTCCGGCGGCCAGCGCCAGCGCGTGGCGATGGGACGCGCCATCGTGCGGGATCCCCAGGTGTTCCTGTTCGACGAGCCGCTTTCCAACCTGGACGCCAAGTTGCGGGTGGCGATGCGTACCGAAATCAAGGAACTGCACCAGCGCCTGCGCACCACCACGGTCTACGTCACCCACGACCAGATCGAGGCCATGACCATGGCCGACAAGATCGTGGTGATGCATGACGGCGTCGTCGAGCAGATGGGCTCGCCGCTCGAGCTTTACGACAAGCCGGAAAACCAGTTCGTCGCCGGGTTCATCGGCTCGCCTGCGATGAATTTCCTCAAAGGTAAGCTGAAGGTGAACGGGGCGGCCTCCTTCGAAGGCCCGAACGGAGTTAGACTGCCGCTGATCTCGCCGCCGGCCAATTCCGACGGCAGGCCGGTGGTCTACGGCGTGCGGCCCGAGCATTTCACCATCGCCGACGACGGCGCGGAAGCCGAGATCATCGTGGTCGAGCCGACCGGCTCGGAGACCCAGGTGTTCGCGAAACTGGGCGGCGAGCAGGTCGTCGCGGTTTTCCGCGAGCGCCATCAATTCAGTCCGGGCGACAAGGTCCGGCTCAAGCCTGACCCGTCGCTCGTGCATCTGTTCGACGAGACGACTGGCAAGCGACTGAATGCCTAACCAACCAAAAAATATTCCAGGGAGGATGGACTATGCATGACTTTACACGCCGCTCGCTTCTTCAGGGCGGTACCGCGCTCGCAACCGCCGGCGCGCTGACCGGGCCCGCGCTGCTCGAATTTGCAAAGGCCTGGGCGCAAGCCGCGCCGTGGAAGGCTGAGCCGGGCGCCAAGCTGACGGTGATGCGCTGGAAGCGCTTTGTGCCCGCGGAAGACGACGCGTTCAACGCGATGGTGGTGGCCTTCAAGACCGCGACCGGCACCGAGATGAACGTGTTCAGCGAAGCCTTCGAGGACGTGCAGCCAAAGGCCTCCGTGGCCGCGAACGTCGGCTCGGGCCTCGACATGGCCTGGGGCCTGCACACGCTGCCGCAGTTGTTCCCGACCAAAGTTCTGAAGATGAACGATGTCGCCGATTACCTCGGGAAGAAGTACGGCGGCTGGACCGACGCCGCCGCCAGGACCTGCAAGCAGGGCAACGACTGGCTCGGCATTCCCGTGGCCACCATCGGCGGCTACATGACCTACCGCAAGTCGGCGACCGACAAGGCCGGCTTCAAGGATTTCCCGAAGGATTTCCCGGGTTTTCTGGAAATGTGCAAGGCGCTGAAGGCGAACAACACGCCGGCCGGCTTTGCGCTCGGCCATGCCTCCGGCGACGCCAACGGCTGGCTGCACTGGCTGCTTTGGGGCCATGGCGCTTATACCGTCGACAAGGATGACAAGGTCAGCATCAACTCGCCGGAAACGGTGAAAGCGCTGGAATATTGCAAGGCGCTTTCCGACACCTTCATTTCCGGCGTGGCGTCGTGGAACGATTCCTCGAACAACAAGGCGTTCCTGGCGGGTGAGCTTTACTGCACCTCGAACGGCATCTCGATCTATGTCGCCGCCAAGGACGACCCAACCAAGAAGGATATCGCCGAGGATACCTATCACGCGCTGTGGCCGGTAGGCCCGATCGGCAAGCCGACCGAACTGCAGCTCTGTGTCCCGATCCTGGCGTTCAACTTCACCAAATATCCGAACGCGGCGAAGGCCTTTACCGCCTTCATGCTGGAGAAGGAAAACTACGACAAGTGGCTGATGGGTGCGCGGGGATATCTCACTCATACGCTCAATGCTTATGATGCGTCGCCTGTGTGGACGGCGGACCCGAAGAACCAGGTGTTCGGCCAGGCCAGCAAGCGCGCGCTGCCGGCCTCGGGCATCGGCACGCCCGGCGAGAAGGCAGCGACCGCGATCGCCGACTTCATCGTGGTCGATATGTTCGCCAACTACTGCACCGGCACCAAGGATGCCAAGTCGGCAATCGCCGATGCTGAAAAGCAACTGAAGCGTATCTATCGCTGATCGAGATAAAGCGGGCGGTGGGAACCGCCGCCCGCTTCATCAAGTTACCTACTCAGAAAACCGCCCAGGAAATCGACCATGGCTGACATCGCACTCGCACCGAGACGAGCCAAGTCGGAGATCCGTGAATCCACCGCCTGGGATATCCTCAAGCATAACCGGAACTGGCTCGGCTTCTGGTTCATGCTGCCGGCGATGGCTTTCCTGATCTTCTTTCTGGCCTATCCGCTCGGCCTTGGCATCTGGCTGTCGTTCACCGACACCCGCATCGGGCGCGTCGGTCAGTTCATCGGCGCCGAGAACTACGAGTGGCTGTGGGACGACTCGATCTTCTGGCTGTCGGTGTTCAACACGCTGCTCTACACCTTCGTCGCCAGCGCCATCAAATTCGGCATCGGACTTTATCTCGCGCTGCTGTTGAACGAGAACATGCCGTTCAAGGCGATGCTGCGCGCGCTGGTGCTGATTCCCTTCATCGTGCCGACCGTGCTGTCGGCGCTGGCGTTCTGGTGGATTTTTGACTCGCAGTTCTCGATCATCTCATGGTCGCTGAAGCATCTCGGGCTGATCAGCCACAACATCAATTTTTTGGGTGACACTACCTGGGCGCGGATCTGCGTGATCTTCGCCAATATCTGGCGCGGCGTTCCCTTTGTCGCGATCACGCTGCTCGCCGGCTTGCAGACCGTGCAGCCCTCGCTCTACGAGGCCGCGACGCTGGACGGCGCGACGCGGTGGCAGCTGTTCCGCCACATCACCTATCCCTTGCTCACCCCGATCATCGCCGTCGTGATGACCTTCTCGGTGCTGTTCACCTTCACCGACTTCCAGCTGATCTGGGCGATGACCCGCGGTGGCCCGGTCAATGCCACGCACCTGATGGCAACGTTGTCCTATCAGCGTGCGATCATCGCGGGCCAACTCGGTGAGGGCGCCGCGATTTCGAGCGCGATGATCCCGTTCCTGCTCGCCGCCATCATGGTATCGTGGTTCGGCCTCCAACGGCGCAAGTGGCAACAGGGAGAGGCCAATGACTGATCTCTTTCGTGCTGGGTTTCTTTTGGCGCGAACGGGGCAAGCCCCGCGCGCGCTGCCGCAAGTGGCAGCAGGGAGAGGCCAATGACTGATCTCTTTCGTGCTGGTTTCTTTTTGCGCGAACGGGGCAAGCCCCGCGCGCGCTGTCGCAAGTGGCAGCAGGGAGAGAGCAATGACTGATCTGCCCACCCGGTCGATCAATCTCAAAGCCGTGCTGTCGGGCTCGTCGCCGACGGTCGCGATGGATGATCACAGCGAAGGCATGAGCTATCTGCAGTCGGTGCCGCGCCGGCTGGTGACGCTTTACCTGCCGCTGTCGATC